>JADMIO010945842.1_pt1 | contig 14739 bp, 11 predicted proteins | sample 8958161 | NCBI WGS metagenome assembly JADMIO01 (sample SAMN16585339, study PRJNA669376) | soil metagenome | isolation source: Crop rotation soil | place: USA: Cullars Rotation, Alabama | collected 2011 | reverse complement strand
TGCTGCGCGATTTGTAAGGCGAATTGAAATTGATAGGCAGATTGACACCGAACAACAACGAGACGCCGATCGCCATGTCGCAGTAACCTGAAAAATCAAAATACAGCTGCATGGTATAGGCAAGCGTTCCGCCCGCACCTTCAACCATACTGATCACCGCATCAGGCGACTGCGCGAAGACACGATCAGCGAATGGCGCAACACTGTCGGCAAGCACAACTTTCTTGAACAGGCCAATGATGAGAATGGTCAATCCGAGCGCAACGGTTTCTGCGTTGACTGCACGGCCAGCCCGGTCTGCAAACTGCGGCATGACCTGTTTGTGATGAAGAATGGGGCCTGCGATCAGATGCGGAAAATACGAGACGAACAGACTATAATTCTGAAAGTCATATTCGATTGCTTCATTTCTGTAGGCGTCGACCAAAAAAGCGATCTGGGTGAATGTAAAAAAAGAAATGCCGAGCGGCAGTACGATGTTGAGCGGCGTAAAAGCCACTCCATCCAGTTCTGCGGCGGTGGCAAGGAAAAAGTTTGCGTATTTGAAATAGCCTAACAGCGCGACGTTGACGAGGATGGCGGCAGTGAGAACCAATCTGCGTCGGACAATGCCCGCTTCGCCAAGCGGCATCCGCGAAATCATCCGTCCGGCCCAAAAATTAAAAAGCACCGATGCTGCCAGCAACGGCACATAGTGCCAGTTCCACCAGCCATAAAACGTGAACGACATCACCACGAGCCAGCCGACGTCAAACCGGCCTGCACGTTGCAACCCAACATAAACCAGCCAGGTCAACGGCAGAAAGGCAAACAGGAAAATATAAGAGTTAAACAACACGCGAAGCGTTCCTGCCCGGCATTTCAACATCGCAAGCGGAAAACGGCTCTGTCGTCGCGACACCTCGGCTCTTCAGCGCGAAGCCGCCAGCCACACCGACAGCCAGGACATAGAGCCATCCCTCGTTAAAGTCGGCGATATGAGAATTGAGTAGCGAACTGGTGACGTTCTCGACCACAGCTATCAACCCGATCCAGCTTATCAAGCCGTTTCGCAGGAAGAGCGCGAAGTGAGAAATCCACATGGCGTAGAGCAAGACGCCACCCAGCAATCCCCATTGGATGACCGTATGCAGCGTCTGGTTGTGCGGATTGCCGATGACCTCTGCCGAGACCCCCGTTTGACCGATTGCATCTTTTTCGAACAGGCGGCGGATCGAACCGGTGCCGTGACCGGTGAACGGTGCCTCGGCGATGAATTTCAAAGACTTTCGCCAAAACTCCAGACGCTCGCCTGTCGATGTGACGGCATTGGTCTGCCGATACGCCTGGTATTCAATCGCAACCGTCTCCACGCGTGAACGCAAGAATGGCGATGTAAACCAGGATAATGCTGCGACAATCACCGCGCCAACAGTCACGGCCAGGATGGCGCGAAGACGCAGATGCCGAAGCGCGAACACGGCAAGCATCACGGGTAAGTAAACCAACGCGGTACGCGCGGACACGACGAACAACATATCGGCCACGAACAGAATCGCGAGACCGAGCGTAGCGATGGCCTTAACGCTCTGCCCTGCTTGCATCTGCCGGAACGCAAGACCGGCAAGAATGAAAGCACAGAGCGCAAACTCCTGGCTTTGTGTGATGTAATTCTTGATCGGCACGCCGGGCAAAGCACCTGCCATCTCAATCACCGGGACATGATTGGGATACAGCCAGTTGAGCCAGGACCACACCAGCAAGACGCAACACGACAGCACGAAGCCCGCAAAAACTGCGGCGCTGCGCCGTGAGCGGCTGAAGTGATAGAACAACAGCGGGATCAGCAATAATTTGCCGAGCTGTCCGGCGTAGCCGAGGCGGTCGGCTTGGGTAGCATCGGAAACCCACAGCAAGCCCGCAATACCGAGCACAAAAAACAGCACCGGAATGAAGCCGGCCGGCCTTTTCAAGGTAACTTGCAACATCCGCACATCGAGCGTCGGCAGCAAGGACAAAACAAACAGGACTGCGAGGATGGCAACGCCCGATGTCGACCACGGCAACACTGCGGCCAGAGCAATCGCAAGACCGTCCTTGATCCGCATGGCTGTCACAGAGTCGCGCGAACCCGGAAACAGTTCGTTCCACAAGCTGCGCGCCGGTGGTGCCGCGCTCGCGTCTGCGCTCATATCAGCGGCTTCTTCGGCGTCATCTGCTCGACCAGTGACGTGGTGCTGAAACCCGGCATGATATCGACCAGCACGACTTCGCCACCGTCGGCCTCGACGACATCTGCGCCGACGACCTGATCATGAGTGTAGTCGCCACCCTTGATGAGAACATTGGGACGCACGAGCTCGATCAAACGCAGCGGCGTGTCTTCATCGAAAACAGCAACAAGGTCGACTGCTTCAAGCGCGGCCAGCACATCGGCGCGGGCGCGTTGCGATTGCAGCGGGCGATCCGGCCCCTTCAATCGCTTCACCGAGCTATCGCTGTTCAGTCCGACGATCAGGCGATCACAGGCTGCACGCGCTTGCGTCAGAACCTTGACGTGACCGGGATGCAGCAGATCGAAACAGCCATTGGTGAAACCAACGCGCTGCCCCTGACGCTTCCATTCCTTGACGCGCTCTTCAAGCTGCGCGCCGCTGCGCACGATCTTCTCTTCCGACGCCAGCGAGGCATGTGGCAAAATCCGCATGCGCAGCTCGGCCAGCGAAGCCGTTGCCGTGCCGCGCTTGCCAACCACGATGGAAGCGGCGGCGTTGGCGCAACGCAGCGCATCTTCCCAATCGACGCCTGCCGCCATCATCACTGCAAAGGTCGCGACCACCGTATCGCCAGGACCCGAGACATCCCTGACCTGCACAGGATAGGCCGGCACATGCACCGGCTCGCCATCGGCCCGCACGAGGCTGAGGCCATGTTCGCTGCGCTTGATGAGAATGCCGGCGGTGCCCGCTGTGCGCATCGCCTCAGTCGCAGCCTCGACGATTTCAGCATCGCTGCTCGCACGCAGACGCGTTGCTTCTGCCAACTCCTTGCGATTTGGCGTGATCAGCGTCGCACCGAAATAAACCGACAGATCGGCATTCTTCGGATCGACCAGCACCGGCTTGCCTTGCGCTTTCGCTGCATGGATCACTTCGCGGATCACGCGCGGCGTCAAAACGCCCTTGGCGTAATCCGACAACACAACGACCGCGACCTTTGGCAGCGCGGCAAGCGCTTTGTCGATGATCTGTTGTTCGATATCAGCAGGAGCCGCGTGTGCGAATTCCCAGTCTGCGCGCAGCAGATGCGTCGAGAAATGATCTGACACGAAACGAACCTTGCGCGTGGTCGGCCGCGACGGATCGACTACAAGCTGCGCGTCGATCAGGGGCTCATGTCCGAGCGCGGTTGCAAGCGTCCGCGCGGTTTCGTCATGGCCGATCAGGCCGACGAAAATGCAACGCGCTCCGAGCGAGGCGATGTTGCGGGCCATGTTACCAGCACCGCCGACCATGATATCAGTACGATTGACGCTGAGCACAGGCGCAGGCGCTTCCGGCGACACGCGCGTGACGTCGCCATAGATGAATTCGTCGAGCATGAGATCGCCGACGCACAGCACAGTCTGGCGCGCAACGACAGGAGACAGGGCTTCCAAATCCAGCATACGAAACAGTGCCTGCTATCTGTAGCGATCGGGACGATCGAGGAAGCCGCTCACGTAGTGATTGACCGCTTCTTCCAACGTCGTGAAGCCACCATTGTAACCCGCCTGAGTAAGGCGATCGACCTTGGCTTCGGTGAAATATTGATAAGAGTTGCGGATCGATTCCGGCATGTCGATGTACTCGATGTTCGGCGTCTTACCGAGTGCCGTATAGCTCGCCAGCAGCAGATCGCGGAAGCTGCGCGCTTTGCCGGTCCCAACATTGAAAATGCCGTTTACACTTCCTGACGCGAGGAGCCACATGATGACGCGAACGACATCATCAACATAGATGAAGTCGCGGCGCTGATCACCATCCGCGATACCATCGCGATGCGACTTGAACAGCTGCACAGGACGGCCGCTGCGCACGTCGTCGAAGCGCTTGGCGAGCACGCTCATCATCGCGCCCTTGTGATATTCGTTCGGCCCGAACACGTTGAAGAATTTCAATCCGGCCCAATGCGGCGGCAACGGTTTGCCTTGCGCGACACGCTCGGCCACGAGGAGATCGAACAGGCTTTTGCTCCAGCCATAAAGGTTCATCGGGCGCAGCGCCTTCAGCGCGCCAAGTGACGCGTCATCGTCAAAACCTTGATCGCCGTCGCCATATGTCGCGGCCGACGAGGCATAGATGAAAGGCGTCGATGAGGCTGTGCACCAGTCGAGCAATCGCAACGACAGACGGAAATTGTTGTCCATCACCTGATCGCCATCAATCGCGGTTGTTTCGGAAATTGCACCGAGATGGATGACAGCGTCGAGCTTGCGGCCCCTGAGCCAACCATCGAGTTCCTGCGGTGGAACGACGTCGGCGAGCTGACGCTTGGCGAGATTGCGCCATTTGCCCTGATCGCCGAGCCAATCGCACACGACCACATCCGATCGACCGGCGTCATTGAGCGCCGCGACCACATTCGATCCGATAAAACCGGCTCCGCCAGTCACAAGCAGCATTGCGATCTCTTGTTGCGCCTCACTCCGAGGGTCGCTTTCATTTGCCCCAGTCGCATCCCGCAGGCAACTTAGCAGGGATATGAAAGTCCTGATTAAGTTAGCATCGGGGACGACCGCCCGATCCGGGGTGGACGGCGGAGGCCGGAGCGGCTACCGCCAGTCATCGATATTTTCCAGTCTCGACAAGTTGCCACAATAAAGAATGAACGAAGATTCATTACTCCTCGAACGACTGGGTGTGAAGCCGGACCCTGACGACGTCAGGCCGATGCTGCTGGTCCCCCATGTCTGGATCGGCGATTTCGTCCGCTGCCACTCGGTCAGCCGGGTTTTGAAACTACGCTGGCCCAACCGGCCGCTGGACGTCTTATCGACCAAACTTTGCGGCCCGCTGGTGGATTACATGCCCGGCGTCCGCACCGGCATCGTTTGGGATCTGCCTCGCAGCCAACTGGCGTTGGCCAAGCAAGCCGGCCTCGCGCGCATGCTGCGCGAGCGCCAATACGGCAGTGCGATTGTTTTGCCCCGGACCTGGAAATCCGCGATCGCCCCGGCGCTGGCGGGCATTCCCGAACGCACCGGTTTTGCCGGCGAAATCCGCTACGGCCTGATCAACGATGTGCGTTATGGCGAGCGGCGGATCGACCGCTTCATCGACAAATGCGCGATTCTCGCGCTGCCGCCCGGAACCGGGCTGCCAAAGGACATGGCGCCGCCGTTCGAGTGGCCCGTGCCGCAGCTGCGGATCAAACCAAGCGAGATCGATACTTGGCGGCAACGTATGGGATTGGCGGCCAAGCCGGCGGTCGTACTGGCGCCCGGCTCTGTCGGTCCCGCCAAGCGCTGGACCTCTTACCCCGAAGCGGCACGGCTTCTTGCGGAGCGCGGCATTGAGGTCTGGGTGGTGGGCGGTCCAGGCGAAAAGCAACTTGCCGAGGAGATCGTTGCCGCTGGCGGCGACGGCGTTCGCGACCTGACCGGAACGGATTTGCGCAACGGCGTGCTAGCTATTGCAGCTTCCAATCTCGCGATCTCCAATGATTCCGGCCTCGCTCACGTGGCTGCTGCCATCGGTACGCCGACGATCGCGATCTTCGGGCCGACCAGTCCTTACCTCTGGGCGCCGCTCAATCCACTGGCTGCCGTCATCACCGCGAAAAATCCGCCGCCTTGCGAACCGTGTCACAGCCCGATCTGCAAGCTCGAACACCATCGCTGTATGCGCGACATTCCGGCAATGGATGTCGTTGCGACAGCGCGCGAGGTGCTGTCACGCTTTGGCGCGGCTGCGCCCAGTCAGGCGTGAGACATTCATGACCAGCAACGCCCATCACACACGCCCCGCCGCATTTTTGGATCGCGACGGCGTCATCAATCACGACGACGCCTACATCGGAAGCAAGGACCGCTTTCGCTGGATGGACGGCGTTGCCGCGGCGATCAAACGGCTCAACGATGCCGGTTACTGGGTCTTCGTCGTCACCAATCAATCCGGCGTCGCGCGTGGCATGTTTAGCGAGCAGGACGTGATCGCGCTGCATGACTGGATGCGCGATACGCTGGCCGCGCAAGGCGCGCGGATCGACGATGTTCGTTACTGCCCGTATCTGCCCGACGCGCCGGTTGCTGCCTATCGACGCGACAGCGACTGGCGCAAGCCCGGCCCCGGCATGTTTCTCGATCTGATCAAGTCTTATCCAGTTCGCATCGAAGGCAGTTTTGTCATTGGCGATATGCAACGCGATATCGATGCCGGACGCGCCGCAGGCTTGCCGGGTTTTCTGTTTTCGCACGCGAAGGATGGCAACCTCGATAGTTTCGTCGCGGATTGCCTCAGCAAACTCTAGCCAAGAACCTTGCGATAAACGTCGGCGATGCGGCGCGCTTCGGTATCAAGACCGAACTCGGCAACGACGCGCGTCCTGCCCCGCTCGCCGATCGCAACAGCCGACTGCGGATCGCGCATCAGCGGTTCCAGCGCTGCGATCAAGGCACTCGCATCGCCAGACGGAATGAGCACACCACTGTCGCCGTTCTGCACAACAAGCTCGGCGGCTCCCTCGCGCGACGCAACAAGTGCAGCACCGGATGCCATCGCCTCGATCAGCGTGAGACCAAAACCTTCACTACGCGAAGTGAAGGCGTAGATCGTCAGCCGTTGAAACCAGCGCGGCAATTCCTCCGTCGGGCGTTCGCCGGTGATCACAATGCGATCCTGCAATCCGGCCGTTTCAATCGTGGCACGTAGCTGATCGGCAAACCCGATTTGATCCGGTGTGATGGCGCCGACGATGACGGCTGAAAAATCCGGATAGCGAGGCAGCAGCGCACACATCGCCTCGACGAACAAATCCGTGCCCTTCTGCGCACGGACACGGCCGAAACAACCAATCGCGTAGCGACCCGGGAGTCCAGCTTCGGCAAACGCCGCAGCGCGATCATTCGCTGGACGATAACGATCCGCATCGACGCCGTGCGTGATCACCGTCGCCGCACGCTTGAGATAAGACGCCGATGCCTCACTCGTCGCAATGACGGCATCCATGCGGCGGATCAGAAATCGCGTGATCCAGCTGTGATGACGCTGTGCTGCTGACGTGAAAATCATGCGAAAGCGCCAACCGAGCATCTTGAGCAGAAGCCCGACAATCATCTCGTTGTTACGCCGTGCGTGCCATGCCAGGGGCGTTTTACGCATCCACAACGACAGCAAGTCGCGCCAATGAAGCTGCGTAATACCGTCAGGCGCGTCTGGCCCGAACCACGCAGCGCGGATTTGCTGCGCAACGAGCGGCGCGACCGAACGGCTGGTCGCCGTCACGCCGGAATAGCGCCAGTGCAGGTTCGGAATAATGACCTGCAAATCGCGAAGAAGATGAGCGGTAATGGCTTGTTTTGACACAGAAAAGCTCGAGCTGCTTCTAATCGTATACGCAAGATTAAGCTTAACTACCAGATCGCTAAAAACGAAACTTCCTCTTCACTTCGCTTACCTAGCTTCGGCTCCAATAAGAGAGGCGTAGTGTAAGAGAGTAAGCGACATGACTGTGCTCGTCACGGGCGGTGCCGGCTATATCGGCAGCCACATGGTTCATCTTCTCAAGGATGCCGGTGAATCCGTCGTCGTCATCGACAATCTGTCGACCGGCTTCACGGAAGCCCTGCCCGACGATGTGTCGCTGTTCATTGGCGATGCTTCAGATGAAAATCTCGTCGAAGGCGTTTTGAACTCGCACGAGATCGAATCCGTCATCCACTTTGCCGGATCGATCGTGGTCTCGGACTCGGTGCGCGATCCGCTCAGCTATTACCGCAACAATGTGCAGACCACGCGCAATCTGCTCAACATCGTCACCAAGGCCGGTATCAACCGGTTCATCTTCTCGTCCACCGCTGCGGTCTACGGCAACCCTGATCAGACCCCGGTGCCCGAAGATGCGCCGACCCGGCCGATGTCGCCTTACGGCATGTCGAAGCTGATGACCGAAGTCATGCTGCATGACATCGCCACTGCCTATGGCATGAACTATGTCGCGCTGCGCTACTTCAATGTCGCAGGCGCTGATCCCTATGGCCGCACCGGCTTGTCGACGCCAGGCGCAACGCATCTGCTGAAAGTCGCAGTTGAAGCCGCTACCGGCCATCGCGAAGGGCTGGATATCTACGGCACCGATTATCCGACGCCGGACGGCACCTGCATTCGCGATTTCATTCACGTCAGCGACCTGGTCGCGGCGCACAAATCCGCGCTGGATTATCTGCGCGCGGGTGGCTCTCCGATCACCTTGAATTGTGGTTACGGCCACGGTTACTCCGTCCTCGAAGTGATCGATGCAGTGCGCCGTATCTCGGGCCGTGACTTTCCAATCCATGCAGCGGATCGGCGCCCCGGCGACATCATGACGATGATCGCCGATATCAGCCGCATTCGTGCGACGCTCGACTGGACGCCGCAATTCGACAATCTCGACACCATCGTGACGCATATGCTGGCCTGGGAAGACAAGCACGTCGCGCCGCAGGAAATCGAAGAACGCCGCGCGCTGTCGGCATAAATTCCACAAGACGCGCAAATGTGACCCGAAACGCCGCCTGATTCGCGGCCCTTCTCGTCTATTTTCAGGCCCAAGCCGATTCCAATAGCGGCAGAAATGCTTTATTGGACGGCGATGGCCGAACTCCCCCGCAAAATCACCGATGATCCCACCGGCGCCGCTGCTCTGATCCGCAGGCTCGTCGCCGAACACGGCATGCGTTACCGGAATCGCTATGCTGTCGCACTCTTGCTGATGGGCATCGCGGCTGCGGCCACCGCTGCCTCGGTCTTTCTGCTCGGCAGCGTGATCAACGAAGCCTATGTCGCGCGCAACTTCCCCGGCATCGTCTGGCTGTCGTCGCTCGCTTTCGCTTTGTTCGCCATCAAAGGCGCGGCGACCTACGGTTTTCAGGTGATCCTGTCGCGGATCAGCAATGCCATCATCGCCAATAATCAGCGCGCGATGTTCTCGAAACTGATGAGTGAGAACCTCGGATTCTTCGCCGATCGCCATTCATCTGAGTTCGTCACACGCCTCACGACCGGCGCCGCCGCCGTATCTCAGGTCTTGAGTCTGGTTGTCGGCGCACTCGGCCGCGATCTGTTGTCCTTGATCGGCCTCATCATCGTCATGGTGGTGCAGGACCCCTTCATGGCTTTGTTCGGTCTGGTCATCGCACCGCCCGCGATGATCGTATTGCGCAAGCTGGTCAAACGGATCCGCCGCCTCACGCACAGCCAGTTCTCCGGCACCGCCGCGATCAACGAGACGCTTCTGGAATCGCTTCAGGGAATCCGCACCATCAAGGCGTTCACGCTGGAAGACGCCATGCGCGCGCGTATCGATGCCAGCATCAACTCGGTACAGCGCGACTCCGACACCATGGCGCGAGTATCCAACCGTTCAAGCCCGTTGATGGAAACGCTTGGCGGTCTCGCGGTGTGCGGCGCGCTCGTCTATGGCGGTTATCGCGTGGTTGAAGCGGGTGCCGCGCCGGGCGAATTCTTCTCGTTCCTGACGGCGTTCCTGCTCGCCTACGAGCCGGCCAAACGCCTGGCGCGGCTGAACATCGAATTGAACAGCGTGCTGATTGCAGCGCGCAAGCTGCTCGAAGTGATCGACAGTCCAGCGACAGAGCCTGATGACAGCAGCAAGCCCGCGCTAGCGATCACCGAAGCACGCGTCGAATTGCGTGACGTCAGCTTCGCCTATCGCAGCGGCGAACTTGTGCTGGATCGCATCAGCTTTCAAGCCGAACCCGGCAAGATGACCGCATTGGTCGGCCCGTCAGGCGGTGGCAAGTCCACCATCCTCAATCTGCTGCTGCGTCTTTACGAGGTGACATCAGGCGCCATCGTGATCGACGGACAGGAGATCGCGCAGACCTCGCGTCATTCGCTGCGTCAACAGGCCGCCTATGTCGGGCAGGATGTGTTCCTGTTCCGCGGCACCATTCGCGATAACATTGCGTTCGGCCGGCCTGACGCGACCGAAGCCGATATCGTTGCCGCGGCCACAGCCGCCTGTGCGCATGATTTTATCTCGGCCTTCCCACGCGGTTACGACACGCAAGTCGGCGAACACGGCACGCAACTCTCCGGCGGTCAGCGCCAGCGTATCGCCATTGCACGCGCGTTGATCAAGGATGCACATCTCATTCTGCTCGATGAGGCGACTGCCGCGCTCGACTCCGAGTCTGAGCTACTGGTGCAGGAAGCCATCGCGCATCTGTGTCAGGGCCGCACCACCATCGTGATCGCGCACCGCCTGCACACCATCATGCATGCGGATGCAATCCATGTGATCGAAGCCGGCCGCGTGGTCGAAACCGGCAAGCACGACGATCTGATCCAGCGCGGTGGACGATACTCGCAATTCTTCCGCCTGCAGCAGCGCGAAACCAATTCCCCACCGCTTGCGGCGTCCGTCTGAGATCGCTGTTAATCCCTGCGTCGCGGTCAGAATGGCTCGTCTGCATGAGGGCCAAAGCTTTTATTTGACGCACTGTCCTCAAGCGAACCGGGTATCCCCTTCGCTTGAAAATGCTGTAACAAAACACTTTAATCTGCTGGCTTTTCATGCGATGCGTCCCCATATGGACAGCATGAAAACACCCTCAGAACAAACAGCGGCGCAAGTTCGTGCCGAGATCGAAGCCAAGGACATCCAGGTTCGCAAGAACATGGAGCGCCTGCGCGAGTTGCGTCTCGCCAAGGAAGCGGAAGAGGCTGCACTGGGACCCAAGACTGCGCCCAAGAGCAAGTCAAAGTCAGGCGGCAAGACAACGGCGTCGAAGTCCAAGTCAGCGGCCCCGCAGAAGCTGTCGGAATGGCTCGCGGCTGAACGCGCTGGTGGTCACAAAACCTGAATTTTTTTCAGTCATTGCGACGAGCCGTAGGCGACGACGCGATCTCGTCGAGGCAACCCTCGATATCCTGATCGAGATTGCTTTGCTTCGCTCGCAATGACGGGACGAAATTGGATTCGTCAGCTCTGCTCGCTTGCAAGCCTCGTGACAACAGGCTGTGTCGCAACATCACGCCGCGCCAGCCTGTCTGCCCATCGTGCAAACAGCAGCTTGCCCGGCACCTCAACAAACCGATAGGTCAGCGTCGACAAGCCGACAATGGCAATCGCATAGACCACAAACAATCCATCCAGCAGGAATGAATTGATATTGGCGATGACGCGTGTGGTCTCGCCTTGCTGGACCATGTCGATCAGCAACGGCTTTCCGGCTATCTTCTGCAGCATGATCATCGCAGTCATCACAAGCTGCACGATGAAGGCGTGCACCATATAGACCGAATAAGAGAGCTCACCGAGGCGCACGACGGGCCGCCAGCGCAAAGCGCGCGACAATGCTCCCTGCTCGGCTGCAAACACCAGCACGGCTGCGCCGAACACAAAGGGCCCGAACAGGCTGAACGGCCCGTTGCCGGCAAACCAGACAAAGGCACCGATCAGAACCATGATTGCTTCGACGATTCCGGCGCCCGCTGGCCCAAGGCGCAGGCCGGATCGATAAAGCCGATAAACACCATGCCCGACGGCAAAGCCGAACAGGCAGCGGAACAGGCCAAGGTCGTAAGTCACATCGATACCGCCGGATGCAAAAGTTCCGACCACCAGAAATCCCGCAAGGCCGACCAGCGACATCGCCAATGTCTTGCGCATCGGAGCCAGCAACGCGATCAGACCGAATACCAGATAGGTCCAGAATTCCGCGCTGATGCTCCAGCTTGGAAAATTCCAGGTGAGACGGTCGGAGACGTGCAACGACTGCAGCAGAAAGAACTGATACGGGATCGTGGCAAGCGGACGGAAGCCTTCAGGATCGAACGGTGGACGCCCGGTCTTGAGGCCCACTGCAATCGAAAGCGCAAGGTTCAGCGCTTCGGCCCCGACGAACGCAACCAGCACAACGATATGCAAAGGCCAGATGCGACCAAGCCGCTTGATCGCAAAGGACCGGAAATCCGAAAAGGTGCCGATGCGTCCCGTATACGCATGCGTGATGACGAAGCCGCTCAGCACGAAGAAGAAATCGACAAAGAGAAAAGCGTGGCGGATCAGCGGCAGCTGGTAGACATGCGCCAGCGCCTGCAGATGATACATCGCGACCAGAATGGCGCAGATACCACGCCAGCTATCCAGCGCGACGAAATGCTCTTGCGGGGCTTTGTCGGATTTTGTGGCCATGAAAACAGCTAGGCAAACGTGCTTCGCCTCGCAACTCACGGCTGGATTTATCATTAATACCTGAGAAACGCGTCTATCTGGAACTCGTCGTGGCCCTTAACGAACGGGGCGTTTCTTTGTCGGCTGCGCTGACTTGGCAGGTTTCCTGGTTGCCCTTCTGGTAGCCGTCTTGCGGGTTTTCGCGCGCTGCGAAGCTGACGCCTTCTTTGACGTTTGTGACGCCGCCTGTTCCGCTTGTTTCAGCAGCTTTTTCGGTGCGGTCATCTCAAAGCTGCGCGTGATGAGCTTACCCGCCTCGTTCCAATCGACGCCGTGATCGATCCACATCCCGATCCAACCCTTCGGGCCGACATAGGCAGGCACAAAGAAACGTTTGCCGTCGGCGCCAACCAGGACGGCCTGGCTACCGGGCGGCGCCTTGCAGGTCAGCGCCGGGCGGTCGTCACGCTCGGTCTGCATGCAAAAGATCTTGTCGCGCACCCGAAAGGTCGCGTGATCCCATGTCTCACGTTCCTCCGCCTGCGGCAGAGCGAGACATAGCTTGCGAAGGCGCGCGCTGACTTTGGCCATCAAGGCTCCGGAAAGGATGATCGATGGTCAAGACTGCATGGGGTTGTTCATCAAGGCAAGCGTGAGCGCGGGCAAGAACTCATCAACACATTGCGGCTACGATCAGCCTTTTCCCGGCTCAACGGCTTTCGACGATGCCCTCTCCTGAAATGCCACCTCAAGAGCCCGTGGCGCTTCGGAGTCACGACGTCGACACGGCCAAAACGCCCGCACTTATCTTCCTGATGTCGTTCGCTGTGCTCGTCGCTGCGATGGGCCGTCACATCAACGTCTATGATGAGGGCCTCACGCTGGTCGGCGCGATGCGTGTCGCTCACGGCGAGGTTTTGCATCGGGATTTCTACGCCATCTACGGCCCCGCGCAGTTCACCATTCTGGCTGGCCTCTTCAAGGTCTTCGGTACTTCCATTCTGGTCGAGCGAGTGTGGGACACGATCATCCGCGCGATGGTCGTCACCGTCGCCTTCCTGATCGTGCGGCGGGGCGGCACGCGGCGTGAAGGCTTGTTTGCCGCCGGGCTCGTTCTGATCTGGATGTGTTCGCTCAGATATTACGGATACGGCGTATTTCCGTCTTTGCTGTTTGCACTGCTGAGCGCGCTGTACGTGCTGCCGCTGTTCGACGATCGACGATCGCCTGCGCAACTGTTCTGCAGCGGGCTCTGTATCGGTGTCACCGTTCTGTTTCGCTACGATGCCGGCTTCTACGCTTTTGCCGCGGTATCGATCGTCAGCGCCTTTTACATCCTGTCACGGCCGCTTCCGCTTCGCGAGCGCTTCACCAATTTGCTTCGCGCGCTGCTCCCGATTTACATCGGCGTTGGGATCGTCTGCATCCCGGTCGCCGTGGCTTACATACTCACCGGCACGCTTCAGGATTTCCTGTTCCAGATTTTCCAGTTTCCGACCCAGGCCTACCGACGCATGCGGACGATGCCGTTTCCGGGCCTCGCTGCATTGCTCGAAGACCCGGCACAGATCGGCGTCTATCTGCCATTCGTCGTCTGCCTTGCGGCGCTGACCAGCGCATTGATGTTGCGGCGAGACAATAGCGAGACAAACGCTACCCGCCCCTGGATCATGCTGTTGCTCGGCCTGTTGTCAGCACTGTTTTACCTCAAGGGCATTGTTCGCCCGGCATTGATCCAGCTCGCGCTGTCGATCGTACCGGCACTGATGTTGTCGGCCATGCTGCTCAGAGACAAACGCAGTGAGCAGGCCCGCCCGCCCGTCATCATCGCCACCATGGCAGCACTGATCATCGTGATGGTGCCAACCGTCGTGGGGACGATCCAGAGTGGATATGGGATGGTTCAAAATGCGATCTGGGTGATGCAACGCAGCACGTGGAGCACTGCTACGGCAGACACACCGGCTGCTCTTTCATCGTGTCAACCTGTGCCGTCGCTGCAGCGCGCGGCCTGCTTCGAGATCAATCAGGCGCGCTCGGATGCCATTCGTTATGTCGCGGCTCATACCAAGCCGAACGATAAGATCTATGTGGGCCTGAGCCGCCACGACCGCGTTCTCGGCAACGACATGCTGTTTTATTTCGTCGGCGGATGGATGCCGGCGACGAAGTGGCATCACTTCGATCCCGGCTTGCAAACCAGCGAAAAAATCCAGAGCGAAATGATCGCTGAACTAAAAGCCGCCAGGACGCCCTACGTGGTACTCGAATCCGAATGGGAAGACTTTGACGAACCCAACGAGAGCGCGATCAGCAGCCGTGTCACGCTGCTTGACGACTTCATCCGCGCGAATTTTGAACCGGCGCAGGTGTTTGGCA
>JADMIO010960125.1_pt1 | contig 14741 bp, 14 predicted proteins | sample 8958161 | NCBI WGS metagenome assembly JADMIO01 (sample SAMN16585339, study PRJNA669376) | soil metagenome | isolation source: Crop rotation soil | place: USA: Cullars Rotation, Alabama | collected 2011 | reverse complement strand
CCGCCCGCCGCAAGGGCATCGTCGTCACCGAGCTGCCGTACGGCGTGGGCACCGAGCGCGTCATCGAGGCGATCAAGAAGCTCGTCCAGTCCAAGAAGCTCCAGGGCATCGCCGACGTCAAGGACCTCACCGACCGCGAGAAAGGCCTGCGACTGGTCATCGAGGTCAAGAACGGCTTCCACCCCGAGGCACTGCTCGAACAGCTCTACAAGAGCACCCCGATGGAGGACTCCTTCGGCATCAACGCCGTCGCCCTGGTCGACGGTCAGCCCCGGACCCTGGGCCTCAAGCAGATGCTCGAGGTCTTCCTGGAGCACCGCTTCGACGTCGTACGTCGGCGCTCGACCTTCCGCCGCGGCAAGGCCGCCGACCGCCTGCACCTGGTCGAGGGCCTGCTGCTGGCGATCCTCGACATCGACGAGGTCATCCAGCTGATCCGCACCAGCGACGACGCCGGAGCCGCGCGCGAACGGCTGATGTCGGTCTTCGACCTCTCCGAGATCCAGGCCAACTTCATCCTCGACATGCCGCTGCGCCGACTGACCAGGTTCTCCAAGCTCGAGCTCGACAAGGAACGCGACGAACTGGTCGCCACGATCGCCGGACTCGACGAGATCCTGGGCGACGAGAACAAGCTGCGCAAGGTCGTCTCCGAGGAGCTGGCCGACGTCGCGAAGACCTACGGGACCCCGCGGCGGACCGTTCTGCTGGAGGGTTCCGGCGTCGCTGCCGCGACCACCAGCACACCGCTCGAGGTGGCCGACGACCCGTGCCACGTCTACCTCTCCTCCAGCGGTCTCCTGGCGCGTACGACGGGCGACGACCCGGTCGGCCACGAAGGCGCCCGCGCCCGGCACGACGTGATCGTCTCCTCCGTGCGCGGGACCGCCCGCGGCGAGGTGGGCGTCGTCACCAGCGCCGGTCGGGTCATCAAGCTCGGCGTCCTGGACCTCCCGGCACTGCCGGTCACCCACAACCACCCCAACCTGCAGGGCGGCGCTCCGGTCGGTGAGTTCCTGACCCTGGAGGCGGGCGAGAAGGCGCTGGCGCTGACCAACTTCTCCCCCGACTCCCCGGGTCTCGCGCTCGGCACCGCCCAGGGCACGGTGAAGCGGGTCAACCCGGAGTACCTGACGAACAAGGACGACTGGGACGTGATCGCGCTGAAGGACGGCGACACCGTCGTCGGCGCGGTCCAGCTCGCCACCGGGGACGAGACGCTCTGTTTCGTCACCGACGACGCCCAGCTCCTCCACTTCGGCGCCTCCTCGGTCCGCCCCCAGGGCCGCTCCGGCGGCGGCATCGCCGGGATCAAGCTGGCCGCGAACGCCGCGGTCTCCTGGTTCGGCGCGATCACCGACCCCGAGTCGGTCGTCGTCACCGTCTCCGGGGCCAGCACCGCGCTCCCGGGCACGGAGTCCGGCTCGGTCAAGGTCACGCCGTTCTCGGAGTACCCGGGCAAGGGCAGGGCCACCGGCGGCGTCCGGTGCCACCGATTCCTGAAGGGCGAGGACACCCTCGTCTTCGCCTGGGTGGGACGGGCGCCGGCCCGTGCGGCGGCCGACAGCGGCGCACCGATCGACCTGCCCGACGCGGACGGTCGACGGGACGGCTCGGGCATCCCCGGCAGCCAACCGATCGCCGCCTGCGCGGGACCGGTGGAGCACGGCACGGCCACGGAAGCCCGGGCGGGAGCCACGACGGACGGCCCGTCGGCGGACTGAGGTCTGGCAGGCTAGGTGCCATGACGCTCCTCACCCGCCGTGCTGGCGCCGCTCTCGGTGTCGCGCTGGCCCTCCTCCTGTCGTCGACCGCCTGTGGTGGCGACGACGAGCCGTCGACGAGCGGCAAGGACCCGGCGACCGTGATGGCCGAGGCGAAGGCTCAGTTCGACGACGCCGCCAGCGTCCACTTCACGATGTCGACCGGCTCGTCGCCCAGCAGCGGTGACGCTGTCCTCGGCGCAGACGGGACCCTGACCCACCAACCCGCCTTCGAGGGCGACGTGACCGTGGTCCTCAGCGGGTTCAACGCGGCCGTCCCGATCGTGGCCGTCGACGGGAAGGTCTACGCGAAGCTCCCGCTGACCACCGGCTTCGCCCCGATCGACCCCGACGAGTACGGGGCTCCGGACCCCGCCGACTTCGCGGACCCGGCGTCCGGGATCTCCAGCCTCCTCCTCGAGCTCGAGGGCCTCAAGGAGGGCAAGGCCGTCCGGGACGGCAAGAACGTACTGTCGACCTACACGGGCACGATCCCCGGTGACAAGGTGAAGCCGATCATCCCGAGCGCCGACGCGAGCGGCGACTACGACCTGGTCATCGGCATCTCGGGGAACGGTCGGATCGCGACCCTGAAGGTGACCGGCGACTTCTTCTCCGGCGAGGGTGACGTCACCTACGACCTCGCCTTCGACGACTACGGCAAGAACGTCACCATCTCCGCGCCGTGACCGATGCCGTGAAGCGTCCGCTCGCTCGGTTCGGCCCGGGCAGCCTGCTCGCGCTGGCCGCGGTGGCCGTCGCGTTCGCCGCCGCCGACACCTACGTGGTCGTGCTCTCCCTGCCGGAGATGATGACTGCGACCGGCTTGAGCGGCGAGGAGCTCCAGCGGGCGGCGCCGATCATCAGTGGCTTCCTGCTCGGGTACGTCGCGATGCTGCCGCTGATCGGCCGGATCGCCGATCTCCGCGGCCGGCTGCCGGTCCTGGTGCTCTCCCTGATCGTCTTCGCCTTCGGCTCACTGGTGACGGCGGCGGCGTACGACCTGCCCAGCCTGGTGATCGGTCGGTTCTTCCAGGGCGTCGGCGGAGGTGGCCTCGTGCCGGTCACTCTGGCACTGGTCGCGGACATCTATCCGGCCGAGCGTCGCGGGATACCGCTCGGCATCGTCGGCGCGGTGCAGGAGCTCGGCAGCGTCCTGGGACCGCTGTACGGCGCCGTCGTCCTCGTCTTCGGGACCTGGCGGGACATCTTCTGGATCAATCTCGCTGTCGGGCTGGTCCTGGCCGCCGGTGTCGCCGCGCTCGGCCGCAGCGACCCCGGCCCGGTGTCGTCGAGGTCTGCGAGACGCCCGGACCTCGTCGGCCTCGTCCTCGCCGCTCTCTGGATCACCGGTCTGGTCCTGGTGATGCGGCAACCCGAGTCCCTGGTGACCTCGGTCGACTGGGGCGGTCCGTTCGTCCCGTACGGCGAGGGTGACCTGAGCGGCTCGATCTGGTGGTCGCAGATCGGCTTCACCACGATCGCCCTCGGCCTCCTGCTCGCGGCCTGGCTCGTGCTCGGACGCCGGCCGTTCTTCGACGTACGGGACTGGTGGGCGACCGCACGGCAGGCCGACCTGGTCGGCGCACTGCTCCTCTCCGTGGTCCTGGGCGGCGTGATCCTGGCGTTCGCCACCGCGGACCCCGAGGTGCAGGTCTTCTCCCCGGCAGGCCCCTGGTTCCTGGGCGCTTCGGTGGTCGCTGCCGTCCTGTTCGCACTGCACCAACGGCGGGCCGCGGCTCCGCTGATCCCCCGCGGCTCCTTCGCCCTACGACCGGCCTGGGCGTCGCTCGCGGTGAGTTTCTTCGTGGGGTCGGCTTTGATCGCTGCCCTGGTCGACATCCCCGTCTTCGCCCGGGTGACGATCTACGGCGACTCGCAGGTGAAGGCCGCCCTGGTCCTGGTCGAGTTCCTGGTCGCGCTCCCGATCGGCGCGGTGATCGGCGGCTACCTCACCCGCGCGTTCCCTGCCGGACTCGTGACCTGCGGCGGGATGCTCGCCTCGGCCCTCGGCTTCCTGCTCATGGCGAACTGGGACGTCGACGCGCTGCATCAGCTGAGCGCGAGCGCCGTGCTGGCGATGACGGGCCTCGGTTTCGGTCTTGCTCTGGCCCCCGTCAACGCCGCCCTGCTCGCGAGTACCGACGCCGCCGTCCACGGCCTGACCAGCGCGCTGCTCGTGGTCAGCCGGATGATCGGGATGCTGATCGGCATCTCGGCGTTGACCACCATCGGGCTGCGTCGCTACTACGGGTCCCTCCCCGAGGGCGGACTCGCTCCGCAGACCATCTGCGGAGCCGGGGTGACCCGGTGCGACGCGTTCGAGGAGAAGCTCCAGGCCGCCGGGATCGACCAACTGCACGCCATCTTCCTCGGCGCGAGCGGGTGCGCGGTCGTCGCGGCCGTGCTCGCCCTCGTACTCTTCCGTGGGGCCACGACCCGCGGCACCCGCCCCTTCGTCCTCGGAGCAGGAGCCTGATGTCCGACCTCGACTGCAGCACCGCTTCGGCCGCTGTCGACGAACCCCTCTCCGGTACCGCGCCGGACGCGGTCGCCTGGGTGTGCCTGGAGCAGAACGGCCCCTGGGGCGCCAAGGCCTGGACCGACTCCCACCTCGACGCCGAGCTCGGTGCGTCGATCGAGGCGATGGCCGGCGCGAACGGCGTACGCCCGTGCCTGGTGCGACGTCCCGGGCGCCACGCCGACCCCGGTACGTCGACCGAGCGCCGCGTTCTGATCGCGCACACCCGGCCAGAGAACTCGTGGCTCCTCACCGGAACGGTCCCCGGCCCCGAAGCCCTCCTCGACCTCGACTGGGCCGCGGTGGCCGCCGGCGACCGGGACGCCGTCCTGCGCTCGGCACCCGAGGTCGTCGTCACCGACGAGCCCGTCCTCCTGGTCTGCACGAACGGCACGCGGGACACCTGCTGCGCCCGGCTCGGCCGACCGGTGGCCCTCGCCGCCGCAGCGATCGACCCCGACCACATCTGGGAGGTCACCCACACCTCCGGGCACCGGTTCGCCGCGACCACGGTGCTGCTGCCCTCCGGCGTCCTGCACGGCCGCGTCCTCGACGCGACCGGGATCCTGACCGCAGCACGCAGGGGGCAGGTCACCCTGACCGGTTACCGGGGTCGCTCGACCTGGTCCGCCGGGGCCCAGGTCGCCGAGGAGCACATCCGTCGGACCGAGGGCGTTCTCGGCGTCGACGACCTCGACGTGGTCCCCGAGATCGACGCCTGGTCGGTCCGGCACCGTGACGGCCGCCGGTGGTGGGTGGCCGTGTCGTCGACGGAGTCCGGCGAGCGCCCCGAGTCCTGCGGCAAAGTCCCCAAACCGGTCAGACGGTTCGAAGCTCGGACCGTGCACGGACCGTCCGACGGATCCCGCTAACCTCGAACTCGTGAGCGCAGACTTCGACGACCTGCTGGCAGCGAACCGCGATTTCGCGGCGGACTTCAATCTCTCCGGTTTCGACGGCGTGGCCCATGCCGGCATCGCCATCGTCACCTGCATGGATTCGCGGATCGATCCGCTGCGGATGCTCGGCCTCAAGCCGGGCGACGCGAAGATCTTCCGCAATCCCGGCGGCCGGGTCACCGAGGCCGCCCTCGAGGCACTGGTCCTGGGCGTGCACCTGCTCAAGGTGGAGCGGATCCTGGTGATCCCGCACACCCGGTGTGCGATGGCCTCCGCGACCGAGCAGGAGATCCAGGAGAAGATCAGCGCCTCGTCCGGGACGGATGCCAGTTGGCACCGCTTCCACGTCGTCACCGACCAGGTCGCCGACCTGCGCCACGACGTCGCGAAGGTGCGCACGCACCCGCTGATCCCGGACTCGGTCGGCGTCGGCGGTTTCGTCTACGACGTCGACACCGGCCTGCTCGACCAGATCGTCTGATCAGTCGTCGAGCCTGTCGAGACGCAATCGGTCGTCGAGCCTGTCGAGACGCATTCGGTCGTCGAGCCTGTCGAGACGCATTCGGTCGTCGAGCCTGTCGAGACGCATTCGGTCGTCGAGCCTGTCGAGACGCAATCGGTCGTCGAGCCTGTCGAGACGCAACTCAGCCGAGACTCAATCGCTCGGCGCAGGCAGAGAGTTCGTCCTTGGCCTGGTTCAGGTCGGTGGTGTCCGACATCGCCAGCACGACCCGGGTCGCGCCGACCGCGGCGAGACGCTCCGCCTTGTCCTGATCGATGCGGGTGACCAGGTGCCCGAGGTTGAGTTCGAGCGCCGCCGGGTCGCGGCCCGCCTCCTCGGCAGCCCTCGCCATCACGTCGCGTAGTTCCTGGAGCGCCTCCCCGGCAACCCCGAGCGGCTGCAGGCCGTTCCCGAGCCGCCCGGCCCGGCGCGCTGCCGCCTGGGAATGGCCCCCGACATGGATCGGGATCGAACGCTCGCCGGGAGCCGGACGACAGACGGCGTGCGCGAAGGAGAAGAACTCCCCGTCGTACGACGTCGGCTCGCCCGTCCAGAGCGCTCGCAGCACCTGGATCTGTTCGTCCGCCCGTCGCCCCCGGGTGTCGAAGTCGACCCCGCAGGCCTCGACCTCCTCGCGCATCCAGCCCATCCCGACGCAGAGCCGGAACCGCCCGCCGGAGAGCGCGTCCAGCGTCGCGAGACGCTTCGCGAGGACCACCGGGTGGTGGTTCGGCAGGACCAGGACCCCGGTCGCCAGGCCGAGGCGGCTGGTCGCGCCGGCGATGAAGCCGAGCAGTTCGAGCGGGTCCGGCACCGCGCAGTCAGCCGCCAGTTCGACCCGACCGGACGGGTCATAGGGGTACGTCGAGGAGTACTCGGCCAACATCACCGCGTGCTCGACGGCGACCAGCGAGCCGAAGCCGCAGTCCTCGACGTGACGGGCGAACGGGACCATCCACTCGGGGTCGGCGGTGAGGCCGTTGCCGACCGGTGCGATGACGTCGAACTCCATGGGCCGAACCGTACTGCTCAGCGACCTTCGTTCGGCCCGAACGGCAGCACCGCCGCCACCGGGCGGGCCTCGATGAGCACCAGGGTCAGTGCCCGCCTGGAGAACTGCCAGCCCTCCGGACTGCGGACGCAGCGATCGTCGTAGACCAGGTGCCAGACCCAGGATCCGGGTTCGGGCCCCGACTCGACGTGGTGCGCGGTCGTCGTCGTCCGGCCGACGGCCCCGTCACCGTCGGCGTGCCAGACGCTGCCGGTGACGTGGTGGACGGTGCGCGCGAACGACTCGAGCTTCGCGACGGCCGCGCGGATCGCGTCCCGACCGGCGTGTTCGACCGAGGCGGCGAGTGAGCGGGGCGGGTCGGGCGTGACCAGCAGGCCGCCGCGGGCGAACAGGTCGGCGAGTCCGTCCCAGTCGCGCTGATCTGCGGCCGCGGCGTACCGGCCGACCAGCTCTGCTAGATCGAGCCGGTCCTCGACCGCGAGCGCACTCATCGGGACTCCCCCAGGTCGGCGTCCAGCTTCGGCGCCCAGATGACCTTGCCGAGGAAGCGGTCGGCCGTCGGGTCGGTCGCCAACCAGGCGATCACCCGCCCCGAGGACGCGGGGTCCGCCGACGGATAGCCACCGGCTGCGATGGCCTCGGTGCCCCCACGGGCCAATGCCGATTCGGTGACGACGAACCCCGGGTCGACGTTGAAGGCACGCACGCCGCGGTCGCGGAACTCGGCGTTGACGCTGCCCGCGATCCGGCCGAACGCAGCCTTGGACGCCGCGTAGGCGAGGCCCCACCCGCCGTCCCCCGGACCGGCCGGCGGGTCGTTGGTCGCAGAGCTCGACACCATGTTCACGATCGTCCCGCGACCGCGCTCCAGCATCGGCTGGAGCACCGCCTCGGTGAGTAGGAGCTGGTGGTAGAAGTTCCCCTCCCAGGTCCGCCGCAGGGAGTCCTCGGTGAGATCGGCGAACCGCTCCTGCGGTAGGTGCACGAACCCGTTGTTGACCAGCACGTCGAACGCACCCCACTCGCGGTGGGCCAGGGCGACGCCGTCGAGCACACTCGTGCGATCGCTGAGGTCCATCGGGACGGTCAGCGTGGCCGCTCCGAGCTCGGCTGCGTCCGTCGCCGTCGATTCCAGGCTGCCCTCGACCGGGAGCGAGGTGGCGTCACCCCCGCTGACCCGGGGCGCGATGGTGCCCGTCCCCTCGACGAGGGTTCTGCCTGTGACGGCGACATCGAACCCGGCGCGGGCGACGGCGAGAGCCGTCGCCTTGCCGATGCCCCGGGTGGCACCGGTCACCAGCGCGCGTGGTCGGGTCACCGCCACAGGCGGACCTCCGTTCAGACGAGGAGCGGGCTGACCAGCGGGACGTAGCCCGAGGAGTGACCCGTCTTGTTCGGGTGGTAACTCTCCCCCACCGGGTTCGACAGACCGTTGAGCCACTCGGGCGAGTCGCAGACCGCATGGCCGACGAAACGACTCGTCGGGTTGGCGAAGGTGAATCCCTTCGCGGCCGCCTGTGCCGAGATCTTGGAGTTCATCAGATCGGCGGTCTGGTTGAGCCGGGTCTCCTCGGCGGGACTGAAGAAGGTCGCGGCGTTGCAGTCCTCGCCGTTGAAGATCCGCGGGTACCCGACGATCACGACCTTCGCGTTCGGCGCCTTCGACTTGATGCTCGCGTAGAGGGTCGAGAGCGCTCCGGGCAACGTGTTGTTGATGTAGTTCTGCGCCGTGTTGATCGCGCCGTCGCAGTTACTCGCCCAGCCGGGCTGCGCGCACTCGGTCAGCACGCCCGAGAAGCCGGCGTCGTTGCCGCCCACGGAGAGCGTCACGAAGCGGGTACTCGTGTTGAGGGCCGCGAGCTGGTTGGTCACCTGCGGGATCTTCGCTCCCGAACAGGCCTGGAAGTTCAGCGTGTAGCCCTTGGCGGCCGCGATCAACGACGGATACGCATAGGTCGAGCGCTGGCAGGAGGTCCCATCGCTGATGTAGGTCCGGGTGCCGGTGCCCGAGGCGTACGAGTCACCGAGAGCGACGTACGACGGTCCGGCCGCGCCGGCCGGGGTGGAGACGAGGACGCCGGCCAGCAGCAGCGCGCCGCCGAGCAGACCGGAGAGGGCGAGACGAACGCGGTGAGTCATCCGAGAAGCTCCTTGAGTGGGAGGGCCGGTCACCCCACGTGACCTGGGTCACACTCAAGTCAGTCGGCGCTGTTTTGTCCAGCGTCGCCACCGCGGCGAGAGGAGGGTGGCCACCAGGACGTGGGAGGCCGACAGCCCGGCGACCGTGCCGAAGAGCGTCGCGCCGGCCCAGGTCGGGAACAGGTCTTCGAAGACCATCCCGGGGATCATCACCGCGATCACCAGCGACCAGCCGACCCGCTGAACTGCCTCCAGGCGGACGAGCCAGCCAGGGAGCACCGGCGGCGCGACCGAATCTCCGGCCACCAGGACGATCGCCTTCTCCGACGGCACCAGACGAGCGCGGTGCTCGTGCCAGTAGTCGATGGACCAGTCGCGGTACGGGAGCGAGGTGGACCGGTAGGCGATCTTCGCTGCCAGCCACGGAGCGACCAGGACGCCCAGGAACATCGAGAGGAAGAACCACGGCACCGGTCGGATGTCGAGCTTCTTGAGCCACGGGAGCGCCAACGCCCACGGCGCGAGCCAGACGGCGAGTCGGACCGCGGTCGTCCCCCGATCGGAGTTCAGATCCATCGAGTCCCAGGTCATTACGACGCCGGCCACGGTGACCGCGGCGGCCCCTGCTCCGGCGAGCCAGCGCAGTTCGAGCGCGCGACGCACCGGTAGGGCTGCCTGCGCCTGCGCGGACAGCTCCGGGACCGTGGGCCGGTCGATCGAGATCGTCACGGATTCAGCGTAGATGCCGATCGAGGAACCGGAAGGCAGTCGGCGCAGCTCGGCGCCAGTACGCCGCGCCATGACCACCCGCAGGGAACCGGGACTCGACGGTCCCGGTCAATCGGCCGGCGAAATCCGCGGTCGCGTCACGGAAGGGATCATTCGTCCCGCAGTCGAGGTGGACCGGGACGCCGGCGAGACGCTGGGGCCCGCCGTACACGTCGTTCCGCTCGAAGTCCTCGGCACTGTCGAACGCCCCGGCAGGCGTCGCCCCGGCGTCGGCGAAGAGCGCCGGGCTCGAGACAGCGACGGCACGGGGATCCAGCACTCCGTTCGAGGCGAGCAGGAGGGCGCCGTAGCCACCCATCGACCAGCCGTAGTAGCCGATCGCGGACGTGGTCAGTTGATGCGACCGGAGTACCGGGACGAACTCGTCGACGAGCATCGCCGCGAAGTCGGTCCCGTCCGTACGCCGGTGGTAGTAGCTGTGGTCGCCACCGTCGATCGTGGCGAGCACGAAGCTCCGGCTCCCCTCCAGAACGTGGTCGAGGTTCAGCGTGGTCAGGGCGGTCCGGTGGTCACCACCACGACCATGCAGGGCGATCACCGTCGGCAGGACGTTCCCGATCCCCTGCCCGACCGGGTAGGACAGTGTCCAGCCGATCGGGCGCTTCATCGCCCGGGAGTCGAACGATCCGCTGGCGAACCGGTCGCTGTTGACCGGGACGCCGCCCTTCTCGGCGCTGCCGCACCCGGCGAGAAGCGCGCCCGCCCCGCCGAGGAGCAGCGCTCGCCGACCGACCGGGCTCACGCGTCGATCGAGTCCTGGTCGACCTCGTAGGCACCGGCCACGATGAACTCCTTGCGCGGAGCCACGTCCGAACCCATCAGCAGCTCGAAGACCTCGGCGGCCTTCGCCGCGTCGTCCGCGGTGATCCGGCGAAGCATCCGCATCCGCGGGTCCATCGTCGTCTCGGCCAATTGATCGGCATCCATCTCGCCGAGGCCCTTGTAGCGCTGGACCGGGTCCTTCCAGCGGATGTTCTTCTTGGTCAGCTCGGCGAGCTTCCGCTGGAGCTCCGGATCGGAGTAGGTGTAGACGTACTTGTCCATGCCCTTCTTCGGGTTGGACAGCTCGATCCGGTGCAGCGGCGGGACGGCCGTGTACACCCGACCCTGGGTGACGAGGTCCGGCATGTACTTGAAGAAGAGCGTCGCGAGCAGGCAGCGGATGTGCGCGCCGTCGGAGTCGGCGTCGGCCATGAAGATGATCCGGCCGTAGCGGGCGGCGTCGATGTCGAAGGTCCTCCCCGAGCCCGCGCCGACGACCTGGATGATCGAGGCACACTCGGTGTTTTTGAGGACGTCGGCGACCTGAGCCTTCTGGACGTTGAGGATCTTGCCCCGGATCGGCAGCAGCGCCTGGAACTCGGAATTCCGGGCCAGCTTCGCCGTACCCAGGGCCGAGTCACCCTCGACGATGAACAGCTCGGACTTCTCCACGTCGTTGGACCGGCAGTCGGCGAGCTTGGCCGGGAGAGCGCTCGACTCCAGCGCGTTCTTGCGCCGCTGGGTGTCACGCTGCTGCCTGGCGACCAGGCGGGTCTTGGCCGCGCCGGCGACCTTCTCCATGACGAGCTTCGCCTGGGCTTTCTCGGCCCGCTTGGTGGAGTTGAGGAACTTCTTGAGCTCGGCGGAGACCACCTTGCGCACGATCGACCGGGCGGCCGGCGTACCGAGGACCTCCTTGGTCTGGCCCTCGAACTGGGGCTCGGCCAGCCGGACGGTGACCACCGCGGTCATGCCTTCCAGGACGTCGTCCTTGATGACGTCCGCGTCGTTGACCTTGAGCACCCGCCCGGCGCGCATCGCGTCGTTGAAGGTCTTGGTCAGGGCGGCCTCGAAACCGGAGACGTGCGAGCCGCCCTTGGGCGTCGCGATCACGTTGACGAAGGAGCGCAGCTCGGAGTCGTAGCCGTTGTTCCACCGGACCGCCACGTCGACGGTGAGCTCCCGCTCGACGTCCTGCGGGGTCATGTGGCCCTTGTCGTCGAGCAGCGGGACCGTCTCGGTGAAGGTGTCCGCACCCTGGAGCCGCAGTACGTCGGTCACCGGGTCGCCCTCGGAGAGGAACTCGGCGAACTCCGAGATGCCGCCGGCGTGCTTGAAGCGCTCCTCGATCACCTCGTCCCCGCGTTCGTCGCGGATCACCAGCTCCAGGCCCGGGACGATGAACGAGGTCTGCCGGGCGCGCCCGATCAGACCCTCGAGCTCGAACTTCGCGTCCTTGGTGAAGACCTGCTTGTCCGGCCAGAACCGGATCCTGGTGCCGGTGCGCCCCTTGGCGACCCGCGCCCCTTTACGGGAGAGACCGGAGCCCGGGGTGAACGTCCCGTCGGTGCCGTCGCCGGAGAAGGTGCCCGGCGTACCGCGCTGGAAGCTCATCCCCTGGACGGCCGGGGATCGCTCGACGTCGATGTCCATCCGGGAGGAGAGCGCGTTGACGACCGAGAGGCCGACGCCGTGCAGACCGCCGGTGGCCGTGTAGGAACCGCCACCGAACTTGCCGCCGGCGTGCAGCTTGGTCGCCACGACCTCGACACCGGGCAGGCCGGTCTTCGGTTCCTTGTCGGTCGGGATGCCGCGACCGTTGTCGTGTACCTCGACCGATCCGTCCGGGTGCAGGATCACCTCGACCTTGTCGGCGGACCCGGCCAGTGCCTCGTCCACGCCGTTGTCGATGATCTCCCAGAGGCAGTGCATCAATCCGCGGGTATCGGTCGAGCCGATGTACATCCCCGGTCGCTTGCGGACCGCCTCGAGTCCTTCGAGGACGAGGAGGTGCTGCGCGTTGTACGTGTTGTCGGCGATCGGTCTTTCCTCACTGGCTCACGGCGGACGGGGTGAATCTACTCGGTCAGTCCGACACAAATTCGATGCAACACCTGCCCCGACCTGCCGATGTTTCTTGGTGTAGTCCGTCACACTCGGTTCCACGGCCCGTCTCAGCAGTACTAAATGAGTCGGGCGGGAATCGATCCGCGTGATTGGATGTTGGAACCAGCGAAACCCGAGAGGGCCAGTAACCAGAAGCCCTGCACCGAGTTGAACAGGTAGCGACACAGAAAGAGAGGCAACCGTGACCACTGCGACAGCCCAGAGTGCGGCACTGACCGCGGTCGACCGCTGCGACCGCTGCGGTGCCCAGGCATACCTCCGCGTCTCCTTGCAGGGCGGTGGCGAGCTTCTCTTCTGCGCCCACCACGCCCGCGAGCACGGCGACAAGCTGCGCGAGATCGCCGAGTACGTCCACGACGAGACCGACAAGCTCGCTGACAAGCCGGCGCCGGACCCCGAGGTCTGATCCGCCCCGCTGATGTGACGCTGCCCCGGTCCTGGTGACCGGGGCAGCGTGCTTTCCCGGGCAGCGACCCGCGAGACTGTGTCCATGTCCGGATTCGAGATCCTCCTCCTGCTGGTGATCGCCGTCGGCCTGGTCGGGATCCTCGTCCCGATGCTGCCCGGCAGCCTCCTGGTCGGAGCCGCCGTCCTGGTCTGGGCGATCCACGAGAACGTGACCACGGCCTGGGTGACGCTCGGCATCGTGCTGGCGCTCCTCGGGGGCGGCGTGGTCGTGAAGTACCTGATCCCCGGCCGCAAGCTCCAACGCGACGGGGTCCCGAACCGGACCCTGGTCGCCGGCGGCGTCCTCGGCATCGTCGGATTCTTCGTCGTCCCGGTCGTCGGGCTGCCGCTGGGCTTCGTGCTCGGCATCTACCTCGCCGAGTGGAGGCGCGTCTCCCGCGAACAGGCCTGGCCGGCGACTGTGGCTGCACTCAAGGCGGTCGGCCTCGGGATGCTGATCGAGCTGGTCTTCAGCACCGCGGCGACGATCGTCTGGCTGGTCGGGGCCCTGAGCACGTGACCGTCCTCCTCTCCCTGGTGGCGGCTGCCCTGTACGGCCTCTCCGACTTCCTCGGCGGCCTGGTCTCCCGGCGTACGTCGGTCTGGCCGGTCGGCCTGCTCGCCTGCGTCGGCGCGTGCGTCGGATCGACCGCGATCGCCCTGTTCACCGACGGGGACCCCTCCGGCGCCGACGTCGCGTGGGCCGTGCTGGCCGGGACCGGGAGCGGCGCCGGCACGGCATTCCTGTACCGCGGACTCGCCGCCGGCCGGATGGGCGTGGTGGCACCGGTCTCCGCGGTGGGTGCAGTCGTCGTACCGGTCCTGGCCGGTCTGATCGGGGGCGAACGTCCCGAGGCCCTCGGCTGGCTCGGCATCGTGCTCGCCCTCCCGGGGATCTGGTTCGTCTCCCGGGAGGACACCGAGGCGACGAGCGACACCGGCAGCGGGATCCTCGACGGGGTGATCGCCGGCATCGGCTTCGGTGTGCTGTTCGCAGCGCTCGGACAGGTGCCCGACGAGGCCGGCTACTGGCCACTGGTCGGCACCCAGGCGGCTTCAGTACTGACCCTGGCGCTGATCGCCGTGGCCCTGGGGGGCAGCCCGCTCCCCCGGGTCCGCGCTGACCTCTGGGGTCTTCTGGCCGGTGTCCTGGCCAGCCTGGCAGTGCTCTTCTTCCTGCTCGCGACCAGCCACGGCCTGCTCAGCATCGCCGCCGTGATCACCTCGCTCTACCCGGCGTTCACCGTCCTGCTGGCCGTGGCCGTGCTGCGAGAGCGCGTGCACCGGGCGCAGGCGTTCGGACTGCTGTTCTGCGCGGCAGCGGTCACCCTGATCTCGATCGCGTGACCGATACTGGACACGTGTCCAGTTCGTGGGCGCGGGCGGTGCCGAAAAACTGGAACGTGTTCTAAAGTCGGGCCCATGACTCTTCAGGTCCACGACGAGAACCGGGTGCGTTCCCTCATCCTCGACCGACCGGACGCGCTCAACGCGTTCAACGAGGCGCTCTACGACGCCACCGCCGAGGCATTGCTCGACGCCGCCGCCGATCCCTCGGTCGCGGTCGTCCTGCTCACCGGTTCCGGCCGCGCCTTCTCCGCAGGAACCGATCTGCTCGAGATGCACCAGCTCGCCACGGACCCCGACTTCCCGCGGGGCAAGCACGGCTTCCTCGGGCTGCTCGATGCACTCGTCGCCTTCCCGAAGCCGCTGATCTGTGCGGTCAACGGCCTCGGCCTGGGCATCGGCGCGACCATCCTCGGCTTCGCCGACCTCTCCT
>JADMIO010830261.1_pt1 | contig 14741 bp, 13 predicted proteins | sample 8958161 | NCBI WGS metagenome assembly JADMIO01 (sample SAMN16585339, study PRJNA669376) | soil metagenome | isolation source: Crop rotation soil | place: USA: Cullars Rotation, Alabama | collected 2011 | reverse complement strand
CTTTCCCGAACTCTGAAGCAAAGTTGAACGCTCCCGGTTCATAACTTGCCACATAATATTGAGTTCCTGCGAGGCTTGTAGGTAAGATTATGGATGTTTCTGTTCTAACCGCAGTATTGGTGCTGGCAATCACTGTCACCGGATTGTTGCTGGTGATGTGAACGGCCTTAGCTGTTACCACTTCCGAATTATTTAAGAATACGTTTACAGCAGGGATGGCAATGACCGTCGTTGCACCGGCCGCAACTGCGAATGGCGCCGACCAGCCTTGTCCGGGCACTGCCACTGTTCCGTTTGCTGCTACCGCATCGGAGCTGATAGAAACTTTATAGGTTACAGAATTGTCAAATTGATCGATGAAACCGATCCAGAAATCAGTACCAAACGAGCTCGATTGCGAATAGCCGGCAAGCGGCAGCATCAACAATAAAACAAGGTATTTTAACATTATGGTGTGCTTAGGGTGGAATTCCCGCAGAAATTGCTTTCGAAGCCCCAAACCTAAGCAATATGTCAATTGTGGGCAAATATTATAAACGCTGCCTTTAGCGGCACGGATTTGTTATTTCTGAAAGTTAGTTAATAGCTTCTATTTTTTTTCAAAGCTTTTATGGAACCTTTTGAAAAATCGATGCGAATCCTTATAAAATCCTTTCCCATAGCGGGTTTCAGAGCTTTTTTCATTCGGTATACAATTTGTCCGATTAATTTCATGTTTAAATCCGGTCTTCACCGATACAACTCAACAATAAAAGATCGGAGGATTTATGAAAATTTTTACTTTATTATGTTTAGGTTACTTATTTACAACTATTCAGATATCGAAAGCGCAGGATGACCCGCCCCCGGCAACTACCGCATATGGCTTTGAAAGGGAGAATCATAACATCCGGCAAGATGCAGTGAATATTAAAAATGATAAGGATCGGATAGCTTACTGGAGGTTTAGAGTTGAAAGAGAACATGAGCTAAATCGAACTATGGCTGCGAACATGGCGGTGAAGGAACTTGCAAAAGCTAGAAGCGATCTTAAGCGCGATATTGCATACCTGAAAGCGGATGAAAAAAATCTGAGAAAAAATCATCAGGTAGTTATCAAACAGACGCGTGTTCAACTCAAAGATAATCAGGCAACGATAAAAAGCCTTGATCGGAAAATTCGGCAAGCGAACAAGCATAAAGATTTTGAGTCTGCACAATATTATGCTGTCTTATTGGATATCCGTAAAAAGAATTTGACGGACAATGTCCTGCTTCTTGAAAATCTTATCCTATGGCAGAAGGATAACCTAAATCAGTTAAAAGATCTGGAAGTAGATACGGATGACTATGTTGGCTATTCTGACACTTACAAACCTGACAAAGCTATTGCGGCTTTTTAAATCATCTGGTCGATACCGGCGCTTCAGACCTTTCATCACATCATTAACGCTGTATCCTTTTACTTCATTAATCCGTATTAGCTTTCACCAATTATTTAATCATGTCCAACAGCGAGTATTATTCGATTAAATTTCCTTTGAGTGATAAACAAAAACAGCTTTTAGAAAACTTTAAACAACTGCGACAGGAAGTAGGAACTCCTGATACCATGTACATGCGGTCATTGGAACGGACAAAACAATTCACCCGAACTGTGTATCCGCAGCCGCGTTAGTATTTCAGAAATTTGTAGTGGACTGAATTAGCAATTTCCAGGATATAAATACCCGGAGGAAACTGACTCATCGGAATGCTCTGAGGTAATCGAATTCCACTAAGCAGTGATTTGCCAAGAGCATTTACAAGCATCCAATTAATGTCTCTTTTTACTGAAGAGAGATTCAGATAACTGCTTTCTGAATCGTAACGGATATTCAATGATGCAAATTGATTTTCGTCGACAGAGGCAGAACAGGTGTTATTCATTGATCCGGGAGTTCCATAATCACCCATTCCATAGATTGTTGAAGCGTAACACCAGTTCGCTTTCAAATCGTTATCAAGTGAATTGAAATGGGCGGGATCAAGAGAAAAACTTTTTCCGGCTGATGCTTTGATATACTGCACCTCATCGACAAGATTATTGCTGCCATCCAACAATATAATTTCATCAGTGTCGTTTGCAAGTATAAATCCTGAATATGTATAATCGGGAGTAAATCCTCCGTTCGTCGCATTATCGTTATTGCGACCTAGTATTAAAAAAGCAGACGGTTGAATTATTAATGGACCACCATTATTAATAGCATGATTGTCTGTAGTGCCGGAATCCCTGATACTCCATCCATTGATATCGATAGGAGTTAAAGTTGAATTCCATATCTCGAACCACTCGCCGTTTGCATCACTCACCTTTGAGGGATCAGCCATTATTTCGGTAATGATTACTGACTGCGAATAAGTATTTAGATAAAAGAATATCGTAATGACAAAAGGTAGTTTTTTCATGGGCGAACTGTGTTAGTAGATCAAACTTACAGAATTGAAATGATCCGCACAAAAAAAATTATTTAGTTGACTTAGAGCATTAACATTTTTTAACCATCTGTTTCATAGGGCTTTCATTGATTTTTTAATAAACTTGCATCCTGAAAACAATCCGTACTTTATCGGAGAATATTTTTAGTCACAACTATCCACTTAACTATCAACTATTGCTATGGATATAAAGGAAATAAACGATAAAATTCAAAGAGAAAGCGCCTTTGTCGACTTACTTACGATGGAACTGGGCAAGGTGATTGTCGGCCAGAAGTATATGGTTGAACGGCTACTTATAGGGATGCTCAGTAATGGACATGTGCTTCTTGAAGGTGTACCCGGCCTTGCCAAAACGCTTGCTATTAAATCATTAGCTTCTGCTATACAGGCGAAATTCCATCGTATTCAGTTTACACCCGACCTTCTGCCTGCCGATCTTATTGGAACCCAGATTTATAATCAGAAGGAGGAGCGGTTTACTGTGCGTCGAGGTCCCATTTTCGCAAACTTCATTCTTGCTGACGAAATAAACCGTGCTCCGGCTAAAGTTCAGAGTGCTTTGCTGGAAGCTATGCAAGAGCGACAGGTAACGATTGGTGAAGCTACTTTCCCGCTGGAAGAACCATTTTTGGTACTGGCAACACAAAATCCAATTGAGCAGGAAGGGACCTATCCATTGCCTGAAGCACAGGTGGATCGCTTCATGCTGAAGATTGTGATCGGTTATCCGAACAAGGAAGAAGAAAAGTTGATCATTCGTGAAAACATCGGTGCTTCGTTCCCGAAGGTTAATGCAATCATTAAACCCCAAGATATAATGAATGCGCGGTCTGTGGTTCGGGAAGTATACATGGATGAAAAAATTGAACGTTATATAGTGGACATTGTTTTTGCAACGAGAACACCGAAAGAGTACAAGCTGAATCACATGTCGCAATTGATTTCTTATGGAGGTTCCCCACGTGCAAGTATTAACCTTGCGTTGGCTTCTAAGGCGTACGCATTTATCAAACGTCGGGGTTATGTTATTCCTGAGGATGTGCGTGCTGTATGTGCTGATGTTTTACGTCATCGCATTGGTCTGACTTATGAAGCAGAGGCAGAGAATATTTCTTCCGAAAATATTGTCAGCGAAATATTGAATGCGGTAGAAGTGCCGTAGTGGGTCGTTGAGCTTGTCGAAACGACCCTTCGACAAGCTCAGGGTCCGGCAAAAAAGTTGGTAATGGAGACGCAAGAGTTATTAAAGAAGGTACGGAAAATTGAAATCAAGACACGCGGATTATCCAGTCACATTTTTTCAGGAGAATATCACAGCGCGTTTAAAGGGCGTGGTATGGCATTTAGCGAAGTGCGCGAATACATGCCGGGCGATGATATACGTGCTATTGACTGGAATGTCACCGCACGTTTTAATCATCCATTCGTAAAGGTTTTCGAAGAGGAGCGTGAGCTTACTGTTATACTTATAGTTGATGTAAGTGCGTCAGGAGAATTCGGTACACACAAGCAATTCAAAAAAGATTTAATAACAGAGTTGTGTGCCGTACTGTCTTTTTCTGCTATTCAGAATAATGATAAAACAGGAATTATTTTTTTTACTGATAAGATCGAAAAATTTATTCCGCCGAAAAAAGGGAAAAGCCATATACTGCGGATCATTCGAGAACTGATCGAATTCAAACCGGAGAACAAAAAAACCAATATCAGCGAAGCGCTGCGGTACACTGCGAATGTTATTAAAAAAAGAAGCATTGCATTTCTCATTTCGGATTTTATGGACAAGGGCTATGAAGATACCTTAAAGCTGGCCGGAAAAAAGCACGATTTGGTAGCTCTGCATGTTTATGACGACCGGGAAGCAGAATTGCCCGAAGCAGGTATTGTTCGTTTGAAGCATGCAGAAACAGGTGATTTAATTGAAGTAGATACAACTGATCCGGAAGTGAGAAATGCTTACCGTGCAATGTGGTTAAAACGTGACAAGGAGTTAAAGGACGTTTTTGCACGCAGCGGAGTGGATTACACAAAAATTCGCACTGACCAATCCTATGTTCAACCACTGATGCAGTTATTCAAAAAAAGAGAGCGAAGAGCATGACGGATTTACTGAAAAGTGGAAACTTAAAAGAGAAAAGTGGAGCCAAGCTGTGGAAGGTTTCGGTGTTTATAATCTTCACTTTTCATTCTTTACTGTTCACTTCAGCCTCAGCGCAACCGGTCGCAGTCGCAAAACTCGACACCACTAATATCCGAATCGGTGAACAAGCTCACATCTTATTAAGCATTCATGCTCCAAAAGATTTAAAGGTCTTTGCACCTGCAATTCCCGATACGTTTCATAAGCTTGAAGTTGTCACAAGATCTAAAATTGATACTTCTGTTTCACAAGATGGAAAGACTATTTCTTATAATCAAACAATTACAATTACAGGTTTTGATTCAGGGTATTATGTAATAGAGCCCATACCGGTATTCTTTCAAAAAGGTGGTGATAAGAACACGGATAGCATTGCTACTGAAACTATGCTTATGCAGGTTCAATCCGTTCCTGTCGACACTACACAAGAAATAAAAGATATCAAACCTCCTGTCGAAGTTCCATTTACATTTCGCGATGCTCTTCCTTATATCGCCGGGGCTTTAATCATAGCAATCATTACTTTGTTCATTTTACGATGGATGGATAAACGGAAGAAAGTAGCCAAACAGGAATCGAAGGTAGAATTACCCACTCGTCCCCCACATGAGATTGCGCTTGAAGAATTAAAAAAAGTTGAGGCGCAAAAAATATGGCAAGCCGGACATTACAAACAGTATCATAGTTTAGTTGCCGATATACTGCGAACATATATTGAGCATCGATACGGAATTTCTTCTCTTGAAATGCCCAGCGATGACACGCTTGCACATGTTAAATCGCTGATACCTTCAGAGGCATACGAAAAGCTGAACTACGTTCTTCGCACGGCTGATATGGTAAAGTTTGCAAAGGCAATTCCTATTGGAAGCGAAAATGAAATGAGCATGCATCATGCGATTGATTTTGTTATGCTTACAAAACCTGTGACCAAGGATGATTTCCAAAAGGAAAATAAGTCGGAGGTGGTCTCATGATCGCGGGAATCACATTTGCAAACAAAGCTTTTCTATTTCTGCTGATTCTGATTCCTGCAGCAATAGCAGCATATATATGGGTAATACGGAAAAGACAAACTCAGATATTATTCTCTTCTTTTTACAATTTTCAAAATTATAAACCCAGTACACGCCAGAGACTAAAACATCTTCCGTTTATCTTGTGGCTAATTTCTGCAACAGCGATTATCGTCGCATTAGCGCGGCCCCAATCCAGTTCCGGCGGACAAAATGTAAAGACAGAAGGGATTGACATTGTGATGGCACTGGATATTTCTGCCTCAATGCTTGCAGAAGATTTTAAGCCTAACCGTATAGAAGCAGCAAAAAGGGTTGCAGAGGATTTCATAGATGGAAGACCAAATGATAGAATAGGTCTGATAATATTTTCCGGAGAAAGCTTTACACAATGTCCCTTGACGACTGATCATAGCGTTTTGAAGAATTTATTTGCAGGAATCCAGAGCGGAACGCTCGCTGACGGAACAGCAATAGGTGAAGGACTGGCAACTGCTGTCAATAGGATTAAAGACAGCAAATCGAAAAGTAAGGTAATAATTCTTCTCACCGATGGCGTAAATAATATTGGAGAAATTTCTCCGGAAACAGCAGGGGAGATTGCAAAGACATTCGGCATTCGTGTTTATACAATTGGTGTGGGGACTCAAGGTACAGCACCCTATCCTGTGCGGACTCCTTTTGGAATTCAATACCAGAATATGGAAGTTCAAATTGATGAAGTAGTACTTAAGCGGATTGCTGATGAAACCGGGGGTAAATATTTCCGTGCAACAAACAATAGCAAACTGAAAGAAATATATGGTGATATAGATAGGATGGAGAAAACAAAGATTGCAGTAACGGAATTTCATCACAAGTATGAAAAGTTTTATCCACTGGTTGCACTTGCAATCTTATGTTTGATAGGTGAGCGCATTTCAAGATACACTTTTCTGAGAACACTGCCATGAGTATATTCCGCTTTGCACATCCTGAATATTTGTATGCATTAGTGCTCGTTCCACTGATCATTATTCTTTTTATTGCCAGGAATATCAAAAATAAACGTTCATTGAAACGATTTGGTGAGTATGATTTAATGGACAAGTTGATGTTTGGCGTCTCACGTGGCAAGTCAATCTTGAAGTTGATTTTATTTTGTATCGCATTGTCCCTGATAATTTTAGGTCTGGCAAATCCACAAATAGGAACAAAACTGGAGGAGGTAAAGCGGGAGGGAGTAGATGTAATTATTGCCTTGGACGTCTCTAATTCAATGCGAGCTGAAGACATTAAACCCAGCAGATTGGAACGTGCCAAGCAAGCCATATCCAGGTTTATTGACGGACTTGAAAATGACAGGATTGGTTTAATTGTTTTCGCCGGACAAGCTTATGTTCAGTTACCGATCACAACCGATTTTAATGCTGCAAAACTGTTCTTGTCCACGATCGAGCCGGATATGATTCCAACACAGGGAACTGCTATTGGTGCTGCAATTGAACTTGCCGGAAAGTCATTTGTTGGTACAGATAACAAGCATAAAGTGCTTGTTATTATTACAGATGGGGAGAACCACGAAGATGATGCAGTTGAAGCCGCAAAAAAAGCCAATGAGGAAGGTGTCATAATTCATACGATTGGAATGGGTTCCATTGAAGGTGCTCCCATACCAATTTATAGAAATGGACAACCATCTGATTTTATGAAGGATAAAAGTGGAATCGTCGTAGTTACACGTTTGGATCAGACAATGCTTCAGCAGATTGCTGCAGAAGGAAAGGGATTGTTTGTAAGGGCATCTACCGGCGATGCAGGATTAGAAACAGTAATGAGTGAAATCGAAAAGATGGATAAAAAGACATTTGCATCAAAGCAATTTACGGATTATGAAGACCGTTTTCAGTATTTCATCGGCGGCGGATTGTTAGTTTTGATCTTTGAATTTTTGACAACAAACAGGCGGAATCGTTGGATTTCAAAATTCAGTAAAGCAATAGCAGGAAAATGAGGGTTGTCTTTTCTTTATATTTAGTATTCTGTTCTTTGATGGCATTCGCTCAGTCAGAAAGGAAATTTGTGCGTGACGGGAATAAACTGTACAAGGACAAGAAGTATAGCGAAGCAGAAACAAAGTATCTTAAATCCTTAGAGAAAAATAAAGATTCTCAAACAGCACAATTCAATTTGGGTGATGCTTATTACAAGCAACAAAAATTTGAAGATGCATCCAGGCAGTTTGAAACGGCCGCTAGCAACGGCAAACTGAATGCGAAAGATCAAGCTCGCGCATTTCATAATCTGGGAAATTCATTTTTAAAAGAAAAAAAATATCAGGAATCAATTGCAGCATACAAAAATGCACTTAAGCGGAATCCTGATGACAATGATACACGTTATAACTTAGCATACGCACAGGCAATGCTACAACAGCAGCAACAACAGCAAAATCAAAATAAGGATCAAAATAAGCAGGACCAACAGCAGCAGGATCAACAACAGCAACAGCAAAAAAAGGAAGATCAAAAAAATAATCAGGAAAAGCGGCAACAATCCCAACAGAAGCAACAAATTTCAAAGGAGGATGCAGAAAAAATATTGCAGTCCCTGAATAACGACGAGAAAAACACACAGAAGAAATTCGTGAAAAAGGAATCAACAAGAATGCAAGTGGAGAAACAATGGTAAGAAGCGCACAAATATTAATTATTATGTTGCTGAATGTAGTTTCAGCAACTGTCTTCGCACAGTTTTCTGCTTCGACATCACAATCGGCAGTATCAGTGGGCGACCAATTCCAGGTTACCTATACATTAGACGGAACGGGAAAAAATTTTCAGGCACCATCGTTCAATGACTTTAATGTTCTGATGGGCCCTAGTCAATCTACAAGCATGTCCATTGTGAATGGGAATATGTCACAATCAATTTCCTTCTCTTACGTTTTACAAGCCGCGAAAGAAGGCACTTTTTCATTGGGTCCCGCATCGATTGAATCAGGAGGAAAACGCCTTCAATCTAATTCACTGACAATTATAGTAACAAAAGGTGCAGCGCCTCAAAGCCGCAATGGTGGAGGATCACAACAGGGTGGAAGCGACGGCGCAACGAGCGGCGGGAAAAATGTTTTCTTAAGAGTAAGCGCAGATAAATTGAATGTTTATCGTGGGGAAGGGATTGTAGTAACATATAAACTGTATACCAAAGTTAACCTGGTTAATTACTCTACGAACAAGCTGCCTTCTTATGATGGTTTTTGGAGCCAGGAAATCCAATTGCCGCAACAGCAATTGGAATTTCATGTTGAAAACGTAGATGGCGTCAGGTATAACGTTGCGGACGTCCGTAAACTTGTCCTGTTTCCACAACGTAGTGGAACTCTTTCCGTCGAGCCCATGGAAGGAGAAGTGATAGCACGGGTACAGGTACAACGACAAAGAAGAACCAACGATCCTTTTGATCAATTTTTTAACGATCCATTCTTCAATAATCCTCTTTTGGGAAATGTACAAGATGTCAAGGTGGCGTTGAAAAGTGAACCCATAAAAATTAATGTCCGCGAATTGCCTGAAGGAGCACCCTCAACATTCACGGGAGCAGTAGGCAAATTGACAGTGGAATCAAGCTTAGATAAAAGCGAAACTAAAGCTCATGATGCTGTTACTTTAAAAGTGAAAGTTTCAGGAAAGGGAAATTTAAAATTAATTGATCCACCGAAAATTAATTTCCCTGCCGAATTTGAAAGTTACGACCCGAAAATCAATTCAAATATTTCCGCTACCTCTGCAGGTGTTACCGGCTCAAAAACATTCGAGTATCTGATTATACCCCGCAATCCCGGAGAATTTAAAATTCCCGTAAGTGGCTTTTCGTATTTTGACCTGGAGAGAAAACAATATGTAAGCATTCCCGGAAATGAATTTGTTTTAAAGGTGGGGAAAGGTGTAGAGAATGCGACTGCCGCGGTAGTTACAGGTGTCACCAAGTCTGATATTCAATTTCTTGGCAAAGACATTCGATTTATTAAAACTTCAAAGCCCTTATTTATCGAGGGCAATCGTCTGTTATACAATTCCCCGCTTTTTTATTCAATGCTTGCTGCTCCCGGAGTATTGTTTGCCTTTCTTCTTTTGTTTCGCAGAAGGTATGAAGAAATGCAGAGCAATGTAAAGTTAATGAAAAGCTTAAAGGCAAATAAAGTCGCAAAAAAACGATTGGTTAATGCAAAGAAGTATCTTGATCAGAATAAGAATGAATTATTTATTGATGAGATGTTTCGAGCATTGTGGGGATTTATAAGCGACAAACTACAAATCCCTGTTTCGGAATTAAGCAAAGAAAACATTGCGTTCAGACTGTCAGAAAGAAACGTTTCTTTGGAAACCAGCAATCAGTTTATTGGAACGCTTGATACGTGCGAATTTGCTCGCTATGCTCCGGGAGCAGCGGCATCTAATGAAGAGATATATAGAAAGGGCATTGATGTAATTAGTAAGCTGGAGGAGGAAATACGATGACTGGAAGGTTACTGGTTGGATCACTTCTTGTTTTTTTTACAGTTTCGTTTGCTGCAGATGATACTTCGTTGTACGATAAAGCAAATACGTTTTATCAACATCAGGATTACAGTAATGCTATACAATCATATGAGCAATTATTAAAGGGCGGAAAGGTAGCTCCGGAAGTGTACTACAACCTTGCCAACTCGTACTATAAAAGCGGTAACATAGCCAAGGCCATCCTCAATTATGAAAGGACGCTGAAATTGAATCCTAATGATGAGGATGCTGAATTTAATTTGCATGTAGCTCAATTGAAGGTTGTAGATAAAATGGAACCTGTTCCTCAAATATTTTATAAACGATGGATATCATCAATTGCAGAAGCATTCACTCCTAATACCTGGAGTAAATTAGTTTTGATATTATTTTGGATTACGTTTGGAATTTCCATTTTTTACTTGCTTTCACGAATTCCTGCTGTGCGACAAGTTGCTTTTATATTTATTCTCTTCTTCCTTTTTTTAACCGCGTTTTCATTTTTCTTTGCGCATCAGAGTTATACCAACAATGAGGTGAATAAGAAAGCAGTTGTAATGTTCGCTAGTGCCTATGTGAAAAGTTCACCGGATGACAAAGGCAATGACCTTTTTATTGTTCATGAAGGGACTAAAGTTGAGGTATTGGATGACTTCCTGTCATGGAAAAAGGTTAGGATTGCTAACGGCAGTATCGGTTGGTTAAAAACCTCGGAGATAGAACAGATTTAAATTTCTGCAACACCCACACATAATCCGCTTTGTTGAAACGAGTCTTTAGGATTCTTTTAAGAATTGTAAAATGGTATTTAATTATTAGTATACTATCCGTTATCCTTTTGGGATTTGTACCTGTTCCATTTACACCGTTGATGATCATCAGGTGTGGACAACAACTCTTTAACGGGGAAACATTGAAACTGCACAAAGACTGGCAATCGCTTGAGCATATAAGTCCGTCAATGCCGTTGGCCGTGATGGCTGCTGAGGATCAAAAGTTTGAAGATCATTTTGGATTCGATTTTGAAGCTATTCAAAAGGCCGCAAAGTTTAATGAACGACACAAGACACGGAAAAAAGGCGCAAGCACAATATCGCAGCAAACAGCAAAAAATGTGTTTTTAGGTCCTTCCAGGAGTTGGGTGAGAAAGGGATTCGAAGTTTACTTCACTACGCTGATTGAATTTTTTTGGAGCAAAAAGAGGATTATGGAAGTTTACCTCAACATTATTGAAACAGGTGATGGAATTTATGGTGTCGAAGCTGCTGCTCACCAGTATTTTCATAAACCGGCAAGTAAATTATCAATTCGCGAAGCTGCATTGATCGCTGCTATACTTCCTAACCCCCGCAAATGGTCAGCAGCTAATCCAACTCCATACATACAACATAAATCTACAAGGATCATTCGCTTTATGCGATATTTAGATCCGAAGGATTTTTAATATTTTATATTTGCCGACCAAGGATGGCTAACTTCTTCAGATCAGACGCATTCAAATTATGTTTGTTCGCGTTTTTGATTTTTCTCACACGCTTACCTTTTTTATTTCAAGGTTATGGTTTGGATATGGACTCCTGGTCTGTGGCTACTGTTGCGCGCAATATTTCGAGTACTCATCAGTTTGAAGTTTCCCGTTTCCCGGGATATCCTGTGCAGGAATTTATTTGTTCATTTTTTTATAACGGCTTTCCTTTTAGACTAAATCTCCTCACTTCTGTTATCAGCACCATCGGTTTCGTGTTTTTTGCAATGACATTACGAGTTTGGCGTTTTAAATCAGTTTTTCTGGCGGCCTCTGCATTGGCTTTTGTTCCAATTGTATACATTAATAGCGTAACAACAATTGATTATCTGTGGGCCCTGGCATTCGCACTTGTTAGCTTATACTTCGTTGCTTCGAATAAGCCATTGCTTGCAGGCCTTTTTTTAGGGATTGCAATTGGCTGTCGTATCACTACCGGAGCGATGCTGTTATGCTATTCAATGATGCTTATCCGGCCTTATGGAGTGAAAAGAAATATTTTACGTATAGCAGGTTTTGTCCTTGTTACTTGCATCACTGCCGGTTTAATATTCTTGCCGGTATATCTTAAATATGGTATATCATTCTTAACATATTATGATATACCATATCCGTCCTTATTTAAGATCTTTTATCGCTTTACGGTTGAAACTTGGGGCATCATCGGGTTTATAGGATTAATCATTGGAGTGGTATTGCTGTTTTTCTCTCCTCCTGCGAAAGCACGACGCTATCTTTTTCCACGTTCCATAAATGAAAAGTACATTATTGCCTGGCTGATAGCAATAGACCTTTACATCATTGCCTTTCTTCGCTTACCGATGGAAGGAGGTTACTTAATTCCAATAATTCCATTCATCATACTGATTTTCGGCAAGTATTTATATCGCAGAGCATTCCATTTTTTTGCCATCACTTTAATCGTGTCTTCTTTTTTTATTGGAATAAGCCCATTGGATCGCGATGATGCACCAACTCCTTCAAAGGCCTCCTTCATATTGCCATTCGGAAACGAAAAGCTTTTAGTAGATCTTTTAAAGGGACCGGTTCTTTCTTATGAGTCACGAAGAAAAAACGGCATGGAGTTTACCGTTCGCCTTTTGAATTCGTTTGATACGGTACAAAAAAATTCGGTGGTTGTAAGTGGCAAATGGTATAACCAATTAAATATACTAAGGCATGATACTGCTGCAGAGCATTTAAAGCTTGTCAGTTATCTGGGGCAGGATTCATTGCTTGGATATATCGGTAGAGGATATAATATATACTATCTTCCACAACAGGAGATGTATAATAATCTTGTTAAAAATATTGATCTCAAACTTTATGGTGCTGAACCATATATTCAACAATGAAGATCGTCGTAACAGGTGCAAGTAGTGGAATTGGATACCAGACTGCTCTGCTTTTATCCCAGCAAGGGCATCAGGTCTTTGCTGTTGCCCGCAATAAAGAGAATTTGCAAAAACTCCGTAATGAAGCAGGTAGCGAACATTTGCATATTCTGGCCGGAGATATAAATGATGATACGTTTAACCAACATGTTATTGATGAGATAAACCTCCATGCGGGTAGGTTGGATGTTATAATCAACAATGCAGGCATTCTTATCAATAAGCCATTCGAGGATCTTACTGATGAAGATTGGTTTATAGTTTATGGAACAAATGTTTTTGGCGTAGTTAAATTGATCAGGAGCTTGTCTCAATTCTTTTCTACGACGGTCGAATCAAATGGAAGAGGACATATTCTGAATATTTCCAGCATGGGAGGTTTTCAGGGTAGTGCAAAGTTTAAAGGCCTCTCAGCATATAGTTCAAGCAAGGCTGCTTTAGTCGGTTTGACAGAATGCCTCGCCGAGGAATTCAAAGAAAGAAAAATCGCCGTCAACTGCTTATGTCTTGGATCAGTTCAGACGGAAATGTTTTCGACAGCATTTCCTGCTTTTACGGCTTCTACAACTGCGGAGGAAATGGCAGCATTCATTTGCAATTTTGCTTTAAACGGACATCGTCTTTTTAATGGCAAAATTATACCCGTGTCAAGCTCCACGCCGTAACAACGGTTCTACTATTTTTTCTAAGATGTACTTTCGCGCCATATAATGTTGAAAAACGATCTTATTCTAAGGGCTGCCAGAGGAGAGAAAATGGAAAGGACTCCGGTATGGCTGATGCGGCAGGCGGGAAGAGTTTTGCCGGAGTATAGGGCAGTGCGCCAAAAAGCCGGAGGATTTAAGGAGATGGTGAAATCGCCCTCTGTTGCAGCGGAGGTAACAATCCAGCCGGTTGAAATTCTGGGAGTCGACGCCGCAATTATCTTCTCAGATATTCTTGTAGTTCCGGAGGCAATGGGTTTGCCTTACCAGATTGTGGAAGCAAGGGGTCCATGGTTCGATAAAAAAATTTCAGGTGAAAAGGATGTCAATGGCTTACGCATTGCAGAAGGGGAAGATTTGCAATACGTGTTGGATGCAATCAGTCTGACAAAAAAACAACTAGATGGTAGGGTACCCTTGATTGGTTTTGCAGGGGCTCCATGGACGATCCTCTCCTACATGGTAGAAGGACATGGCAGTAAAACTTTCGCTGTAGCGAAAAAATTTCTCTACACCCAGCCAAAGCTCGCTCACCGGCTTTTGGAAAAAATTACTTTAAGTACCATAAACTATTTAAAAGCACAGGTGAAGGCCGGCGCTGACGCTGTTCAGCTTTTTGATTCATGGGCAGGAATACTTTCTCCTCAACAATACGAACAGTTTTCACTGAAATACATAGCACAAATATCAGATGCACTTTCGCCTGAAGTTCCTGTTATTGTTTTTGCTAAAGGGGCATTCTTCGCACGTAAAGAACTGAGCAAACTTAGTTGCCAGGTCGTAGGCCTCGATTGGAACATGGACATTGAAGAGTCGAGAAAGTTGCTAGGTGGAAAAACTTTGCAGGGAAATATGGATCCATGTTTGCTTTATGCGGATGTAGAAACTATTAAAAAAGAAACTGAAAATATGCTAAAGGCTTTTGGTACTCATAAGCATATTGCAAATCTTGGTCATGGTTTGTATCCGGACGGGAAAG
>JADMIO010904417.1_pt1 | contig 14743 bp, 15 predicted proteins | sample 8958161 | NCBI WGS metagenome assembly JADMIO01 (sample SAMN16585339, study PRJNA669376) | soil metagenome | isolation source: Crop rotation soil | place: USA: Cullars Rotation, Alabama | collected 2011 | reverse complement strand
CCGCGACTTCAAGTCACGTGAATTCCAAGCTTCGGATCCCACTGTGCTGGAAAGACACCTTCGTGGCGGTCACCGATGAACGCGGCGCCTACCGGCTGCCCGTGCGCATCGGCGCCTACCGGATCACGGCGGAGCTCCCCGGGTTCGCGACCGTCGCCCGCGCCGTCGAACTGCTCGTCGGCCAGGAAGCGTCCCTCAACATGCAGATGGCGCCGTCGGCGCTGCAGGAATCGGTGACCGTGACCGGCGAGGCGCCGCTCGTCAACACCGCGAGCTCGAGCCTCGGCAGCGCCGTCGACTCGCGGCAGATGGAGGCGCTCCCGGTCAACGGACGGAACTGGATCGATCTGGCGATGCTCGCCCCGGGCAATCGCAACAACGCGGTGGCCGAAGCGCCGATCACCGGATCACCGCAGTTCTCCCGCGTCACCAGCTTTCAGCTGAACGTGGACGGCCAGCAGGTCACCAACGTGCTGACGGGCGGCGGCGATTTCGGGCAGCCGCGCTACAGCCGCGACGCGATCGCCGAGTTCGAGTTCGTCGCCAACCGCTTCGACGCGACGCAGGGACGGTCGATGGGTGTGCAGGTGAACGCCGTGACCAAGTCCGGCACCAACACCCCCTCGGGCACCTTCGCCGGCTACTTCCGCGACGACAAGCTGAACGCGGCGGACTTCATCCAGCACCGCGTGCTTCCGTATTCGGACCAGCAGCTCAGCGCCACCTTCGGCGGGCCGATCCGCAAGGACCGCATTCACTTCTTCGCCAACTACGAATACGAGCGCGAGCCGCAGACCTACACGTATTCCAGCCCCTACCCGGCGTTCAACATCGATCAGTCGGGATCGCGCCAGGAGAAGAAGGCGGGCGGGCGCTTCGACTTCCAGTTCTCGCCGCTGACGCACGTCAGCGTGCGCGCGAACTTCTGGCGCAATCTGCAGCCCTACGACTCGCGCTACACGGGTGGGGCAAACCGCCACCCCTCGGGCGCGCTGGTCACCAACCGCAACATGCGGCAGGTGTTCTCCGACCTGTCGCACGTCATCAGCAATCGCGCCGTCAACGACTTGAAAGTCGGCTACGCGGGGTTCGGCTGGTACACCAACCCGGTCATCCACGCCGAGGGCGCCGTGGCGCCGCCGTCGATCCTGCTGCGCGGCTACACCATCGGCTTGAACTACACGCTGACGCCGCAGACACTGTCGCAGGACGTCTGGTCGTTCCGCGACGATTTCAGCTACTCGTACACGCTCGGCGGCCGCCACGACATGAAGCTGGGCGGCGAGGTGCTGCCGCAGAACTGGAACATCTACTGGTGCAACATCTGCACGGGCGTCATCGACGCCACGGGCGGGCCGATTCCCGGAAACGTGCAGGAGCTCTTCCCGGTCTGGGACAACCCCTCGACCTGGAACCTGGCCGCGCTCTCGCCGATTACGGTGCAGTACCGGATTGGCGTCGGCAATTTCAACTTCAAGAACCCGTGGCGCATCTACGCTGGCTGGGTGCAGGACGACTGGAAGATCAGCAGCAAGCTGACGTTGAACCTCGGCGTGCGCTACGACTTGATGCGCGGCGCCTTCGGCGAGACGCTGCCCATCACCATCCTGCCCTTCGTCCCGGCCGAGCGGCACATCGAGAAGGACGACATCTCGCCGCGCCTGGGGGCCGTCTACACGCTGGATGACCGGACGGTGATTCGCGGCGGCTTCGGCAAGTACTACACGCAGCCGGCCAACAGCTTCGTGCACTTCCTCTCGAATTACGGCCAGCAGGTGATTGCGCCGGTGTTCAACGACGGGCGTCCCGACTTCGCGGCCAATCCGTTCAACGGCCCGGTCCCGTCGTACGACCAGACGCTCGCCAACGCCTGCGACGTCAACAACTCCAAGCCCGGCTGCTTCAGGCGCGAGCTGCGCATGTTCCTGCTGCCGGCGGGCCGCATGCCCTACAGCTACCAGACCTCGATCGGCATCCAGCGGCAGTTCGCGACGACCACCGCCGTGTCGGCCGACTTCGTGGTCACGGCAGGACGCCACGACGCCTTCCAGCAGAACATCAACTTGAGCTACGACCCGGCCACCGGCGTCAACAACCCGTTCACCGACATCAGCAAGCGTCCCTACCCCGCGTGGGGCGTGATCGGGCCGTGGACGACCGAAGGCTACTCGAACCTCCGCTCGCTGCAGACGGAGATCACCAAGCGCTTCAGCCATCAGTGGCAGGCGTCGGGCACGTACATGCTCGCCGGCTTCTGGGACGGCACGCCGCAGCCGATCGACTGGTTCCGCGACGGGTGCAACTACGTCACGACGCTCGTGCCGGGCGGCGGCTTCGCCTGCGACGTGCCCGTGAAGGTGCCGAAGGATCTCGGCGGCGAGTACGGCCTGGGCGTCAGCGACCAGCGCCACCGCGCGACCGTCAACGGCATCTGGGAGATGGGCTATGGCGTGCAGCTGAGCGGACTCTATTTCTTCGGCTCCGGCGTGCGCCAGTCGACGACCTACGGCGGCGATCTGCGCAACACCGGCGGCAGCGGCGAGAGCCGGCTGCGTCCGGACGGGTCGATCGTGCCGCGCAACAACTTCGTCGGGCGTCCGATTCACCGCATCGACATGCGCGTGCAGCGCACCTTCAAGGTCGGCGGCCACGCGCGCCTCGACGGCATGGTGGAAGTGTTCAACCTGCTCAACCACGAGAACTACGGCAGCTACGTGACGACGGAGAGCGCGCGGAATTACGGCGCGCCGTCGGCGGTGCAGAACGTCGCGTATTACCCGCGGACGCTGCAGCTCGGGTTCCACGTTGCGTTTTAACGATCAGCGGAGGGTTGTCATGAAGTTCAAACTGTGCGCGGCGCTGGCGGGAGTGGGCCTGGTGCTCGTCGCACCGGCCCTGGCGCATCACTCGTTCCAGGCCGAGTTCGACGAGAAGAAGCTGTTCCAGCTGACCGGCGTGCTCGCCAAGGTGGAGTGGAGCAACCCCCACACCTACTTCTATCTCGACGTGAAGGACGAGAAAGGCGAGGTGGCGCGGTGGGCGCTCGAGAGCTTCGGCCCGGCGCAGATGCGGCGCACCGGTCTGAGCCGCGCCGGGTTGTTCAAGACCGGCGAGACCTACACCGTCACGGTGTGCGGCGCAAAAGACGGCTCGAAGAACCTGGCGTGGATCAAGGACTTCAAGTTCCCGGACGGAAAGACGATCACCATCTGGTGGGGCGATCCGCGGGACGTCAACTAGGCGAAGGAGTATCCGATGAAGCGCATGCTGTCGGCCTCGACGCTCGTCGCGGCAGCGGTGGCGGCGGTGTCGCTGGCCAGTGCGCCGGCCGCCGCGCAGACGGCGACGCCGCGCACCGCCGATGGGCGTCCCGACCTGAACGGACTGTGGATCGTCGGTGCGCCGGCGCGCGTGATCGTCGACGAACAGGGCAACACGCGGCTGGGGATGGGCGGGCGCGAGGGGAGCGGCGCCAACGCCGAGCGCGACAACTTCCTGCGCAAGCGGATGGATCCCAACCGTCCCGTCTACAAGCCCGAGTTCTGGGAGCGCGTGCAGTACCTCGACGACAACGAGATCGTGGAGGACTCGTACTTCCACTGCAACCCGCTCGGCGTGCCGCGCCAGGGGCCGCCGGCGAAGATCGTGCAGACGGCGAAGGAGTTCATCTTCCTCTACGAGGCGCCGGCCGCCGGCGGCGGGCGCAACGCCTACCGCATCATTCCGCTCGACAAGCCGCACCATCCGGTCGCGTCGCAGGACCAGACGTGGATGGGCGATTCGGTCGCGCGCTGGGACGGTGACACGCTCGTCGTGGACGTGCTCGGGTTCAACGACGTGAGCTGGCTCGACATCCAGGGCTACTTCCACTCCACCGACCTGCACGTCGTCGAGCGGCTGCGACGCGATGGCGACACGCTGATCTACCAGGCGACCGCCGAGGATCCGCAGGTGCTGATGGAGCCGTGGGTGATGAACCCGGTCACGCTCAAGCTGGTGACCGACCCCGACGCCATCATCATCGAAGACTATCCGTGCCACGAGAAGGACGCGGAGCATCTCGTGACCACCGAGCACCACTGATCGCCGGGGCCGCGCGATGTCCCTCCTGGAGCTGTTCCGGTGGTTGAACGAGACGCCGCTGAGCGTGTATCTGCGCGACAGCGACTATCCGTTCTTCGTCATCGAGACGGTGCATGTCATCGCGCTCGGCTTTTCCGTCGGGACGATCCTCTGGGTCGATCTCTACCTGCTCGGCATCGCGATGCGGCGCGAGCGCGTCGCCGACGTCATCGGCCAGTTCGAGCGGCCGGCGGTGGTCGGCTTCACGATCATGTTCATCAGCGGGTTCCTGCTGTTCCTCGCGGAGCCGTACAAGGCGTACATCACGACCGCGTTCCGTCTCAAGCTGGTGATGCTGGTGCTGACGGGCCTCAACGTCTGGTACTTCCACGCCCGGGTGTATCCCGGCGCGCTGGCCTCGCCCGACGCGCGCGCGCTGCCGTGGAGAGCGAAGGCCGTCGGCCTCGTGTCGGTGACGCTGTGGATCGGCATCATCATCGCCGGCCGATGGACCGCCTACTTCTCGGTGCCGGGTGATTTCTAGCTTCTCTGGAGAAACCTGTATGCGTACACGATCTGCACTCGCGGCGGTGGTGGTGATGTCCGGCCTGTTGGTGTCGATCGGCCATGCGCAGAACGCGCCGACCGCCGCGCCGCCGGCGCGGCCCGATCCGGCGCTCGCGGCGGCGGCCGGCGCCATGGGCAGCACGCTGCTCGGCAACATCCAGTTCACGGCGATCGGATCGGCGTACGCGATCGGCCAGTCGTTCCGGCCGGATGGTCCCTGGCCGGCGTTCAAGCTCGCCAGCTACAAGCTCGACATCGACTACGTGCTGCCGGCGATGCGGCTCGACGTCGTGCGCACCAACCCGGACGGCGTCGTGCAGGGCGGCGGCGGCCTGCCGCTTGCCGGCCCGCAGCGCCAGATTCAGAGCCTGCGCGGGCCCACCGCCTGGAACATGGCCGACCTGAACGGCACCAACGCGGGTGCGGCGCCGCCCGGCGAGCGGCCGCTGACGATCTGGACCTCGCCGCATGGAGTGATCAAGGCGGCGCAGAAAGCGGGCGCCGACCTCAAAGTCAGCCGACGGCCGGGCGCCGACGGCAGGATGGCGACGGTGCTGGCCTTCCCGGTGTCCGGAACGACCGTCACCGCCACCCTGAGCGCGGACAATCTCGTGGAGCGCGTCGAGACCAGGACCGACAACCCGGTCCTCGGCGACCTCGTCACCGAAACCGTGTACTCAGGCTACAAGGACGCCAAGCAGATCAGCCTCCAGCCCGTGCACCCGGAAGATCTGACCGGCGTCATGTTCCCGACGCACATCGTGCAGAAGCAGGGCGGCTTCCCGGTGCTCGATCTGACCGTCGCCACGGTGCACCCGAACGCCTACATGGTGTTCCCGCTGCCGGACGCCATCAAGCGCGCCGCCGCGCAGCCGGCGCCCGCGGCCGCCGCGGCCGCACGCGTGGACGTGCAGAAGATTGGCGACGGCGTCTACTACGTGACGGGCGGCACGCATCACAGCGTCGCCGTCGAGTTCAAGGACTACGTCGTGCTCGTCGAGGCGCCGCTCAACGACGACCGCGTCACGGCCGCGATGGCGGCGGTGCGCAAGACGATTCCCAACAAGCCGATCAGGTTCGTCGTCAACACGCACCATCATTTCGATCATTCCGGCGGCCTCCGCGCCGCGGTTGCCGAGGGCGCGACCATCGTCACGCAGGCGGCCAACAAGCCCTACTACCAGAAGGTGTGGACGCAGCCGCACACGATCGCCGGCGATCGGCTGGCGAAGTCGGGCCGCAAGGCCGCCATCGAGGCGGTGGACACCCGGCGCGTGTGGAGCGACGGAACGCGATCGCTCGAGGTCTACAAGCTCGAAGGGACCAATCACGCGGACACGATGCTGATCGCCTACCTGCCGAAAGAGAAGCTGCTCGTCGAAGCGGACGTGTTCAACCCGCCGCCGCCGGATGCCCCCGCGGCGACGGCGAACAAGGAGGCCGCCAACCTCGTGCAGAACATCCAGCGGCTGCGGCTCGACGTGCAGCAGATCGCGCCGCTGCACGGGCGCCTGGCCACGATCGACGAGCTGCTCGCCGCCGGACGCGGCGCCGGGGGCGCCACGCGTTGATGAAGCAGTTTCTCCCGTTCGCGTTCTTCGCCTGGTGCCACGACTCGCCGATTGGCGCGTGGATCAACGACTCGGTGTGGGCGTTCGCCATCATCGAGACGTTCCACATCATCGCCTTGACGCTGCTGCTCGGCACGATCATCGTCCTCGATCTGCACCTGCTCGGCGTGCGCACGCGCCGCCAGTCGGCGGGTGAGCTGGCGCGTGAAATGGCGCCGTACACGATCGCGGCGCTCGTGCTGCTGGTCGTCACCGGCGTGCCGATGTTCATGTCGCAGGCCATCCGCTACAGCCAGAGCGTGTCGTTCCTCGTCAAGATGCTGCTGCTGGTGGTGACGATCGGCTTCCATTTCACCGTCTACCGCCGGGTGACGATGGCGCCGGCGCAAGGCGCCCGCCTTGGAAAGCTGGTCGCCTCGTGTTCGCTCGCCTGCTGGCTGGGCGTCGCCCTGGCCGGGCGAGGCATTGCGTTCCTGCCCTGAGGAAAGGAGTCGAGCGATGCGAGTTGCAGTCGTGATGGCCGCCCTCTGGTTGCTGGCGCCGTCTGCCGAGGCGCAGACCCCCAGGATGCCCGACGGGCATCCCGATCTGAGCGGCCTCTGGAACGTCGGGGCGGCGCGGCCCGTCGTCGTCGACGACAAGGGCAACATCGTCGTCAACGGGTTCGGCCGCGAGGACAGTGGCGCCAACGCGGAGCGCGACGGGTTTCTGCGCAGCCGGATGGACCCCAATCGTCCCGTCTACAAGCCCGAATTCTGGGAGCGGGTGCAGTATCTGGACGATCACCAGGTCGAGGAGGACTCGTACTTTCACTGCAATCCGCTCGGCGTCCCGCGACAGGGACCGCCTGCCAAGATCGTGCAGAGCGCCAGGGAGGTGCTGTTCCTCTACGAAGCGCCTCCGGCCGGAGGCGGGCGCAATGCCTACCGGATTATCCCGATCGACAAGCCGCATCATCCCGTCGCCTCGCACGATCAGACGTGGATGGGCGATTCCGTCGCCACCTGGGACGGCGACACGCTCGTCGTCGACGTGCTCGGCTTCAATGACGTGAGCTGGCTCGACATCCCGGGCTATTTCCACTCGACAGACCTGCACGTCATCGAGCGGCTGCGCCGCGACGGCGACACGCTGACGTATCAGATGACGGCGGAGGATCCGCAGGTGCTGCTGGAGCCCTGGGTGAAGAATCCGGTGACGTTGAAGCTCGTCACCGACCCCGATGCGTACATCATCGAAGACTATCCGTGTCAGGAGAAGGACGCGGAGCATCTGGTGACGACCGAGCACCACTGACCGAGGCGCCGCCGCGGCGGCGCCCACCGGGTCACGCCAGGCCCGTATTGACTTGCTGGCGCCGCGATTCTAACGTGGCACGATGCGCATCCGTCGCGCAGGCCTGCTCACACGACGGGCGTTTCTCGACGCGGCGCTCCGCGGCGCGGCTGGCGCCGCCTTCCTCGTCGACGGGGGAGGCGCGCGCGTGGCCGCGCAAGCCTCGCCGGCGGGCCGGTTGATCGTTCACTCGGCCCGTCCGCAGGACCTCGAAACCCCCGCCCACCTGCTCACCTCGTGGATTACTCCGAACGAGCTCTTCTATGTCCGGTCGCATTTCTACACGCCGGCCATCCGCGACGACATGTGGCGCCTGCATGTCGACGGCGCCATCGACAACCCGGTGACGCTGACGCTCGAGAATCTGCGGCGCATGTCGCCGAGCACCTTACCGGTCACGCTCGAGTGCGCGGGCAACGGACGCGGCTACTTCAACCCGCCGGTGGCCGGCGTGCAGTGGGGCAAAGGCGCCGTCGGCAACGCCCGCTGGACCGGCGTGCGGTTGGCGGACGTTCTGCGCAGCGCCGGAGTCCAGCCCTCCGCGAGATTTCTCTGGCTCGACGGCGCCGATACCGGTCCGGGACAGGCGCCCGATTTCATCCGCAGCGTCCCGCTCGACAAGGCGCTCCGCGGTGACACGCTGCTCGCCTACGAGATGAACGGCGAGCGGCTCGCTCCAGCGCACGGATTCCCGCTGCGCGCCATCGTTCCCGGGTGGGAAGGGGCCTACAGCGTCAAGTGGCTGACGCGCATCACGGTGAGCGAACGCGATCACGCCGGACCGTTCGTGAGCACGGCCTACCGGATCCCGCGCTCGCCGGTCGCGCCTGGTACGGTGGTGGACGCGGCGCAGACCATTCCCATCCAGGGACTGCTCGTGAAGTCCATCATCTCGTCCCCTGCGGCCGGCGCGGCGCTGCCACGCGGCCGCGCCACCACCATATCCGGGTTCGCGTGGAGCGGCGAGCAGGATATCGCCCGCGTGGACGTGTCCGTCGACAACGGCCGCGCGTGGATGCCGGCGACGCTCGATGGCGAGCGCGCGCGCTACGCCTGGAGGCAATGGACGCTGCGCTGGGTGCCGGACGAGCTCGGTTCGCACGTGCTCGTGTCGCGCGCCACCAACGCGCAGGGACGGACGCAGCCGATCGAGCCGAGCTGGAATCCCGGCGGGTACTTATGGGACGCGGTGGATCGCGTTCGCGTCGATGTTCAGCCTGCGTAGCACGGCCATCGCCGCATGCATGGTGTCGGCGGTCTCCGCCGCCGCCGGTCAGGACGCCGTGGATCGCGGCGCGCAGATCGTGCGCGGGCGCTGCACCGTGTGCCACGCAGTCGATCTCATCGAAGCGCAGCGGCTGACGCGACCGGGATGGGATCGCGAGGTGGCGAAGATGATCGCGTGGGGCGCGGCCGTCGACCCAACGCAGGCGCCCGCCGTTGCGGCCTATCTGGCGTCACGCTTCGGTCTCACGCGTGGCAGCGCAGGCAGACTGTCGCCGGAGCGTACGGCGCAGGCCGCGAGCCTGCTGAGAAGCCGATGCACTGTCTGCCACGCGACCGATCTGATCGAGGCGCAGCGTCTCGGTGTCGAGGGATGGCAGCGCGAACTCGACAAGATGATGCGCTGGGGCGCGATGCTCGGCCCGGGCGAGCGCGACCTGCTCGCCGAGCACCTCGCGCAAGGCGAGACGCACCAGCCATAGGGCGCGCTTACGTCGGCTCGGTCATCAGCTGCTGCCGTCGGCTGTCGTGGTACTGCTGCAGTTGTGCGTTGGCGGCGCTGATCGTGCGCCCCGCGTCCGCCAGCCGCGCGAGATCGTTTCCAGGCACCGCCGCGTAGAGCTCACCCTCGTCGACGCCCGTGTAGACGCGGTTGCCGACGCAGCCCGTGCTCATCGCCAGGCCGTGCGCGAGCGCGGCGGGAACCGCCATGCACGTCGGACGGCCAAGCGTCATCAGGTTCGCGCTGATGCCGGCCGACAGCGCCGCCTCCTGCAGCAGCATCACGCGCGCCGCCGGGCCCCAGAACAGCACCACGTCCGGATCGACGGGCGTGTCCCCGAGCGGCGCATAGACGACCGCCCCAGGCGTGTGCGGCAGCACCGGGATGGCCGGTACCTCCTCCATGCGCACGTAACCGATACCGGCCATGAAGCCGAGCGTGTCGCTCAGCTCGTGCGCCCGCTCCGCCGGCAGCGGAATGTTGTGCGTATAGGCGCCGATGGCGCAGTTGTAGTGATCGCTCGGCACCGTGAAGAACGAACGGCCCTCCGAGGCGAGACGCCAGAACGTGCACCCGGACGGCACGGAGCCGACGAACTTGGCGACGCCCGCCGGCGGCGTGTCGCAGACGGTGATGGCGACCGGCCTGCGTGTCAGGCCGAGGTCGGACGAAAGCTGCTGCTCGAGCGTGCGATAGTCGGTCACAGGATGAGATCCTCAACGAACGGTTAACAAATCCGTGGACGGGGAGTATAGTCCACGCGCATATGCGCTCCTGTGCCGCCGCCGCGTGCGCGCTCGCCTTCGTCGTCCTGCTGCAGCCGTCCGCCTCGGGCCAGCGCGCTCCGTTCGCGTCGCCGCCGCCGGGCGCGGGGCCGACGACGATGCGCCCCTATGGACAATCCGCCGGCTGTTCCGAAGAGCCCGCGGCGTTCCACCGCTGCGCGCTCGAGAAGATGCGGACGTTCACCCCGCCGCGCACCGCCGACGGCACGCCCGACTTGAGCGGCTTCTGGAATCGCATCGTCATCCGCAACATGGAGAACATCGAGGAGCATCCCGAGACGATGGATACCTCGGGCGGCAAGACCTCGATCATCGATCCGGCGGACGGCAGGATTCCGTATCAGCCGTGGGCGGCGGCGCGGCGCGACGAGATGTTCTCCGCCTATGTGAATCCGATGGCGCTCTGCATGCCGCTCGGCTCGCCGAAGCAGGCCTACGGGCCGGGCACGTTCCGCGTCGTGCAGACCCCCGGCTCGGTGTTCATGATCAACGACTTCGCGCACACCTACCGCGTCATTCCGACCGACGGCCGCCCGCATGTCGGCGCGGCGATTCGCCTCTATGCCGGCGACTCGCGCGGCCGCTGGGAGGGCAACACGCTGGTCATCGACGTGACCAACCAGCGCGACCGGATCTGGCTCGACGCGGTCGGCAACTTCTTCAGCGAGCGCGTGCACGTCGTCGAGCGCTTCACGATGATCGATCGCAACGTCCTGCACTACCAGGCGACGATCGACGACCCGACGGTCTACACGCGTCCGTGGACGATCGTCTCGGGCTGGAAGCGGACCACGGAGGCGCCGCTCGAGATCTGGGAGAACGCCTGCTGGGAAGGCATCCAGGAGGACCTGCCGAACGTGATGGCGACGCGCAAGTACTACCCCGGCGCCGCGGCGCTGCCGAAGTAAGTGCGTCGCGGCGGTCGGCGCCGGCCGCGCCGGCGAACCGCTGTTCGACGCTACGCGATCGCCCTGATCACCGCCTCGGGATCGTCGGAGGCAATCACCAGCCGGTTGCGCGTCGCCAGGTAGCTGTAGCGCACGTTGATGTGCGCCTCGGCAATCTTCTGGAAGACGCGCGCCGCCGCGCCCGGCTCGTCGGCCACCGGCACGAGCGCCACCTGCTGTTCCTGCACGATGCGGAAGCCCGCCTCGTTCAGGCATTGCCGCGCCACCTGCAGATCGTGCGTCAGCACGTGGACGACGCCGTTCATCTCCGAGTAGCCGTCGATGTTGATGCCGGCGGCGCCGACGCAGCTGATCGCCTTCGCGAGCATGCCGGGACGATCCGCTTCGAGGGTGACGGCGAGATCCGCGGCGAGGTGTGGCATGACGTGTCTCCTGCCTACGGCGCTTTCGAGCCGATGTAGGCGGCGATGTCGATCATTTCCTGCAGGGTCAGCTGGCCGGCGATTGGCTTCATCAGCTCGGTGGTCGGTCCGGAGCGGGCGCCGCTCTGGATGTCGTAGAGCTGCCGCACCATGTAGGTGGGCGAGCGGCCGGCGAGCGCCGGCACGGCGATGTCCGTGTCGGGCGCGTGCGCCATCCCGCGCAGGTCGAGTCCGTGACACTGGCTACACGGCGGCACCTTGCCCGGCACGACGACGGTGGCGCCGCGCATCACGGCGCCGCCGGAGCTGACGAGCGCGCGGCCGCGCCGGATGCTGCCCGGCGGCACGTAGGCGACAAACGGCGCGTGCGCGTCGTAGGCGCGCGACCGCGCCGGGAACTTCGGCACCTCGATGATGCGCTGCCCGAGCGGCTCCATCTGCGGCGGCTCGATCGGCACGCGCAGGTTGCCCTCGATGATGCGCGTCTGCGGCACCATCTCGGTCTCGACGACGGTGATCCACGGCGTGCGCCGCAGGCGGGCGAAATAGGCGATGGCGGCCTTCGCTTCCTCGGCGGTCAAGGCGCGCGCGATGACCGCCATGATCGAGTTGCCGACCGACGCGTGGCGGGCGCCGCTCTTGAAGTCCGCGAGCTGCTGCGTCAGGTATTCCACCGAGAGCCCGGCCAGGCTGCCCGACTGCGGATGACCGAGCCCGTTCGGCAGATGGCACCACGAACAGGCGCGCACGTCCGGCTTCCGGCCCCTGGCCACGGGAACGTCCGGCATCGGCGGGTGCTCGTTTGGATACCAGTCCGCCGGCGCGAAGGAGTCTTCTATCTGCTGATAGGTATAGGTGCGCGTGCTGCCGGCGAGGCGCTTCGGCTGGCCGTCATCGGGATCGGGCGTGAACGGGCGCGGGGTCTGCGGGTAGGCCCAGGCGGGCGGGTCGAAGCTGGCCGCGGTACGCCCGACGCTTGCCGCGAGGACGGTCAGGACAACGGCAGTAAGAAGGATGGAGCCTGCGCCGCGCACGGCTGCACAGGCTAGCGCATTTTCGCGTTCAGGGGATCAGAAAGCGGATGACCGTGGTGGCGGCGTGGCTCGAGGCGACCATCGGCGTCAGGTACCACACCCAGAACAGCGCGGTGGCGAAGATGACGCGGCGCCAGTAGAAGACGAACGGCAGGCGGCCGTGCGTCATCACGTGGAAGACGCAGCCGAGGAAAATCCGGGAAATCGCGAGGCTGACGCCCAGGCTGAGTGTCAGCGTCGCGAGCAGCAGCATGGGCTCCATGCACCGCTTATCGGCACAGCCCGCGCCAACAGCAGTCCGTTTGTGGTAGATTCTGCGCGCCACGATGCATACCGGACCCTCGCGCTCGCTCGCCGTCGGGTTCACCCTGCTCGCCGCGCTCGGACCGTGGACGGCCACGGCGACTGCGCAGCAGACGCCCGCCATCGAATTCGCCTTTCCGAACCAGCTCGTTCGCGGACAGACGAGCGTGATTCACGTCGCGGTGCCGAGCCGCGAGATGTTCCAGGGCGCCGAGATTTCGCCGGCGGCCGGCGTCACCATCGAGAGCGTCACCAACTCCAAGCGCAGCGAGCTGTCACAGAACGTGGCGTGGTGGGACGTCACGGTGAACGTCGCGCGCGATGCCGCGCCGGGCGGCCGCACGCTGGTGCTGCGGACGGCGGCGGGGCGATCGACGCCGACCATGCTGCTGATTCCGGATCACGTGCCGTCGATCTCCAACCTGCGGGTCGTCTCCGCGACCCCGTCGGCGATCGACGTGCAGTTTGCGACGGCCGACGAGAAATCGGACCTCGGCGACGCGCCCTATGTCTGGTTCAGCGTCGCCTGTGGCGAGGGAGAGCCCTCCGTGGGCGTGGTGCGCGGCAAGCCGGCCGGCGGGACGGTCCGCGCCTCGATTCCGCGTCCCGCGGCCGGCGCCTGCGACCTGGAGCTGCGCGCCAGCGATGCGCAGACGTTGGACAGCAACACGCTCAAGACGAGGATTCCATGATGCGCCTGACGCTGCTCGTCTCGTCGGTCCTGGTCCTGGCCCTCTCGGGAACCGCCTTCGCGCAGGAGTGGGACGAGTTCGTCAGCAAGGACGAGCGGTTCAGCGTGAACTTCCCGGGCACGCCGACCATCACCGAGACGACCTGGACCTCGCAGTTCGGCGCCATCCTGCCGGCGCGCGTCTACAGCGGCACGCAGGGCCCCGGGCGCTACTCGATCACCGTCGTCGACTACCGGCCGATTCAGCGGCTGCTCTCCGAGCGCTCGATGTCGTGCACGCCCGGCGCGGAAACGTGCCAGGGCATCCACGACTGGGGCCTCGGCTACTGGAAGAACGACGTGCGCGGCGCGGTCGTCTTCGCCGCGTCGAAATTCCTGCAGCGGGACGTGAAGGTGGTGGACGTGATGGCCAACTTCGCGGATCTGGTCTCGGGGCAGGAGCTGCTGCTGACCAACAACAAGGATCAGTCGCGCACCTTCGCCTCGATCTACATGCACGACAACCGGCTGGTCGTACTCGAAGCGAACGTGCCGAAGAACTATCCGCCGCCCACCATCTTCCAGCAGTCCCTCAGCTGGCTCGACGACAAGGGCGTGCGCATCCGCTACAACAACATCAATCACAACGAGCCGGACGTCCCGACCCCCGCGATCCGCGGGCGCTAGCGCTTCCGTGGGTTAACCACGAAGGTCGCTTCGCGACGGGCTCGAAGCGCACGAAGAAACATTGGTTGTATGTTTCTTCGCGTCCTTCGTGTGCTTCGTGGTTTGTCGAGGGCCGCGACTGGCGATCGTCACGGGTAACGAACCACGAAGACGCGAAGAGCGCGAAGAATAAGAATTCTTCGTCTGCTTCGCTCCTTCGTGTCCTTCGTGGTTGCCGCCAGGCCTTCGTGGTTAACCACGAAGGTCGCTTCGCGACGGGCACGGAGGGCACGAAGAAACCTTGGTCGTATGTTTCTTCGCGTCCTTCGTGTGCTTCGTGGTTTGTCCAGGGCCGCGACTGGCGATCGTCCCCTGGTAACGAACCACGAAGATGCGAAGAACGCGAAGAATAAGGGTTCTTCGTGTCCTTCGCCCCTTCGTGTCCTTCGTGGTTGCTGCCAGGCCTCCGTGTTTTTTTAACCACGAAGGTCGCTTCGCGACGAACACGAAGCGCACGAAGCAATCCTGAGTTCTTCGCTCCTTCGTGTCCTTCGTGGTTTGCCCAGGCACCTGACGATCGGCCCTGGGTAACGAACCACGAAGACGCGAAGAGCGCGAAGAATAAGAATTCTTCGTCTGCTTCGCTCCTTCGTGTCCTTCGTGGTTGCCGCCAGGCCTTCGTGGTTAACCACGA
>JADMIO010803734.1_pt1 | contig 14743 bp, 11 predicted proteins | sample 8958161 | NCBI WGS metagenome assembly JADMIO01 (sample SAMN16585339, study PRJNA669376) | soil metagenome | isolation source: Crop rotation soil | place: USA: Cullars Rotation, Alabama | collected 2011 | reverse complement strand
CTTTCCCGGCCTGCCGTATCGGCAACGGTGCGCGAGCCCCGGCCTGCCGCCTGCTGCGCGAACGCACTCGCGCCGACAGCGAGCAGCATCGCACCGACCAGCGTCAGCTCCCTCGCACCGATCCCGCGAAGCGTCCGTCGCACCGTTCTAGACCTCCGAGAAGATGCCGCCGCTGTCGCCGAGCTGTTCGACCGGAATGTTGTTGCGGTCGAAGATCGTCACCAGCAAGTCGGCCAGGCGCGAGTCCTGCGGGTATTTCAGGTGCTGGCCGCCCTTGATCTTGCCGTGCGCGTGCCCGAGGATCGCCGCCGGCAGCGGGTCGTTGTTGTGCTTGTCGCTGTTGCTCATGTTGCTGCCGAACAGAATCGTGGAGTGATCGAGCACGGTGCCCTCGCCCTCCTGCGCCTTCGACAGCCGCTCGATGAACTTCGCGAACACCGTCGTGTGGTACGCCTGGATCTGCACCAGCTTCTCGAGCTTCTGCGGGTTGTTGCCGTGATGCGAGAGCGGGTGGAACGCCTCGGCGATGCCGAGGTTGGTGTAGGTCCGCATGCTCGCTTCCCGATCCATCGAGAAGGTGATGATGCGGGTGATGTCGGCCTGGAACGCCAGCGCCATCAGGTCGAACATCAGCTTGAAGTGCTCGGTGATGTCGTTGGGCACGCCGACCGGGGCGTCGGGAATCTCGAGCGACGAGGTGTCGGCCTTCGACGCCATCTGCACGCGACGCTCGATCTCGCGGACCGAGTCGAGATAGTCGCTGACCACCGCGCGGTCGCGCACGCCGAGGCTGGCCTGAAGGCGTGCCGCCTGCGACTGCACGCGGTCGAGGATGCTGCCGGTCTCGCGCAGCATCTGCGCGCGCTCTTTCTCGGTATCGCCCTGGCCGAACAGCTTCTGGAACACCGCGCGCGGGTTGACTTCCTCCGGCAGCGGCTGCGTCGGCGTGCGCCACGAGAGCCGCGCACCGCCCTGCGCCGTCGTCAGTTCCAGCGACGGCAGGCGGGTTTCCTGGCCGATGTGCCGCACGGCGAGCTGGTCGGCGGTCACGCCGGCATCGGGCTTGGCGCCGTGGTCCCACGGCTTGACGCAACTGAGCCACGTCGACTCGATGTAGGCGTGCGGCTCCGGCGTCTCGCCCTGCTTGTTGCGCAGGCCCGACACGATCGTCAGGTGCTTACGGAACGGTTCGAGCGGCTGCAGGATCGCCGACAGGTCGAAGGACGTGCCGACCTGCGCCGGCGACCAGTGATCCATTACGGCGCCGTGCGGAAACCCCACGAACGCCAGCCGCGTCGGCGCCTTGCCCGCAGGCGTCGCCGCCCACGCCGTTGCCGCAGGATTCATGGCATCGATGAGCGGCAGCGCGATCGCCGCCCCGACGCCCTTGAGCACCGTCCGCCGTGAGATGTGCTTCTTGAAGATCATCGCCTGCTCCATGCTCGCCGGGTCTGCTCCGCGAGACCCGGCCTACGCTCCGTCGCGGGACTCGCCGGGTCTGCTCCGCGAGACCCGGCCTACGCTGCTCGCCGGGTCTGCTTCGCGAGACCCGGCCTACGGTTCTTCGCGAGACCCGGCCTACACGAGACCCGGCCTACTGCGCCGTCGTCGTCGTTTCCGGCTGTGGCCGGACTTCCGGCACACGCCGTTTCTGAAATTGGTCGCTGCGCACGACCGCCTGCACCAGCGCCGAAAACTTGTAGTCGCTCGCCGCCGCGTCGCGGACGATTCGTCGCACCGTCGGCATGTCGTAGTACTGCACGGTGCGCCCGGTCGCGTACGTCAGCAGCCCTTCCGTGAACGTCTGCACGAACTGCTCGGGATGCCGCAGCAGCGCCTTCCGCAGATCGTCCGGTCCCTTGATCGGCGTCCCGTCCGGCAGCTCGCCCGCCGAATCGATCGCCACGCCGGCATAGCGGTCGCGTTCGCGCCAGCGGCCGGTGGCGTCGAAGTTCTCGAGCGCCAGACCGAGCGGATCCATCACCGCGTGGCACGACGCGCACGTCGGGCTCGAGCGGTGCTTCTTCATCATCTCGCGCAGCGTCAGCGCCTTCGTCGTGCCGATGTCCTTCTCGTCGAGCGTCGGCACGTTGGGCGGCGGATTGGCCGGCGGCACCCCTTCGATGTGGCGCAGGATGAACGCGCCGCGCAGCACCGGCGACGTGCGGTTCGGATACGCGGCCGCCATCAGCACGGCGCCCTTGCCGAGCAGCCCCCACCGCACCGAGTCCTTCAGCTCGACGCGGCGGAACCGATCGCCCTTGACGTCGTTGATGCCGTAGTGGAGCGCCAGGCGCTCGTTCAGATACGTGTGGCTGGCGCGCAGCAGGTCGACGACGCTGCGGTCGTCGCGGAAGATGCTGTCGGCGAAGAGCGTCAGCTCGGTACGGAAGTCCTGGCGCGGATCGAGCCGCCCCGACGCATACGGGAACACCGCCTGATCGGGAACGATGTCGTCGAGCCGCTTCATGTCGAGCCACTGCTGCACGAAGTTGCTGGACAACGTAATCGACCGCGGATCGGCGAGCATCCGGCGCACCTGCGCGTCGAGCACCGCCGGCTGGCTCAACTTGCCGCTCGCCGCGGTCTGCAGCAGCTCGTCGTCCGGAATCGTGTTCCAGAGGAAGAACGACAGGTTCGACGCAAGCTCCAGGTCGGTGATCGTGTAGGTGTCACCGGCGTGGAGGTTCGCCGGGACCCGCTCGCCGCGATACAGGAAGAACGGGCTCGTCAGCATGCCGGTGAGCGCGCTGCGGATCCCGGTCTCGAAGCCGCCCTCCTTGATGCCGTCCTGGTAATACTGGAACAGCTCGTTCACATCGTCGGCGGTCACCGGACGTCGATACGCGCGCCGCGCCAGGTTCGAGATGATCGTCTTCGCGCAGGCGGCCTGCGCCTCCGCGGATGCATCGGTCGCCGGATAGCAGGCGAAGATGCGCTGGCGGCTGGGCGTGGCGCTCAGGCCGGCCGAGCTGAAGGGGCCGCGCACCTGGAACGAGTTGATCCGATAGAGCCGGTCCTGACCGCCGCCCGGCGCGAACTGCTGGAGCTCGTCGTCCGACTCGGCGAACGTCTGGCGCTTGAACGCCACGCCAATCTTGTGCGGCCCGGCGGTGGTGACGAAGCGGATGTTCTTCAGCCGCGCATTCACCCGATCGAGTGCGCCGTTCTGCACCTGATCGTAGAGCCTCATGTCTTCTTCGCCGCCGATGACCGTCTCGTAGACGACCTCGTTGTCGATGGTCACGACCAGCGGGTTCGGGAACTCCATCCCGTTCCCCCAGATGTGCGTGGCCATATCGGCGATGTCGATGACGTACTCGCCGTCCGACGGCAGATCGACGTTGGCGAGAATGCCGCCTCGCGTCCCGAGCGGCAGGCCGGGAACATGCGCGAGCTGCGTGCCGGGACCGGCCCGGAACGTCCAGCCGCCGGGACGCGCGTCGGGACGTCCGAGTGCTTTCACGGAGACGGCCCGCGCGGCGTTGACCGACTGCTCGATGAACGCCGGCGACACCTGCAGCGCCGACGCGATGTTGTCGAAGCCTTCCGCCACATCGTCGGGCGGCAGCGTTTCGGTCGCGTCGAAATCCACCGCCAGAAGGTCGCGGACGGCGTTCGCGTACTCCTTCCGGTTCAACCGGTGCAGGACGATTTTGTCCGGAATGTGCGCGCGGCCGGCGGCGCGATCGAGGGAGGTCTCGAGAAAGCCGACCAGCGAATCCACGGCGGCGCCGCCTGGCTGACGCGCGCCCGGCGGCGGCATCACGCGGCCGCGAAGCTTGCGCACCGCCTTCTCGAACAGCTCGGCGCGCTCGCCGACCGTCTGTGGCGTCAGGTGCTCGAAGCTGACGCCGGCGACCTTCGCGCGGTCGTTGTGACAGCCGACGCAGTACTGCTCGATGGTGGCGATCTGCTGCTGGGGATCAGCCGCGGCCGCCGGCGCCTCGACGGCCTTTTGCGGCGGCGCAGCGGACATCGCAATGCAAAATGCGAAATGCAAACCGCAAAACAAGAGCAGCCACGGCTTCGTCAGATGCTTTTGCATTTGCCATTGGCCACTGGCCATGTGGGATTGCCAACGTCTACGCATCGGGAGAGAGATACCCCCACAAACTTTCGAAGGCGCGGCGGACGAATTCGTCGCCATTGCCCATCTGCGCGTCGAATTCCTTCGTCGGCTTGGCCTCGACCGCCTCGGTCGGGCCGCGGCCCCGGTTGAGCAGGGTCGTCAGCCGTTCGTAGATCGTCGCATACATTTCGTACTGCGTCTTCACGTCAGTAAGGCGAAGGACCGGCCCGCGTGAGCCGACAATCCTCGTGTCCTCGTTGGAGAGCGCCTGCACGCGCTGGAGCGCGCCGACGATGCCGCCGATCCAGCCGCCCGTGACCCAATCCATCACCGGCCAGCCGTCGCCGGAGAGCACCCCGCCGACCGCAAGCACGTTCTGCGTCGGGAAGAAGACGTAGAGGTCACCGTCCGTATGCGCGGCGTCCGGAAAGTAGCCGTAGCGGATTCCGGAGTCCAGCTGACCCGTGGAGTAGAAGGTCTTGTTCGGCTGAGCGATCTTGGGAAGACGCGTGAACTTGCGGCCGTTCCATGGCCACGTGACGTCGGTGGTGAGCCACAGCCGGGTGTTTTCCTGCGCGACGATCGTCTTGCCGGCGGCGCCGATCGTCCCGTTCAACCCGGTCTGCTCGGGGTGCCAATGGGTATTGAACAGCGTCTGCACGGGACGGCCGCCCGGTAAGGCGGCCACCGCCTTCAGGACGGCATCGGAAGCCGCGGCGGATCCGCCGTCGACCAGGACCACCCCTTCAGGCCCGGTATGCGCGACGATGTTCTCCTGGCCGGGCAGCCGGAGGATGAACAGGTCGTCGGTCAGACGGAGGGTCCCGGCGTCGGGCGACGGCGCCTGCGCCGCAGCTGCCTCGAGCCGGGGCATACCGGCTCCAAGCACCAGGCCGGCGGCGCCAACCGCTACGGTTTTCAGGAGATGTCGCCGTGTCGGACCGCGCTCTGGGATACCCACGGGGTCTCCTTATATACCAGGATCCCGGGGTCCCGCATACCTTCCTTCATCGTATCTGCAAGAAATCCGAAGACGGCTCCCCACGCCTCGGCCACCTCGTTCGTAAACGCCGGCCCAAGACCTTCTTCCAGGGTGAGCAGCAGGGCGGCACCCACCGTCTCGAAGTGACGCTCGGTCACGCCATACCCGACGTGACGTCTCCCGAGCTCATGCAGAACGGACACGAGCTGCTCCGGCCGATCCAGCCCCTTTACGGCCGTGGTCAGCATGTAACCCAGCTTGCGGCGCTGGGATGCGAGGTCGCTGGCGAACAGCGATCGCAAGGATGGGTCGAGCTCGAACAGCCGCCTGTAGAACAGCGCGGTGACGGCGTCCACCGACTCGAGCAACAGGAAGCTCCCATGGACCAGGTTCTTCTGCCTCACCGTCAGCATGCGTGCCTCCCCGTGCCGGGCACCGGAACTGATGCCGCACGGGGAAACGCGACAACGCGGGGCATTCCCCGCAATCGACGGCACCTTACGGCGCCGGGTGCGCGGCGAGCTCCCGGACGATGTAAGCGCTGACGTCGCGGACCTGTTCAGCGGTCAGCGTGCTGCTGAACCCGGGCATGCTGTTGCGACCCGTCGTGATCGTCTGCATGGCCGCGGCAATGTCGGCCAGTCGATCGAGCGGCGCGCCCGCGCCATGTCCGCCTTTGCCGTCGGTGCCGTGGCAGACGACGCAGGCCTGCTCGAACACCTGCTTGCCGCGGGCCAGCGTCGCCGGCGTGATCTCCTCCGGCGCCGGAATCGCCGTCCGTCGCGTCTCCGGCGTTCCCGCTCGTGCCGGCGGCAGCGTGCCGTCGGCAGCGAACAGCCACAGGCTGTCGCCGCGCGCGGAACCGAGCAGGGCGCTGCCCGCCGAAAACGCCAGCACGTATTGCTTGCCCTTGTGCTCGAACGTGCTGACCGGCGCGTGCATGCCGGCGCCGGTCTGGAACTCCCACAACTGTTTGCCGGTGCTCGAATCGAGCGCGGTGAGCCGCCCGTCGGCGCGGCCGACGAACAGCAGTCCGCCGGCGGTCGCCATCGTGCCGCTGTAGCACTGGTCCGGCCACCGGTACCGCCACTTCAGCGTGTTGGTCGTCACGTCCACCGCGGCGACGATGCCGCTGCGGGCGATACGCGTGAAGGTCGTCGCCCCGCCAAGATAGAGCTCGGTGGTCGCGCCGGGCGCCGCCGGTTTCGGGTCGCCGCCGCCGGCGTAACCGTTGACGACCGACGAGGCGCAGACGAAGAGCAGCTGCTGGCGTGGATCGTACGAGCTCGGCGGCCAGTTCGCGCCGCCCCAGATGCCCGGCTTCACGATCGTCGGATCCTTGCCGAAGAACGGCGTGAAGATGCGGCCGTCGTTCACCAGCTCGAGACCTTCCGGCGCCATCTGGATGTACTGCGGCACGATCGCGTCGCCACGCGGGAACGGCTGCGTGGCGGCGGTGGCCTGACGCGGCTCCTGCGGCACCGGCTTCTCGTCGATCCCGATCAGCGGCTTGCCGGTCTGCCGATCGAGGATATAGGCCCATCCGGTCTTGCTCACTTCGACGATCGCCTTGCGCGTGGTCCCGCCGATGCGCACGTCCATCAGGACGACCGGATTCGTCGAGTCGTAATCCCAGATGTCGTGATGCACCTGCTGGAAGTGCCAGCGGTACTTGCCGGTGGCCGCGTCGATCGCGACGATCGACGCCGTATACAGATTGTTTCCGCGGCGGACCGCGCCGTTGTAGTCAGGACCGGCGTTCCCGGTGGAGAAGTAGATCAGGCCGAGCTCGGGATCGATCGCCGGCGTCTGCCAGATCGATCCGCCGCCGTACTTCCACGCGTCGTTGTCCGCGGGCCAGCTGTCGTGACCCGGCTCGCCGGGAGCGGGAATCGTATAGAAGGTCCAAACGAGGCGACCGTCTGTGGCGTCGTACGCCTTGAGCCGGCCGCGGGTGCCGCGATCGGCGCCGGCGAAGCCGACGATCACCATGCCGTTGTAGTAAACGGGAGCCGCGGTGATCGAGAAGTTCTCCTGCCAGCGCTCGGCCTGAATCGACCAGGCGATCTTCCCGCTGGCGCGATCGAGCGCGACCAGCTTTCCATCGAGCTGCCCGATGAACACCTTGTCGTCGCTGAGCGCGACGCCCTTGTTGTTCCAGCCGCAGCAGACCGACGTGATCGCCGGATCGAGATTGGCGGCGTATTGCCAGACGATGTCGCCGGTATCGATCGAGACGGCGAACACGTCGTTGGCTCCGGTACTCACGTAGGCGATGCCGTTGTCGACGAGCGGCTGGCCGAACCCTGAGTATTGCGGCCCGGCACCCGAACCGCGGAGGTGCGTGCGCCAGACGCCCTTGAGCTGTGCGACGTTGCCCCGGTTGATCGCGGTCAACGCCGAGTAGCGCTGGTTGTACAGGTTGCCGCCGTTGGTCGGCCAGCTCGCGTCGGGCGGCGCGGTCAGCGCGGCGGCCGACAACGCGGAGACCGCGAGGAGTAGTGGCAGGCGCATGGCGCAAGAGAATATACCGGCCGGCCGCCCGGGCCATCGGGCGAAACGACAGCGATCACCAGCCATCGAGCGCCGGCGACGCGGACCCCTCCGGTCCGCCGTATGCATCGTCGGAGTGGAACTCCCCTGGAGGGCGATGCACTGTGAGCGCCGATCCGCTGGACGTCATTCGCCGCCACGCCATCTGGTTCGAACCGGTCGTCGACGGTTTTGCGCAGCTGTTCGAGGCGATCGGTGACGCCGAGGTCGTCCTCATCGGCGAGGCGAGCCACGGCACGCACGAGTTCTATCGCACGCGCGCAGAGCTGACCAAGGCGCTGATCCAACGCGCCGGCTTCAATATCGTCGCCGTCGAGGCAGACTGGCCCGATGCGTATCGGGTGAACCGCTGGGTCCGCTACGCGAGCGACGATCGCGATCCCGAGTCGGCGCTCGGCGACTTCCTGCGCTTCCCGCGCTGGATGTGGCGCAACACCGACGTCGTCGACTTCATCGCCTGGCTGCGCGAGTTCAACGGCACCCAGCCGGCCGCCGCTCACACCGGTTTCTACGGACTCGATCTGTACAGCCTGCACGCCTCGGCCGACGCCGTGCTTGCCTATCTCAAGAAGGTCGACCCGACAGCCGCCGACCGGGCGCGATTCCGATACAGCTGCTTCGAGGATTTCCGCGAGGACACGCAGGCGTACGGCTATGCGGCCACCATTGGCCTGTCCGCGTCGTGCGAACAAGCCGTCATCGCCGAGCTGCTCGATCTGCGGCGGCGCGCGGCCGAGTACGCATCGAGGGACGGGCGGCTGGCCGAAGACGAATTCTTCGCCGCGGAGCAGAACGCGCGCGTCGTCCAGAACGCCGAGAGCTACTACCGGGCGATGTTCGGCGGTCGCGTCGAGTCGTGGAACCTGCGCGACACGCACATGATGGAGACCCTGCAGGCCCTGATCGATCACGTGCGGCGCACCACGGGCAGCGCCCGCGCCGTCCTCTGGGCGCACAACTCGCACCTCGGCGACGCACGCGCCACCGACATGAGCATCATGGGGGAGCTGAATGTCGGTCAACTCGTACGCGAAGCCTATGGCGAGCGCGCCTTCCTGATTGGATTCACCACGCACACCGGCAGCGTGACGGCGGCGGCCGACTGGGACGAGCCGTCCCGGCGCCGCCGCGTCCGGCCGTCGCTGCACGGCAGCTACGAACGACTGTTCCACGACGCCGGCATCGAGCGGTTCGTGCTGCTGCTGCGCGATCCGGCAGTCCGCGCCGCCTTGCTCGAGCCGCGACTCGAACGCGCCATCGGTGTCATCTATCGTCCGGACACCGAGAGGATGAGCCACTACTTCGGCGCACGGCTCGCCGACCAGTTCGACGCCGTCATCCACATCGACCAGACGCAGGCGCTCGAGCCGCTGGAACGGTGGGCAATCGACGAAGCCGACCTGCCGGAAACCTATCCCTCGACGTACTGACGATGACTCGAGGAGCAGTCGTCGAGTCGGTGCTCATTCCCGTGCCCGGCGGCGAGATCGCCGCCGACGTGCGCGCTCCGGACGATGCCGTCGGACTGGTCATCTTCGCCCACGGCAGCGGCAGCAGCCGCTTCAGCAGCCGCAACCGCGCCGTCGCCGAGGATCTCAATCACCATCGTTTCGCCACGCTGCTGCTCGATCTGCTCACCCGCGGTGAAGAGGCGGTCGACGTCATCACCGCCGAGTACCGGTTCGACGTCGGCCTGCTCGGTTCGCGGGTGATGCTGGCGACCGATTGGGCGGCGGCGCACGCCGAGGTCGGGCGGCTGCCCATCGGCTACTTCGGTGCTAGTACCGGCGCCGCTGCCGCGCTGATCGGCGCCGCCGAACGTCCAGGGGCGGTGCGAGCGGTCGTGTCGCGCGGCGGCCGGCCGGACCTCGCCGCCGACGCGCTGTCGCGCGTCGAGGCGCCGACACTGTTGATCGTCGGCAGCAACGACGCGCCGGTCATCGAGATGAACGAGGCAGCGATGCGCCGGATGCGGGCGCCGGTGACACTCGAAATCGTGCCGGGCGCAACGCACCTGTTCGAAGAGCCGGGCACGCTCGAGGAGGTGATGCGGCTGGCGTCGGATTGGTTTGCACGCTATCTCGGCGCCGAGCCGTTTCGTTCGCGGGAATCCGGCTGATAATCGAGCGTGACGGGAGCAGCCATGGCACAGCGGGAAACGCGCGGCAATACCCGCGGCCTGGTAAACGAGGCATGATCATGCGCGGCGAATCGGCGCGGCGGTTCAGCGATCGAGGCGATGCCGGACGCGAGCTCGCCAACCGGCTGCACCAGTATCGCGGCCGTGGTGACGTCGTGGTGCTGGCACTGCCGCGCGGCGGCGTTCCGGTCGCCTACGAGGTGGCCGAACGGCTCGGCGCCGATCTCGACATCTTCGTCGTGCGCAAGATCGGCATGCCCGGCCACCGTGAGTACGCGATCGGCGCGATCGCGTCGGGCGGCGTCCAGGTACTCGACCTGGAGACCGCGCGATTCCACGGCGTTCCCGATGCCGCCGTTGACGAGGTCGTCCGCGAGGAGCGGGCGGAGCTCGAGCGTCGCGAACGCGAGTATCATCGCGGTCGCCATCTCGTGCCGCTCCAGGGTCGAACCGTCATCCTCGTCGACGACGGGCTGGCGACCGGAGCGACGATGAAGGCCGCGGTGCAGGCCGTCCGGCTCCACGAGCCCGCCCGTGTCGTCGTCGCGGCGCCGGTCGGCGCGCCATCGAGCTGCGCCGATCTCGCGGCCGTCGCCGACGAGGTCGTGTGCGCGCGGACGCCGGAACCGTTCTCGGCCGTAGGCCAGTGGTACGTCGACTTCGACCAGACCACTGACGAAGAAGTACAGGCGCTGCTCGAGCAACACGCAGCGCATAGAACGTCGGCGTAGATCACGCCGCTCGCGGCTGACCGTCTCGCTCCGCATCGCGATTCCGAATGAGCCACACCTTCGACATCGCCAGGCTGACCAGCAGTCCGACGACGCATCCGAAGATCACTTCGGCCACTTTGTGCAGCCCCTGCGCGACGCCGATGCGCGCGGAATCGTGCATCAGGCCCGAGGCGATGACGACCGCCGCGGTGACCGGCGCCTGCCGCCACATCGTCTTGACGCCGACCACGTACGCCGAAATGGCGGTGGCCGCGGCCAGGGCCGCGGGCAGGACCCAGACGCGGACGCCGCCGGTGACCAGGAAGACGAGCCCGACCAGGCTGCCGACGGCGACGTTGATCAAGCGGCACCGGAACATCCGCCGAGCCTCGCCGGGCTCGGGCTCTGACGCGGCAATCATCGAGGCGATCGCCCACACCGGATTGACATCGCCGACGACCCACAACGCCTGCCAGACGATCGTCGTCGCGATCGCCACGTTCACCGAGAAGCGCAGGCCGGCGAGGCGATCACTCGTAAGCATTGGGCGCGTTGCCCTGCAGCCGATAGACGACGCCGGTCTTGGTGGCGTTGAGCGCGATCCAATCCTGCGCCGCGTACTGGAGGGCGACGAAGAACGCTTCCGCCCTGGTCATCGCGTCCAGCGACAGGTCGCCGCGATCCTTGAAGCGAATCTGGAACGAGAACTCGCCGATGAGCGGCAAGTGTTCGCCGCGCGTGCGCCACAGGCCGACGTCTGCCCTGCCGGTGATGCCGTCGCCGAAATCGAGACGGCCGATGTCCTGCAGCACCTCTTCGATGATGGTGTCGCTCACCAGCTTGATCCGTTCGCCATCACGGCGGCCGAACCGCCGCAGCGCCGGGAACACGCGCTGCATCGTGGTCATCGCCAACACGTCGTCGTTGGCGAAGACGTCGGCGCGCGGGAACTGGACGTTGTGCGAATAGAGGATGCGGATGCCGCCGAGACGATCCTGGAGCGGCAGCGCCTGGCACTTGAATTTGACCTTGTGGTCGCCGAGGATCCGCGGCCGCACATCGGTCTCGGCCGCGCGCTGCAGGTCCGGGTGCCGGAACTTGAAGACGATCTCCGGCTCGCCGACCGGGAACCCCTCTTCGTACGCGACGCGGCGCCGCAGGATGAAGGCGTTGTTGTACAGCCGGAAGTCCGCCGTGTCGACGAACAGGACCTCGCGGATGCGCAGCGGGGCGTCGTCGGCGTCGGCGACGCACAGCTTCACGCCGTGATCGCGCGCCGGCCGTCGCATCACCTTCGTGAAGTCGAAGAGGCGGTGACGCGAGGTGAAGTGGTTTGGCCGCAGAATCAGCTTGCCGCAGATGTAGCGGACGTCATGGAATGGCAGGCCGTCGGCGTACGTGCCGGGTTTCACCTGCGGTATTCGCCCGGCCCATCGCGACCCGTTCGCCTCGGCGCCCTTTTTGGCCATTGGTCCCGCGAGCCGATGCCGCACATCGGGTGCCAAGCGAGCCGGCCGGCCGCAAGCGTAGTGGCCGGCGCCGACCGGGCGGCGGCGCGGGAAATCTCAGGATGGACAGTTCGATTTCGCGATCGGGAGATCGATGCGGACGTGCGACGAACCGCAAACGATGCCGGTGACGTGGCCCGAGATTGCCACCGTGGCCGAGGTGTTGTAGACACAACCCATGGGGCGATGGGCGCGCGCCGGGGACGCCGCCGATACGATGGACGGGACGGGCAGCGATCCCCATCTTCCCCATATGACGGAAGGATACATGCACCGGAGTTTCCGAATCGCGGCATCGGTCTTCTTCATGGCCGCGGCGATCGTCTACCTCGGCGCCGAGGCGGTCACCGCCGCGGCCTGGACCACACCAGCCTACAGCTACGGTGGCAACTGGATCAGCGACCTCGGGACCTCCTCGTCGCCCCTCCACCTCGTGATGAACGCTGCGTTCATTCTGCGCGGCGTGTTGTTCTTGATCGCCGCGATACTGGCGACGCTGTCGCGACGGCGGTCGCGGCGGCGGCCGTTCGTCCTCGCCGCGATCGTGCACGCGATTGGCGGGATCCTGCTGGGGCTGGTGTCCGAAGACATCGCGCCGCCGCTCGGTAATCTGCACTACATCGGCGCGGTCCTGGCCATCGCCGGCGGCAACGTCGCGGTGATCGCCGGCGGCCGGGCGATCCGCTCGGCGCCGCCGTGGTTTCCCTTCGTCAGCGTGGCGCTCGGCCTGGTCGGCCTGACGTCGCTGCTGGCGCTGGGCTTCGTCGAGGGGGATACTCCGGCGGGCGGGCTCGAACGGATCAGCGTCTACACGATCAACGCGTGGGAGCTGCTCACCGCGTCGGTGCTGCTAGGGATGCGCGATCACCGCGAGCGCCTGGGACCGCCGCAGCACGGCGCCTAGACACCGTTCGAGCGATTCCGGGTCGAGCGCCGCGAAGCTCTCGTCGAGGATCGTCAGCGCGGCGTTCTGCAGCAGCGCCCGCGCGAGGAACAGACGGCTCCGCTCGCCATGAGACAGCTGCCAGCCGGTTTCGCCGATCGCCTGCCGCATGCCCGACGGCATGCGCGCCAGCAGGTCGCCGAGCCCGAGCTCCTCGCATAACCCTCGCGCCTCGTCGAGCTCCTCGTCGGTCGCGGGCCAGTTTCGTCCCATCAGCAGGTTGAAGCCGATCGTGCCGCCGAGCACATGGTTTTCGTGGAACTGCGGCGCCTCGGTCGCGAACTGATGCCACGAGTCGCCCAGCGTGAACCGATCGAGGCCGTTGAGCAGCAACAGCCCCGACTGCGGCTCGCGCAGGCCGACGATGAGCGACGCCAACGTCGACTTGCCACCGCCGGAGGGGCCCTCGATCAGCACCTTCTCGCCATGGTCGATCGTCAGACTCGCGTCCCTCAGCACGGGCACCCCGTCGGCGCTGTACCGATACGTGATGCTCTCACCATCGACCAGCGGCGTCCCGGCGGTCGCGCCGCCGGCCATCTGCGCCGCGGTGATGAACGGCCGAAGCGGCACGGCACGGCCCGCCGCCCTGTACAACGGCGCAATCTGTTTCCACGCGACAACGGCGCCGGCGGCCGACGACAACCCCGATGCGATTCCGGCAAAGGCGCGACCCGCCAGCAGAATGCCGCCGAGACTGATCGCGAGCGCCGCCGGCGTTGCCGTCCCGGCGACGAACGCTGGCACCAGCGCGGCGAGTCCCAGCAGCTGCCAGCCGATCGGGATCCCCGCCATCACCGGCTTCGACCCGTCGTCGAGCGCCGCCGAAACGCGCAGGTAGTCGTTCATCTCCGCGTCCTGCTCCCGGTCGCGACGCTCGGGCGACTCCTGTGCGAGTGCCGTGCGATGTCCCACCATTCTCTCGATCAGCGTCTGCGTCATCGCCAGCCTCGTCGACGTCCAGGTATCGAGACGCCGGAAGTAGCGGTAGCCGAAGCCGACGCCGGCGGCGAGCCATGCGAGCAGCAGCGCGACGTGCAAGAAACCTGCGGCACCCAGGCTGAGCACCCACGCCCCGCACGCGAGCTCGACGAGCGCGACGATCGAGCCGAACCCGGAGGTCAACACCATCGATTCGAACGCCTGTGATTCGAGGACGCGACCGAGCAACTGGCCAACGCCTTCACGGCGGACCGCGTCCACGTCCATCTTCAGCGCGCCGACGAGCAGCCGCGTTTTCAGCAGACGTGCGACGTCGAGAGACAGCATCGCGTCGATCCAGCCGCCGATCATCCGCAACGGCACCAGCGACAGCATCAGCAGCGTCCATCCCGCCAGCCAGCCCAGATCGAGACGGCCGTCGAGCGCCGCGCGGCCGATCACCGCCCAGCCGAGGATCTCGAGCGCGTACATCCCGGCGTAGACGAGCGCGATCGTCACGAGCTTGCGCGGCACACGGTTTTGCGTGAGCTGACGCCACAATCCGGTGGTCGGCGGCACCCGCAGCACCCAGCCCTGCCCCACGCGATCGTTGCCAAGGCGATCGCGGGCGATCAGCGACCGCACGTGATCGGCGCAGCGCGGCGCGATCTCGGCGACGTTCAGCAGATGGTTGATCTCCGGCAGCATCGGTCGCAAACGCTCGGCGCACAGCGCATCGCGCAGCGGTTCCACCGGGCAGGAGCGCACGCTCAGGTCCGGACACAACAACCGGACCCGCCCGAAGCGCGCCGGGAGCAGCAGAAAGAAGCGGACTCCCGCGGGATCGTCGCACTGGACGACGGCGGGACCGGCGCCCAGCAGCAGCGCGTCGACGCTCGCGGCGGGGAAAG
>JADMIO010806577.1_pt1 | contig 14745 bp, 14 predicted proteins | sample 8958161 | NCBI WGS metagenome assembly JADMIO01 (sample SAMN16585339, study PRJNA669376) | soil metagenome | isolation source: Crop rotation soil | place: USA: Cullars Rotation, Alabama | collected 2011 | reverse complement strand
CTTCCCTGCCCGCGGCGGTGGTGGCCGCGGAGGCGGCCGTGGTGGAGGTGGTGGAGGACGTCGCCGCGCCGCCGTGGCCCAGATGCCGTCCACCGGCTCCGGCGCCAGCCAGCTAGCGGCCCGCATGACCCCGATTTTCGCCCTTGCCTCGGCCGCCGCGGGCGCGCTCGCGCTCGTGCTAAGAGGCGAGAAGAGGGTGACAGGGTGACAGGGTGGCAGGGTGGCAGGGTGGCAGGGAGCACGAGACGGCCAGACGGCCAGACGGCCAGACGACCAGAACGCTGATAGCCGATAGCCGATAGCCCGCCCTCCTGCCACCCTGTCACCCTGCCGCCCGCAGAAGCGCCAACGCCGCAAGGGCGTAAGCGCGGGTGGCGTCCAGCACCTCGTCGATGCTGACCCATTCGTCCGGGACGTGCGCCAGCCGGGGATCGCCGGGGCCGTAGATGATGACGGGATAGCCGGCGGCTGCGAAGTGACGGCCGTCAGTGGCCATGCTGAAGCCGGTCAGCTCGGGGGAGAGCCCGAGAAAGCGATTGGCGGCGAGCATCGCTCGAGCCAGGGCACCATCGGGATCGCTCATGGTGGCGGGGCGCAGCTCGCTGCTTGGCACGATCTGGACGGCAATTCCGGGCGTGCCCGCAATCGCCCGCTCGGCGATGTCCCGAATCTCTGCCGTCGATTGGGCCGGATCTTCGCCGGGAACGAGGCGACGATCGATGTGGATGGCGCAACGATCCGGCACCACGTTCGCCTTGACGCCGCCCTCGATCAGATTGACCGAGGCCGACGACGGCAGGAACCGCGGATGGACGCGCTGGCGCAGCCGGGGCTCCAGCTCCTCGTCCAGCGCCACGATCACGCGCGCCATGGCGGCGATCGCGTTTGCGCCCTCCCAGGGCAGCGCGCCATGGGCCGTCCGCCCGGTGACGATGACCTGGACCCCGGCCGTCCCCTTCTCCCCGATCGCCACGCGGTTCAACGTCTGCTCGCCGACGATCACCCCGGCCGGGTGCAAGCCGGACGCCGCGATCACATGCTGCGCGCCCGCGCCCTCCGTCTCCTCGTCCGCCACCTCCGTGACCGCCAGCCTTCCTTGCAGCGGCACGCCGGACCGCGCCAGGGCGACCGCTCCCATCACCTGCGCGGTGACGCTCGCCTTGTCGTCGCCAGCGCCGCGGCCATAGACCCGGCCGTCGACGATGTCCGCGGCGAACGGGGGGTGAGACCAGGCGCGTTCATCGCCGACCGGCACCACATCGAGGTGGGCATTGAAGCAGAGCGTCGGCCCGGCCGGCGCTCCCCATTCGGCGATGAGATTCGGCTTTCCCGCTGCGTGCGCGATTGAGCGCACGGCAAACCCCGCCGCCCGCAGCGTCCGCTCGCAGATGGCAGCCGCCGCGCTGACATCCCCCGGCGGATTGATCGAGGGCACACGAACCAGCTCGCGTAAGAAGGCAATCGTCTCCGCCGCATCGATACCGGCGAGCACCGCCTGCGCCTCGTCATCGCGAATTTCGATATCACCGAACGTGTCCACCCGGACCTCGCCTCCCCGCCCGATTTCTCATGGCCCAATTTCGGTTCATTGTGTCACCCCTCTGGGCGCGGCGCGGCGTGCGGCGGGTGTCATGCCTCGCTTCGCTCGGCATCTCGGCTCGGAGAAACAGTTCTCCTGGGAGCCGAGATGCTTCACATCGTTCAGCAAGACACCTCGGCCTTGGTGCAGGGATCGCGAGGAGCCGCGCCGATCGGCATGGGCGACCAATCCAAGCGAGCGAGCGCGTGCCGGGCCGCCGGTATACTGCTTGTCTCGTGGATGGCGCGGTCTCCAGGGGCGCGCCGTGATGATCAGAGATGAGGAGCAGGCGATGGCAACTCCGAGAGTGGCAATGGTGCTGGCGAACAACTTCGAGGACTCCGAGGCGATCGAGCCCAAGAATCATCTCGAGGCGCTGGGCGCCGAGGTGATCACGATCGGCGTCGGCCGGGGGCAGGCGCAAGGCAAGAAAGGCGGCGCGCTCGAGATCGAACGCACCTTCGCCGAGGTGACGCCGGACGAGTTCGATCTTCTGGTCATCCCCGGCGGTGGCGCACCAGAGAACCTGCGCATCGACGACGCCGCGGTCGCCTTCACCCGCCGCTTCGTGGAGTCGGGCAAGCCGGTCGGCGCCATCTGCCACGGTCCACAGCTCCTGATCTCGGCCAAAGTGCTCGAGGGGCGCACCCTCACCAGCGTGAACAAGATCCGGGACGACGTCATGAACGCGGGCGCGATGTATGTCGACGCACCGCTGGTGATCGACGAGAATCTCATTACCTCCCGCGTGCCCGGAGATCTCCCCCAGTTCAATGACGCCTTGGCCCAGGCTATCGGTCTCGGCGCCCTGACTGCTTCGGCACGATAGACAAAGGACCGACGATGACGGCGGAAGTCGCCGCCCTGCCGGCGGCCGACCCCGGCGATGCCCTGACCCGGCTGCGCCGCGCCAGGGCCTGGATATTCGACATGGACGGCGTTCTCTATCGAGGAAGCCAGGCGCTGCCGGGCGTGCGGGAGCTCCTCGACGCGCTGACGCTGCGCGAGCGCCGGTTCATGCTGGCAACGAACAACTCGACGGCGACGCCGGAAGCCTACGAAGCGAAACTCGCCGCCATGGGGATCGAGGTGTCCGCGGCGGAGGTGCTGACATCGGGGCTGGCCACGCGCGACTACCTCATCCAGACCTTGCCAGATGGCGCCGGCATCTACGTCATCGGCATGCCGGCACTGCGTGAGCTGTTGTTCACCGGGACGCCGTTCCATCCGGTGCAATACGGCGAGGAGCAGCCGGAGGCGGTGGTCGTCGGGCTCGATCTGGGGTTCACCTACGACAAGCTGAAAATCGCGAACGAGGCGATCCGGCATGGCGCGCGCTTCATCGCCACCAACGCGGACGCCACCTTGCCGACCGAAGCGGGGCTGGTGCCGGGCGCCGGGAGCATTGTCGCCGCACTGGAGACGGCGAGCGGGCAACGGCCGGTGGTGATCGGCAAGCCGGAGACGCCGATGCTCGAGGCGGCGATGGCCCGCATGGGGACGGGACCGGAAGAGACGGTGATGATCGGCGACCGTCTCGACACCGACATACTGGCCGGGGCTCGGGCCGGCGTGCCCACCGTCCTGGTGCTGACGGGCGTCTCCACCCGAGAAGATCTGGCCACGGCGGAAGCGCTGCCCGACGTGGTGGTCTCCGATCTGCCGTCGTTGGTCGAGGCGCTGACCGGCGACGCGGGATGATCAACGTTCGCACCGGCGCGGTACTCGACCGTCTCTACGCCGAGGATGCGGCCCAGCGCGCGGCCGGGCTTCCCTCCGCGCGGCGCACGCGCAACGTCGACTATGAAACGGGCCGCTGGCTCCATCTCCTCGCGCTTGCCTGCAACGCGCGCGCCATCCTGGAGATCGGCTCCTCGAACGGCGTCTCCACGCTTTGGCTGGCCGCGGCAGTTCGGAAGACCGGCGGGCAGGTGACCGGCACCGAGATTTTGCCGGACCGCGCCGCCGAGGCGAACCGCAACCTGGCCGCGGCCGGTCTCGATGCCGTGGCGCGGGTCGTGCCTGGTCCCGCCGCCGCGACGATCGCAGCGTCGACGGCGCCGCTCGATCTCGTGTTCATCGACGCCGAAAAGGACGACTATGTCGACCACTTTCGCGCCGTGATCGGCCGCGTGCGGACCGGCGGGCTGATCCTGGCGGACAACGTCGTCTCGCACGATCTGTCGCGCTATCAAACGATGCTGCGTGGGCGGGACGACGTGGCGACGGTGACGCTTCCCATCGGCCGGGGCATCGAGTTCACGCTGAAAACCGGCTGAACCGCGTTGTTTCGGTACCTAGGGCCATGCTAGACTTGGTCAGCCTGTCGGAGCGGAGAGCGCCGGCCTAGCTCAGTTGGTAGAGCAGCTGTTTCGTAAACAGCAGGTCTCCGGTTCGAGTCCGGAGGTCGGCTCCGCTGCGAACTGAGACAGGCGACCAGGCCGAAGTGGCGGAATCGGCAGACGCGCTACGTTCAGGGCGTAGTGGGGGTAACCCCGTGGGAGTTCAAATCTCCCCTTCGGCACCGCGAATCGACGAAGGTGGCAGGGCCGCTGGGTGACAGGGTGGCGGGGGAATGGTCCCTGCCATCCCGACACCCTGCCAGCCAGCCACCCCGGCGGTTCGGCACTTTGATAACTGAGGACGTGGGTGGGTAAGGATGGTCGCTGGCGCCTGGCGCCAGAGGAAAGTCCGAGCTGCACAGAGCGAGGGTGCCCGGTGAAAGCCGGGGAGGCCGCGGGCAACCGTGTGTCGACAGTCCAGATAGGCGCGCGGCACGCCGCGCGAGAGCAACAGAGACCATGACCGGCGGGTGACCGCCGGGGTGAAAAGGGCAATCCTCCCCGCAGCAATCTCCGATGCGGCCGTCAGCAGGTTGCTCGCCGAGGCCGGAAGACGAGAGCCGCCACGAAGGCGACGACGTGGCCGGTCCCCCTGGGACCGAGAGAGATGACCATCAGGAACAGAACTCGGCTTACTCTCCCACCCCGTTCTCTCTACGCTACGGTGCCTATAGCTCAATTGGCAGAGCGCTTGTCTGTGGAACAAGAGGTTGCGGGATCGTGCCCCGCTAGGCACCCCAGGAAAATGGAAAGAGGGCCGGCACCATGCCGACCCTCTTTCGCGTTCCTGTCCACACCCTGTCCACGATTACTCCGGCCGAGCTGGTCTTTGTGGACAGGCGCACCCCCAACTGTTCCACCGCCGCGATTTCTTCGTGCGGCAGGAGATGGGCATGCGTGCGGAGCGTGATCGAGGAGTCGCTTCGCCCCAGGCGCGCCGCAACTGCCTTGACGCTTGTGCCGCTGGCGAGATCGAGGGAGGCGCTGACGTACTCGATCATGTACACCGCGCGGCCCGCTCGAGCTGCGGCGAACTCGCGGTCATCGTGGACGAGTCGATGGAACGCTGTCGGCGCGACCAGAACTGGCATCGTGATCGGGTGGCCTACCACGGTTGTGTCGGGCGATGCCTGATTGTGGCTGCGCAGGATCTGAGGGCGAAGTCGCCAGCGGAGGGGGCCGCCCGGTTGGCACGCAGCGTCACTGCATCTTCCACCTCGCCAGCGATGTCGTCGAACACGATCGGCGACAGTCGGCCGCGAGCCGCTGCCGCATACGCACGGAGATCGATGGGGAACGTGCCCGTTTCCCCGACGGTGGGTCTTGCATCCGGCCAGGTTGGCGAGGTTTCCCGCGTTCTTCTTGGAACCCAAACCGGCGGGACCTCGCGCGACGCGGCACTGTCAGCCAACTCCGGCTCATGCGCTTCGCCGATCTTCGCCGCGAGGCATGCCCGCCGCTGAAAAGGCACATTGAGACGGCCCGGTGGTAGTCCCCTCGTTCACCGCCATCGAACCAGCGCGAGCTGGGCAAGCCATGTACGATGGTGACGTCCGGAGCAAATAGTTGCGCGTTGGGCTGCAGCCACCCAACTCATGTCACACGCCGAGGAGGCATCGATGGATCTCATCATTCGTGGGGGCACGATCGTCACCGCAACCGACACCTACGCCGCTGACATCGGGATCGTTGACGGCAAAGTTGCGCAGATCGGCGGAGATTTCGCCGCGGGCGACGCCCACGTCATCGATGCCGAGGGCAAACTCGTCCTCCCCGGGGCCATCGACGTCCACACGCACCTCGATGCGCCAAGCCAGGGCGCCCACACCGTCGACGACTTTCTCAGCGGCACGATCGCCGCGGCCTGCGGCGGCACGACGACGGTCATCGATTTTTGCACGCAGGTGCGCGGTCAGACGCTACTCGAGGCGCTTGAGCTGTGGCATGGCAAGGCTCGGGATAAGGCGGTCGTGGACTACGGGTTTCACATGATCGTCGTGGACTTCTCCGCGACAACCTACGATGAGCTGGCACAACTGCCCGGGCTGGGTGTCACTAGCTTCAAACTGTTCATGGCGTACAAGGGTCAGTCGATGGTCAACGACGACGTGCTGATTGCAGTTCTCGACCAGGCCCGCCGGCATGGGGCGCTGGTTCTGGTGCACGCCGAAAATGGTGAGGCGACTGAGTTCCTGCGACAACGCCTCGTGCAGGAGGGCAAGACGGAGCCGAAGTTCCACGCGTCGAGCCGCCCACCGCGCGTCGAGGCGGAAGCGACAGCTCGCGCCATTGCGCTGGCGGAGATCGTCGGCGCCCCGATCTATATCGTCCATGTCAGCTGCGGTGAGGCGCTCGAGGAGGTGACCCGCGGCCGGGCGCGCGGGGTCGATGTGCTCGCGGAAACGTGTTCCCAGTATCTGTACCTGACCGAGGACGTCCTCGATCAACCAGCGTTCGAGGGGGCGAAATACGTCTTCACGCCGCCGCCTCGCCAGGCCCACCAACCGCCGCTCCTCTGGGACGCCCTGGCGGCACACGAACTCCAAGTCGTGTCGTCTGACCACTCGCCGTTCAACTTCGTCGGAGGCAAGGATCGCGGTCGCGATGACTTCACGCAGATCCCGAACGGCGGACCCGGCATCGAGGAGCGACCCGTGCTGGTGTTCCAGGGGGTCCATGACGGACGATTGTCGCTCAATCGCTTCGTCGATCTCGTGGCGACAGCACCGGCGAAGATCTTCGGCCTCTATCCCAGCAAGGGGACCATTGCCATTGGCAGCGACGCCGATCTGGCCATCTGGGACCCTGACATCGAGTGGACCTTGGGCGCCTCCCAGCTCCATCACCGCGTCGACTACACCATGTACGAGGGCACGCAGGTGCGCGGAGCGCCGCAGACCGTCCTTCGCCGGGGCGAGGTGATCGTGCGCGACCGCGAATTCGTCGGTCAGCCCGGAACCGGGCAGTTCCTACCCCGCAAGCCGTACCGTGCGGACGCTGTCCTGTAGCGGATGACTGTGAGGTCACGCTGCGTCCGTGACGCACGACGAGCGGGCGTGAAGCCTCTACGGCAGCACAAGCTCGAACGTGACCCCAAACCGCGACGCGTAGTCGACATCCTGGGTGAGCCGCCACTGATCGCGTGGCGCGTGCTCGATCTCCTCCTGGGTGGGATGTCCCGAGATGATCACGATCTGTGATGGCTGCTCAGAAATGGGGTACCGATCGAGCGAGTGCCAGGCGCCCCGATGGAGAACGTACCCCGCGGAGCCGTCGACCAGGAAGCCATGCACATCCTCCGGAGCCGGGATCGCGTTCGGGTCGGCGGCGGTGGGCGCGGCCACGGCGACCACCGCGGGGGCCCGCCCCAGCGGAATGAACGTCTGCGTGACGCCAAAGTGACGTTCGAGGCGGGAGAAACGCAACCCTTCGCTGCGGCTGCTGAGGAGCATCACGAGTGGCGGACCATCGACCTCGAAGTCCGCCTTCCAGCCGTTGCTCTTGACGCCCACGAAATCCGGCGGCCGGTCGCTGGTGCTGATCACCTGTCCAAACGGCCGAAAGGCCGTCTCGGTCAGCGGCTCCACCCTGATCTGTACCGTGCGTTCCATTGTCTCCTCCCGTGGTACGCAGGGTCGACTAACAGAATGTGTCGAGGTCAGCCTCGCGGAGGATGCGGCGCACTTCGGCGGCGTCGGCCTCATTCAGCGGCCGCTGTGGAAGGCGCGGCAGCCCCCCCACCAGCCCCACGGTATCCAGGGCGACCTTCAATCCCGGGATGCCAAATCGCGATGTGACGGCCGCGTTTGGCGCCAACAGGCGCAACTGCTGGGCCCGGGCCGCATCGTGATCGTTGGCCAGAAAGGCCCGTTCGACCTCTTTGCATGCTCGCGGCGCCACATTTGCGAGCGCCAGGATGCCGCCAGTCGCGCCCAGGCAGAGCGCGGGATAGAGAAAGCTTGCCGATCCGGCCAGAACGCCGAAGCCGGGCGCGGCCAGCGCGATCATCTCGCCCACTTTGGGCGCATTCCCACCGGAATCCTTGATCCCGACGATGTTCGGGTGTGCCGACAGCTCGTGTACGAGGGACGCGGCGGGGTCCACCCCGGTGTAGGCTGCCATCACGTAGACCACGATCGGCACCGGTGAGGCGTCGGCCACGGCGTTGTAGTGCGCAATGTAAGCGGCCTGGTCGTATCGCGGCTTGTAGTAGTGGGGCGTGATCACGATGGCATAGTCGATCCCAAGCTCGGCTGCCTCTCGGGTCAAGGCGATCGTTTCCCGGGTCGATTCGGCTCCCGTGCCGGCCATGACGATCCGGCGCCCGTCGATCGTCTTGACGGCAGTCTCGATAAGACGAAGCTTTTCGCAGCGGTCGACCAACGGAAATTCGCCGTTGGATCCGAGGACGACGATGCCGTCCAGCGCCGACGTGGCATAGCGCTCGAGGTTGGCTTGAAATCCGTGGAGATCTAGCTCGCCACCCGGGCCAAACGTCGTGGCCACCGGTGCAAAAACGCCGCGCGGGGTCCTTCGCGTATCCATGTTCTTCACTCCTTACTCGTCGGAGACGACTGGCACGCCGCTCCCCGTCGCGCCACCGTCTGCCCCCCAAGCAGCACTCGAGCGATGCGGTCCTTGTCCTGGAGGATACGAATATCCGTCAGCGGATCACCCGAGACGACAACGAGATCCGCACGTTTCCCTGGCTCGACGGTGCCGATGTCATCCTCCAGGCCGACGCAAGCAGCGGCTACGCGCGTGGCCGCCTCAATCGCCTCGAGCGCAGTGAACCCGCCCTTGACGAGTTCTTCCAGTTCACGCGCGTTTTCGCCATGAGCCACCACGAATCCCGCGTCCGAGCCCGTAGTGATCTTGACATCCGCTTCCTTGGCGCGCCGAAGCGTCTCCCACTTGTCCTCGTTGACTTTGACGAGCCATTGCCACTCCGCTCGACTGACCGCAATCGCCTCCGGACCGCGTTCGATGCTACAGGAATTCACGGCCAGCGTGGGCACGAGGAAGGTGCCGCGTTCCGCCATCAGTTCGAGCTGCTCGTCGGTGAGCCAGTGTGCATGTTCAAGCGAGTCGACCCCGGCGCGGATCGCGGCGGTGATGCCGGGCCCCCCCGATGTGTGCGCGGCGACTTTGCGGTGCAGCCAGTGCGCGACCTCACAGGCGGCCGCCATCTCGTCGTAGGTCATCTCCTGACCCCAGGGCGGGTCGAGGTGGTAGAAGGCCTCGCTGCAGGCATTGAGTTTGATCAGGTCGACACCGCGTTTGAACTGCGTTCGCGCCGCCTGGCGGCAACTCTCGGCGCCGTCACAGACTCCCGTTCGGCCCGCGATGGTGGCCTCCGGTGACCAGAGCGCCTTATCCATGTGGCCACCGGTCACGCTAAGCCCCTGACCCGCCACTAGGAGCCGGGGACCTTGGACCGTACCCTCCAGGATGGCGTCGCGCAGGGCCACGTCGATGTACGCCGGCGAGCCAAGGCTGCGCAGCGTCGTGTACCCCATGACCAGGTCACGCCAGACATAGGCAAGTGCTCGCAGAGCGAGCGTTCCCTGCAGGTCTCGGCCCTCCGCCAGCGCATAGTTGGTAATGGGACCGCCCGGAGTATGAACGTGGACATGAACATCGATGAGACCCGGCATCACCGTGCAATCTCGCGCGTCGATGATGTCGAGACCCGGCGCTAGAGCGACATCTTGCCGCCTCCCCACAGCGACGATGCGCTCCCCCTGGATCAGAATCACGCCATCCGCGAGTGGAGGCGCACCGGTTCCGCTGATGAGCTGGCCGGCGAGAATCGCCGTTGTCGGCCCGTCGTCTTCGCGCTCCACGGCCCCTCCCAGAATGGTCGGCGGTACATCGCTTCGTTAGCGGTCGACATGCATACGTCTAGCGATCGTCACGTCGAGGTCGAGTTCGACCGCCGGGCTCAAGATTCACTCTCTCACCGTCGGGGCTCGAAGTGAGGCATCCAGGATGGCGCCGGTTGGCGGGCCCGTCGCGTCCTTGCGCCGAGAGAGCCCGTGCCAGCGATCTGGCCAGCCTATCTCGCGTCCACCCATGATGCCAGCGGGCCGCAGGATGAGCACCAGGAGCAACCCGGCCGCCACGACGAACTCGGGGATTCCTACGAGATCGCGTCCGATCAGTCTCGCCAGATTCGGATCGCTCGCGCGCGCGAAGTTCACCTCGTTCTGCAGAAGCGTCAAGAGATGCGAGGTCAAGCTGATGACAATGGTTCCCACGACCGCACCGGAAACGGACGCCTGCCCACCGATGACCAGCATCGAGATGATGAGAAAGGCAATGTTGACCCAGAAGTCAACTGGAGAGAAGATCGTAACGTAGAATGCCCAAAGCCCCCCGGCCACCGCCGTGATGAACGCGCTGATGATCCATCCTATCAATCGAACTCGAAAGACATTGATACCAATGCTTTGGGCGGCCCGGAAGTCCTCGCGCGAAGAGCGCAGCTGGAGGCCCCAGCGCGATTCCTTAAACAGGTATGCGACCAAAACGAAGACAATCGCGAAGACAGTCACCGTCCAGAGCTGGGTCAAATGAGGGATACCAACCAAAGTCCGCGTCCCATTCGTTAACGCATCGGAACTGACCGCGACGATGCGAATCACAACCAGAAATGCGAATGAAGTCAGGCCGAATGCGGTGGCTCCGATTCGGAGCAGGGGAATACCGATGACCGCGGCGACGCCTGAGACAAGTACTCCAGCCACGAGGAGTGCGGCAAAAAATGGCAGATGGAATTCGTGGAGAAACCAGTCGCGGGGCATTTCGCGAAGAATGAATGACTTCTCCCGAGGCGTAAGGGTCAAGAGCACCGTGCCGTAAGCCCCGAGAAGCATAAAGCCGACATGCCCGAATGACGCGACACCAGAGTTTCCCATGAACGACTGGAGGCCGACGACCATCGCCAGGTTGATCAACATCAGCGTGACGACCCGCCGAGTTAGTTCGTCGCCAACGAACCCGGTCAGGATCGCGATCGCGGCCAGGGTGAACGCGAGAATCAACGGCGTGACCAGATCGTGCCGGAGCGCGGGAGCACGTAAGGATGCGGGGCTGGACCTGCCGCGAGTCATCCCGTCTCCTCCCGAACGCCAGCGCCGACAATGCCGCCAGGGCGAAAGAGAAGGACCGCGACGACGATGACGAAGAGCAGCGCCTGTCGGTAGTTTTGAGCCGCAGATGGGAGGAAGGTGGCGAGCGCGGTGAACAGGAAGCCGACGACAAAGCCCCCGACCACGGCGCCGGCCAAGCTGCGCATTCCGCCCACCACCGCCGCCATGAACGCGATGATGATCGGGGTCAGCCCGATTGCGGGGTAAACGACGCCGGCGCTTCCCACCCAGAATAGCATGACGATGCCAGCCAGAACGCCTTCGATGGCAAAGGCCGTCGCAATCACTCTGTTCGCATCGACGCCCATCAATCGCGTGGTCGCGAAGTCTTCCGCGGCGGCACGCAGCGAAATGCCAATCAACGTTCGCTTGAGCAGGAGCGTCAGACCAACGAGAACGACGATGGTCACCACGATACTCAGGATGTCCACCTTCGGTATGCGCACGCCGCCCACTTCATAGGTTTCCGCAAAAACCGCCGGGATTGGGACGGCGATCGGTCGGGGCCAGATGTAGACCTCCACGAAGCGCTGCAAAAACGAACTGACCGCGAAGGAGGCGATCAGCAGCGTGGACGCGGACGCATCGCGCAGCGGGCGAAACGCCACGCGCTCCATCAGCAATGCCAGCAGCGTCGCGACGACAACTGCCAGGGCGAGCGCCGCGAGCCACGGAATTCCGAGGCTGGTGAAGATCCACAAGGCATACCCAGCGCCCATGATCAACTCGGCATACGCGAAGTTGATCAGCCGCATAATGCCGAATACGATGACCAACCCCAGGGTCGTCAGCGCGTAGACGCCGCCGAGGGCAAGACCGTTGACGATCGTCTGAATCGCCTGGCTCAAGGTGCTGGCCCCTTACCTTCCCTCATCACCGCCCGACTCCGAGGTAGGTACTTTCGACATCGGCGTGCTGCAGTAAGTCCTGCGGGATCCCGGCAAACTCGATGGCGCCGGTGTTCATGAGGTAGGCGTAGTCGACGATCTCCAGAGTCCTTCGCACATTCTGCTCGACCATGAGGACGGTGATGCCGCGATCTCGGAGGAAGGAGATCATCCGGAAGAGCCCGTCGACGATGATAGGGGCCAGGCCGAGCGAGGGCTCGTCCAGCATCAGGAGACGCGGCCGAGACATGAGGGCCCGGGCAATGACGAGCTGTTGCTGCTCGCCGCCAGAAAGCGTTCCGGCCGCCTGTCGAAGTCGCTCCCGCAGGATGGGAAAGTGCGCGAACATCTCCTCGCGATCGGCCTCGATCTCGCGAAGGTCTTTTCGGGTGGCGGCGCCGATGCGCAGATTCTCCTCGACCGTGAGCGACGGGAAGACATGGCGTCCCTCGGGCACCAGGGCGATCCCGCGGCGCACGATCGTCTCCGGTCGCATGCCAATGAGCGACGATCCGTCGAATCGCACGGTCCCCCGCACCGGACGAAGTTGACCGCTGATCACCTTGAGCAACGTGCTCTTGCCGGCGCCATTGGCGCCCAGGACACCGACCATGGATCCCCGCTCGACCTCGAGCGACACGCCGCGCAGCGCGAGCGCGGACCCGTAGGCTGCCTCCAGCTGTTCAACCACGAGCATTGGCCGAATCCGTCACGCATCCGCGGTACTGCCGAGATAGGCCTCCCTGACAGCGGGCAATCGCCGCACAATTTCGGGCGTGCCCTCGGCAATGGTCCGGCCATGGTCCAGGACGTGGATACGATCGCAGAGGCGCATGATCAGGCGCATATCATGGTCGACCACGAGAAGTCCACATCCAACTTCGGCGCGGATCCGCGTCAGTGTCTCGAGCAGGATCTGACTCTCCGCGTCATTGAGCCCGGCGCCGGGTTCGTCCAGGAGAAGAAATGCTGGATTGGTGCCGAGCGCACGGGCCACCTCGAGGAGACGCCCCTCGCCATGGGGGAGCGTTCGCGATGGCGCATGAGATCGCGCGCCGAGCCCCACGCGATCGAGAGCGGCCATGGCCACATCCCGTGCCTGGTTCCGCGAACGATGGCCAACGGTGACCGCCGCCGCTTCGACGTTTTCCAGGACGGTCAGGTGCTTGAACAATCGCGTGACTTGAAAGGTGCGCGCGATCCCGACGTGCGGCAGACGGTGGGGCGGCCAGCCGGTGATGTCGACCTCACCCGCGTGGACCCGCCCCCGCGTGGCCTCGAGGTATCCCGTGATCACGTTGATGAACGTGGTCTTGCCCGATCCGTTGGGACCAATGAGCCCCACGATCTCGCCCTGGTCGATCGTCAGGCTGACATCATCGACGGCGCGGAGACCTCCGAAGTACTTGCACACGCCTTCGGCGATCAAGTGTCGGACGACCATGTGGCGGTCGCTGTCTTGCCGCGCCGTCTCCGATTCCATGATACGGGACTCGTGACAGCTCGTGCGTGATGTCTACGACGAGGGGGCTGCCTCTTGCGCCTCTGGGACGTAGGAGGGTGTTACGGGTCCTTCGTAGACGAGATCGCCTTTCCGCTGCACGACCATGAATTGCGGTGCCTTGGGCTGATGGCCGTGTTCGGCATCCGTCCAGGATTCCGTGCCCCCGACAATCGTGAAATCCGTCCCCTCCATCGCGCGGGCGAGCGCTGGCCCGTCAACGGTCCCGGCTTTCTCGATCGCTTGGGCCAGGACGTTGATGAGGTTGTACCCCATCACGTAGAGCCCGCTGTCGGCGTCCTTGCCATACATGTCCTTGAAGGCTTGGAGAAAGTGCTCCATATCGGGGCCGGTTTCCGGTCCCATCCAGTAGAGCGACGTGACGTAGATCTCGTTCCCCGCTTCGGGGCCGAGCGCTTTGAAGAATTCGCCCGTGTCCATGTTGCCGGCGCCAACGATGGGGGCATCAATGCCGGCAGAGCGCAGCGTCCGGATGATCACCGAAACATCAGGCATGTCTGCGGTGATGAGGATCACGTCATACTGCCCGGCGAGTTCCTGCAACCGCTGGGTCTGGGCGGCAAATGTCATCTCGCCTTTGGTGTACGCGAGGGTGTCGACGATGGTGCAACCATCGTGTTTGTAGGCATCGACCCAGTAGTCACCAAGGAGCTCCGTGAAGCTCGTGAACCGATCGATGACCGCGACCCCGCGCTTCCAGTTCTTCGTCGTGCACGCGTGCTCGGCGGATGCCGCCGCGTTGGCATTGGCCCAGTTCGACATCGTGAACTGCATGTCGCCAAGGACATTGGAGTTGTAGAGCGGTGAGGACGCGCATTCAGAGATCCCGACCATGCCATTTTCTTGGGCCACCTGACTGACCGGGGCACCGTAATCGAAGTCACATGGCGCAATCAGCACCTGCGCGCCCTCTTGGACCGCCGCCACCGCGGCATCACCCACTTTTGCAATGTCGGATTTGCCATCAGTCTTGATCAGGCGCAGCTCGCAGCCAAGCACGCCTCCTCGGTCGTTGATCTCCTTGACCGCCAGTTCAGCCCCTTGGACGGGAGGAGCGTCATACGTGGCGACCGGGCCCGTGAGGTGCACTGCCGCGCCGATGGTGATTGGGCATTGGATGCCGCTGGTTGGTGTCTGCGCCGCTTGCGTCGTGCCGGGTCGCAGGGCGAGTGGAAGCACGAGGAGCGATGCGAGGGCCAGCCAGGTCTTTCCAGCACAGTGGGATCCGAAGCTTGGAATTCACGTGACTTGAAGTCGCGGC
>JADMIO010690495.1_pt1 | contig 14745 bp, 14 predicted proteins | sample 8958161 | NCBI WGS metagenome assembly JADMIO01 (sample SAMN16585339, study PRJNA669376) | soil metagenome | isolation source: Crop rotation soil | place: USA: Cullars Rotation, Alabama | collected 2011 | reverse complement strand
GTTCACTTCCGCCACGATCCGGTCGGCTGACCAGGCGTGATATGCCTCTACCGCTGTGCGCGCCCAACGATCCGGCGACCCCTTGAGGCTGAGATCGTCGAGGACGTAACCGTGTCCGTCGATGCCCAACCCGGCGACCACAATCCCCGTTTCGTCGCTGTCCGCGTTCGACGTGACCGCTGGATCGATGGCGACGACGATGCGCTGAAGATCGGGCGGGAATCCAACGCGCGCGGCCTCGATCTGCCCAAAACGAAACAGACCGCCGCGCGCGTCATCCAGCAAAGCACCCTCGATCTCCTGCCGCCCGATGCGCGTCCCGGCGTAGCGGCTGATGATCTCGCTGAAGAAGGCCGGGGCGAGATTGGTGCGGTTCTCGTAAGTGCTGCCGCGCACGACCACAACGGTTGGGTCGTCGAGCAGGCGCTTGATCAACGGGATGGGGCGCGGCGTGGTGGCGACCGCGACGCGCGGATTGCTGCCGAGGCGCAGCCCAAGCAGGAGCATGTCAAACGATTCAGCATATTGCCACACGGCGATTTCATCGGCAATCGCCCAATGATGCTGCGGCCCGCGCAGGCGATTCGGCTCGTCGGCGCTGAACAGGTGGGCGGTGCTGCCGTTGGGAAAGGTGAGCCTGTGCAGGCTCGGCTCGAAAATGGGCATAAAGTGGGGCGATGAGACGGTCAGAATGCCGCTCTCGCCTTCAACCAGCACATTGCGAGCGTCGGCTTCGGTGGGGGCGACGATTGCGCCGCGTGACTTGGGCATGGCGCGTGCCTGAGCAATCGCCCACTGGGTGATGCTGACCGTTTTGCCCCAGCCGCGCCCCGCCATAATTAACCAAATACGCCAATTGCCTTCGGGCGGCATTTGCCCCTCACGCGCCCATATTTCCCAGTCATGGGCTATCGTGATCCGATCCTCCTCCGTCAAGAGGGGGAAGACCACCAATCGCTGCTCCATTGTTAGACCAGCGATCCATGAGACGACCGAGTTTTTCGTATACATCCTCACTCTTTTCTTTTTCCGCACGCGCTTGATTCATCGTGGCAAGGATGGTGGTGAGTGAGCGCGTCAATTCCTGTAAGCTAGCTTCTTCGACTTTCTCCGGCATGATGGCGACCATGCGATTGACGATGTGTTCGAGCTGATCATCGAGCGCGGCATTGGCAGGCAGATCCGGCTCTGGCAAAAGGCGTCCTTCGCGATGCGCTTTTACCCAATTGGACAAGGTTTGTTCGGCAATACCGAGTTCCTGCGACGTGCGATAGAGATTGCCCTGATTACGGTCGAGAGCGATCATCGCCTCACGTTTGGTTTGAAGGCTAAAATGAGTTCGTTTACGTTTGGTCATTTGGCTTTCCCCCTTTGCTGACACTCGTGCAGTTCGCGCAGCGATCTCGCCATGCGCCAGCGGCGTCGCGCACGGATGACGTGCAGCACCGCGCGCATGTACATCTCGGCGAACAGATGCCAGAAGGCGTCCTCCTCGACTTCGCTGCGATACGGTGGGCAATCGACCCACAGTTCATGCCGCAGCCACCAGTAATCGCGCTTGCGCGCTTTGCGCTGCTGCTCGGTCGTGATATGCACCACCTGATAACCTGTCGCACCGCAGACGGGATCAACCCCGTGCCGGGCGCACGCTGCGCGAAATCCACGCAGATAGTTGTCGTAATCGAAAATCCTCGTCCCTGTCATTTCGGTTGATCCTAGTGAAGCAAATTTGCGTTTGCCTTTATCGCCGTTGGTTGCGCCGCTGGGGGTTTAAACCCCCAGCTACAAAATGCCTAACCGTCCACTGAAGGGACGGTACATAACGCTTTTAGACGACCCCTTTAGTGGGTCGTTAGGTACTTTGCAGCCACAGGTTTAAACCTGTGGCGACGAAGACCGAACAAGCCTATCTGTGTGGTTGCCTTCGGTGTCAACAGTATAAGACAGATGTTCTAAAAAACAATGAACATTTGTTCTACAAATGTACACTTTTTTTCGCGGGGTTTTTGGGTGAAGAAAACGGGCTGAATCGGGTCGTTTTTTCCCGTAATGGGGTAAATTGTGTATTGACATCCATCAAATTAGATATTAGTCTAATTAGACGCGCGTAAAAACATTACCCTGCTCTATTCGATTAAACAGAGAAGTGAGTCACAAAATGTCAGACATCCATACCCTGATCCCGACAGCAAAACGGGATGCGGTCAACAAAGCGCTGCAAACGGCCTTTGGCACAACCTCGGTCGATTCGATTAGCGTGCTGAAGGGCGGACTCTCCAACGCGCAGGTCTATAAACTGGTGATCGGCGGGCAGGCTTACGTGCTGCGAATCGTGATGCAGGTCGAAGCGTTCAACGATCCGGTGCGCCAGTATCTGTGCATGAATCGCGCCGCCGACGCCGGGATCGCGCCGAAGGTCTATTATGCGAGTGCCGAGGATGCGCTGGCGATCACGGCCTTTATCGAGGGACAGCCGTTTCCGCCGGGGGATGCGCTGATCACCCCGCTTGCCGAAATGATCAAGGCGATCCACGCCACGCCGAGCTTCCCGCCCCTGGTCAACTTCCTCGATGGGGTCGATCTGTTCATCGCGAATTATCGGGCGACGGAGCTGCTGCCGGAGCGCGCGACCGAGGAGCATTTCCGCTATTACGCGCAGATTCAGCAGGCGTATCCGCGCCACGACCCCGATCTGGTGTCGAGTCACAACGACCTGAATCGCGGCAATCTGATCTACGACGGGCGCAAGCTGTGGGCAATCGACTGGGAAGCGGCTTTCCTGAATGATCGCTACGTCGATCTGGCGATAGTCGGCAAGGCGTTCGCGGCAGGTGCGGATCAGGAAGAACAGTTTTTACGCGCCTATTTCGGGAAGGAACTCGACGACTATCGGCGGGCGCGTTACTTCCTGATGGTGCAGATCACGCACTTTTACTACGGGATGATCCTGCTGAACATGGTCGCGGGAGCGCGGGCGGGCGGTTTCGTGGCGGATGTCGGCATGGAGACGCCGAGCATGAGCGAATTTCATCAGCAGATCGGCACAGGAACGATCTCGCTGCAAACGCTCGAAAATCAGTTGCTCTACGGCAAGGTCATGCTGAACGAGGCGCTGCGGAATATGCAGACGGCTCGGTTTAAGGAAGCGATTAAACGGATGGGGTGAATTTGACCCCACCCCTGCTGACCAAAAGCGGGTCAGCTTCCCCTCCCCGACTTCAGGGAGGGGAGAAAAACACCTGCAAAGTGAGGGGCAGCGGTCAGCGGAGTCGTGTTATCGTTGCACAAACGGAAATCATGCAGGGAGCGATCATTCATGGACGACAAAGAGCAGAAGCCGGAGTCGGCGGGGGAAGCGGATAAGCGGGACTATAAGGCCTACTTTCCAATCGCGGCGGCATTTATCGGCGTGATCTTCTTCCTGATCGTGGGCATGGTGCTTTATCGCGACGAAGATAAAGCGTGGAGCTATGGCATCAACCTGTTCACCAGCATCATCAGCACGATTGCGACGGTTGGCATCATCGAGGCATTCAGCCACCAGCGGGAGAAGCGCGAAGTTGCCGAACGTGAAGAAGCCAACCGTTTGCGCGATGAACGGAATGCAGTATTAGCACGCCAGCGGCAGTTGATTGATGACGCGGCGAGCAATGTCAACGATGTGGCGAAGAACGCGGTCTACCAGATGCAGCGCAAGGGCTGGCTTGAAGGAGAGACCGGGCTGCTCAAGGGCGCAGACTTGTATGCAGCGAATCTGCAAGGCGCGGACTTGGATAGGGCAAACCTGCAAGCGGCGAAATTGACCTTAGGGAATCTACAAGCGACGAAATTGAGCTTAGTGAACCTGCAAGCGGCGAGCCTGTACACAGCGAATCTGCAAGACGCAGTCTTGATTGCGACGAATCTGCAAGGAGTAAACTTGCGCGACGCCAAACTGCAAGCGGCGTGCTTGAGCGGAGCGAATCTGCAAGGCGCGGACATGCTCCGGGCGAATCTGCAAGGAACAGATCTTAGCACTGCGAATCTACAAGGGGCGGACTTGACCAGAGCGAATCTGCGAGGGGCGGACTTATTTTTGGCGAATCTGCAAGACGCACGTTTGATTGCGGCGGAGTTCGACGAGCAAACGAAGCTGCCCGATAATAGTCAATGGCTGCCGGAAACAAATATGCGGCGCTTTACCAATCCAAATCATCCTGAGTTCTGGCGGTCAGATTATGAAGGTTCACCCGCGTACCGGGGCAAGGGCGAGGTATAGGGGCATTGGAGACGACCCCTTCAGTGGGTCGTTAGGTCTTTGTAGCCAAGGGGTTTAAACCCCTGGCGGCACAAGCGGATCGCTTACACAAAACGCTTAACTTACCACTCCAGCGGGGCAAAAAAGACACCGAGGCGGTTCGCTCGGTGTCTCATCATTTCGTCTTTTGTTCTTACTCAGTCCTCAGTCCTGCTTTTCCCTAGTTCACGTAAGCCTTCGCCTTCGAGAGCGGCAGGCGCTCGCAGCAGTTGGGGTAGCTGCGGCAGCTATAGTAGGATTGCCCCTTGTACTGCCCGCTGATGACTGTGCGCTTAACCATCACCGTATGGCAGCACGGGCAGCGAGGCGGGACGCCGAGCTGGATCGGCTCGCTGGTGCGCGAGTATGAGACGGTCGTCAGGTAGGGGGCGATGCGCCACGCCAGCGACTTGAGGTTGTAATCCGCCTGCGCCACGATGTGCAGCACGGGGAGTTTCGCGGCCTTGAACACCCGGTCGATGAACGGATCGCGCTTCTTGCGGCTGGCTTTCGGCAAATTGTGATCGTAAAGCTGCACGGCAAGCAGCGGCTTGAGGGTATAGCGTTCGCACAGCAGGAAATCGATGCGCTGGTCGGCGATTCGTTTGTAGAAGGCTTGAGTCGTCGGCGAGGTTTTGATATTCTGCGCCGATCCGGTGCAAAGCACATCTGCCAGCAGCATCTTGGGGCAGATCACCACACGCTGACCGATGATCGCCAGCAGCACCTGATAGAAGGACGTTTCCGCCTTCGACAGCAGGGGATCGCGCAGTTTACACGGATACAGGTCGGGGATTTCGGGTTCCTGCGTTCCGATTAACCCGCGCAAACGTCCGATGAGAGTGGATTGATCGACACCTTTTTTCAGCATAGTATAAACGCCGTATATTTAAAGTATGTTTCTGGTTTGTAGTATATAGCAGAAAAGGTTTGAAAACACAAATTTTTTACAATCTTTCTATTTCCCCGCAATATGCGTAATGAAATCTTCCAGATACACGGCGGGCAGGCGCATAATGCTGTTGGTTTGCAGATTCACAAACACCCACAGGGAGCGCGCCTGGGCAACCAAATTCAAACCATCGGCGCTGGTGATCAGGTAATGGCGGGTGGCGTGGCTGCGTTTCACGTCGGACAGGTAGGTGCTGATGGCGAGGTCGTCGCCGAGCGCGGCCTGCTGCTTGTACTCGATGCGGTGCTGGCGGGCGACAATCGCGAAGCCCTCCTCCTGCATCCGGCTCACAGGCCAGCCGAAGGATTTGGCGGCCTGAATGCCGCACTCCTCCATATAGTTGAGGTAGGTGGCGTTGTTGACGTGCTGCGCCGTGTCGATGTCGCGCCACTCGACGGCGCGGCGCATGGTAAACACGCCGGGCGGCGCGGGCGGCGGCGCGGGGAACGGATCGCGGGCAGCGGATTCGTCGGGGACGCCTTCAGGCGCGAAAGCGGCAAGCATCTCCGGCGGGACACGGGCGGGGCGGCTGGTCGCGCGCTCCAGATAGACCCAATCGGTTGAGGCTTTGGCGACCATTTCGCCGTCTGATACGCGGCGCAGTTCGTAGAAACGGCGCGAACGCACGCGGCGGAAATCGCCGACCCAGGTCGTCACCTCAACCGAATCGCCGAAGCGGAGCGATTGCAGATACTCAATGTTGGTCTCGCGGATCAGCCAGATCGAGCCAAGCTCGGCGTATTTGGCCTCGTCGTAGCCGACCGCCGCCGAGGCGTCGAGGGCACTCTCCTGCATGTAGCGCAGATAGTTGGCGTGGTTGACGTGTCCGTAGGCATCACATTCGTAGCTGCGCACGCGAAAGGTGCGCTTGAAGGTCAGGGGCATGGGGGAATCCTTCGGGAAATCAAACAAACGAAACAACAAAGATAAAAACTTAACGCAAAGACACAAAGGCGCAAAGTAAAAGCAGAAGGAGAAGTAAGAGATTGAACCGCCAAGACGCCAAGATCGCCAAGAAAAGGGAGAGAAAAGCAAGGGCACACACACATAGGCTTGCCGAAAATGAATCGTCGCGGGTTGCGCCGCTAGGGGTTTAAACCCCTAGCTACAAAGTACCTAACGACCCACTGAAGGGGTCGTCTCCAACTCGCCTGATGCCGTCCCTTCAGTGGACGGCTAGGCTTTTAGTAGCCGAGGGTTTAAACCCTCGGCAGCGAATTATCCGACAAGCCAATGTGGATGCGCCCCTACGAAACACGAGCAGGATCGGGGTGGCTTTGAATACCGTTTGAATCTGGTTACAATGGAAAGCTATGTTTAACGGTCGATAACACTTCACTGATAATGAAGTGATCCCCTTTTACGCATGTATCCAGGACAATACGCGCCATGCCTGATGTCCCGTTTTATCTGCTCCTGCCGATGGCCTGGCCTTACGTGATTTCCAGCCGCTTCAATACGCCGCGCAGCTATCCGTTTGCGCCACGACGACTTCAGCTTCATGAAGGAATCGACTTCGCGCCCAAGCAGGTGATGAAAGAGACGCCTTACGTGCGCGCCGCTCAGCGCGGGATCGTCGATAAGATCGGCTGGGACGCGAAAGGCTACGGCAACTACGTGCGCGTCGTGCATGACTGGGGCAGCGAACGGTTTGTGACGTGGTACGCGCATCTGAAGGAAGCGACGGTCAAGGAGAATAATTTCGTCAACGTGGGCGAAATCGTCGGCGTGGCGGGATCGACCGGGAACTCGACCGGGCTGCACGTCCACCTGACTTTGCAGCACATCGGCAAAGGACTAAAAAACTACGTGGTCGATGACGTGATCGACCCGGAGCATTTCTTCACCAACACGATTATCCCGAAAGATGAAGTCTGGTGGGTAGCGGATCTGAGCGTCCCCGACGGCACAGCGATCAAGGCGGAAGAGAAGTTTCGCAAGACATGGCGCATCCGCAACGTGGGAACAACCGTCTGGCAGCGGGGTTACGAACTGGTCAGCGACGGACAGATGAAAAGCGCGGCGACAGTCGCCCTGCCTGCCGCGAATCCCGGCGAAGATGTCGATGTCTCGGTGGATCTGATCGCGCCGACGAACGCTGGACTTCAGCGCAGCACATGGAAGCCGCGCAGCATCACGGGCGAGTTTTTCGAGACGGCGCTGTACGCCGAGATCGACGTGCAGACCGAGATCGAGGACGGCGATGACGAGGCGCGCTATGTCGATGACGTAACCGTGCCTTACGACACTGCGATGAAGCCGGGGCAGACCTTCCGCAAAACGTGGAGCATTCGCAACACCGGGCGGAGCAAGTGGGGAAGCGGCTATCAATTCGTGTTTGTCAGCGGGGAGCGCATGAACGGGCCGGAGGCTGTCCCGCTGCCGCCGACGATGCCCGGTCAGGAAACCGAAATCTCGGTCGATCTGATCGCTCCGGCAAAACCGGGCAAGGCGCTCGGAACATGGCAGCCGCGCAATCCGCAAGGCAAGCTGTTCAACTTCCCGATGCGCGTCGAGGTGGTGGTGATTCCGTCTGCCGATTTCGACAACGCGGCCTTCGTCGCGGATGTGGTCGTGCTGCAAGCGGGGCAGAGCTTCGTCAAAACGTGGCGCATCCAGAACAGCGGTCAAACGCGCTGGGGCGATGGCTATGTGCTGGCCTTCATCGACGGCGAACAGATGGGCGCGCCGGGGGCGATCCCGGTGGCATCGACCAAAGGGCTGATGCAAACCGATGTCAGCGTCAAGCTGACCGCGCCGCCGAAAGCCGGACTGTATATCGGGAAGTGGCAGATGCGCAGTCCCGATGGCAAGTTTTTTGGCCCCGTGTTCGAGGCGGAGGTCGAGGTGCGGCTTTAGGCTGTCGCGTGTTCCAGCCGTGATTTGAGGATGCCGACCCGTGCGTGCTGTACCTGTTTGGCCTGATCGACCACGTAGCTTTGCACCAGACGCGGCGCTGTCGCGTGGACGGTTTCACGGATGCGCGTGCCGCCGTTTTCCGCCTCCAGATCGAAGACGAAGCCCATTTTCACGCCAAAGCGCGTATCGACCTCGGCGGAAATCTGGCGATTGACCTGCGTCAAGGTAGTCGTGACGTGAATCGGGTTGTTATAGGGGATAATGCCCGCGAAATGGAGTGCCTCGACGGTATCGTACTCGAAGAAGGACTGTCCCTGCGCGTTCGTGCCGCGCCGGAGATGCTGCATCTCGCTGACCAGCGGCGATAGGCGCGAATAATGCTCCGGCTCAGCGATGTGGGCATAGACCTGATCGACCGGAGCATCGATAAAATACGAGAACTCGAAGATTTCGTGCGCCATTTATTCCCGATTCGTAATACAATTTGATATATTAACAGTATACCTGATTTCGAGCGAGGGAAGTGTAAAGACAGGTCAGGAATTAGCGGGGAATTGGTGATCGTTTTAGAAAAAAGGGCGTTCAGTTGAACGCCCCTACATTAGCGCGGAAATAAGCGCCGTCTTTTACTCAGCACTCAGCACTCGGTACTTCTTTTAAGCGGCGGCGCGCGTCTGCGACGTGCCGCTGCCCATTCCGCGCACGCGGAAAGCCAGCAGGACGATCATCACGCCGAAGGCGATTGCCAGCACGCCGAGCAGCCAGAGCAGCGTCAGAATCGCCGCGCCGGGGTACAGGAGCATGAAAACGCCCCAGATAATCGAGAGCGCGCCGCCGATAATCAGCCACCACTCGTTATTGATCTGCTTGCGGAGTTCGATGGCGCTGATGATTTCCATCACGCCCGTCGCGATTGCCCAGAAAACCGCAATATAGAAGAAAGTCAGCACGGCAGCGCCGGGGAACAGGAAGGCCGCGATCCCGGCGAGAATGCCGAGAATGCCTTCCAGCGCCATCAACCACCAGCGCGAATAACTGCGGTGCTGTATCGCGGCGATCAGGGCGAAAACGCCATCGACCAGCAGATAGGCAGCAAAAACGGTGACCAACACGTCAAGTGTCAGCCCCGGCAGAACCAGCACGGCAATCCCGAAGACGATGGCTGCGATTCCACGAATCAGCAGCGCCCACCAATTGCGAGAGATCATTTCCAACATGATTTTGCCTCCCCTTTTCGAATTCCTTCGATTAGAACTTATTATAACGGAATTTATTTAAGTGATTTCACTTATTTATTTGAGGCAAACTAAATCGCGTTGGGCAAGCGCCACGTTCGATCCGCCTGATCATGCTAAAATTCGGGAAACTTAGGCGGGTGAAGGCGGAGGTGAGTATGCGCGCGGCGATTGTCTTCTTTCTGGCTTTGATGACCTGCCCGTTGCTGATGCTGATCGCGCCCGCATCAGCCCCAACCCCAACGCCAACCCTTCCAACGCTCACGCCGACCTTCCCGCCTGCGCACGTGGACATCAGCGCCGACCAGACGAGCGTGCGCGTCGGCGATACGGTCACGATTCGCGCCGTCCCATTGGGGATCGGCCTGTCGATCTTCACGCTGACGCTCAGTTCGGGCGGATCGGCGCGGGTACGCTATGACAATCAGGAGCAAACGATCCTCAGTAACGATGCGCAGTTCGAGATTGTGTCGATGCACGGAGAGATGGGACTCGCGACATTCACGCTGCACGCTCTGGCGGCTGGATCGGTTGATGTGACGGTCACGGCATCGGGCGAAGTGTCTTCAGGCGGCGCGTATTCGTGGAGCGCCATGACCTCGCCGCCGCTGACGATCACGGTCAATCCGTGATGCGGCCTTCGCTCGATTGTGCGCGTCTGTCAACAATTGATACTGGAACTTACGAGTTCGCTTTACGATGGATTAAAATGAAGCGAGTCAACTCGTAAGGAATGCTCTATGCGCTGGATTTTCACCCTCGCCCTGATCATGCTGATCGCGGCGTGTCGGCCTGCCCCCCAGGAGGTCGAGCCAAACATCGTGCGCTGGGATCGCAGCCCGCAGAACATTGTCTTTCGCGCCGATGTTGTCGGCGGCGAAAGTGATTTTCAGGCACGCAACGATCTGCCCAACTGCACAATCTACGGCGATAACCATGTCGTGTGGGTAAATGAATTGGGGCCGTCGCAGGTGCAGGTGCTTGAAGATCGACTGCCGGACGCGGCGATCAACGCCTTTGTGCAATATCTGGCGGTTGATGAGCGGCTCTACACCTTTGAGGCGCGGCTGAAGGAGATTCAGGCGCAGGCCGACGTGAATCCGGTCGTGGAAACAGTCTCGATCAACGTGAATGACTTGCCGCACAACGCCGACTCGTTCGGCGGTTGGGATGGCGACTGGTTTCCCCGTGTTCTGGCGGCCTGTAAACATCTCAGTCAAGCGCCGGTGCTGGTCGCGCCGTCGAGCGGCTGGATTTCGGCGCGGAGCGTCCCGTTCAGTATGCAGCCGCCAATTGCCACGTGGGACGCGGCGGCGATGGGCTTGAGCCTGAACAGCGTCACAGGCGCACCCAAGTGGATCAGCGGGAGCAGCGCCGCTTCGCTATGGACGACGATCCACTCGCTGCCCTCGAATCTGGTATTTGAGGACGGGAGCGACTATTTCGAGGTCGCGCTGCAAGTGCCGGGGATCACGCGCGATTCGCCGCCTGCATCGCGCTAGGCAACAAAAAACGCCAGTCGGCTGACTGGCGTTTCGTTGAGCGGGCGATGAGATTCGAACTCACGACATCCTCCTTGGCAAGGAGGCATTCTACCGCTGAATTACACCCGCATTTAGAAGTAGTATAACCCCTCTTGACCCGTTTGACAAGGGTTCTTTTCGATTTCTAATCATCAGAAGAATGCTTTATCGGCTTTCAGCAAAAGCAGCCAGCGCGTGTGTTCGCGCTGCTGTGCTTGATCGCAGGCACGCGGACGGAGTAAGATTAATGTCACTCATGCGTGGCAAACTGGGAGTGCTGCTTTGTCTGACGAACAAAAGACTGTTTTCATTAGCTACCGCCGCAGTGTAGCGTCGTTCATCGCAAGAGCAATCTTCCTCGATTTGCGTGCGCGCGGCTACGATGTGTTCATGGATGTGGAAAGCATCGATAGTGGAGACTTCAACCAGATTATCTTCAACCAGATTGCGGCGCGGGCGCACTTTCTGGTCATCCTGACGCCAGGGACACTCGAAGGCTGCGCCAATCTCAAAGATGCTGTGCGTCAGGAAATTGAATACGCGATGGAGAAGCAGCGCAATATCGTGCCACTGTTTGTCAACGGTTTCAAGTTTAACCAGAAGACCAAGAAACTGCTCACCGGAAAACTCGCTCAACTATCCAGTTACAATGGCCTGAACGTCCCTCATGAATTCTTTGATGATGCAATCACCAAACTGCACACACGCTTTCTGAAACAGCCCGTTTACGGTGCTGTCACGGACACGCCTATGCATGAGCAGCCCATCGTTGCACAGAAAATTGAAGAAATCGCCACCCAACCTGCACCTAGTCCTGCCGAAATCGGCGCAGAAGCGCATTTTGTTCAGGCATTCCTCAGGCAGATGAGTGGCGATTCCAGGCGGGCGCTGGTGGGTTATGAAGAGGCGCTAAGCCTCAATCCGCAGTTTGTCCCTGCTTATACCTGTCGAGGGACAATCCGTGACGAGCAAGGCGATTTCGACGGCGCGATTGCCGACTATAACGAAGCGCTGCGCATCGATCCGACATTCACAGATGCCTATATCAATCGCGCACTGGCGAGAAAAGCTAAAGGCGACCTGGATGGCGCGTTGGCCGATTATAATGAAGCCCTGCGGCTTGATCCCCAATCCAAGCTCGGCTATAACAATCGAGGGGTTGCACGTGAGGACAAGGGTGATCTTCAAGGTGCGCTCGCCGATTACAACCAGGCGCTTCAGCTTGATCCTCAGTATGCGGAAGCTTACAACAACCGAGGCGGCGCTCACGCTACCCTGGGTAACGACCGAGAGGCGACTGCCGACTTTGAGGCGGCGTTTCGTCTCGACCCTGCATATGGTGTCGCATACAGCAATCGGGGCATTGCCAATAAGGCAGAGGGTGATATTGCCGGCGCGATTTCTGCTTACAACCAGGCTATCCGCTTAAACCCACGGCTCCCGGATCCCTATAATAACCGGGGGAATGCCCGGATTGCCCAGAAGGATTACGATGGCGCGATCCGCGATTTCGATGTCGCACTGGAACTCCGTCCAAACTACCCCGAAGCCTATAATAATCGTGGAAACGCCCATGTAATGCGAAATGAGCTTGATCTCGCGCTAGCAGACTTCGATGCCGCCATTCGCCTCAAGCCGAAATACGCACACGCCTACAATAATCGTGGGAATGCGCGCCGCCTCAAAGGTGACATCGAAGGCGCGATGGCCGACTTCGACATGGCGCTGCGGATCGACCCCGGTTATATGAACGCCTATGCGAGTCGAGCGAAGGCGCACCTTGCAAGCGGCCACATAAGAGCGGCGATCAGCGATTTCCGAATGGTCGTTTCTAGTGCTTCACGACCACCAGCCTTTACCGATTTTTCGGCGGCTAAACCCCCTGTTGTCAAGCAGACGAAAAAGCCGAAGCGGCGCGCAAAGTGATCGCGGAGTTATGATCGCCATGTAGCCCGTTAGCTATCAATCCGTCACTTTCCGTTCCCGTCAGTCAGCCGTGTTTTCACCCCATTCATTCGCTTAGCCTTCCCTCAATCCGGCACGTTTCGGCACAAAAATCTGCGTTTTCGCATGGATCACGAAACGCATGTACCACTTTCGCTTTTTCGTAAACCCCTACCCTGGGTTATAATGAACTTTGTCACACGGGGGATGCGCGTGCCAATTTTGCGGGAAGGCGAACTCGACATCATCAGCCACAGCGCCGAACAGACTCGGCGGCTGGGGGTTCGGCTCGGCACGCTGCTGGAAGCCGGGGACATCATCTGCCTGTCGGGCGATTTGGGCGCGGGGAAAACCGCTTTCGCCTCCGGAATCGGCGCGGGATGGGGCGCAGCTATGCCGCTCACCAGCCCGACCTTCAACCTTGTCCACGAACACGAGCGCGAACGCGACGGACAGCATCTGTATCACCTCGACTGCTACCGCCTGAGCAGCGTCGAGGACGCGGACAGCATCGGCATCGAGGAAATTCTGAGCGGACGCGGCCCGGTGGTGGTCGAGTGGCCGGAGCATATCGACGCCGCGCTGCCAAAGGAACGTCTCTGGATCGAACTGCGCATCATCGAACCGACACGGCGCAATTTCGTCTTCGAAGCGAGCGGAAAGCGTTACGAGATCCTGCTCGATAAATTTCGCGACACCTCGTTCGGAGTGAATAAGTGAAGCAAGCGATCAGCAGTCAGCGACCGGCAGTCAGCCTTAGCGCTAAAAGCTGAAAGCTAAGCGCTGAAAGCTAACCGCTAAAAATCATGACCCTACTTGCGATTGACACCGCCACACAGTTTATCAGCATCGCGCTGCACGATGGGCAGCAGATGCTGGCTGAACAGACGTGGATTTCCGAAAATCACCACACGGTGGAGCTTGCGCCCGCTGTACGCTCCCTGTTGATGAACGCGCATTTGACTCCAGCGGAACTGAGCGGGCTAGCGGTCTCGATTGGCCCCGGCTCGTATACCGGGCTGCGGATTGGCGTGGCGCTGGCGAAGGGGATCGCGGCGGCACAGAAGATTCCGCTGGTGGGCGTTTCGACGCTGGACATTCTCGCCGCCGAGCAGCCGCAAACCCCCGGCGCGCTGATTCTGGTGCTTCAGGCGGGGCGCGGGCGGGTGGTGACGGCACGCTATCACTGGCGCAAAGGTCAGTGGAAGCAGCGGGGAGCGCCGGAAAACATGGACTGGGACACGCTCATCGCCAGCATCGACGGCCCGGCGACCCTCTCCGGCGAGATCAGCCCGGAGGGGCGTGCGGCGATTGAAGCGGCGCAGGCGGCAAGCGTGCCGATCACGCTGGCGTCTCCCGTGCTGCGCCTGCGTCGGGCGGGATTTCTGGCAGAAGAAGCCTGGGCGCGTCTGCGTAAAAGCGACGACAAAAATCCGTATCCGGCGGCAGCGGTCGCGCCGATCTACGTCAAGACCAAAGACTCGCCTGTATGACTCTGATTTTGCGCTATATGCGGCTGGCGGACATTCCCGAAGTCAGCGCGATTGATAAAGCATCGTTCGATCCGTCGTGGTCACCGCGCTCGTATCAGTTCGAGGTCAGCGAATCGACCTACAGCTATATGGTCGTGCTGGAATACGGCGAAGAAAAGCCGAAAGCGGGCTGGCGCAAGCTCGTGCCGGGGCTGAATGGCACGCACGTGGACGGGATGCAGGTGGTCGGCTACGGCGGCCTGTGGAATATCACCGACGAGGCACACATCAGCACAATTGCCATCCACGCGGATTTTCGCGGGCGCGGCTGGGGCGAAATTCTGCTGGCGGGGATGATTCGCCGCTCGATTAACCTGAAGGCGAGTTACATGGTGCTGGAAGTGCGCGTCAGCAACATGGTCGCGCAGAATTTGTATCAGAAATACGGCTTCAAGACGTTTGCGACCAAGAAAAATTACTATCA
>JADMIO011096065.1_pt1 | contig 14746 bp, 12 predicted proteins | sample 8958161 | NCBI WGS metagenome assembly JADMIO01 (sample SAMN16585339, study PRJNA669376) | soil metagenome | isolation source: Crop rotation soil | place: USA: Cullars Rotation, Alabama | collected 2011 | reverse complement strand
GAAACGAAATCAATCCTGCCTGTCGAACCGCGCTTGAGAAAGCAGCCCTTGGGAACCTCGACGATCACCTCCACTTCTGGCGCCTCAACTGCGGAATCAGTTGGTGCAGATTTCACGTTTTCAAAATCCTCTCCACCAGAAGAAATGCCATCCGGCCTGAGGATTCCTATTGCTGCAGGACTGGTAATGGAACCTTTTCCACGAGCAGCGTATATAGTCTGCGGCTGTCCGCGCGCAGCACCGTAAACTTGAATGGGCCATCGGCAACGCTTTCTCCTCTCTTCGGCAGTCTGCCGAACTTGTGCAGTACCAGGCCGCCCACCGTGTCGTACTCCGTATCACTGAAATCAGCCCCGAGTCGTTCATTGAAATCTTCAATTTCGGTAATCGCCTTGACACGGTAGTGCCCATCGGGATCTTGTACGATATTATCCTCTGCCTCGTCGAAATCGTGCTCATCCTCGATGTCGCCCACGATCTGCTCCAGCACATCCTCGATCGTCACCAGGCCGGCAACGGCCCCATACTCATCCACGACGATCGCAATATGATTACGGTTGGTTCGGAAGTCCTTGAGCAATACGTTGAGTCGCTTCGCTTCCGGGATGAATACCACGGGACGAAGTGTATCCCTTACGCTGAATTCTTCGCCTGTCTGGTAGCGTAAAAGGTCTTTTGCAAGCAGGATGCCAATCACGTTGTTTTTATCGTTTTCGGTTACAGGAAAGCGCGAGTGCGCCTTTTCGATAACAAAAGGAATAAATTTTTCCGGCGGATCGCCGATATCGATCACATCCATTTGTGAGCGTGGGACCATGATATCGCGCGCTTGCATTTCCGAAACCTGAATCGCGCCTTCAATCATGTTGAGCGCGTCGGAATCGAAGAGATTTCGCTCATAAGCGCAGTGCAGCAAGGCAAGCAATTGCTCTCGATCCCCGGGTTCGCGCAAAAGCAACGCGCTCAAGCGCTCGAGCCAGCCCGGTTTAGGGGGGTCGTCCATATCGGTTAGATTTTTCCTCCTTTTCGTTCTTTATCTCTACCCTAGTGGGCAAGGAGACCGAAATCTCATTCCCCGGGCCTATGATACGTACTCGAAGAATCGGTGGGAATTTCGCTATAGGGATCGTCGTACCCCAGCCTGCCTAGAATTTCCGCTTCCAGTTGTTCCATTGCCTCCGCCCCGATGTCTTCTTCATGTTCATGCCCCTGAAGGTGCAAGACCCCATGTATGGTAAGGTGGGCGTAATGCGCATCCAGGTTTTTGCCTTGCTGCTGCGCCTCCTTTTCTATGACCGAAGCGCACAACACGACGTCCCCGGACAAAGGCCGAGGGCCAGGGTAATCACCTCGGTAATCATCGCCATAATTGAAGGTCAGCACGTTGGTAGCATAATCCTTGCCGCGAAAACTCTGGTTCAGGATGAGCCCTTCCGGTTCATCGACGACGCGCAATACAATTTCCGCATCTTGCGTCAGCGCGGCTTTTACCCATTTCCGAAACATTGGCCGTTCGGGAATGCCTTCCTGATCGGTCGCATATTGGACGGTCAGTCTCAGCTTGAGCCCTCTGCTTCGGTTTGGGGAAGGGGCGCCGGCTTCGCTATCCTTGCTTTTCGTATTTTTCATATGCATTCACGATCCGTTGCACCAGTGGGTGGCGCACGACATCTTCTGCACTAAAATGGATGAAGGCGATTCCCCGCACTTTTTCCAGAACCTGCTTGGCCTCCACCAGTCCGCTTTTCTGGTGCTTCGCCAGATCAATCTGGGTTATGTCGCCTGTTATGACTGCTTTCGATCCAAAGCCGATGCGGGTCAAAAACATTTTCATCTGTTCGGGAGTCGTGTTTTGCGCCTCGTCGAGTATGATGAAGGACTGGTTCAACGTGCGGCCGCGCATGAAGGCGAGAGGCGCAACCTCGATTGCGTTGCGCTCGAACTGCTTACCGGTTTTATCAACGCCCATCAGATCGTAAAGCGCGTCATAGAGAGGGCGCAGGTAAGGGTCTACTTTTTGGACCATGTCTCCTGGTAAAAACCCGAGCCGCTCGCCAGCCTCGACCGCTGGACGCACCAGCAGGATGCGGGCGACCGTGCCTCGTTCCAGCGCGTCTACCGCACTCGCGACCGCAAGGTAAGTTTTCCCGGTGCCGGCCGGACCAATTGAAAACGTAATGTCGTGCGTCTGGATCTGACGCAAATACTCCGTCTGATGGGGAGTTCTTCCACGCAGATCGCTGCGGCGAGTGAGCAGTACGGGCTCTGCACTTTCGCTCGGCCGGTCTTCCATGGAAACATGACTGCGTAAATGCGGGTTCATGATCTCGATCAACCCCAGCTGAATCTCTTCTATGTCCAGATTATGCTGTGCCTGAGCATAAAAGCTTCGCAGTGCTTCCGCTGCAAGGGAAGTCCGCGCTGAATCGCCCCGGAGGGTGAAATGATCGCCCCGGCGCGCAATGGTGACATCCAGTACCGTTTCGATCTGCCTGAGGTTTTCATCCAGCACTCCGCAGAGGTTGGCAAGACGCTGGTTATCGGCTGGAGAAAGGGATAGTTCGACGGGGCGGGATTTCAAAGGCAGGGCAAGCGATGGGTCCGATGACTTAATTCTGGCAGCGACAGACCCTCTTTGCAAGAAAAGAAGATAGTTTCCGTACTATTCGACTCGCACTGCTTCCTCGATTGCTCCCCTCAACGAGTGAGATAAAGCCTGAGTGATTTTTACACTTATTGACTGTCCGATTTGTTCCGGATTGCCCGGAAAATTAACCATACGATTATTGTCCGTGCGTCCGCAAAGCTCATCCGGGTTTTTTTTTGATATGCCTTCCACCAGGATGCGCTGGACAGTTCCGACCATGCTCTGGCTGACTGCCTGAGCCTGTTCATCGAGCTTTCGCTGCAAGCGCTGCAGCCGTTCGAGTTTCACCTCATGCGGCGTGTCATCCTGCAGGTCCGCAGCGGGCGTGCCGGGCCGGGGGCTATAAATGAAACTGAAGGAGCCGTCGAAATTCACTTCATCGACCAATCGCATCGTCGCGGAAAAATCACTTTCGCTTTCACCCGGGAAGCCGATGATAAAGTCTGAAGTAAGGGAAATATCAGGCCGGATCGCGCGAAGGCGCTTGATGATCGATTTATACTCCAGCACGGTGTACCCGCGCTTCATAGCCGCCAGTACGCGGTCAGACCCGGATTGAACCGGCAGGTGCACGTGATTGACCACTTTTGGCAGCGCGTGGTACGCGTCGATCAGGCGCCGGGTGAATTCCCTTGGATGAGAGGTGGTATAGCGGATGCGGTCGATACCCGGAATATCGTGAATATATTCGAGCAACAGGGCCAGATCTGCGATTTCGCTTTCTCCTTCGTAGCTCAGGATCCCGCGATACGCATTCACGTTCTGTCCGAGCAATGTCACTTCCCTGACTCCCTGGCTCGCCAGCCCTGCGATTTCCTCCAGTATGTCGCCGAAGGGGCGGGAAATTTCTTCCCCCCTGGTATATGGAACAACGCAAAAACTGCAATATTTGCTGCAGCCTTCCATTATTGACACAAAAGCGGTCGCTCCTTCAACTCGGGCAGGAGGCAAATGATCGAATTTCTCGATCTCCGGAAAGGAAATATCCACTTGGGGGCGCCCCGTGCTTTGGCGCGCGGAGATCATTTGCGGCAGGCGGTGCAGGGTTTGAGGGCCGAACACCAGGTCCACGTATGGCGCGCGCCTCACAATCTCCCCGCCTTCCTGGCTCGCGACACATCCTCCGACTCCAATCAGGAGATCGGGATTGTTCTTTTTCAGATGCCTGACGCGCCCAAGGTCGTGAAACACCTTTTCCTGCGCTTTTTCCCTTACAGAACAAGTATTGAAAAGGATGACGTCCGCTTCCGCGGGATTGTCCGTCTTTTCCATCTGCTGCGCGACGCGAAGAACGTCGGCCATCTTTTCCGAGTCGTACTCGTTCATTTGACAGCCAAAGGTCTTGATATAGAGTTTCTTGACCAAGAGTTTACCCAGTTTGAAATTGAATACCCGGTCTCTGACAGTAATCCATGACCTTGGATCGGTCGTTATTGCGCTACCTTTAGCCGCTATTTCTCAGGCCTGCCGCAACCCCATTGATGGTGAGCTGGATTGCCCGCTTTACCGCATCAGTCGCGTCTCCCGAGCGATATCGCCGCAGAAGTTCTACCTGCAGATGGTTGAGCGGGTCGATATAGGGCGTCCGGTTGCGGATACTTCGAGCAAGAGTGGGGTTATCCTGTAGCAATTCGGTCCGGCCGGTGACGGCGAACAGCCATTTAACGCTGCGATCCCACTCAGCCTGGATGCGCCCGAATATTTCGTCGCGCAACGTCATATCCGAAACAAGTTCGGCATAACGTGATGCGATTCCTAGATCAGTCTTGGCAAGCACCATATCCATGTTCGAAAGCAATGTTTGCATGAATGGCCATATACGATGCATTTCCTGGAGGAGCGCAAGGCCCTTTTCCCCGCGTCCCTCTCTCTGGACGAATGCTTCGACGGCCGTGCCAAAGCCATACCAGCCGGGAATCATGGTGCGGTTCACACCCCAACTGAAAACCCAGGGAATCGCGCGGAGATCTTCTATAAGATCGGATTGCTTGCGCGACGGCGGGCGGCTGCCGATATTAAGACCGGCAATTTCCTGGATAGGGGTCGACTCCCGGAAGTAGCGGTTAAACCCCGGAGTCTCATAAACCAGGTTGCGGTACTCGGCAAGCGCGTCCCGCGCCAGTACCTCCATGACCTCATAATAATCGTCGCCGCGCGCCCCTAGGGTCTCATGACTCAGCAAGGTGGCTTCTATGGTGGCGGCAACCAGGGTTTCGAGATTGCGGCGCCCGATTTCGGGATCTGAATATTTGCTGCCGATCACTTCACCCTGCTCCGTGATTCGAATCTGGCCATTCACGCTGCCGGGCGGCTGAGCGAGGATTGCCTGATAGCTGGGGCCGCCTCCTCGGCCTACAGTGCCGCCACGGCCATGGAACAGGCGCAGCTCGACATTGTGCCTGGCGAAGACTTTGGTGAGCTCGGTTTCCGCTTTGTAAAGCTCCCAGTTCGCCGCAAGGAAGCCGCCATCCTTGTTGCTGTCGGAATATCCAAGCATCACCTCCTGAACGTTAGCGCGCGATTCGAGGAGCATCCTGTAATAAGGAATGGAAAAAAGCTCATGCATGATTTGCCCGCAACCGCGTAAATCTGCGATCGTTTCGAATAGCGGAACAATATTTACATCCAGTTGCGGTGACGTTCCGGGCCTAAGCAGTCCGACCTCCTTTAACAGCAAGGCGACCTCAAGCACATCCGAAAGACCATCAGTCTTGGAAATGACATAATTCGGAAGTGCAGCGCACCCGAAACGTTTCTGAATCTCGGCCGCCGCCTCAAGGATGCTCAGCTCCTTTTGCGCGAACTCAGAATATTTCAGGTAAGGAGATCGCAGCAAACGCGGGGTCGTGATCTCGGCAAGAAGATGTTGTACACGCTCGGCTTCGCTTAGCTCGGAATAACGTTTCTGGGCCTCATAATCAAGCAGTTCCGTTACCACCTGCTCATGAATACTGCTGTGTTGGCGCATATCAAGCGGCGCCAGGTGAAAACCGAACACCTCTGCAGCCCGCCGCAGATGGCGTAGTTCTCCTTTAGCCAGCAACCTGGACTTATGCTGCTGGAGCGAATGGACGACAACGTCGAGTTCTTTCACGAACTCAGTGCTTTCTTTATAGGGGAGGGCAGGCACAACCTGCCGTCTTTGCCTGATTGCATGGCCGAGGCCCTGGCTGGTCGCGGCAAGACGCGCGTAGATACCGATGAGGGCGCGGCGGTAAGGCTCATCCGCACGGCTTGGAGCACGGTCAGGCGATGTCTCGGCCAAAACTGCCAATTCGTTATCGACATCGACCAAGCGCTCCGTCAGGCTGAGCCTGCGGCCGATCCGATGCACCTCCCCCATGTAAAAATCAAGCGCAAGGGCTGACTGCCGCTCCGCCGCATGGAGCATGACGTCATGAGTGACGAAGGGGTTTCCGTCCCGATCACTGCCTATCCAGCTGCCAATGCGAAGAAACGGGGGAATATGCGGCGCGTTCGATCCCATCCGGCGTTCAAGAAGATCTTCAATCTCCGCATACAGACGAGGCACTTCGGCGAAAAAGGTATAATGGTAATAAGCTAGGCCGTTTTTGATCTCGTCGTATACGGACAGGCGTTCCGACCGCAGCATGCGTGTTTGCCATAATATCTGGATTGCAGCGCGCAATCCTTCCTCATTGCTGCGCAGTTCGTCGGGGGTAAGCTGCATGCGGTCCCGCTCGTTCAGCAAAGCAGCGATGGCAAGCTGGCAATCCAGTATGCTCCGGCGCTGGACTTCGGTCGGGTGAGCTGTCAGAACCGGGGATACAAGGGCTTTTGCGAAAAATGCAGCCACTTCCTCGCCGCCCATTCCACTTGCGAAAACGCGGTCCAGAGCGAGCGCCACACTGCCTGCCTGAGGGGGGGAGCCTGCTCGCAGATGGGTGCGACGGCGCCGATTGTGATGCATATCCTCGGCAATGTTGGAAAGCTGCGAAAACTGACTGAATGCACGCACGACAGCTACGGTCGCCTTGTTGCTGAGTTGATTCAGGATCATTTCCAGCTCATGGCGGGCCGTGGGATCCTGGTCGCGCCGGAACCGGATGGCGGTCTGACGTATGTTCTCCACCAGGTCGAACGTCGGTTCGCCTTCCTGTTCGCGCAGCGTGTCGCCGAGCATCCGCCCGAGCAGGCGTATATCTTCGCGTAAAGGATCGTCCTTCACGTCCACCTGGGTTTTCCCGAAATTCTCGCTCACGGAAGCAAGCGTTCTCATGATAAGTTTGTTTTCCCAAGCCCGCTCAGTGCCAATTTCCGAATCGGCCCTTCCCCGGTCATGGCTGACATCAAGCATGCTAAAATGAGTGGTGGCGGCAATCCCCCGATTTTTTCAAAGTAATTATGCCTCATCTATCGATGCCTTCAAAAATTGTTATCGCTACTCGGGAAAGCGCTCTCGCGCTGTGGCAGGCGAACTTCATTCGGGACCGGCTGGCCGAATTATACCCGCAAACCGAATTCAGCATATTCGGTATGACTACGCGGGGGGATCAGATTCTTGATAAATCCCTTTCCAAAATCGGCGGCAAGGGATTGTTCATCAAGGAACTCGAGCAGGCACTGGAGAATTGCAGCGCGGACATTGCGGTCCATTCCATGAAGGATGTACCGATGGATATGCCTGCCGGATATGTACTGGCAGCCATCACCGAACGTGAGGATCCGCGCGACGCTTTCGTTTCCATACGCTTTCCTGCGCTCGACGCCCTTCCGGCCGGAAGTGTCGTGGGTACATCCAGTCTCAGGCGGGAGAGCCAGTTGCGCGCCCGCTTTCCGACTCTGAAAGTACATCCCCTGCGCGGCAACGTGCAGACCCGTTTGCGGAAACTGGATGAGGGCCAGTTTGATGCCATCATTCTGGCAGCCGCTGGACTAAAACGGCTCGGGTTGGGTAACCGTATCACGGCTTTGCTGAGTCCTGAACAGAGCTTGCCTGCGGTGGGCCAGGGTGCGTTGGGGATTGAATGCCTTGGTGATAGAGCAGATCTGGTGGAACTCTTGCAGCCGCTGCATCATGCCGCCACTGCCCAGTGTGTAGAAGCCGAACGCGCGATGAGCCGGACGCTGGGTGGAAGTTGCCAAGTACCGCTAGGTGGGTTTGGGCAGATCGATGGGGAGTTTTTGCGGTTGCGAGGCTTTGTTGCTCTCCAGGACGGCACGCGTATCATCAGTGATGAAGTGAGTGGCAATCCACAGCGTGGCGCGGATATTGGCATCCACCTCGCTGGGCGGCTGAAGGAGCAAGGTGCGCAGGACATACTGGCGGCCGCGGACGACAAACCAGTCGAACCGGTAAGCCTTCCGTGATCAAACCGTTGACCGGGATTTCCATCCTGGTCACACGTCCGCCCCACCAGGCGAAGGCCCTTTCCGAAAAAATACAGGCAGCGGGTGGAAATGTTATCTTGTTTCCCGTGCTTGAAATTCTGGATATACCAGACCGTCGACCCTTGCTCGACCTGATCGGGCGTCTGCAAGAGTTTGATCTGGCAATTTTCATCAGCCCAAATGCGGTTCAGCGAGCGATGACCCTGATACGGGCAAACCGCGAAATACCTCCGGGACTCGAGTTTGCTGCGGTAGGTAAGGGTACTGTTGCCCTGCTTCGAAAGTTTGGCCTGGATGACGTCGTCGCACCTGCGGCGCGCTTCGATAGCGAAGCCTTGCTTGAGCTTGCGGAGCTGAAGGCGATCGCCGGAAAGCGGGTGGTCATTTTCCGTGGGGAAGGCGGGCGCGAGCTTCTGGGACAAACGCTGAGGGAGCGAGGGGCAAAGGTGGAGTACGCTGCATGTTATCGTCGCGTCAAACCGAACGGTGATGTTGAAACTGTTCTCAGGGACATGGCTAAAGGCGATCTGAAAGCGATCATCATGACGAGCAGCGAAGGCTTGCGAAATTTGCTCGAAATGCTCGGAAAGCCGGCTCATGAACAACTCAAGAAGATACCCATGTTCGTTTCACATGAGCGCATCGCCGAAAACGCCGGAAAACTCGGTTGCGCGAATATCGTCCTCACCCCCCCTGGGGATGATGGCCTTCTGGAAGGTCTGTCAAAGTATTTCCGGCCGGACCTTGCCGGCCGAAAATCGGTTTCAGTGAGAACATGAGTTCCCAAGCCGAACCGGTCGAGACCGATCCCCCTCAGGAGGAAAGCAGGGAAGGCAGGAAGGCGGCGCGTGATGGCTTATGGAAAACATTACGCGGCCGGGTAACGCCTGTCTGGTTCCTTGCCGTTTTTTTTGCCTTCCTCCTCGCATGGCAATGGTACGACGCTCATGATCAGCTTTCGGAAGTAAAACACGAATTGGCAAAAAGGCTGGCCGATGCCGATGCTTTCGGCAAGGAATCCCGGGCACTTGCGAAAGAGGCGGTAGAGGCAGGGCGCCGGACGGAAACAAAGGTTGGGTTGCTTGAGGCAAGGCTGGCTGAATCCCAGAGCCAGCAGCTGGCGCTGGAAGAATTGTACCAGGAGCTTACCCGGAACCGGGATGAGACAACGCTCGAAGAAGTAGAGCAGTTACTGCTCATTGCCAACCAGCAGCTCCAGTTGGCAAGTAACGTCAAAGCCGCCTTGATTGCAATGCAGGAGGCGGATGCCAGGCTCCAGCGGATCGGCCGGCCTCAGTTCACTCCCCTGCGTAAAGTGCTTGCAGCGGATATGGACCTCCTGCGCGCCGCGCCTTATACCGACACCGTTGGCCTCAGCATCCGCCTCGACAACCTGGCGGCTGCGGTCGAGAAGTTACCCCTGGCAATGGAGCTTCGTCCGCCGGAGCCCCCTGTTTCCAAGGAACAGCCGCCGGGCGAAAACCCGTGGCTAAGATTCATGCGCCAGACCTGGGAAGATCTCAAGCAACTGGTGCGTATCCAGAACACGGATAAGCCGGATGTCGCACTGCTGTCGCCATCGCAGGCTTATTTCCTGCGGGAGAACCTGAAACTGCGCTTGTTATCCGCGAGGAACGCGCTTCTGGCAAGGGACGGAACCAGTTTCAATACGGATATCGACACCGCATCCGACTGGATCAAACGGTACTACGATACGCAATCCGCACCTGTAATACGCGTCCTTGAAATGTTGCGGGAATTACGCGCGAATGAAGTGGGCGTCGAATTGCCTCGCATCTCCGCGAGCCTGGATGCAGTTCGAAATTACCGTTTGGGGCGAGACCGGGGAAACAGATGAAGGCCGCGTTCTGGCTGCTGGTGTTGTTTGCGGTGGCGGTAGCTGCGACTCTGGCGGCGAAAAACAATGGGTACGTTCTGATTGTCGCGCAGCCCTACCGGATCGAACTCTCGCTCAACCTCATGGTGCTTCTGTTACTCCTGGCCTTTTTTGTCCTCTATATTTTTGTCAGACTGGCTGCCATGACTTTACGGTTGCCGGCAGAAGTAGGTGAGTTCCGGTTGCGTCGCCGTCGCGAGAAGGCGCATAAAGCCATGCTGGAAGGGTTCAAGGCGCTCCTGGAAAGGCGCTACGATAAGGCCGAGAAAGCATCCGCGGCGGCGCTGGAAATGAAGGAATCTCCTGTTGTGAATGCTCTCAACGCCGTAGTGGCGGCACGGGCTGCGCACGAGCAGGGCAGGTATTTGGAACGCGATGAATTTATTGCATTGGCGGAAGCGGGAGCGCCGAAGGAAACAGCCTTACGGCTGATGACCAAAGCCGAGCTTCTCCTTGATGAGGGCCGCTCCGAGGAAGCCCTGCAAGTATTACAGATACTGCACTCCGTGGAAAAACACGCGCCCCAGGCTGCCCTATGGCTGGAAATAAAAGCGCGGCAGCAGCTCGGGAACTGGAAGGAAGCACTCAATCTGCTCGGGCAACCCGAACTGCGCAATTCAGTGGGCAACCCGCTGTTGAGGCATTTGCGCCGTCACGCTCATCTTGAAAACCTGAAAGACATGCAGGACGCCGCGGCCATGGAGGAATATTGGCGAGGCCTGCGTCCAGACGATAAGGAAGACGACGAGCTTGTTATCGCGGTCGTGCAAGCCTGCGTGACCGCCGGATATTGTGCGACAGCCAGGCACATTATCGAGCAGAGCCTGGACAGGCAGTGGAATCCTGGACTGGCGCAGTTGTACGGCGAGTGTCCTGAAAAGGATGCGATCGGGCAGATTGAGCGCGCGGAAGGGTGGCTGCAATCGCACCCGGGCGATGCGGGCTTGCTGCTTGCTCTCGGGAAACTTTGTATCCAGCAGGAGTTATGGGGGAAAGCGCAAAATTATCTCGACGCGAGCTTGTCCATCGAGCACGATTATCCCGCTCATCTCGCCCTTGCGCAGTTAAACGAGAAAATCGGGCAAACGCAGCTTGCAAAGGATCACTACGATAAAGGGCTCGCGCTTGCGTTGGGTCGCCTGAAGGTGTTGAGGCAGAAACGTCTCATGGGTGAAATCGCGCCAGGTGAAGATTTGCGGAGCTTCCGCTTAGGCGGGCATGTTCCGGATAGTTGACTGTGCGCGCCGCACAGTGCCTGAAAGGTCAGGAACTGGAACTCAGCCGGGAAGCGGTAAACGCGTCCGAAAAGAACTCGTCTTCCGGCAGCCCTCGTAAGGAGGTCAAGTCGCGATGAGCCGCTTCAACCATGGCTGGAGCACCGCAGGCATACACCTGGAATTCCGAGAGATCGTCAAAATCCTGCAATACGGCCTGATGCACGAAGCCAGTTCTGCCGTTCCAGTTATCATTCGGCGAGGCGTCAGACAAGACTGGAATAAAGGCGAAATTATCATGCTGCCGCTGCCAGCCTTCCGGCAAGTCAGGCATATATAGATCCGCTTGAGTCCGGTTACCCCAGTAAAGCTTCATTTTTCGGGCACTGCTCCGCGGATTTCTATCGCGGAAGACATGTTCGAGGATGCTTTTGACCGGTGCGAACCCCGTGCCGCTTGCAATGAAAATAATCGGCTTGTCGGAGTCTTCCCTGAGGAAGAACGTGCCGAAAGGGCCCTCAAAACGCAAGATATCCCGCTCTTTCATGCGGGTGAAGACGTGTTCGGCAAATGTTCCCCCCGGATAATTGCGTACGTGCAGCTGTAGCAGTTCGTCATCATGTGGCGCATTGGCAAGTGAAAAGCTTCTCCGCTTTCCGTCTTTCATCACGATGTCGATGTATTGACCTGCAAGGAATTGCAGGCGCTCGTTGGCAGGCAGCTTCAGGTATATAATCATGACGTCGGGCGCGACCCGTTCCAGCTTCTGTACCCGACAGGGCAAGGTTTTTACCTTGATATCCTTGATCGCCCCGATCTCGCGACACTCGATGACAAGTTCTGAAAGCGGCACGGCACAACAAAAAAGCGCCATGCCTGCCTGCTTCTCCGCTTCAGTCAAGGCAGATTCCGCGTAATTGCCAAAATCGACCGCGCCCTGCACGATCTTTCCCTTGCACGTTCCGCAAGCCCCGTTCCGGCAACCGTAGGGCAGCGGAAAACCTTCACGTAGCGCTGCTTGAAGCACGGTTTCTTCAGGTTGCGCAACAAAAGTATGCCCACTGGGCTTGATGGTGATTTGAGGCGACATCAGCGACATCAATTAGGATGAGTCAACAAAGAGGAGTCAACAATAATATGTCGAAGGCTTGGGCAAAATGGATACTCGGAAACGGACGCTCTTGATAGTCGGTTGTGGCGACATTGCGTTGCGCGCCGCACCTTTGCTGCAGACGCATTACCGGTTGGTGGGCCTTTGTCGAAAGCCGGAGAGCCGGAACAAACTGCGCCTAAGCGGCATTATCCCTGTGCACGGGGATCTGGATCTTCCCGATAGCCTCGGGAGAATTTCCGGTCTGGCGGATGCTGTGCTCCATCTGGCGCCACCGCCCGAACATGGGCACACTGATTCCCGCACTTCTCACCTTCTGTCTGCCTTGGCGAAGCGGCCGAAGATAAAGGGGGCAATACTACCACAACGGTTTGTTTACATCAGTACCACGGGGGTCTATGGAGACTGTCAGGGGGGGGTCATCGACGAGACTCGTCCCGTAAATCCTGAGAGCCGGCGCGCAGCGCGACGGGTGGACGCCGAGAGGCAGATCAGGGCGTGGGGGCAGAGGAACGGGACGAATGTTTCCATCCTTCGCGTGCCTGGTATTTATGCTCTCGATCGCTTGCCGCTTGCTCGCCTTCGCCAGAAGGAGTGCCTGACACTCGTGTCGGAAGAAGACGGTTATACCAACCATATCCATGCCGACGATCTTGCGCGCATTGTTGTTGCCGCACTACGCCATGCGCAGCCTGGGCGAATTTATAATGTTTCTGACGACTCCAGTTTGAAAATGGGTGATTATTTTGACCTGATAGCCGATCATTTTAGGCTGGCCCGCCCGCGGCGTATCAGCCGCGCGCAGGCGGAGGGGGGATTAATATCTAAAAATTTGTTTTCGTTTATGAGAGAATCCCGCCGATTGATGAACATGCGTATGAAACATGAGTTGCATATCAGCCTGCGATATCCTGCCGTTTCCAGCTGCCTGGCCTGTTCCATGCCCGCTCAGGGCAGTTGAGGTAGTGTTCCTGACACCACTGCTTTCTTCATTCTTTACGAGTAGCGACTAAATTTCCACGACCTGCCAGGCTAAAAAACGGCCCATTCCAGTGAACCCCATACTCATCATGACGACAATGCCGGACCGGGCGAGCGCGATAGGTCTCGCCCAAGTCCTTGTCGATGAAAGGCTCGCAGCCTGCGTAAATGTACTGGCCGATTGCACCTCCGTCTATCGCTGGGAGGGAAAGAGCGAAACGGCTACAGAAGTGGCTGTGTTTATTAAAACGACCGAGCAGAATTACCCGCGGCTGGAGCAGCGGATTATGTCGGTGCACCCCTACGAACTACCCGAGCTCATCGCTGTCCCAATCTCAGGCGGTTTGCCGGGTTATTTGAAATGGATCGAAACAGAAACACTCACACCGGGTTCAAAAGTTGAATGAACAATATCAGGTTCCTTAAGTTGCGATGCGTCTGATTCGCTATTTATTCATCCTGTCACTTGGTTTTTTGAGTCTTAACGTTATCGCGGAAGAGAAGGCCTCTTTCGGCTTTCTTTCCGGCTTGTCGAAACTCGGCATGAGCGGCGACCAGGACGAGCCGGAGCTCCTGCCCCCGGATCAAGCCTTCAAACTGACCGTCAAGGTACGTGACGAGAATACTCTTGTAGCCCAGTTTGAACCGGCCAAGAATTATTATCTTTACAAGGATAAGGTTGCTTTCAAGCCACGGGATACTGACGCTTCGATTGAGAAGATTTCCCTGCCCCGGGGCGATCTGAAGAGTGATGTGACCTTTGGCGAAGTCGAGGTTTTTCACCGGCCGTTCGAAGCCCTTATCTCGCTGAAGAGAAACTCTTCTTCGGTAGATAAACTGACCCTTGTCGCAACCTACCAGGGATGCAATGAACCGGTGGGCGTCTGTTACGCGCCCATCAACAAGGTCATCGAACTGACACTTCCCGCGGCGAAGGCTGCTGCAGGGGCGATAGCCGCTGCGGTCAGCGGCGAAGCCGCGGCGGCTGCGGCTCCGAGAACAGCCACGCCGGATGCAACGGCTGACCTGTTCTCATCTCAGCCTGCGGCGGTCGAAACAGAGTCATTGAAAATCGGGCGAATGTTCGAGACTGGGAATTTCTGGTTGATTCTGACCGGTTTCTTTGGTGTCGGCGTGCTTCTCTCATTTACGCCTTGCGTCTTTCCGATGTTCCCCATTCTTTCGGGCATCATCGCCAACCGGGGGGAACATATTACCAAGACCCGGGGATTTGCCCTGTCGCTTGCTTATGTAGCAGGGATGGCTATCACCTATGCTGCTGCAGGCATTGCGGCTGGGCTTTCCGGCGTCATGCTTTCCGCAATGCTGCAAAACGCGTGGGTTCTGGGTAGTTTTGCATTGATCTTTGTAGCCCTGGCTTTCTCGATGTTCGGCTTCTACGAATTGCAGTTGCCAGGCTTTCTCCAAGGCAAGCTCTCGGAAGAGGCAGGCCATTTGAAAGGCGGGCACGTGGCGAGTGTGTTTGGCATGGGTGCGCTATCTGCATTGATAGTGGGGCCGTGTGTGGCGGCTCCTCTGGCGGG
>JADMIO011875285.1_pt1 | contig 14748 bp, 15 predicted proteins | sample 8958161 | NCBI WGS metagenome assembly JADMIO01 (sample SAMN16585339, study PRJNA669376) | soil metagenome | isolation source: Crop rotation soil | place: USA: Cullars Rotation, Alabama | collected 2011 | reverse complement strand
CGCGACAACTTGTCCACGTGGAATTCTAAGCTTAGGATCCCAATGTGCTGGAAAGCTCATCAGTTTGAGGATGGCCTGGTCTAGTTGGTCGCGGAGGCCACCGGGATCAGTTGGAAGTGTTTCGATGGGGATATTGAGGGCAGAGAGTGGAGTGGTGTAAACTACGGGATCGCCAAGGCCGAGTATGCCGAGTCGTGTGGGGGAGAGTTGTTGGGTGTGGGCGACTGTGGTGTTGATCATGCTGAGGACGGGTTTGCCTGTGGCCTCTTCGATGAGGGGTTGGATGAGATGGGGTGCGTTGGAGGTGATTACGATGAAGTCGGCGGCCTGTCCGAGAATGTGCAGATTGGTCAGGAGTTGCGGGTGGGGACGCAAAGGCTCGATGGGGTGGCCCGTGTCGTCTATTACGAAGGGCGGGTTGCGATGGAAGTAGACGACCATTGGCGGGTAGCCTGAGTTATAGTGGTGCGGGATGATGGCTTGCGAAACTGCGTGGACGCGAGCCTCGAAGTCCATTGTTGCCTGCGGGCCGAGGCCACCGAGTATGCCAATGGTTTTCATGGGACTCCTTGTGGGGCTGGTAGTCTGTAGTCTGTAGTCGGTTTTTGGAGATTAGTGGGCGTAGGAAGTAGTGATGAATATAGGGGAGTATAGCAGATAGAGGGGAGCGAGTTGAACCGGGCGGGGTGTGTGGAATGTGGATGTTTTGTATCAGAGAGGTCGAAGGGTTGTCGAGTAGAATGAGATTAGCGGATTTGTGCAATTGTTGATTACGAAAGGGAATTAGATGGACACGAAGCGCATTGCCGGAAGCAAGAAGTTCAAGTTTGTAGAGCCGAGGGCTATTGTTGAGCCTACAAAGAAGTGGATCAGGGTGAAGCTTGCTGGAGAAACAGTGGGCGACAGCAAGCGGGCTTTGCTGCTGATCGAGTATGGGCCGGGGAAACTGCCGACTTACTGTTTTCCTGTTGAGGATGTGCGGATGGACTTGCTGGACGAGCAGAAAAGCCGCGAAGGTGCGGATCGAATGTTCTATACAGTGAAGGCCGGGGGCAAGGTTGTTGAGGATGGGGCGTGGATTTACGAGAAGCCTGAAGAAGGTTTGGAGGCCATACGCGGGTATGTGATCTTTGATTGGGAGAAGATGGACGAGTGGTATGAGGAGTCTGAGCAGGTGTTTGTGCATGCCCGCGACCCGTACAAGAGGGTGGATGTGCAGATGAGTTCGCGCAGGGTGCGGGTTGAGGTGAACGGGGTGAGTCTGGCAGATTCGGATCGTGGCGCGTTCTTGTTCGAGACAAGTTTGCCGACGCGCTATTATCTGCCGAAGGAAGACGTGCGGGTGGACCTGTTAGAGGAAAGCAACGCGTCGAGCGAGTGCCCGTACAAGGGGAAGGCGCGCTACTGGAATGTGAATGCAGGCGGCGAGGTTATTCGGAACCTGGTGTGGTGCTACGAGGAGCCTATTGTGGAGTGCGCCAAGATCAAGGGTATGGTGTGCTTCTTCAATGAGCGCGTGGATATCTGGGTGGATGGTGAATTGGAGGAGAGGCCGATTACGCCGTGGTCGAGGTGATACTGCTTACTACTTACTGCTTATCTCTTGAACCACAAAGATACAAAGATCACGAAGACGCCTCAAAGACGCGAGTTTGAATCACGAAGGAAAGAAGGAGAACGAAGAAGCACGAAGGAATTGTTTTATTGAACCACAGAGGCACGGAGGCGCAGAGGTTTTTGAGGTTGGATAGATGTTAGGACAGGATGAGGGGTGCCGGGACGCATTTTGGCGTTTTGGTACCCCTTTCAATTGAGGTTGCGCGGGTAGAGTGGCTAGGAGATTGCAAGACGGACAGCGGTTTCGGCGAGAAGTTGGAGGGGGTTCAGGAGGTCGGGGTCGGTGGTGTTGGCGGGGCCGAGGAGGAGTGGGATTTCGGTACAGCCGAGGATGATGCCGTCGGGGTTGGAGGCGCGGATGGCGGCGACTGCTTCGAGGGCTATGTTTGTATGATGTTGGTTGGATTGGCCTGCCATCAGGATGTTGATTGCGGTGTCCAGTTGGTCGCGGAGGCCTCCAGGGTCGGCGGGGAGAATGGTGTAGCGGATGCCGAGGGGTTCGATTTTGTTGATGTAGACACGAGGTTCGCCGAAGCCAAGAAGGCCAACATGGTTCCAGCCGCGACGTTGCACTTCGGCTACGGTCACATCGATCATGCTGATCAGCTTTAGCCCTGTAGTTTCTTCGATCATATCCTGGAAGAGATGGGTGGCATTGGAGGTGAGAACGAGGAAGTCGGCCATTTCGCCGAGCGGGCGGAGTTTGGCGGTGAGATTAGGATCGGGGCGCAGGGGTGGGATGGGCTTGCCGTTCGGATCGCTGATGAAGGGGAGCGCACGGTGGTAGTAGACGACCATTGGCGGGTAGCCTGAGTTGGAGCGCTGTGGGATCAGGGTTTGGGAAACTGCGTGGACGCGGGCCTCGAAGTCCATTGTTGCCTGCGGGCCGATGCCGCCGATTACGCCGATGGTTTTCATTAAAGCTCCTACTACTATTTCGGATTTCGGAGTTAGGATACGATGTGGGGTACGGTACGTATGGCTATTTTACTATATGAATGGGAGTGGGGATGTTATATGATCGGTGTATGGGGCGCTGGTATAATGCAGGTGCTGATTATGCTTAAGGAGGGATTTGGGTATGTTTAGAAGGCCTGACGAAACGGTGGGACAGTTCTGGCAGAGAAAGGTGTTGTTGACCATTCGGGTTATGGGGATGTGTACTTACCTTGGCGTGGCGGGGTTTGCATTTTATTTGATGGGCAAGCCTGTTTCGGAGACACCGTGGTATTTCTGGCCTTTTGTTGTTGGGATGGTTTTGTCTGGGCTTGCTACGCCTTCTGAAGTGGCATTGAAGGTTTTGGGTGGGGAGAGGAATTATGGGTTGATAAATGCTGTGGTTGGGGTGTTGTTGGTGATTGCAGGCGGCGGGTTAGTGCTGGCGGGGCCGTTCAGTTTGTGGAATGTGTGGTTGCTGGTGACGGGCGTTATGACGTGGATCAGGGGGATGAGGGTGCTTGCTGGGTTGCGTGGGAGAGATGTGGTGAGGGTGTAGGGGAAATACTGCGTATTGCATACTGCGTACTTCGTATTAATTTAGGTGTAGGTCACGGTGTGCACTCGAAGATTTCCAGTTCGAGTTCGGCCAGTTTGAGGGTGCGACCAATGCCGGAGCACACAATTTTTGATGATGTGGGCGCGAAACCAAGAGAAAGTATATTTTCGTTGTCATCGCCACGTAAATCCTTATAAACGTCAATGAGTTCTATCTGTCGGCTGGCGAAGGGTGTGTGCGTTTGGAGTACGTAGACCTGATCGCCCAGCCAGAGAGCCCATGCTTTGTTGCCGCGAACTACGGTCAGCAGCAGAGTGGGTATGGCACAGAGGAGCAGAAGGGTGATGACGAGAATTGGGAGAAGACGTTTGCGGCGGCGTTGAGTGGGTTTGGGGATCATAAGTATTTTCCTTCTACTTTGCGTTTATTTAGCTAGTATGCGAAGTTAGTGAGGGAAAGCAGGCCCTTATGTTTTTAGGGCGTTTGTTGATAGGGTTAATACTGGTTGTCGGGGTTGCCTCTAATGCGTTTATGCTTGGGGGCAGTCAGGCTTTGCGTGATGCGCCTATTGATGTTAGCAGAGGGGAGTATGAGGCCGCGCTGAGTAGGTGGGAGAAGTTGGGGGTGGTGGAGTATGAAGAAGTGTTTATGTTTGATGGGTGTCGATATAAGGCAGTAGTTACGGTTGGTGATAGTAGAGGTGTTTCAAATGAAACTATCAAAAGCGCGGAGGTAGCAAAAGTAGGAAACAGAGGGAACGTGACCTGCAAAACAGAGCATGGCGAAGGGTTCACGGTGAAAGATGCGTTCGATTTCGTGGATCATGTTTTGAGCAATCCGGATGAGATGGCCAGGAATGCTCATAGTGGATCAAGTCATTGGTATTCCACTGAATTCGAAGCAATTATAGGATACCCACGATTTATTCTCTTCAATGACGGCGATGGTAGTGATTTTGGGTTTCGGGTTGAAGAGGTGAAGATTTTGAAGTAGGTTTGCAGATTTATGAGTGCTGAGGGTCACGGATTGCAGGAATATGGGACAAGTTCGAGACTGGAAACACTGACAGAGTGATCAAGACGAGTGCAGGTGTCGAAGGCAGGGAGAGGGCCGAGGCCTATTGGGACACTTGGGTCGAAGTCGGAACGCATTACACCTGTATTGGAGGTAATCATGAGGCGGTAATGAGCTGAGCCGAGGGTGATGTCTAGTCGGTGGCCTGTGGCAAGTAGGATTGAGGCGAAAGCGATTAGGGCGCAGAGCAGTAGGGTAAGGGAAAGTAGCACAGCGAGGATTAGTTTGCAGGCGTTGATGGTATTAGTATGCGATGCTGTAAGAGTCATGGGTGGCAGTCCATGGTGATGATAGTAAAGTCAAAGATAGAGCGTTCGGATGTATTCGCTGAACAGTGGAGTGATGTTTGTATCTCTGTAGTTACTGCACGCTTAAATGTGATATAGGTTAGCCCTGTGTTCGAACCCGTTGTGCCAATACTGTAGCCATCGTCTGTACGGTAATCAATGTAGACCAGAGTTGTGCCGAAAAAGAAGTTTAGGGGAAGGCTTGAACGGAGAATAAAGATGGAGATTGTAGGAAGGACGCAAAGGAGCAAGCCCAGCGTTAGTACAATGGTTAATAGGAGTTTGCGGCGGCGTTTGTTGGGTGGTGCGGGTTCGGGGGTCATATGTTGGTCTGGTGCGATTGAGATTCCTGGGGTTGGGTGATGATATTCAGGAGAAAGCTGTCGTAGGCGGGGCCGAGAGGAAGATCGGAGGTTTGCGCGATGCGGCGGCGAGAGGTTTCGACTGATTCGTTGGTGATCGGGTTGAAGCCTTGTTTGGGGTAGGTTTCCCAGTGTAGGGCCGAGCCGCGACGTTGCCATAGGGGCACATTGTTGAAGTTGATATTGTGCTGGAAAAGCAGTTCGTTCTTGAATGCGACACTTTTGCCGATCAGGGCTTGTGTGGCTTGCTTAACGGTTTGACCGTCGTTGCGCATGGTCCAGTAGCACCAGCCGTTGAGGGCACAACGCGTAGCGTCGGCTAACCGCCAGCGGAAGTAGTCAACTACATGGGCGGTGTTGACGCCGACCCAAACACGGCTGTCGAAGTGGGCGGGTTCGCCTATGCCAAGCGTGAAGGTGGCGGATGCTATGCCTGCGCTGAGCGAAACCAACTTTTCGTGCTCGCGTGAAAACAAGTCGAAGTTGGGCGGGAGGAGGATGGAGATCTCGTCGCTTTCGGTATATGCGTAGACTGCGTTGAAGTGTTCAAGCAGAGCCGACGCAGTTTGGAGCATGAACGTGTGGAAGCGGATATCGAAGGGCTTGTCGAAACGCTCGGCAGTGAAGCGCGAAAACGAGTGGCCGTCTACGCGAATGACGATCCAGGTATCGGGGAGGATTGTGGCGCTGTGGTAGTGCTCCAGGGCACGCATGCGCTGTTCGAGTTCGTCGGTTTTCATGCGGTTATTATATACCGTTATTGGGTGTACTGTATTTGTTTGATTGGGTTTTCGCGAGATGGATCGCCCAGCGGCTAAAGCCACGGGCAAGGTAGGACAAAGCCCGCGTAAGCGGGCTAACATGGATGGTTGATTGGTTATGTTGCTGGAACGTGAAGAGCGCGAGGAATGCCTCACCCCCTACAATATGGAGGGTGCTTATTTAGCGGCGGGGATGATTGCCTCTACCTCTACGCCCACCAGAAGGTCGGGGTTGTGGAGTTGGGGAACCCAGAATACGGTGTTGGCGGGGGGTGGGGTGGTTTTGGAGGCCCATTTCTGGAAGGCGGAGAAGCCTAATTGTAGGTCCTGACCAGCGAGGATGTAGACGCGCATGATGGTGATATTTTCTTTGCTTGTCCCGGCGGCTTCGAGGCAGGCGTCTACGTTGGCGAGGGATTGAGCGACCTGGGCGGCGAGGTCATCTTTGCCGACGACTTCGCCTTTGGCATCAACGCTGTTTTGCATGCCGACGATGATCCTTTTGGCGGAAGCAGATGTGACTACGGCTTGCGAGAATGCGGGGGATTTGAATACGGAGTCGGGGTTGATGTATTCGATTGGATTGGCCATAAGAGTCTCCTTCGGTTTTGGATTTTGCACTCAGTAGGGAAGTTGTAGATGTTTTTGGTTGAGTCTGAACCGCAAAGGCCGAAAGACTATTTAGTAGTGGCCAGTGTGAGCACTTCCTGAGTTAAACCTGGTGCAATTTTAGCACATTTATTCTGATTTTTGCAAACTCTAGGCGGCCTTACTTATGTGTAGCTTCCGACATTTCTATCAACTTCTTTATTCGGACGAGGGCGGTGGCCCAGTAGAAGTTAGCGTGGCCGTAGATCGCGTAGTTGTGGAAGTTGGAGTGGGTGAGGGCGAGGGTTGTGCCTGTTGGGGTGGGTGTGAGGGTGAAGTTGATCACGGTGTAGTTTTCGGGTTCGTCGGGCAGGCGTGAGAGTTTGCTCCAGATGTTGTAGCTGAGGTGTTTATACGGTTCGTACGCAAGGATTGTGCCGCGATCGAGGTATTTGCGGCGGTCCCAACTGCCCTCGAAGAGGATGGGACTGCCTACCTGCCACTCGGAGGTGACGGTGGAGGTTTTGTCGGGCGAGCGCCATTCTTTCAACAGCTCGGAGTTGGTGAGCGCCTCCCAGACCTGTGAGGCAGGGGCGTTGATGGCGATTGTGCGGTTGACTGTTTCGTGGTATGTCATGGGTTTTGGTTGTGGCGCTTCCGCTTGATGGAGTGTGTGGGCTACGCACATGAAGTCCGCCTTCGCAGACTAAGAAGGCGGACCTGAGTGGCTTTGTTGGGGGCGTTTCTGCGTCTTTGGACGTGGATTACGTGCGTACATTTGAACTCGTCGGCTTGCCCCTAGAATTCGTAGCGAGTGGCGTAATTGACAGCTTCATCGCGTGTGTCGAATGCAAGGACTTTACTTAGAGTGACTTCGTACACGTCGTAGGGACCGGGGCCGGTCCAGGGGGCGCTGTACGGAGCATCGAAGACGCCGTCATGCACATAGGCGGGCCACCCCTGGTCTGCGAAGGCACGGGCAACGCGTTCAAGTTTCTTTACGTTGCTGACTTTAGATGTTTCGCCTTCAAATACCAGGTCGAAGCCCTCGTTCGATGTGGTGATGACGCAGTGGGGGTTGTGTGCGAGGTTGTCGCCTTTGACAGTGCCTTGCCCTGTTGTGAAGTAGTAAGTGCCGTCGATCCATTGTGCACCCAAGGGCACTACGTGGGGTCGACCGTCGGGGCGCATAGTCGCCAGCCAGGTGGTGCCGCCTTTGGCGACCAGATCAACTATCTCAGACCAAGGCTTTATTTGTGGGGGTGCCTTGAAGTCGGCGTTATTGGGAGTTGGCATTAACTCTGCTTTGGGTTCTTTTTCTGCCATGGGGTTCTCCTTTTTTCGGTTGTTGCGATAGTGATCAAGTTCAGTGCATTAACCGTGCCAGAAGACCGGGTATGCCGATGATGACGGGAGTTTTTGTACACGAAGAATCGAAGTGGGCGAAGAAGCACGAAGGTTTGTTTTTGAAGCACAGATATCACGGAGGACACAGAGATCACAGAGGTTTTTTATGGGTTTGGAGGGGTGTGAATTATTGGTAACGAGAATGTAAGCACAATTTTGCGTTTTTTGGAGGGTGATGGGAGTTCAGGGTATGCGGTGGCTGGGATGTAACATGGTTGGTTGGGCATCTCCGTGGGGTGGTGGGTGTTGGGTTGGTAAGGTTGATCTGGTTGGTGTGTGAGGTGGGGGTGTATTCAGTTGTGAGTTAATTATAGTACGGATGTTCGGTATTGCAAGTAGCCAAAAGTACACATTTTGTTCGGGTTTTGGGATCTTTGTTGACGCGTTTTGGACGGGTTGTTTGAGATCAGCTTATGAGATCCGAGCTATTCAGGCCAATCTTCTAAAGCACATTCTACTGCATCCCTGACTTCTAGAGAGGGATCTTTCAACAGTGCGACGACTGCAATGCGTGTGGAGGGTTCGGCTATGATACTGAGGGCTAATGCTGCGTGAGCGCGTACATGCTCGGCCGGATCGCTCAGGAGAGGGAGAAGATATTGGGTGACTGAGGGATCGTGAGTGTAGCCAAGTTGGAGAGCGGCATACATGCGGCCACCCTTTGGGCCATGCCGGACTGCATCGATAAGGTAGGGTAGAAGTTGCTGATTGCTGAACTTTGCCATTACCAGTAATACTGATTGATACATTTCGTAGTTGTCGGGGTAGCCCAGTGACGCAAGTAGGGCCGGAACAACCGCGATATCAGGAACTTTCTCTACTTCCTCCCATATCTGGTCGAATATAGCGCCATAGGCATCGATTTGTTCCTGCGTGATTTCGTCGTCATCAGGCATTGGCGACATCGGTTTTAGCTGTTCGAGAAGTTGGGTGATGTGTGGATTCATTGAGAGGAGGGGGGTATTACTTGATCACGATGGGCTTGAGGCTTGGAGTGGCAGGTAGTGTGCGTTAGATGTCAGTCTGTAAGTATGTCGGAGAAAGTGGCGCGAATACGCTCATGTTCAATGTGGAAGATTCGGCCTTCTGTGAGCATACTGACTTCGGGTTGGGCTTCAGAGCTTTCGATTATATCTCGGATTAGTGTTTTGAGTTGGGCTAAATTAGCATCCGCTTTGTCTTCTGTTACAAGCCCGTTTAAGTCGTCGCCATTGGCAAGCCAGATTGAGGCATGGCTCAAGAAACAGAGATTTATGTAGCTTTGGGAATGGAAATTAGAATAGAGGTTTACGAATACTTCCATAAGATGCCTGGGTGAAGTCATGGAGCAACGATATGCATTCGTCCAGGGTATAGGGTGATTTTCATCCGGGTGGATTGCAACTGAAACAGATGGGTAGATGATGAATGAGGCAGATGTAGTATCAGATTGCCAGTTATCCAAGTGTTGGAGTGTATCAAGGCCAAGAGGTGGATGCAGGATAAAGGTAAGATCAGCAGAGGGATCCTCGAACTCGTAGATTGAGCGCGTTGCGTATTCGTTGTTACGTCTGCGAATACGATTGACGATGTCGACTAAATAGTCGTATTCGGGTGAGGGGTCGGGCGCGTCAAGAATTAAGCCGCCGGGTTGCCAGCGTAGCATACTATTGCATCTAACAGCGAAGTGTTCAAGAGCATAGCCAGCCAAGAAATAGTGTGCTGCCAGTCCATGCCGGCGCTTCCTGTGTTTAGGTATTACATGACCACCTACAGACATGGGCTGCATAAAATCGCTCTGAAAGAGAGGGCGAAGGAGGTTGGTCAGACTTGTTTCCCGAGGAAAGTAGAGGTCGAAAGCTAAGTAGCGTCCCATAGAGTTGAGGTTATTTGATCAGGTGAGGTTCGATGTAGGTGCCGGGCCAGAGGGTGACGCGGTAGTGGTCGTTGCCTTCTAGTCCGTCTTCTGATAGGGAGTCGAAGCCGCCATAGTAGACGAACGCGTTGTAGGTGCCAGGCGCTATGTCAAAAGTTGGGGCGTTATGAGCGCCGTACATCAGGCCGTAGATGATGATACGGCCTGATGGGACATTGAGACTGCATTCTACAACGTGATCCCAGGCGTCAGTTTCAAGGATTGGTCGGTGTTCTAGGAGTTCGACCTCTACGCCCATTTTGACGCCCCAGCGTTTGGTGCTTATGACGATTGAGTCAGATGGGGTTTTGCCTAATAAGGGTTCTGCGATGTTATCTTCGATCAGGTAGGATAGAGCAGGTGGATCCCACATGTTCACGCTGTCGCTATAGACGTAGTTGCTGTCTACGACATAGATTTGGTGGTAGGATGTTTCTATGGTATAGCGAGTCAGCATAAGAATAGATACTAGATTAATGGTGCAATAAGAGAATGTAGGTGACCTATGCACCGATATGCTTTATACCGCTTCAATATCCAATAGATTAAATGGGAGTGCAGCATTGGGATTCTGAATAAAACTAATGTTGCTCCTGGACTCCATCCAGAGAACGCCGCTAAGATGAGGTTCATGCAAGAAAAGTCCGTCCTTCCAAGCACGAGTTAGGTAAGTTTGGCCCATGATAGCACCTTGAGCATCAACGTGATAAGAAACTCGTTCTTGCCCAAGAACGATATCTTCCAAGTTATCAATACTAAGACCAGAATACATCGTTGGAGCGACTGCAAGTATCAGCGGCATATTGAGTTGTCCGAGTACATCACTGTATCGAAGGATTTTTTTCACGATCTTGCTCTGTAGCGGTTCATTATTCACTACCCAAGAATGCCCAGGCCCAATAATCTGCAGTGACGTGTAAGCGGGATTATAACGAACTACTTGGAAATGAGCACCTAGCCAAAGCTGTTCAGCACCTACCTGTGGCGGAACAGTTGTAAGCCAACTAGCGACGTTCTTAGCTAATTGCTCATTTATAGATTCAGTCAAAATTGCTGGAGTAGGTGAGATATGAACTGTAATACCGTAGGGAACTATTATCTCCTGTAGCCGACCTACAAGGTCAATGATATTTGCTCTAATTGACTTTTCAAGTTCGGCCTCCTCATCACTTGCGTGGCTGGCTGTAAAAACCTCAACAATAAATGACGTAGCAGCAGTTTTTACAAGCCAGTCTGGTGTAAGACCAGATAGTTTCGGCTCATATTCTATTTCGCATCCAAGTTGCTTTAAGTGATTACCAAAACGCAATTCATTAAGGGTATGATCTGCGTTTCGTGATCGCAGTCTGCTAATGAGTTGTTTTCGCGTCTCAGTTGGAAAGTCCGCGACCCAGTGCTCTATGAGTTCTCGTAAATCCGTTAGTTGCGTGGCTGTTGCAAGGATATATTGGAATGGAATTGGCTTATACTTTGGCATCATTGCAATGGCATTCTGCGCTTGTTCAATCCAGTCAGTTGTAAATACATCCATGACAAGTCACCTTTGATATAGTTAGCGGGAATAATTAGCACAGCCCCTGTACTAACAGGGTTTGGATGGTAGAAGCAAAGTTTAAAACAGGAGAAAATGGAGTGCAGAGCAGTCTAATCCCATCTAACGATCCCCAGCCAAGAGAGAAGATGTTGCCACCACTTACGCTGATTTCTACCAATCACACTATTGCCGTATTTGATGTGCTGAACTTTACGCCCCTTCTTGTACCCATACATATCACTTTTTCGGTAGTATGGATCGTGGTTTCTACGTCGTGACATTCTGTTCCCTTTCGATAAGAGGAAGTCGCGCTTCAAGGGTAGCCAAGCTTGAACTCTGGTCGGCAAGGCTACCCTCAGAAATGCGTCACGTAGGGTGGGGTTGCTCAATTACAGCATTCTCGCCGAAGAACGAACGGTTCCGCGACCCCCACCAAGGTCAACGGCGATGTGCCAGTGACCACTGTGAGGTATCTGTAATCGGACGGGTGATTGGGTTGCATGGCCACCGAGGTAGCTATGTCGCCGCCCAGCGCGATAACTACTAAAGTTCGAGCTATCGAGTAAGCGAACGTTTGCGGCGTTGCCGGAGAGGGTCACCTCTACGACAGCCCCTGCTTCTTGAAGTCCCAAGTCATGATGCACAAAACTCATTTTTGCCTCCTAGTTTTACTTATATCTTGACAAGTAAGTTCAGAGGCCGCAGGTAGAAGTAAGCGCAGTTTTCCACATATTTACATCGCTGTGAGTTGACCAGACAAACCTAAGCAGTGTTGACATATGAAGTTCACGTTGCTATACTCCTACACGCAGACCTCTGCCATATGAGCCTTGATCGGCACATATGAAAGATGGCGGCTTTGTGGCCGCTTACTTACACACTGAGCCAGGGCAGCCCCGCGAAAGACGGTCCTGGTTCGTTGTGTTTAACGCACATTATACTCCTCACAGCTAGCTGTGCATTAGGAGTGGATTCGGTGTGGAAAAGTTAGACCACACCCTGTTTATTTTATTACCAGGCAGTCGAGCGTAGTACCGTTATTCCTATTATACGCTCGGCTGCCTGGTAATTTATTGTTTCCGAAACGTTACTTAGCTACAACCGCTTGTAGTTCCGCAGGTGTTGCACTTTAAGCACGTCCCGTTGCGTACCAGGGTGAAGTTGCCGCATTCCCGGCAGCCTTCGCCTTCGTAGCCTTTCAGGCGGGCTTCGGCTATGGCTTCGCTTTTGGCGTTGGCGGGCTTGGGTATCACCGCTGTGGTCGTGAGGGTCAGGGCGGCGGAGGCTGAGCCGTTGCCGTTGCCTGCTTTGGCGTGTCCGTTGCCATTCCCGTTGCCATTCCCGTTGCCGTTGGTGTGGGCGTGACCGTTGCCGTTGCCGTTTGTGCTTACCGTAGTAGCGGGGCGGGCAGGCGAGGCCAGGTGGGCCGACGGGGTGATCTTGGTGGCGGGGCCGATTGTGGGGGTAGCGCGCTTCTGCTCAAGGTTCTGTACCGAGTCGCCGCGTGACTGCTCGCCTTCGGGAAGGTGGGCAAGGTCAAGGCGGTCGAGGTAGCAGATGGCAAGTTCGCGGAAGATGTAGTCGATCACAGATGTAACCATCTTGATGTGGTCGTTGCCGATCACGCGGCCCGCAGGCTCGAAGCGAGTGTAGATAAAGGCGTCCACGAACTCGTCCAACGGCACCCCGTACTGGAGGCCGAGCGAGATAGCGATCGAGAAGCAGTTCATAACGGAGCGGAAGGCCGCGCCCTCTTTGTGCATGTCGATGAAGATCTCGCCGAGGCGTCCGTCTTCGTACTCGCCTGTGCGGATATAGAGGTTGTGGCCCGCGATGTTGGCCTTCTGGGTGTAGCCTGCGCGGCGGTTAGGCAGTTTCTGGCGGCGTGCGATGTAGGACGTTTGCACGGCCTGTGCGCCCGCGGCGGCCAGTTCGGCTACGCGCTGGGCCATCGGGATAGCCTTTGTCTCTTCCTCTTCCTCTTCGATATCGTCAGCGATAGACGAGTTGAGCGGCTGGCTCAGCTTCGAGTTGTCGCGGTAGATAGCGACGGCCTTGATCATCAAGCGCCACGACTTCATGTAGATGTCGCCGATTTCGGCTATTGTGGCCGACTGGGGCATATTGACGGTCTTGCTGATCGCGCCTGAGATGAAGGGCTGGGCGGCGGCCATCATGTGGAGGTGGGAGGAAGGAGAGAGGTAGCGGGTGCCCTTGCGGCCGCACTTGTTGGCGCAGTCGAAGATGTTGAGGTGCTCGTCCTTCAGGCCGGGCGCGCCTTCGATGGTCATCGTGCCGCAGACGTAGTCGTTGGCGGCGGCGATGTCGGCCTTGGTGAAGCCGAGGGCGGGCAGGATGCCTGCGCGGTCGTTCAGTTGGGCGTCGGTGAGGTTGAGCACGTTCTTGCAGAACTCTTCGCCGAGGGTGAACTGGCTGAAAGCGAACCCAAGCTCGAATGCCGACGGGAGGGCCGATTCGACGCGCTCAAGGGCGGCATCATCAAAGCCGAGGAGTCGGAGGTTTTCGTGTGTGATTACGGGCGAACCCTTGAGAGTGCCGTGGCCGACAGCGTACTTGATGATGTTGTCGATCTGGCTGTCCGAGTAGCCCAGGTTTTGGAGCGCGGGCGGAACCGACTGGTTGATGATCTTGAAGTAGCCGCCGCCTGCGAGTTTCTTGAACTTCACAAGCGCGAAGTCGGGCTCGATGCCTGTGGTGTCGCACGACATTACAAGACCGATTGTGCCTGTGGGGGCGATTACTGTTACCTGGGCGTTGCGATAGCCGAACTTCTCACCTTTTTCCAGTGCGTCGTCCCACGACTCTTTGGCGGCTACGAGGAGGCCGGGAGGAGTGTTGGCGGGAGAGATGCCGGAGGGCTTGACTGTGAGTCCTTCGTATTCGCTATCGGCGGCGTTGTAGGCGGCTCGACGGTGGTTGCGGATAACACGGAGCATCGGGTCGCGGTTGGCGTCGTAGCGCTTGAACGCGCCAAGCTCAGAGGCGACTTCGGCGGAAGTTGCGTAGGCAACGCCTGTCATAATCGCTGTGATCGCGCCGCAGAGTGCATAGCCCTTGGGTGAGTCGTATGGAATGCCAAGGCGCATCAGGAGAGCGCCGAGGTTGGCATAGCCGAGGCCGAGGGTTCGGTAGAGATATGAGCGCAGAGCTATCTCTTCCGACGGATACTGAGCCATCGCCACCGAGATTTCGAGGGTGAGGGTCCAGAGGCGGTTGGCATGCTTGTATGCGGGTACATCGATAACTGTGTCGGGGTCGCCGCTCTGGAAGTGCATCAGGTTGAGCGATGCGAGGTTGCAGGCGGTGTCGTCGAGGAACATGTACTCGGAGCAGGGGTTCGAGCCGTTGATGCGGCCATCCACGGGGCAGGTGTGCCACTCGTTGATGGTGGTGTCATACTGGACACCGGGGTCGGCTGATGCCCATGCGGCGCGGTTCACACGCTCCCACAGGTCGCGAGCGGCGACTGTTTTGGAGGTGGTGCCGTCAACGCGGCGGGTGAGGTGCCAGTCCTTGCCCTTCTGAACAGCTTCGATGAACTTGTTGCTCAATCGAACCGAGTTGTTGGAGTTCTGGCCTGAGACTGTGACGTAGGCATCGCTTTCCCAGTCGGTGTCGTAGACGGGTAGCTCAAAGGTCTTGTCGCCCTGCTCTTTCCAGCACAGTGGGATCCGAAGCTTGGAATTCACGTGACTTGAAGTCGCGGCC
>JADMIO010634645.1_pt1 | contig 14748 bp, 14 predicted proteins | sample 8958161 | NCBI WGS metagenome assembly JADMIO01 (sample SAMN16585339, study PRJNA669376) | soil metagenome | isolation source: Crop rotation soil | place: USA: Cullars Rotation, Alabama | collected 2011 | reverse complement strand
CTCGCCGCTGAGGCGCGCGTGCGCGTGCGCCGCGAACACCGCGAGTTGCGCGACGGCCGCGGCGCGCGCATGGAGGATGACGGCGCCATCGCGCGCGAGTTCGCCGTCCCAGTACGCGAGTTCGTCGCGCTGCGCAGCGCCTTCGCTGATGCGCTTGAGGAGCGCGTTGCGTTGCGTGGTGACCTTCGCGTAGCGCTGCAGCGCGCGCAGGTACGTGCGGTCCACCTGCGAGAGCATGACGTCGAGGTAGCGGCGGCGGCCGGAGGGCGCGCCCCGCACGAGTTCCATGTCGTCGGTGGTGAAGAGCACGGCGGTGATGGCACCGATGATGTCGGACGCGCGGCGCGGCACGCCGTTGAGCTTGAGCCGCTTCGATGCGACGACACCATGCGCGCCCTGCCTGCCGATCACGGCGAGTTCGACGGTCACGTTGCCGGCGGAACGGACGGCCTCGCCCTCGACGCGCGCATACGGCTGCGGGCCGTCGCGCTCGGCCCAGGTGATGTAATCGGCGTCGCTGTCGGCGCGCTCGGATCGGCCGGCGGCAAGCAGGAAGATGGCTTCGAGGATGTTGGTCTTGCCCTGCGCGTTCTCGCCCAGCAGCAGCACGACGCCGGGCTCGAACTCGAAGTCCTGCCGGCCGTAGTTGCGAAAGTGGGTGAGCGCGAGGCGGCGGAGGTGCATGCGGAAGTGTAGGGGGCGGCGGGTTAGGGGTTAGGGACTGCTCGTGGTGAGGTATGCGCAATCAATACGAGGCGCCGTGAATCAGAAGGCAGCCCTTGTCATCGAGGCGCGAGTATATGCCGGGGTGGATGAAATAGCTGTCGGAGATGCAGAACATATGCTTGTTGTCATCGGTGACGCGCGTGGCCAGTCCGTCCCAGGCAATCTTCGAGTCCACCGTCGATCGAGACAACGTCGACCGTGTGGTCTCCTCCTCAGTGGTCTTCCCATAAGGATCGATCCAGTCACCCAACATGATGACGGTCACGGACTGGACCATTGGATTGCGAAGCATCGCGCGCATGGCACCAAACGTCGTGCGCGCAGACACGGTAAGCATGTCTGTCTCGCCTAGCGCGATTTTCGGCTTATACGTGAGGGTAATGTGGGCGCCCTCGATGGTCAGGTTCCGGGGATTGCCGAGATCTACGCCGCGCGACAGGCCGTCGGCCGTTTCGAGTCTTGCGCGGACTGCGTACTCGCTGATGGGCGCGTCCTCCTCCCATACAGGCACGGGAGTCGGCGAGGGGATGACGGTCGCCGTGGCTGAAGGCTCAATTGCGATCGTTGGTGTTGAAGGGATTTGCGTTGCCGCCCGGACATCGGCGACCGCGACTGCCGCAGCCGATTGGGACTGAGTCGTGATGGCCGAAGCGGCTTTCGCATCGTTGGACTCACCATCGGCGTCGCCGCCTTCGGTAGCCGCTCCGATGATCGCGAGCGTGAACAGGGCGACGATCGTTACGGCGGATGCCTGCCAGTACCACTTCAGCCGCCTCAAGCGGCGGTAGCCGTCGACATACTGCGCTCGCATCGACTTCAGCGCGCCCGACGCTGGCGGACGAGCGTGCGAAGACGGCTGAGCTGCGTCTGCAAACACAAACGAGCAGCCCCTGCACGAGAGATCATCGGCGTTCGCGCGAGGGGCGCCGCAGTTGGGGCACGGTTGTCTCGATGCGTCCACGTCACTCTCCCTCCCGACGTAGCTCGGATCGTACACCTGCGAGCAAAGAGGCTCAAGCGATCCTCGTCGCGCCTTCTGCGGAAGGCTGGCAGGCGGGAAGGAACATCGCTATAGATCGGGGCGCGGCGGGAGGAGCGGGACGATGGCGAAGCCGGTGCTGGTGATTGCGACGAACAATCCGGGGAAGCTACGGGAGTTCGAGCGGCTGCTCGACGGCTGCGGCTTCGATTTGACGACGCCGCGGGCACTCGGGGTGCCCTTCGACGTCGAAGAGACGGGCACGACGTTCGCCGAGAACGCGAAGCTGAAAGCCGTGGCGGCCGCCGAGTCGTGCGGGCACGTGGCGCTGGCTGATGACTCGGGGCTCGAGGTGGATGCGCTCGGCGGGCGCCCGGGAGTCTTCTCGGCGCGCTATGCTGGTGGGGACAGGACGGCCCCGGACATCAGCGAGGCGCGGCAGCTGGAACTGCTGCTCGGCGAGATGGAGGGGGTGCCGGATGCGGAGCGGAGCGCCCGTTTTCGCTGCGTGATTGCCATCGCGAGGCCCGGAAGCGACGACGCGCACGACGTGCGCTATGTGGACGGCGTGTTCGAAGGCCACATCGGGCATGAGGTGCGGGGTACGAATGGCTTCGGCTACGACCCCATCTTCATCGTGGCGGGGCGGGCGGTGACAAGCGCGGAGTTGCCGCCGGACGAGAAGAACCGGATCAGCCACCGCGGGCAGGCGGCGGCGAAGGCGCGGGACATCCTGCGAGAGATGATCGATGACGACGGACACGATTGACACGACGGCGGAAGCAATGCGCGACACGCGCGGCCGCGCGATGCGCGATCTGCGCATCTCCGTGACGGACCGCTGCAACTTTCGCTGCCGCTATTGCATGCCGAAGGAAGTGTTTGGCAGCGACTTCCAGTTCCTCAAGCGCGACGAGATCCTGTCGTTCGAGGAGATCGCCCGCGTCGCGCGCGTGTTCGCGTCGCTCGGGGTGCGCAAGGTGCGGCTGACCGGCGGCGAACCGCTGCTGCGCGCCGAACTGCCGAAGCTGATCGAGATGCTGGCGGCAATCCCGGACCTGGACATCGCGCTGACGACGAACGGGTCGCTGCTGGCAGAGCAGGCGCAGGCGCTCGCCGAGGCCGGCCTGCGCCGCGTGACCGTCAGCCTCGATTCGCTGGACGACGGCGTGTTCCGGGCGATGAACGACGTGAACTTCCCGGTCGCGCGCGTGCTCGATGGCATCGAGGCGGCCGCGCGCGCTGGACTCGACCCGATCAAGATCAACGCCGTCGTCAAGCGCGGCGTGAACGACCACACCGTCGTCGACCTGGCGCGCCATTTCCGCGAGAGCGGTCGCATCGTCCGCTTCATCGAGTACATGGACGTCGGCCACAGCAACGGCTGGCGCATGGACGACGTCGTGCCCGGCGACGAGATCGTGCGGATGATCTCGGCGGAGATGCCGCTCGTCGCCGAGGACGCGAACTATGCCGGCGAGGTGGCGCAGCGCTGGCGCTACCGGGACGGCGGCGGCGAAGTCGGCGTCATCACGTCGGTGACGCAGCCATTCTGCGGCGACTGCACGCGCGCCCGCATCTCGGCCGAAGGCAAGCTGTACACGTGCCTCTTCGCGACGACCGGCACGGACCTGCGCGCGCTGGTCCGCGACGGCGGCGGCGACGACGCGATCACGGCGGCGATCCGCGATGTGTGGTCGGTGCGCGATGACCGCTACTCCGAGCAGCGAAGCGAAGCGACGGAAGCGCCGCAGAGGATCGAGATGTCGTATATCGGGGGTTAGTCTTTGTTGGTCGTTGAGGACGGCCGTGAGGGCAAAGCGGCAAACAGCAAACAGCAGACAACAGACAGCAACCCCGAGCACATGCAACCTCCAGGTTCAGCCACCACCCGCCCATCGGATAACCTACGCGCATGACGAACAACGACCCTGATGAGGCGTTCGGCAAGCTCAGCCATATCGACGCGAGCGGGCGGGCGAAGATGGTCGATGTGTCGGCGAAGGTCGACACACAACGCGAGGCGTCGGCGCGCGGGCGCGTGGTGATGCGGCGCGAGACGCTGGCGCTGATCGAGCAGGACGGCCTGCCGAAGGGCGATGTGCTCGCGGTCGCGCAGATCGCCGGCGTAATGGCGGCGAAGCGCGCCCACGACCTGATCCCCATGTGCCATCCGCTGCTACTGACCGGCATCGATGTGACGCTGACCCCGAACGATGCCCGCGCGTGCGTCGAGATCGAAGCGACGATCCGCACGACCGGCAAGACCGGCGTCGAAATGGAAGCGCTGACAGCCGTCAGTGTCGCCGCACTCACCGTGTACGACATGTGCAAGGCCGTCGACCGCACGATGCGCATCGAGCAGGTGCGCGTCGTCCGCAAGAGCGGCGGCAAGTCGGGCGAGTGGAAGGCCCGGTAGGGGTTAGGGGTTAGGGAACGTCTGCTCGAAGGAGCCGTGCCGCCAGATGGCGGCTTCTTTACATGAGGGGCATGCCGCTGGCAGGATACGGGCAGCAAGAGGCGGCGATGGCGCCGTCATCCCCAAGGAGGGCCCCGATGACAACGGACGCACCAGCGCCTGAACCGGCGATCCGGCCGGCGAGCAACGCAAAGGTACCGTTTCCCCTGCAGGAGGGAGAAGCGGTGCTGAAGGTGTGCAAGCGGCACCCCATCTTCCTCTGGCCCGCGACGGTCTTCTTGCTGCTGGTGGCGGTCGTGCCGATCGCCGTCGTGGCCTGGGTGGTGAACGCCGTCGGTGACCTCAGTGGGACGACGGCGAAGGTGTTCTGGATCGTGGCGCTGATCTGGCTGGTGATCATCGGCGTGCGCGCGTTCTTCCAGTGGTGGCAGTACCACCACGACCTCTGGGTCATCACGAACCAGCGCATCGTGGACTACACGAGCAAGAACCCGATCAACCACCGCCTCTCGACGGCGGACCTCGTGAACGTGCAGGACATGACGGTCGAGCGCAACGGCATCCTCGCCGCGATCTTCAAGTTCGGCGACGTGATCTGCCAGACGGCGGCGGACCAGCAGGAGTTCGTGATGAGCGGCATCGCGCGGCCCGCGGAGGTGCAGTTGCTGGTGGACAAGGAGCGCGACAGGGAGCGCCGGTCGGGGACGAGATAGGAAGTGGGAAGCGGGACGTGAGAAATGGGATTTGTTGTTTGTTGTTTGATTGCAGCCCGTCGGGGTCAAAGAGCAAACAACAAACAGCAAAGCCCTATCACGCGCGAGGCTGCCGCGCTACTCCAGCGGCAGTTCGGGGTAGTCGAAGTCGTCGACCTTGATCGCCTCGACGATCATCACCTGCGGGAAGCGGTCCTGGACGATGCGCTCGATGCCAAGCTTCATGGTGACCATGCTCATCGGGCAGCCGTGACAGGAGCCCGCGAGCTGGAGCCGCAGACGGCCCTCGACGGGGTCCCACGACACCAGGTTCAGTTCGCCACCGTGTGAGTGCACGTAGGGGCGCATCTCGTCGAGGCAGGAGTCGATTTCGGCGAGCAGCGCCTCGTGTTCGGGGTTGGCCGCGGTCGCGGCGTCGGTTGTCATCCCTTACAGGGTAGCGAATGGGTGGTTAGTCGTTAGGCGGCTGGTTCCAGGCAGGGGCGATGGCGCGCGCCGCTCCGATGGGAAACGGTATCGAGCGGAGTTGGGGGATGAACTCGTCGCGCGGAGGACAGGTCTGAAGACCTGGTCCGTATAGTCTCCCGCCACCGACGACCGACGACCGACGACCAGCGACCAGCGCTAATTCCTCGTCGTGCCAGGGATGCCGATGGCGACGGTGACGCGCACGAAGACGGCGACGTCGGCGGACTTGCCGCCGGGGCCGAGTCCCTGGATGTGGAGCACGGCGGCGTCGCTGCCGAGCACCTTCGTGGGATCAACTGTCACCTTGAGCACGGTGCTGCGTTCGCACGGCGATCCGGACGAGCATGGCAGGTCGGGACCGACGGCGACGCCGGCCTGCTGCGACACCTTGATCCACGGCTTGTTTGAACTGACGCGCCACGGCGCGATGCCGGTGCCGGTGTTCGTGATGCGCAGCTCAGTGCCGGTAGCGGACTGGCCCGGCCGCACCGTCACGAGCGCGATGTTGCGGTCCACGCTGATCACCGGGTCGCCGAGGACCTGGGCGCGCAGCGACGCGTTCGGCTGGTTGGTCGGATCCTGGTGCTGCGGCTTCGGCGTCGGGATGTCCATCTGGCTGTACGGGTAGCGGAACTTCTGCAGGTCGAGCGGCGAGCGCCAGTAGGCGTTGTTGAGGTCGGGCAGGCTGACCGGCACCGCCTTCCACAACGGCTGCCCCTGCACGACCGGCGGGTGCGCCGCACACCCGAGCACGAGTTCCTGGTAGGGGTAATTGCTGCGGTTGTGGCCGAGCCCGTCGTTCTGCGGACCGCAACTGTACGCCGTGCGCGGCCATGAACCGTAGACGGGGTCGAGCGGATGGTTGCTGCGGTTCGCGCCGGGGCCGGTGAAGCCGTTGTAACTCCAGAGCGCGAAGTACCAGTTCTCCATGATGTGCGGGTCGCTGTTGGTGTCGATGCCGGCGACGGGGCGCGCTTCGGGGGCGGAGTTCCACTTGTCGATGAGGATCGCCGCGCCGCGCCCGATGTTGTAGGCGAAGTGCGTCGCGACGAGCGCCTGCTGGTCCGTCGGCTGGTCATTCTCACCGAGCGGCTGGGTCATGCCGGTGGTGACCTGCGCAATGCCGTAGCCGCAGTCGAACGAGACGAGCGCGGGGCCGATGGCGCCGAACGGCAGCGCGCCCGAACCCTGCGAGGTGACGCTTTCGAGCCAGCTGATCGACTTCAGCAGCGTCGGCGGCACGTAGACGTCGCCGGATGACTGCCGGCTGTCGCGCGTCCCCACTTCGATCGACGGCTGCGAGAAGAACGTGTCGTTCGGAAAGAGCATGTCGTAGCCGGCGAGGTCCATCGCCTGCATGTAGAGCTTGCGGTCCTCCGTGGCCTCATACGTCGTCGGCGGATCAACAAACGCGCACGCATCGACGACGCGCACATGGCGCGCGGGCATGGGTAGCATCGTCAGCACGCCCGCGAAGGCGAACACCGGTACGGCGAAACGCGCGCGGCGCGCGAGCGCAAACAGCAAAGAGCAAAGAGCAAATCGCACGCCGCGCACGCCGACCTTTGTTGTTTGTTCTTTGCTCTTTGCTCTCATCACGGCAGCCACCCCACGACCAGGATGTCGGCGCTATCGGAGACGCGCACACGGCCGCCATCGCGTAGCAGTTCGACGTGGCTCGTCGATGCGTCGAACGGCGTGCGGCCATCGAGCGCGCGCACGACGAGCGTCTCGCCGTCCGGCGACCAGCCGAGCGGCAGGTCGATGCCCTCGCCGTTCGTCGCCAGGTTCGATGCTGTGCCGGATGCGTCGAGCGCGAGGGCGTCGGAACCGCCATCAAGCTTGAGCGATGCGATGGCGAGCGCGCCGTCGTTGCGCCATTCGGGGTTGAATTCGCCGCGCGCCGTGCCGGCGCCGGGCGGTCCGGCCTCGAGGCCCGCAGGCGCGACCGCTTCGGTGGCTGTGCCCGTCGCGAAGTCGAATGTCATCGCGACGACGGCGGGCGTCTGGCCGCTGCCCGCGACCGAGTACGCGATCTTCGCTCCGTCGGGTGAGAGCTTCCAGTCGCGCGCGATCTGATCGCTGAGGTGCGCGATGTTCGTCTCGCCCGTGCCGTCGGCGCCAACGCTGTAGAGGTTCGTGCCGTCGTTGTTCAGCGTCGCGAAGTAGAGCTTCGAGCCGTCGGGCGCGAAGGCGATCGGGAAGACGGATGCGGATTGCCACGACGACAGCGTCGTGCGCGAGCCGTCGCGGCCCAGCAGCAGCAGGTCGAAGGACCCGGCGCCGCCGCTGTCGCCGGCGTCCGGCGCCGCTGTGTTCTTCCGCACGACGATCGATGCGCTATCGGGCGACCACACCGGCGGGACGAGCAGATCGACGTCGTCCGCGAGCGGCATCACATCGCCCCCGACATCGATGATGGCGGCCTGCGCGGGGACGTCGGGCGCCGGTCGCGGTGCGTCAGGAGCGAGCGCGGTGTAGGCGATCGCCTGGCCGTCGGGCGAGAGCACCGGGAAGACGCCGTAGCCCGGCGCGTGGTCGATCGTCGCGATCTGCGTGCGTCCATTGGCGGCATCGTCCGGATCGATGGCGACGATGGTGTCGGTGGTGTCGCCGAATTCGCTGATCAGCAGGCGCTGGCCGGCCGACTGGACGCGCTCGAACGGCGTGACGGCGGGGTCGGGGCCGAGGCGGTCGTATGCCAGCCAGCCACCGGCGACAGAGGCAGTCAGCGCGCCGGTGAGGAGCGCCGGTTTGGCAACCGCGGCCAGGACGCGGACGATGATCACAGGCGTTGTTCCCTCCCTGGAGGCTCGTCCGCACATCAATGTGCGGGCATTGAGCCGCGCCTATCTTCGTTCGCGCCGGTACCCCGCCAGGACCGGCAGCTAAGGTGCGGGCTTCGCGGGCACCGGCGCGTCAGCGTCGTGCTCGTCTTCACCCCAGGCACGCTTCACGTGCCGATACACGTAAAAGGCGACCGCGACGACGATGATGACCGCGATCGGATAATCGATCGGTCGCATCGCCGCGCGCAGGTCTTCCCAGTTCGCGCCCAGTTTATACCCGCCGTAGGCAAGGCCGGTAGACCAGATGAACGCGCCGAGAAATGTGTAGACGGTGAATTCCCAGATGGGGACACGAGAGATCCCGGCGGGTAGGCTGATGAACGTGCGCACGACGGGCAGCAGGCGCGAGAAGAAGATCGCCCACTTACCCCAGCGAGCGAAAAAGCGGTCCGCGAGATCGAGGTCGTGTCGAGAGACGAGGAAGTACTTGCCGTACTTGAGCGCGAAGGGCCGTCCGCCATAGGCGCCGACGTAGTACGCGATCCACGAGCCGACGGTATTGCCGATTGCGCCGAAGATGCCGGCGAGCAGCACCCACTCGAGTCCGCGGTTCTTGGCCTCGATCAGCTTCCAGCCGGCGAGCGGCATGATCAGTTCGGAGGGGAGCGGGATGGCGGCGGACTCGATCGCCATCATGACGATGACGCCGGGCCAGCCGATCGCGTTGTAGACGCCGGTGATGAAGTCGAGAAGGCTGTTCTCGATGCCGTGCAGCAGGATCCACCGCCCCTCAACCGCTCGCGCCACCGGCGAGCGATGGCGACCGCCGCCGATCCGGCGGCTCTGGCGAGTCTAGCGATGCGCTTCGGAAGGTGTCAATAGGGGAGGTCTGTAGGTTGGAAGTTGGATGTCGGACGTTCTCTCCAGTCTCCAGTCTCCAGTCTCCAGTCTCCAGTCTCCAGTCTCCCGCTATGATCTTCGCGACGGAGGTCACCTGCATGCTGGTACTCGCGCACATTCCTACGCCGCTGGACGAGGCGCCGCGGTTGTCGGCGGAGCTGGGGCTGCGCGTCCTGGTGAAGCGTGATGACATGACGGGGCTGGCGCTTGGCGGCAACAAGGCGCGCAAGCTCGATTACCTGATGCGCGATGCGGTCGAGCAGGGGTGCGACACGATCGTGACGGCGGGCGGTGCGCAGTCGAAGTTCGCGCGGATGACAGCGGCCGCGGCGGTGCGGCTCGGCATGGCGTGCCATCTGGTGCTGGGCGGCGACCCGCCCGCGCATTACAGCGGCAACCTCGTGCTCGACCGGCTGTTCGGCGCGCAGTTGCACTTCGCCGGCACGGAGGACTGGAGCCTGCTCGAGGCCGAGGTGCAGCGCCTCGCGACGGAGATGGGGCCGAAGGCGTACCCCATCCCCGTCGGCGGCGCGACGCCCGTGGGCGCGCTCGGCTACGTCCACGCGGCGGACGAGTTGCTGTCGCAGATGGACGCGCCGCCGGACTGGATCGTGCTCGCGGACGGCAGCGGCGGCACGCATGCCGGGCTGCTCGCAGGGCTACCGGGCGACGTGCGCGTTCTCGGCATCGATGTCTCGCGGCCACCGACGCCGCTCGTGGTGAGCATCCCGCGCCTCGCGGCGAAGGCGGCGGCGCTCGCGGGGCGTACTGCGCCGGCGGGCGAAGTGATCATCGCCGACCACACGGGCCCGAAGTACGCGGCGATCACCGAGGAGGCGCAAGACGCGGTACGGCTGGCGGCGCGGACGGAGGCGCTGGTGCTCGATCCGGTGTACACGGGGAAGGCGATGGCGGGGCTGATCGCGGCGGCGCGCGATGGCCGGATCAGCGGGACTGTCGTGTTCTGGCACACGGGTGGATCGGTGGCGCTGTTCGCGGACGAGTTCGTGGCGTTTTAAGAACAGACGACAGACAACAGACAACAAACAACAAATACTTCGACTGCCCGCTGACGACTGATGACTGACCACCGCCTACTGATTTCCGATGACTGGAGGTGTCCCGATGACTGACACGAGACGTGTGGCGGTGGTGACGGGGGCGAGCAGCGGGATTGGCGCGGCGACGGTGCGCGCGCTGCGCGACGCCGGCTTCGACGTGATCGCGGGAGCACGGCGGATCGACCGGCTGCGCGAGGTGACGGAGGCAGCCGGTGCGACGGCGTTCGCGCTCGACGTGCGCGACCGCGCGAGCGTCGAGGCGTTTGCCGCACAGGCGCCGCGCTGCGACGTGCTGGTGAACAACGCCGGTGGCGCACTCGGCCTGGCGCCGCTGTCGCAGGCGGACGACGAGCACTGGCGGACGATGTGGGAGACCAACGTCTTCGGGCTCATGCTGATGACGCGCGCGCTGCTTCCAAAGCTCGAAGCGTCGGGCAACGGACACATCGTCAACATCGGCTCGATCGCCGGCATCGAGACGTACCCCAACGGCAGCGGCTACACCAGCGTGAAGCACGCCGTGCGCGCGATCTCGCACACCATCCGGATCGAACTGCTCGGCAAGCCCGTGCATGTGACCGAGATCGACCCCGGGCTCGTCGAAACGGAGTTTAGCGTCGTGCGATTCGAGGGCGACCGCGAGCGCGCCGCGAAGGTGTACGAGGGCATGACGCCGCTGACGGCGGACGACATCGCCGAATGTGTGGCGTGGTCGGTAACGAGACCGAAGCACGTGAACATCGACGAGATGGTCGTGCGTCCGCTCGCACAGGCAACGGCGACGCAGGTCGCGCGTGGCGTGGGGCTGTGACGCTGGGGGCTGGTGATTGGTGAGTCGTGCCAGGAGAACCGCAGCGCGCTCTCTTCATGAGAGCGTTGAGCGGTGAGGCGAGCGGTTCGATGGATCCCGTCGGGACCGTCAGGCACGAGCGACGAAGGCGGCGCTATGGCGCGTGATGCGCATCGCGCCGCGCTCCCGCAGGTGCGCTTCCGCGAGCGTGCGGAAGGCGGCGAGCGCCTCGATGCCGCGGTCTTCGGGCAGATCGGAGCGGCCATACGGGTCCCATAGCGCCAGTAGCGAGGGCAGATCGGGCACGATCATGTCGCCGATCCAGTCGATGCGCGCGATGCGGTCGAAGTGACGCTCCACGTACCGTGCGCCGGAGTCGGTATCGAAGCGGGTGCCAATGTCTGCCGCCGGTTCCGGGCAGCCGGCGGTGCGCGCTGCCGCGGCGGCCATCTCGCCATACTCGCGCATGTTGTCGGGCGCGACGGTCGTGGCGACGAAGATGCCTCCGGGACGGAGGCAGCGCTTCATGCCGTCGATCGCAGAGTCGATGTCGCGCATGAAGTAGAGCGTCCAGCATGTCACGATCGCGTCCAGCGACAGCGCGCGGAACGGTAGGCGCTCCACGTCGCCGGTCATAATCGCGACGCTCTCGCCGTGCTTCTCTTGCGCGGCGCGCGCCATGACCGGCGACAGATCGAGCCCAACGATGCGGCTACTCGCGAACGCCGGGGCGATGGCGTCGAGCAGCCAGCCGGACCCGAATCCAAGTTCGGCGATCGTCGCGCCGGGCGTGGCCTCGGAGCGAAGCGCATCGAGCAGCGACGCCACGACGAGCGGCGGGTCTGTAGCGAAGCGCGTGATCACATCGAGCGCTGACAGAATCGGACTCGCGCCTCCGAACCGCTCGACGGCGAGGTCTCTCGGATCAGTGCTCATTCGCCCGCGCGCCTTCGTGTCACTTCGTGAGCCTTCGTGGATCAGATGGGAAGCTCCGGCGGCGGGAAGCGCTGCTTGAAGCCGAAGGCGTGGGCCGTGGGGCCGTGCGCGCGCAGGTGGTCGAGGCGCTCGTCCGCCTCCTCGACGCTCGGGATGTGGCCGGCGGGCACCCACCACATCGCGAGATAGGCCTCGGTCGGGTGCTCGATCCAGTCGCGGCGCCGGCGGAACACCTCGACGTGGTCGCTGTGGTACGTGTACTCGAACAGCGCCTCGATGGACTCCCACACGCTGAAGTTGATGAGGATCAGGTCGTCACCCCGCACCCGCGTGCTGGTCGAGTCGCCGCCATCGCCCTGGTGGCGCCAGACGAACCCTGGGCTGCGGTCGGCGAGGGTGTTGATGCGCACCAGGTTGGCGACGAAGTCCGCCATGGCGGGGTCGTCGAGCGGCGCGACCATGCGCGCGAGGTTGTACTGCGCGAGATGCCATGTGGGTTTCGGGCTGACGGTTGTCATTCAGGACATCATCGCGAGCGGGGCGGGGGGCGGTCAACCGCGCGAGAGCAAACAACAAACAGCGAAGAGCAGAGGCACCGTTCGGATATTGCTCTTTGCCCTTTGCCCTTTGCCCTTTGCTGTCTGTTGTCTGTTGTCCGTTGACTCTCCTACAGCTCGATCCCCAGTTCGTCGAGGTTCTTCCGCGCCGGTGCGTCGATGTCCACCTCCAGCGCGTTCAGCATCCGCGAGACCATGTTGTAGTAGCCGACGACCATCGTCAGTTCGACGACTTCCTCGGCGTTGAGGAACGCGGCGACAGCATCATAGGTCGCGTCGGACACGCGGGATTCGGTCGAGAGTTCGCCCGCGTACGCGAGGACGGCCATCTGTTGCGGGTCGAACAGCGCGACCGCCGGATCGACGATGCCGCGCACCTGGCTGTCGGAAAGCCCGACCCGCCGCGCGAAGGCGATGTGCTGCGAGAACTCGTACGGCGACCGGCAGACCTGGCCGGCCTTGAGGATCGCCAGTTCGCGCAGTTTCGGGTCGAGCTTCCCCTCTTCGAGCAAATAGCTGCCGAACTTCATGAACCGCTTGAGCGCCTCCGGGCTGTGCGAGAGCGCCCGAAAGATGTTGAGGATGGGCCCGCGCTGTCCCATGCGCTCGAACAGCCAGCGATGTTCCTCGGGCAGGTCCTCGGTCTCGTTCAGCCGTACGCGCGTCATGGCCACCTCCTGCGGGGATGGTAGCCGTTTGCGCGTTTGGTCGCTGGTCGCTAGTCGGTGGTGGTTGTCGCTGGTCGGGTGTCGCGCGCGATGACGTCCGCAAATTGTTCGTCGGTAGTTTCTGAGATTACCGGTACCGACCATGTTGGTATCGGGTGGGACAGCTCTGTCTCGTGGCGACTCTGCGAGAAAACCTGTCCGTACGGAGCGGTGCCTCGCGGTGAGATCAGGCGTCCGCGGCGATCGGCCGGCGCATGAGCGCGTCGGCTTCAGCGATGAAGCGGTCGTCTACAACGATCGATGACTCGGTACCGATGCGCGCGAAGAGGAACACCACCTCACGCACCCGCATGCCCGTCGCGCGGTGCGCCGCCCACGCGTACACCAGCGCCTGCGTGCGGTACGTGCCGTTGGTGCGGATGTCGGCCTCGGCGGCGCTCACGCGGTCGGTCTTGAAATCGACGATGACGATGCCGCCATCCTCCTCGAACAGCAGGTCGATGCGCCCCTCGGCGAGGCCGTCCGGTCCGCCGTCCGGCAGCGGCGCGGTGAACGGCGCCTCGCGCAGCAGCCGCGGCGATTGCCGCGCACGTGCGACGATCTCGCTCGCGAGCGCGCGCCGCGCCGTCTGCTCGATCTCACCCTCGCGCCCGGGAAGCGAGTACTCGCGCGCGACGGCGACGGACAGCGCCGCGGCGTCGTCGGGCCGCGCGAGTTCGATGCGCTCCAGCAGCGCGTGCACGGCCGTGCCGAACTCCGCCGCCTTGCCGCGGCGGATCTGGCCCTCCTCGGACGACGGCGCGTCCTCATCGAGCTTCATCGAGCTCGCCGTTCGGACGAGCAGCTGCGCGTTCGCCGCGTCGAGCGCCGCATCGTGGCGGGCGAGCCATGCCTCGCGCGTCTCGATCACCTCGCGCACGGCGGACGCCGCGGCTGTGACCGGGGGCCGCCGCCAGATCGGCAGTTCGTCGCCGACGCGCTCGAGTTCGGCGCCGTCCATGCGCACGGCAGTCGTCTCGATGCCGCCCTTGCGCAGCCACGTGTTCAGCGTGTCGCGCCGGTTGCCGCTCGGCCTCCTGCTCGCGTCCGTCCGCACCATCGGCACGACCACGCGGTCGCGCGCGCGTGTCGCGGCCACGTACAGGAGGCGCAGGTCCTCGGCCTCGCGGTGGTCGTGCTCGCTCGTCTCCGCATCCTCGAAGCCGGGCGTCTGGAAGCCGTCATCCTTCGAACCGATGCGGATCTCCAGCGACGGGCCGCCGGCGTCGTGCGACGGGATCACGGTGGTGTAGTCGGACCGCAGCGTGTCCATGTTCGCGAAGATGACGATCGAGAACTCGAGGCCCTTTGCCGCGTGGATGGTGAGGATGCGGACGACGTCGTCGGTCTCCTCGCTGATCGCGGCCTCCGCTTCGGGTACGGCGCCGTAGCGCCAGTCGCTGGCGCGATCGATGTTGGATTTCAGCCAGCGCACGAAGCCACGCAGGCCGCCGCCGCGCGCGTCGATGAACGCGCGCGCCTGGTCGATGACCTTCAGCAGGTTTGCGGCGACCTGGTCGCCCTGCGGCTGCAGCATCGCGAACTCGACGAGCCGCATGCGGCCGAGCACGTCGCGGATCAGGTCCGGCAGCAATTGCGTGTGGCGCCGTTCCCCGAACGCACGCAGAACGCGCAGCGCGGCGGCCACGTCGCCGGGCGCGTCGTCGGGGACGTATGCCTGTGTGAGCTTCGCGGTCTGCCGG
>JADMIO010928683.1_pt1 | contig 14749 bp, 12 predicted proteins | sample 8958161 | NCBI WGS metagenome assembly JADMIO01 (sample SAMN16585339, study PRJNA669376) | soil metagenome | isolation source: Crop rotation soil | place: USA: Cullars Rotation, Alabama | collected 2011 | reverse complement strand
GCCGCGTTTGGTTAGTGCGACGTTCATGATCGGCGAGGCGGCCTTCGCGTCGTCGAAGAACATCTCATAAAAGTCCCCAAGCCGGTAAAACAGGATGATGTCGGCGGGTAACGAGCGCCGCATGGCCTGGTATTGGGCCATCATCGGCGTGAGTGCGGGCTCGGACATGGGCGGAGACTGGAGGGGCGGTTTGGAAGAATCAAGAAGGGAGGGAAATTGAGGCGATTTGGAGAAAATAGTGGACAAATGGCGGGGTGTGCCATACTGAGTATGGCATGAAGATGACCATGCATATTGACGAGTCCTTGTTGGACAGGGTGATCGAGGCATACGGCTACGCGAGCAAAACCGAGGCCGTGGAAATGGCCTTGCGGGAATTGGACCGGAGGACGCGTTTCCGGGAATTGGGGAAGCTTGGCATGGGAATGACCCCTGAAGAATTGGGCGATGCGGTGGACCCCAATTATGACCTGATGTCAGCGAGAGTCGCCGAAACCCCTCCGAAATATGGCAAGTGATGTTTTGATCGATAGCAACGTTTACATTGATCTCCTCAGGGGCAGGAAAGACGTCGTCGCCACGCTGTATGACTGGGCTGACCTGCGGGACCGGAATCTGGTGATCTGCGGGATGGTCCGGTTGGAAGTGCTGCGGGGGTTGAAATCCTTGAAAGCGTTTCAAAGCATCTCTTCCCTCATGGATGTGATGATCAACGTCCCGAGTGACAACCATCTGTGGAGCGAGGCCACGGATCTCGCGTGGAATCTTGATCGGAAGGGAATCACGATCCCCGGGGCGGACGCCGTGATCGCGGCGTCCGCGTTGAGATCCGGTTCCTCGGTGATGACCTCAGACGCGCATTTTTCCCATATCGAGGGGCTGCGGGTCATTGCTCCGCCAGCGGATTGGTTCGCCTAAAAGAAAGCGAAAAATTCGCGCGAAATGAATTTAGCGCTCCAATTCTAACGCACCCGTTCCAGCAGCCAGGCCAGCAGGCCGCTGATAGGCATCCGCTCCTGCTCCATCGAATCGCGATGACGCACGGTGACGGTGTCTTTCAGCTCCGCATTTTCCTCACCGAGGGTTTCGAAATCGACTGTGATGCAGAACGGCGTGCCGACTTCATCCTGGCGACGATAACGGCGGCCGACTGCTCCACCGTCATCGTAGGAAACGGTCATCCACTTCTGGAGCGACTTCTGGATTTCCTTCGCGATGCGGACCTGTTCCTCGTTCTTCTTGAGCAGCGGGAAAATGCCGACTTTCACCGGAGCCATCGCCGGCTTGAAGCGCAGGACGGTGCGGACGTCGTCCTTGCCCTTGTCATCCGTTAGGGTCTCTTCGTCGAATGCTTCGCAAATGAGCGCCAGCACCGTGCGGTCGCAACCGGCGGATGGTTCGACCACGTGCGGCAGGAACTTTTCCTTCGTCTCCTCGTCGAAATAGACCAGCGACTTGCCCGCGCCTTTCTCGTGCACGCCGAGGTCGTAGTCCGTCCGATAGGCCACGCCTTCCAGCTCCTGGACGCCGAACGGGAACTCGTATTCGATGTCGTAGGTCTTCTTCGAATAGAACGCGCGCTCGCCATCCGGAATGTCGTTGATGTGGAGCTTGGTGCGCGGGATTCCGATTTCGTCGTAGAACGAAAGACGTGTTTCGAGCCACTCGTCGGTCAGGCGCAGGCCGTCGTCAGGGTGGCAGAAATACTCGATCTCCATTTGCTCGAACTCGCGCGAACGGAAGGTGAAATTGCGCGGGTTAATTTCGTTGCGGAAAGACTTGCCACATTGCGCGATGCCGAACGGCAGCTTCACGCGGTTAGAGTCCAGCACGTTCTTGTATTGCACGAAAATCGACTGCGCGGTCTCCGGACGGAGATAGGCGATCTGATCGCCGGTCGCGCCGAAGTTCGTTTGCAGCATCAGGTTGAATTGGCGCGGCTCGGTGAGCAGCGATCCGTTTTCCGGATTGAATCCGGTCGTGCCAGTGACCTCCTCGCGGCGGTCTTCCGTTAGTTCGAGTTCCTTGGGTGAGATCTTTTTGTCAGGCATGTGGTCGGCATAGAATTTCCGCGCCGTCTTGTGGGATTCGATCGGATCCTTGCCCGGCGCCACCAGCACCGCGAAGGCCTTGTCGGACGACCAGCCGGTCGCCGGATGTTTCGCTCCGCTGAACCATACCGTCGTGCCGTCCTGCGCCGGAATCTGGTCCGCGCGGAGACGAGCCTTCGAGAGCAAGCAATCGCACATCGGGTCGCTGAATCCACCGACGTGGCCGGAGGAAACCAGCACCTGCTCCATCGTTAGAATCGCGCCGTCCATGCCCAGCACGTCATCGCGCTCCTGCACGGTCTTCCGCCACCAGTAGTCCTTCAAATTTCGCTTCAACTCGGCACCGAGCGGGCCGTAGTCCCAGCAACCGTTGAGGCCACCGTAAAGCTCCCCCGCTTGGAAAATGAAGCCGCGGCGTTTGCACAGCGACACGATTTTTTCCATGCGGGCGGGATCGGTGACATCTTTGTTGGCCATAATTGAATCAGGTTGGGGCGCGAAGCGAAGCAGGCGCGGCGGCGGGCGGCAAGACGGGATTGCGTTCTCTGACGGGATGGGGAAAATGCCGCCATGACCCGCTGCCCGTGGCTTCCGCTCCAACACCCGCTCTACGTCGAATACCACGATACCGAGTGGGGCGTCCCGTCGCGCGATTCCCGCTACCTCTTCGAATGCATCTGCCTCGAAGGCGCGCAGGCCGGCCTCTCGTGGTGGACCGTTCTCCAAAAGCGCGAACGCTATCGTCAGGTTTTTCACAACTTCGAACCCGCGAAAGTCGCGAAAATGACCGACGCGCAGTTGGAAAAACTCCTGCTCGATCCCGGCATCATCCGCCACCGCGGGAAAATCCTCTCCGTCCGCCAGAATGCCCAGGCTTGGCTGAAACTCAGCGATCCCGTGGAGTGGCTGTGGAGTTTCACGGGAGGAAAAACCCTCGTGAATGACCGGAAATCGCTATCCGATTTCATTTCGCATTCTCCCGAGTCCGACGCTCTATCAAAAGCGCTGAGGAAGGCCGGCTTCAACTTCGTCGGCACCACCACGATGTATGCGTTCCTGCAAGCCGTCGGCATGGTCAACGACCACACTGACGATTGTTTCTGCAAACACGGGGCCGCCTAACGCCATCGCGTGATGTCATTGTGGCCGGAAATGGGATATTACTTTTCCTGTCGCCGCGAGCAACCCTTCCCCCCGAAAAGCGGACAGCGACAAACACTCCCCCCAGTTGAGCCTCCCCCCGGGCTCGAAAAGGCCGGCGCAAATCAAGTTCCCCCCGCTTGGATTTCGCCGGCTTCTTTTTTTAATCGGGCTGCATGTTAGGGCTGCTTCCCCTGGCGTTTGGAAAAGCGCCCGTAAAATATAGTGGCCCTGTCGTGGAGGATATCCTCTGATGCCGCCCATCATGAAAACCTCCTATGCCATCGGGTTCGTCGCCGCATCGGTTTTGATCACCGTCGCCATCGAGGAGTCCCGCATCTCCTCACTGCGCAGCGCTGTGAAAACCGAGGAAAAATCGCCAGCCGCGAAAGTGGCGGCGGTGGCCGTCGTGGATTCCACGGAAGCGAGCGCCCCGGTGAAAACGAAGAACCGGTCCGAAGTGGTGCCCGCCTCACCCGCCAAGGATGCCGATACCGCGGATGAATCCTTCGCCAAGACCGCCCGCAAGATGTGGGACAATCCCGCGGGCAAATCCATGATGAGCCAGGGAGCGAAGATGGCCGTGGCGATGATGTACGAGGATTTCGTCGAAGGCTTGCATCTGGCCAAGGAAGAGTCCGACTATTTCAAGAATCTGCTAGGCAAGGAAATCGGCGACCAGCAGGAGCTCGGCATGAAAATGTTAGGCGCGACGCCGGAAGAGCAAAAGGCCCTGGCCGAAGAATTGAAAAAGCGCGGTAGCGACACCGAAGCGGAGATCAAGAAATTTCTCAACAACGACGAGGACTTCAAATCCTTCACCGAGTACAAGAACCGCCTCCCCGAGCACCAGCAGCTCGACGGTATCCGCACGGCGATGACCACCAAGGGCGCGCCGCTCGACGCGGACACTGAAGCCAAACTGGTCGATGCGATGTATCGCGCCCGCACGGAATCCAAAGCCCCGGATCTATCAGGCCCCAACGCCATGGACGAGATGGCCAAGGGCAACATCGTGGAAACTTACGAGAAAAGTTGGGAGATCCAACAGGAAGCCCTCCGTGGTGAAACCGCGAAAATCCTGAGTGTCGAGCAGATGACCGCCTTCCAAGACTACCAGAAGCAAGCGAAGGAAATGCAACTGATGGGCCTCAAGATGATGGAGAAAATGATGCCGAAGGAAATGGAGAAAATGTTGTCGACCCCTGAGAAGAAAGTGGACTTCAAATGATGTCGGGGAAGAAGAAGGGCGATCATTGACCCCTCTGGGCACGCTGACCGGCTTCAGATGAAGCGAACGGCGTGCTTCTTCGAAAGCTTGAGAACGTCGCCCGCCGCGGGTGAGACCGCGGCATTCGGATCGGTTAGCTTCCCGCCATTGAGTTGGACGGAGCCGGTGGTGATGAATTGCTTCTTCAGCTCGCCGTTGGATTTTTCCAGGCCGAAGGCGTTTTGGAAGGCGTGGGCGGTGAGGCTGAGAACGGTGAGCTCGGCGGGAAGATCCGCGAGGGAAAGCTCCGGCAGATCCGCGTGGACGAGGTCTTTTTTCGAGAAGCGGGTGTCCCAATCGGCGCGAGCGGCGGGGCCGGCTTCGGAGCCGTGGTAGCGGCTGGTGAGCTTCTCCGCCAGGGACTTTTTGGCATCCATCGGGTGGCCTGCTGGATCGCGGGCTTCGCCTAGCAGGAGCAGGTAGTAGCGGTCCATCAGTTCGTCGGAGACGCTCATGAGCTTGCCGAACATTTCCTGCGGCGCATCGCTGACGCCGACATAGTTGCCGTAGGACTTGGACATTTTTCTAACGCCATCGAGGCCTTCGAGCAGCGGCATGACCATGACGACCTGCTGTGGTTGGCCTTCTTCCTTCTGGAGATCTCGGCCGACGAGGATATTGAAGAGCTGGTCGGTGCCGCCGATCTCGACGTCGGCGCGGATTTCCACAGAGTCCCAGCCTTGCATGATCGGGTATTGCAGCTCGTGGAGGCGGATTTCCTGGCCGGCGTCGAGGCGGGTGCGGAAGTCCTCGCGCTGGAGCATCTGTTGGAGCGTGACGCGGGAGTTGAGTTTGAGGATTTCCTCGTAGGACATTTTCCGGAACCAGTCGCCGTTGTAAACGATCTCAGTTTTGGATTTGTCGAGGATCTTGAAGGCTTGGTCGGTGTAGGTGGCGGCATTTACCAACACTTCATCGCGGGTCAGCGGCGGGCGGGTGGCGGAACGGCCGGAAGGATCGCCGATGGTTGCGGTGAAATCGCCGATGAGGAGGACGGCTTGGTGGCCGAGAAGCTGGAACTGGCGGAGTTTTTCCAACGCGACCGTGTGGCCGAGGTGGATGTCCGGCGCGGTGGGATCGACGCCGAGCTTGATCCGCAGCGGACGGCCGAGGCGGAGTTTTTCGAGCAGTTCCTTTTCGGATAGAACCTTGGCGGTGCCGGCGGTGAGTTGGGCGAGTTGTTGTTCGGGAGACATGTGGGGAAAATTCTGAAATGCTGAGAAGCTGAAATTCTGAAATGAAGAGAAGAGAAGATAGGAGGCGGGAGCTGGGTGCGATTCGCGAAGCGCTGTCTGTAATTTCAGCGGTTCAGCATTTCAGTTTTTCAGCTTTTCTCCCTCAAGGTGCAGCTTGAGGATGCGTTTGAGTTCCTCATCGGCTTGAGTGTTGTCGGGCACGCTGTGGTTGCAGGGGACGATGCATTCGGAGGCAACCGGCTCGACGTGGGACGACCAGTAGGGGACGATGCCGTCACTGCTGTTAGGGGTGTTGTTTTTGCCGCGGTCGCCGATAATGGAGTGGCAGGTGATGGTTCGCGGCAGCGGCATGGAGCCGAGGGCGATGTTGGATTTGTCGTTGGGGGAAAGGCTGCTGATCGAGTTCGGCATGGTGGGCTTTGCCTGGTCTCCTGCCAGCGCGTTGCTCATGCCTTGGACGGTGACATCGAGGAGCCCGATGGTGAGTGTCTTCGGCAGGTGGATGAGCCGGGAGATCCAGACGGCGACGCGGAAGTTGGCAACCGGACTTCCTTGGTGCGGAACAGCCATGAAAACGACGCGCTTGGGCTCCGTCAGCGGTTGATAGAGCGTGACATCGCGGATGAGCTTGCGGGTCGGCTCGGAGACCTTGAGCTTGTCGATCGGGGTACTGAAAATGGCGTCGTAGAATTTCGTGCCGGGGTCGCTGACGCTGGAACGGGTGATGAGGCCACCCATGGAATGGCCGACGATGACCATGTTGTTGAGGTTCCGGTCGTTGCCCATGGTGCGGGCGTAGGCGCACGCGGCGCGCATTTGTTCACGGAATTTCGCCCCGCTGTAGAGCCATGGGTTTCCCGTCGGATAGTTGAAGAGCCACACCTGATAGCGTTGGCGGAACCAAGGCTCGGGAGCGAGGTCGTTGATGATGTTCTTGAAGGCATCCGGCGACGAGACGAGGCCGTGCACGAAGACGACCGGAATCTTGTCGGGATCGTAGGGCTGCAGGAAATAGAGGCCGGTTTCCTGGGAGAAACGTTCCGGCAGGATGACGTTTTGGATTTTCAGGTCATCCAGGTTGCACATTTTCCAGTAGAAGGCGTTGGGAGCAGTCCAATCGGCGGCGAGCGTTTGTTTGGAATTTCCGACCGTGACGTCATCATTGAGCCAGCGTTTGGTGAACTGCCAGACGGGGTGCTGACCAGGGCCATCGAAGGCCAGGGTGGCGGTGATATTATAAGGCAAGCCGTTAGGAAGGAGGTAGGGAGCGCGTTTGACGCCGACCGGCGTGGTCGCCTTCCAGCCGACCAAAGGAACTCCCACGCCTTCGGTTTTTTGGTGTTTGGCGACCGCATGGGTATTCACCTGCGATGCGGGAAACAGCGCATCGAGGTTGTCCAAATTCACCAGTTGCTTATCCGCTGGCGCAATCGAGGTGGCGAGGGCTGCGGCTCGGGAATTCCAATCGCCCGGCCCACAGTGGAGTTGGTCGAAAAGCTTGGCCACGGCGGCGTTGTATTGGGTCCGCGCGCCGCTCCATTCCGCCGATCGGGAAGGATTGCCGAGGATAATCCATTGCTGGCGGGCGCTTTGGACGAGCGTTGCGGCCGGCTGTCGTGAGGCCAGCGGGACGTGGGTGCACCGAGGCGGTTGGGGTGCCCCGCAATGGCAAAGCACGACGGCTAGAAGGAGAGGGATCGTTCGCGAGATGGCGGGGTTCATTGGATCACGGGCGGTTTCGCGAAAGGGCGGCTAGAATGCCTCGTGAAATGGGCCTGCCAAGCCCGGATTGAGGCCTCCTCATCCTTTCATTTTCGGGGAAATCACACCCGATCACGCAGTTGGTCGATTTTTCCCTTCCCAAATCGGCATTCACTGCTTACTCCTCGCGCCCGCCTGAAATGGTGGTCGTAGTTCAATGGTAGAGCCCCAGATTGTGATTCTGGTTGTTGCGGGTTCGAGTCCCGTCGATCACCCCATCTTTCCCATCGGGACCTCAATGGAGGTTTGGAAGGGGGGGAAGGTAACCGAGTAGAACGACTGATGCAGCCGCTTGAGAGCCGGATTCACTATAAATTTCGCAATTCGCTGCTGTTAGCGGAGGCGCTCACCCATCCCAGCCTCGCTTACGAGTCTCAGAAGCCGCATTTCGACAACCAGCGGATGGAATTTCTGGGAGACGCCGTGCTCCAATTGATCGTCACGGAAGAGCTTTTCAAGATGTTCCCGGATTTCACCGAGGGACGGCTAACCAAACTCCGCTCCCGGGTCGTTTCCCGCAGGGCGCTCGCCCGCTTCGCGATGGCGATTCATCTCGGCGACTATGTGTTGCTGGGAAAAGGCGAGGAAGCGACCGGTGGCCGCCGCCGCCTATCAACCCTAGCGGATGCATTCGAATCGCTGATCGGCGCGGTCTATCTGGATTCCGGGCCGAATCCGGCACGCGAACTGGTGCTGCGGCTGTTCGAGTCGGAAATCGGCAACATGATCACCAGTCCCGAGGAGCGCAATCCCAAGGGCGAACTCCAGGAATTTCTCCAAGCCATCCATCCGCAGGCACCCGTTTACCGCGTCATCGGCGAGAGCGGCCCCGACCATCGCCGCGTGTTCCAATCCGAAGTTTCCTGGCAAGGCAAGATCCTCGCGACGGGCAAAGGGAAGAGCAAAAAGGAAGCCGAAGCCCGCGCCGCCGCCGAAGCCTTGCGGGCGCGGTTGTGGGAGAAGTGAGGGGTTTCAGGAAACAGGGGCCTGCCCATCCCAGGTAGCCGACGTACTGCGAGATTCTGCTAGTGCAGGCTCTGGATTCAGCGGTTCGCTTCGCCGTCAGTCGTTCTTACTGATGATGGCCTTCTTCAGCTTGAGGTATTCTTTCTCGGTGATGATGCCTTGCTGGCGGGCCTTGTCCAAATCCGTCAACTGCTGGCCGACGGTTGCCTCGTTCTTGCTGTCTACTTTCGAACTGCTGAAGCAAGAGGTGAGGCTGCTGGAAATAGTGACCAGCAGGACACATGATAGAATCGATCGGGCGTTCATTGGGAAAAGTATTGGATGCCCGGAAGATGCGTAAAAAGCGCCGGTTTGCAAGGGATTCCAGCTCCAATGAATGGAGCCCCGGGAGCGGATTCCGTGTGGCGTGCTAACAAGCACTGCCCGTGCATGTAGCTTTGCCCCATTTGCTCATTGGGACGATTGTTTCCGCTGACGGAGCATTGCGGCGAGCTCGGTCAGTTGCTTTTTCTGTTCGGCGCCCATGGCCGGCGCGGCTGCGATTTCATCGAGAGCGGCGGCGTGTGATTCGTTACCATATAGGCTCACACATTTTAACAGTTCGGAGCGCAGGTTGCCGTCGCTGCGGTTGCGCCAGACCTTGATCGCGGCATCGGCGATCTTCGTTTCGAGCCCGAGGCCGGGCTGGACTCCGTAGGCGAGGCCCCATGCGGCACGGCCGCCGACGTTGTAGGAATCCGCATCGACCAACCGGTCGATGAGCAAGTCCACGCAGGCGGTGCCCTTGTTAGTCTGGGTGCTCAAGCACGAATAGACCGCGTAGTAGGGCAGCTCCTCGTCGTCCGGCTGGCGGTCCGCGCGGGCGAATTCCACCAGTTTCCGCTCCAGTTCCGGCGAAAACTTCGCACCCCCCATGGTGTCGATGAGCGAACGGCTCGGCGATTGCGCGTGTTGCAGAATGCCGAGCACCGTGCCGCCCGCCTCACCGGTTAGATCGCGTTTGGTGAGCCAGAACAAGCTGGCCACCACGCCCTTGCGCACCCCGTAGTCCGCATCGCCCGCCATGGCGGTGACGCGCGCGATGTCACCGTCATCCGGTGGCAGGGTCGCGACGAAACCCAAGGCCGTACGCCGCATCACCGCGTCGTGGTGCGACAGCAGCTCGATGATCGCCGGACGAAACGCCGTGCGGTCGAATTCCACGCCGCCCACTCCCCGGTATACCGCCAACGCCGCGAACACCTCCTTGTCGTCGGATGAAGCCATGGCCGCCCGCATTTCATCGAGCGCCTTTTGTTTCATCGCCGCGTCATCGATCTGCATTACGGCCTTGGTCCATGCTGCGATGCGATCCTTCACGGGCTCGAGGCGGGCGTTGTATTCCTCGTATTCACCGCGCCGGGTGTTAGGCTTCGGGGCCGGGGCGACGGCTTCCTTCCTCAGGCGGGCGAGCGTGGGCGACTTGGTTTCCCGCATCCCGACGGGTGCCGATTTCAATCGTTCCTCCAGCGAGGCGATGGTGCCGCGTTGGTTCAGGATGATGGGTGTTAGAATGCCTCCGGTGAGTGCGGCCGCCGCCAGGGCGCCGGTGAGGATGGGTTTCAGATTCATGGCGAAAAACGTGGTCCATGTCCCCGCCGAGGGGACTGCGGAAGTTGCGGCCGCGCGGAAAGCCGCCGAAGCCAGCACCGCGGCATTTCCCGACGGCGGAGCAAGGGCGGAAATCGCCGTCGGAAGGGTAGCGGCGGTCGCGCCGTGAAAACCCCGGCGCGCCAGCAGGGAGCGGAGTTTTTCGAGCGCCCGCGCCGCACGCTTCTGCGCGGCGTCCTCACCGATTCCGAGCTCACACGCCACCGCTCGCAGCGACTGGTTCTCTAAATACCGCAGCACCAGCAGCCGGCGGTCCTCCGAAGACAAACGATTCAGTGTCTCATCCAAATCCGCCATCCAAGCCGGTGCCTCGACCCCTCCGTGATCCAGGGACCAGCGCCGCTGAGCCTCGGCTTCCCGGACTCCCCGGCGTCGATCCGCCCGCCGCTGGCGTAGCGCCAGAAAAACCGCATGCCGGTGCAGCCAACCGCCCAGCGCCGTGTTGTCCGGCATTTCAGGCGCGAGCCTTGCCAAATCGGCAAACACCGCCTGTGCCACGTCGCGCGCCGACTCCCCGTTTCCCAAGACCCGCGCCGCCGTGCCCTGCACCAGTCCGCCATAGGCCTCCACCAATCGCCGGAACGACTCCGCGCATTTCCGTCGGCGGAAACGTGGAAACAACGCCTCCTCATCGCGTGCGGCGGACAAACGGTCGGACATGGAAGACATTTCCTGTATAGACCCGCCCGCTCCGCATCGCCGACAAATTTTTTTCCTCAGGAAAATCCCGGCATCACCGCCATTCCTCCACCCGAGAGCGGGACATCCACTACGCCAGCGCGGACAGCAGTTTCTGATGGATGCCGCCGAAGCCGCCGTTGGTGAGAACCGCGATGATGTCGCCGGATTCGGCCTTTTCCGTCACCTTGGCGATGATCGCGTCGAGATCGGGCAGATACCAACCTTGACCGCCGAGGCGGGCGATGTCGGCGGAAAGCAGGTCCGGGTCGAGCCGGTCGTTTTCCGGAAACTTGTGGAGGTCGGTGACGGCGGCGACGATGGAGAAATCGGCCAGCGCGAGGGCTTCGGCGAGTTCGGTTTGGAAAACGGCGCGGCGGGTGGTGTTGGAACGGGGTTCGAACAGGATCCACAGGCGGGAATCCGGATGGCGCTGGCGCAGACTCTGCACGGCAAGGCGGATGGCCGTCGGGTGGTGGGCGAAATCGTCGATGACCTTGATGCCGTTCACTTCGCCTTTAAGCTCCTGGCGGCGGGCGACGCCGTCGAAGCTCTCCAGTCCGCCGCGGATCTCGTCCGGAGTGAGCCCGGCAAACGTCGCGGCGGCGGTGGCCATCGCCGCGTTGCGGATGTTGAACTCGCCGGTCATCGGCACCGAGTAGGCAGCGCCGCCGAGGGTGAACGAACTGCCGTCGGTGGCGTAGGAAACATTCTCGATCCGCAGGGCGCAGGTTTCCCCGAAGCCGACGGTCGTGACGGGGCAGGGGGCTTTGCTGGCGACGTCGAGGCAGTTTTGTTCGTCGCCATTGACGAAGGCCACGCCGCCGCGCGGGACGATATTGAGCAGGCGGCGGAAGGTGAGTTTGATCTCGTCGATGTTGTTATAAATGTCCGCGTGGTCGAACTCCACGTTGTTCACCACCACGCACTCGGGCAGGTAATGGAGGAATTTCGAGCGCTTGTCGAAGAAGGCGGTGTCGTATTCGTCGCCCTCCAGGACGTTGAATTCCGAGTCAGTGAAATGCGCGCCGCAGCCGAGATTTTTCGGCAGTCCGCCGATCATGTAGCCGGGATCGCGGCCGGCGCTTTTGAAAATCCACGCCAGCATCGACGAGGTGGTGGTTTTCCCGTGGGTGCCGGAAACGACGAAATTGCGTTTCCCCCGGAGGAAGAACTCCTTCATCACCTCGGGCAGGGAATGATAGAGCAGTTTGCGGTCGAGCGCGGCCTCGGCCTCGGGATTGCCGCGTGAAATGGCGTTGCCGATGATGACCACATCCGTGTCGGTGGGGATGTTCTCCTCCTTGTAGCCTTCCGTGATCGTGATGCCCTGGCCGCGGAGGAAATCCGACATCGGCGGATAGACGTTGGAATCGGAACCGGTTACGGTAAAGCCGCGTTGTTTCATGGCGGCGGCGACGGCACCCATGGCCGTGCCACAGATCCCGGTGAAGTGAAATTTGTTCTTGTCGGACATCGAAGGGCGCGAGGCTAGGCCGCGATTTCCGGCCTGCCAATCAGGAATACGGGTGGTTAGCTGGCCGAGCGATCGGCACTCGATCGCGGGAAGGCTGGTTATTTTTGTCGGCGCAGGCCGACCTTCGGATGACGCCGGTCGTGCCGCAATACCGCGACCCAGATGGTTTCCGCGTCCCAATCGTAGAGGAAATGGTAAGGAAACGATCCGAGCGATGCCCTGCGAAGTCCCCAAACCGTTACAAGGTCTCGTCCCAACTCGCCGGATCCTTCAGCAGAATTTCCCGCAGCCGTCGGACCGGCATCGAACCGTGATCGCAGACTGCATCGTGGAATCGTTTCAACGAATACGCCGCGCCTTCCTGTTTCTCGAAGTCGCGCCGCAGCTTGAGGAGTTGCAGCTTCCCCACCGTGTAGAAGAGATAGCCGGGGTCGAAGGTGCCGCGCATCGCTTCCTGGTGAGAGGGTTTTTCCTCATAGTAGCAGTTGTCGCGGAAGAACTGCGTCGCCTCATCCACGCTCATGCCGTGGCAGTGCATCTTGATGGAGACGCACAACCGGCAGATGCGGAGCAGTGCCTCGTCCGATTGCGCGAGCCGATACTTTGCTCCTTCCGCGCCAGTGCCGCCGTAGCCAGCGTCTATCAGCATTTGTTCGCAGTAGTGCGCCCAGCCTTCGGCATAGGCATAGCTCCACAGGATTTTCTGGATGCGGCTGACGGGCGATGCATTCAAATGCAGGAACTGCACGTAGTGCCCGGGATACGCCTCGTGGATGCCTACGATGTCCGCTGTGTAACGATTGAATGCGCCGAGCCATTCATCCTTCTCCTTGGTTGACCATTCCTTCTCGACGGGCGTGACGAAGTAGTAAGCCTCCGTGGCGTTTTTCTCAAACGGCCCCGGCGCATCCATCGACGCGAAGCTGCCCGCGCGCTGGGGCGGCGGGGTTTCGGCCACGATCGCCCGCACCTCGCTCGGGATCGTGATGATCTGGCGGTCGACGAGAAATTGCCGGATCGCTTCGAGATTCCTCTTCGTATCGGGAATCAACGAGTCGGCGGTAGGATGATCGCGCTGCAGTTCGTGCATCGCCTCGGCCGGCGATTTCCCCGGTGCCACGACCTTCGCCGCCTCGGCAAACGCGGCCTGCTCCCGCTTCAACTCCGCCAGTCCGATCTCCAGAATTTTGTCCGGCGCTAGCGTGATGTCCTCCGGCGCGGCGAGGAACTTTTTGTAGCGCTCCTCGCCGAGCGCGAAATGATCGTCCGCGCGCGGCAGCTTTTCCTTCTCCAGCCAGGCGGCGTAGTCACGGAATGCCGCGCTGGCTTTCGCGGTCGCGTCCCTCACTTCGGCGACCAGCTTCTCATCCGTCGCGCCCTTGATGGCTTCCGCTAGGTCCTTTTCGAGAAAATCCGCGGAACCCTTCGCGATGTCCATCGCCAGCGTGATCTTCGGCCGTGGCATCGGATCGGCGAGATTCTCCCGCGCATTCGCGAGGAACGCGGGAGTGACCTGCGCCAGTTTCACGATGAAGCGCAAGCGGTCGGCGAGCGGGGCGAAGTCGCGCTTGAGATAGACATTGAAGTCGAGCGCGCCGGCGTAGGACATCGGGTTTTTCTCGAAATCATGCGACTCCTCGAAGCCGAACAACCTGCCTTGCACCGCGAGTTGCAACAGCCGGAAATCGAACTCCGCTGCCGGACCCAGCGATTTTCGTCCGGGGAATCCGGCCAGCCGCGTTTGGAAGTCCAGCAACCGCTTGCGCTCCGCATCGAGCGCCGCGCGCGAGTAGTCCGGTACCAGCCCGTCGTATTCGTGGAGCCCGAGATTGACGCTGCCGAGCGGGTCAAACGCGAGATAGCCTTTGAGGAATTCATCCGAGAGCTTCTTAAAATCTTCGTCGGCAGCGGGCGTGGCGGGCAGGACGAACGGAGCGGACCACAACGCGAGCAGAAGACAAGCCGGGCGGAATTTCAGGATCATGATGAGCACGAGCGTAGCTGCTGCCGCCCGTCTGCGAAGTCTATTCGGAGGGCTCTTCCTGCCTGATTCCCGATCCGGGCCGCTGGGTCCGTATTCCTCCTTGCGGTCTCATCCCGTTAGCTAACACACTGGCATAACCGAAATGACCATGCCCGACGAATTCCCCTACGACGCCATCCAGGCTTGTCAATTGGATGCCAGATGGAAAAGGTGCGCATGAAACTCCCTATTGTTATGAAGCCGCTCCTGCATGCGTTGTTCATGGTCTGCCTCCTGTTCTTGTCGCTGCCCTCCGCGTGGGCGCAGGGGAAGGAGCCGGACGAATTTCAGCAAGGCATGGAACGCTCCAAAAAGGGTGACATGGATAGGGCGATTGCGAGCTTCACGGCATGGCTTCAGAAACATCCGAAAGATGCCGGTGCCTACGGAAACCGGGGCATCGCCAAGCGAGCCAAGGGTGATTTCGACGGGGCCATCGCGGACTATTCCCAAGCCATCGAACTGGAACCGAAAGACGCTGGCACCTACAACCTCCGGGGCATTGCGAAGCGCGCCAAGGGTGATCTCGACGGGGCC
>JADMIO010928682.1_pt1 | contig 14749 bp, 11 predicted proteins | sample 8958161 | NCBI WGS metagenome assembly JADMIO01 (sample SAMN16585339, study PRJNA669376) | soil metagenome | isolation source: Crop rotation soil | place: USA: Cullars Rotation, Alabama | collected 2011 | reverse complement strand
GGCGGCTTTCGCCGCCAGCGATGCGACGCCCGTCGCCAACGGCGTGTATCAGCGGTCGACCAATCCGCTGGTCGGCGCGACGGTCGGCGTCGACAACGATGACTTCACGGTGTTCAACAACGATCCGGTCGGCGGCAACTGGACGCTGACCATCAAGGATTGGGGCGTCCAAGACACGGGACGCTTCGCCGGCTGGGCGATGGACCTGACGCTGATCCAGGGATGCGGCCAGGCACTTTCGGCATGTGCTGGCGACGTGGCGCCGCTGGGCGGCAACGGCACGGTGGACATCGATGACCTGGTGACGGTGATCACCACCTGGGGCCAGAGCGGCCTGCCTTCGGGCCCGCGGCCGCGCGGCGACTGCGCTCCGGGCGCGACCGGCGACTGCATCGTGAACATCGACGACTTGGTGAAGGTCATCACGACCTGGGGCAATTGCGCAGTCAGCACCGGCGCCTGCGCGCTTCCCAACAACACCTGCGCGGTGAACACCTCGGCCCAGTGCACCGCGGCCGCCGGCAAGGCGTGGGTCAAGGGTGCATCGTGCAATGATGCCGACGCCGATCGGATTCCCGATGCGTTTGAATTGAACAATTGCGCGTTCTGGAATCCGCCGTTCTACGGCACCAACCCCGCCGTCGCCGACACCGATTCCGACGGCATCAAGGACGGCGATGAAGCCTACGGCACCACCGCGGGGCTCGCCTTGAACACCTTCGGCTGCCTGGGCTGCCGCAAGGATCTGCTGGTGGAAACCGACTGGTTGAGAACCAACGCGCAGGCCGTCGACCGCAACAAGATGGATGTCGCCCAGGCCAACCGCGTGGAGATTGCGTTCAACAATGGACTGACCACCAATCCCAACGGCATCAATGGCATCAAGATCCACATCGACCGCGGCCAAGCCCCGTACAACGGCGGCAACGAAGTGCTGGATCCCAACAACAACGACATGCTGGACATGGCGAACCTCAACCTCGATGGTTCGGAGTTCATCGCGGTGAAGACCGCCAATTTCGCCGCCAACCGCCACGGGTACTTCCACTACTGCCTTCTGCACGACAAGTACAGCGTGGCGGGCACGTACCAGAATTCCTCGGGCGTGGCCGAACTGCCCGGCGATGATTTCTGCGTCAGCATGGGCCAGTGGGCGCTGGGCAACAATAATTTCATCGGCAACACGTTCATGCACGAGCTGGGGCACAACATCGGGCTGCATCACGGCGGCAACGAGGACCGCAACTTCAAGCCCAACTACAACTCGATCATGAATTACTGGTATCAGTTCTGCGGCATCGACACCACCAACGACTGCATTCCCGACAACGCGCTGGACTACTCGCGCGGCGTGCGCATCGCGCTCAACGAAAACGGCGCGTTGAACGAAGCGCTGGGCGTGACCGGTGCCGGCCCCGGCATCGACTGGAACGGCAACGGCAACGCCACCGACAACAACCTGTCGGAGAACATCAACTGCCGGCTTACCAACACGTTCGCCAATTCAGTCTGCGGCGTGCATGCCAAACAACCCGCGGCTTGCAGTGTGCTGGGACAGTGTTACGACTCCACCTGCAACAACCTGACCGATTTCAACGACTGGACTGGCTTGACGCTGCTGAATCTCAACGACGCGGACTTCGCGCCCAACAGCAGAATCATCCACTGCTGGCTGGATGATTATGAAGGCATCCAGCCGCCGAAGTAATCGGTCAACCTTGTTGTTGAGGTCAAAGACACAAGCGGACACGTAGTGGGTGCCACCGCCAGCGCAGGACACCGCATCTGTTCGCGGCGTCCGGAGTCGGCCGTGCCGGTGGCGGCTGGGTCCGGTGAATGCAATGATTCTTTCGTCATGAAACACACAGGGTGCCCGCCACGGCCGACTTCGCTGGCCGTGGCACCCGTGGGAGATCGCGAAATCGCGAAATCTCCAAGTCGCCGAATCACGAAGTCCTCAAATCACATTCCACCCGTCGGCGGCACAATCGGATCGACCACGTCGCTGGTCAGCCAGGCATGGCCTTCGGCGCGGATCAGGCCGGTCGGGCGGCCGGCATCGCTGAGCGCGGTCAGTAGCGACTGGTCATCCAGCACGTCGATCTTCGAAACTGATGCGCTTCGCAGCCGCTCGACCAGCGACTCATCGGTCTTGACAAATTCGATGATCGAGCGCGATCCGGACCCCCCGGATGCCCCGGTTGCCGCCGATGTGGACTGTTGTGCCAGCTGGACGTGATCAGCTTCGCGCGAGGCATGTCCCCGGAAATCCTGGATCAGCATCGCCAGTCCAACGACCGTCACCACCATCATCGCCGATGCCGCCATGTGCCTTCGTGTTCGGCGGCGGCGATGAATCGTCTGCATGTCGCCGATGAGCAGGCCGAGCATGGCGTCGCGGCGCCGGCGTCCTTCCGCCGACAACGAATCGGATGCGGATGTTTGAAGATGGTCATTCATGTTGATCCTCCAGGGCGGCATGCCGCATGGCTGAAAGCGCGCGGTTCAGGCGCCCATCCACGGCGCCCGGACGAAGCCCGATCGCGGCGCCGATCTGCGACAGCGTCCAGCCAAGGCCGAAGCGCAGCTTGAACAGGTGCCGCTGTTCATCGCTCAAGATGTTCAATTGTCCGGCGAGCCAGTTCAGATGCTCGTTGTCCCGCGGTGCGACGATTTCTTCGGCCGATGACGCAGACACCTTCGCCTCGCGCACTTTCAGTCGCCGTTCTGCGCGCAGACGGTCGTAGGCACAACGGTGCAGAACGGTTCGCAGCCACGCGATAAGTTGCGATTCATTCTGAAGAGGCTTCATGGACCGGATGACCTTGAGCATGACGTCCTGCACCACATCCAGGCTGAACGCCTCATCGCGGCCGGTGCAGCGACGGGCCTCGGCGTACAACCCGTCGAACCGCTGCCGATACAGCAACGCCAACGCCTCGGAGTCGCCCGAGGCGATGGCACTGGTGAGTTCGAGCACGGAAAGGGCCACATGCGGCTCCTGAGTTGGTCGACGCGATCCTCGTCGATCGCGCCGCCTGAAGCTTCAAGAGACTACCGCTTCTTCGCCTCGGCGAGCTCAGCTTCCAGGCGCTTGTTCTGTGCACGGCAGTTGTCGATCTCCAACTGGGCCTTCTGCAATTCGAGTTCAAGCGCCTGATTCTTCTGTGTCAACGGATTTCGAGGCGACATCTGCGGTGGCGGGGCCATCTGTTCGATCACCTGCTGAATGGCGTCGATCTGATCGGGACTGGCCCTGACGATGATCAGCCCGGTTGCCTCATGGAACTTCAGCTGCGCCGGCTTGCCCGGGTTGCTCAGAAGGTCCAGCGACGTCTGGACAGCGGTCAGCAGATCATTCGGTTGGGTGCCATTCTCGAGGATGTTCTTCACCGACCACACCCGCTGCATGATGCGATCGTCGACCGCGCGGCCCTGCACGGCCGCGTCAATGGCGTACACCATTTTCTCCTCGGAGCTGCCGCCGAAATTCTCGTGCACGGCAAGCTTGATGTACCGGTCGGCGGTCTGTGCCGTGCGCCCGTTGAGCACGCCCAGCGCGCCGGCGAGGCTGGCGTTGGTCAGATCAACCGCGGGCATCTGAACATCCTTGGTTTCGATCGCGGCGACGATGTTGACGCCGCCGGCGGCCTTCTTGAGGGCCTGCACATAATCGGCGACAGTGCCGCCGGGAAAATTCACCGTGACCAGGATCGGGCCCGGCTCAGGCGGGTCGGCGTTGACGGTTGTGGAAGACCACGGCAGGGCGGCGCCGGTGACGGCGGACAATGCCAGGGCGACAAAAATGGCGAGTGAGCGGTGCATGTTCAGGACTCCTTGAGTGACGGCGATTGTGGGGCCGTTCTGCAAGTCAAACGCCGCCGAAGGCCGGATTTCGCGCGGCGATTCGGTGAGTTGTTTGAATTGGGCACAAAAACACCGGCGAGAGAGAAAAGAAGGCAGAACTCGGGGGTGCCACGGCCAGCGAAGCGATAGCGAAGTCGGCCGTGGAGGGCACCATGTGTGTGTGGTAGTGGAAACAGCATCTCACATCGGAATTTGGCCAGGCCCACGTCGCCACGGCCGACTTCGGCCGCCGCAAACAGATGCGGCGGCCTGCGCTGGCCGTGGCACCCGGCGGAGATGTGGCACCCGACGAGGAAACGGCGCGTATCTATCTTTCTGCGAGGCGCGAGGCACTCTCGATTTCACCCAACTGATCCAACAACCACCCGGCAAACTGCTCCTTCGCCAGGCCTGGGGTGGACGGCAACGTGCGGCCATCCGCGAGCAACACGGTGGCGGTGATGGCGGGCGAGTCCATGGTTTCCAGCGGATTCGCCACGATCGCATCCAGTGTCTTGCGGGACAGTTTGTCGCGGGCGGACGCCATCAGGCGATCTTCGGGCTCCAGGGCAAAGCCGATGACGGTCTGATCCCTGCGGGTGATCGTCGCAAGTCCGGCGAGCAGGTCCGGCGTCGGCTCAAGCTGAAGAGACATCGGCCCGCCGCGCTTGATCTTCCCCGATGCCTGCTCCGCGGAGACTGCCGGTCGATAATCCGCGACCGCGGCGGCCATGATCAGGACATCGTGAGTCGGCCAATGTTCAAGCAGGAGAGCCTGCAGATCGGCGGTCGTCTGGAACCGGATGGTGTTCAGCAGCGAATGTTCGGGGGGCCGCAGAGGGGTCGGCCCAAGCAACAGCGTGGTCGGCCACCGCCTCTGCACGGCGGCGTCGGCCACGGCGATGCCCATGCGGCCCGAAGAACGGTTGGCAAGGTATCGAACCGCGTCAATCGGTTCGTGCGTCGGTCCGGCGGTGACCAAAATGCGGAGTGGAGTCAAGACAAACGTCCAAATGTCAAAACGTCAAAATGTCGAAAGGGCGGAACGATCCTTAGAATACGCTACGATGTTCTGTCTTTGGACTTTTGGATTTTGGACGTTTTGACTTTCCCCACCCATGGCCCGCAAACGCAAGAAAATCGGTGAAATCCTCGTCGAATGGGGCAAGGTCTCGCAGGCCCAGGTCGACCAGGCCCTGGGCATTGCCAAGGGCACCGGCAAGCGGATCGGCGAAGCCCTTGTCGAAGCCGGCCTGTGCAAGGAAGTGGACGTGGCCAAGGCCCTGTCCGAGCAGTTCGGCATGGAGTTCATCAACCTCGATGAGCCGGGCATGGCCGACGAGGTCGAGATGGACCTGGTGCCCGCGGAACTGGTCAAGAAGCACCTGATCCTGCCGCTGAGCAAGAACAACGGCCGGCTGAAGCTGATCATCCACGATCCGATGGATCTGGAGCTGCTGGACCTTCTGCGGTTCCGCCTGAACAGCGAGATCGACACCGCGATCGCGCCGAAGTCAGCGATCAAGTCGTTCATCGACGGGGCCGGCAGCGCAGCGGGCGGCGGAGTCAAGATGTTCTCCGACGAGTCGCTGGTGACTGAATCGGTGGACGTGACGGTGGACCGTTCCGTGGACGCCTCGGTCGACATCGCCGCGGGCGAAGACGCGCCGATCATCCGCCTGACGCACCGAATGATCACCGAAGCGGTGCGGTCGCGAGCGTCGGATATCCACGTTGAGCCGATGACTGACCGGGTGATTCTGCGCTACCGCATCGACGGCGTCTGCCACGTTCGCGACAACCTGCCCAAGCGCATGCAGTCGGCGCTGCTGGCCAGGTTGAAGCTGATGGCGGGCGTGAACATCGCCGAGCGGCGCGTTCCGCAGGACGGCCGCATCAAGTTCCCGGTGGACGGCGAGCCGATCGACTTCCGCGTGAGCTGCTGTCCGGCGTATCACGGCGAATCCGTGGTCATGCGTATTCTGCGGCCGGATTCAGTGAAGATCGGCCTGGTGAATCTCGGCTTTGAGCCGGACAACCTTGACCAATTCAACAAGATCATCCGCCGGCCCAACGGCATCTTCCTGGTGACCGGGCCGACCGGATCGGGCAAGACCACCACGCTGTACTCGGCGCTGGACGTGCTGAACCGGCCCGACCGCAAGATCATCACCGCGGAAGACCCGGTGGAATACAACTTCACGGGCATCAACCAGTGCCAGGTGCGTGAATCGATCGGGCTGACGTTCGGCAGCATTCTGCGAGCAATGCTTCGCCAGGCGCCGAACATCGTGCTGATCGGCGAAATCCGCGACCACGAAGTGGCGGAAATCGCCATCCAGGCCGCCCTCACCGGCCACCTGGTGTTCTCGACGCTGCACACCAACGATGCGCCGTCGGCGATCACGCGATTGATCGACATGGGCGTCAAGCCGTTCCTGGTCGCCAGCTCGATCCAGGCGATCATGGCCCAGCGGCTGATCCGCATTCTCTGCCCCAAGTGCAAGACCAAGGCCACCGAATTCGACCCGAAGATGATGAAGCTGGTCGACATCAACCAGGAAGAAATCGAGAAGGGCAACATCAGCAAGCCGGTGGGCTGCGCGAACTGCGGAACGGTCGGCTTCCGCGGCCGCAAGGCGATTTTCGAGATGATGCGGTTGAACAACGAGATCCGCGAATTGTCCTTCGCCCGCGCCCCGATCGGCCAGATCCGCGATGCGGCGATCCGCGGCGGCATGCGGACGCTGCTGTATGACGGCAAGATCAAGATCCTCCGCGGCGACACCACCCCCGATGAAATTGCCAAGTACGCCCAGGCGGATACGCTGGTGGGAACGAATATGGATATGGAATAGGCCGGCGCCAGGCATCAAGCATGAGGCACTTGCGTCCGCGCTGCAGGAAGTTGGTTTCACGCATGGGATTGACCCGTCTCGGCCCACGGCCCGGGTTTTCCCAGTGCCTCATGCTCAACGCTTGATGGCCGCTCGAACAAATGTCCACCGTTCAAATTGATCGTCTTCTCGACACCGTCGTCCGCCAGGGCGCTTCGGACCTTCACCTGAGCGTCGGCCGCAAGCCCACCATCCGTCTGCACGGCGGGCTGCGGAACCTCGACACCAAGGTGCTCGACAATGATGACTGCGTCGCCCTGATGAAGGCCATCACCCCCGAACGAGCCCAGCAGGAACTCCAGGAGGAAGGCTCGTGCGACTTCGGTTTCGCCTACGGCACCGAGGCCCGCTTCCGCGTGGCGGTGTTCCGCCAGCGCGGCGATGTCACCCTGGTTCTGCGTCTGATCCCCAACAAGCTGCTGAGCTTCGATGACATCGGCCTGCCGCAGATCGTCCGCGAGCTGTGCCGGCGTCCGCGCGGGTTGTTCATCGTGACCGGTCCGACCGGTTCGGGAAAAACCACGTCGCTGGCGACGATGATCGACTACATCAACACGAATCTCGACCGCCACATCGTGACGGCCGAGGACCCGATCGAGTATTACCATTACCACAAGAAGTCGATCGTCAACCAGCGCGAAGTGGGTGTGGACGTGCCGAGCTTCTCCGAAGCGCTCCGCCGCGTGCTGCGAGCCGACCCCGACGTGATCCTGGTCGGCGAAATGCGCGACTTGGAAACGATCGAAGCCGCCATCCGCGCCGCGGAAACCGGCCACTTGGTGTTCGCCACCCTGCACACCACCGGCGCGGCAGGCACCATCACCCGAATCATCGACGCCTTCCCGACCAACCAGCAGGCCCAAGTCCGGGTGCAGCTGTCCACCTCGCTGATCGCGGTGCTCAGTCAGCAGCTGCTGGCCCGCTGCGACAAGCCCGGCCGGGTGGCGGCCTACGAGTTCCTGGTGATCACCCCGGCCATCGCCAACCTCATCCGCGAAAACAAGACCTTCCGAATCGACTCGGCGATCCAGACCGGGCGCAAGTTCGGCATGCAGTTGCTCGATGACCACCTCTGGTCGCTCTATCAGAAGGGTCTGATTGCCGCAGATGAAATGATTGATAAGAGCAAAGACCCTGGCGACCTGACCGAGAAAGTGCACCGCGCCGGCGGTCAAGTTGGGCGAACTGAGATGGATGAAGGCGACGATTTCAAGGGTTGACGCTCGCACGCAACCGTGAAATCTCTCGTAGTCTCACGTCAATTATTTTCCTGAAATTTGTTCCGAAATCCAGTTGTCCAAACCAAAATTGGGCACGGCGATTTGCTGAAATTCTGGAATTTTCGAGAGATTATTCGAAACTCGTTGTCGCGCGCCTTCGGAATGTGTGATAGGTTGATTTGCGATTGGTTTCCGCCCGCTGGTGCTGCTTCAAAGCGATTCGGTTCGTGAGATGCTTCGACAGGTCGGTTCAGGCGGAAGCGGTGGAGGGGAACAGCTGGCGCAGTTTCGGCGTGTCTCGAGTACGGCGATCAGCCGACCGGGGCACTTGATGCGTTTGTCTTCCTTACGCAGCTCACCGCTCAGGAAACGTCATGGCCAAGAGTCCCATTCCATCGTCCAGCAAGCCACTCGGTTCCGGAGCACCCGGAGGCGGTGCCGGCAGCGGCGGCGGTGGTGGTGGCGCGGGTGGTGGCGGCGGAGTCGATCCGGCTGAACTGAAGGGTCGCCGCTTCGGCCGGGTGCTGACCAAGCTCAACAAGGTCACCCGCGACCAGGTGCATGAAGCGCTGAATCTTCAGAAGGCGAGAAAAGACAAGGGGCAGAAAAAGCTGATCGGCGAGCTGATGGTCGAACTGGGCTACATCAAGCCCAACGACATCCTCGAAGCATTGGCCGGACAGGCCGGCATGCGGATGGTCAATGTCGAGCTGGACAAGATCCCCGATGCGGCCTTCAAGGCGCTGCCTGCCGAATCCGCCAACACCTATCAGATCATTCCGCTGGATTACGACGAGCGCAGCAAGACGCTGACGATCGCGATGAAGAGCCCGGACAACTTCCAGGCGGTGGACGGGCTCCGCCTGCTGCTGGGGTTCAAGGTCAACGCGGTCGTCGCCCTGCCCGAGCAGATCGACGCGGTGCTGAAGAAGAAGTACAGCGGCGAATCGACGTCGATGGCGTCGGTGATGGCCGAGCTGAGCGAAGACCAGGCGCTGGCGGCGTTCGAAGGCCGCGGCGAGTCGATCGACCTGGAGGAGCTGGCGTCCGCGGCCGAAGACAACAAGGTCATCCGCCTGCTCAACCTGGTGCTGCTGCAGGCGATCAAGGACAAGGCGTCGGACATTCACTTCGAGCCGTTTGAAGATGAGTTCAAGATGCGCTACCGCATCGACGGCGTGCTGTACGAGATGATCCCGCCGCCGCGGCACCTGGCGCTGCCGATCGTCAGCCGCATCAAGGTCATGTCGAACCTCGACATCGCCGAGCGCCGCCTGCCGCAGGACGGCCGCATCGAACTGACCGTGGGCAATTCGCCGGTCGATCTGCGCATCAGCGTGCTGCCGACGATGTTCGGCGAATCCGTCGTCATGCGCGTGCTTGACCGCTCGAACGTGCAGCTGAGCCTCGACAAGATCGGCCTGCGCAACGATGAGCTGGAAAACCTGCGGACGCTGATTCAGAAACCCAACGGCATCATCATCGTCACCGGGCCGACCGGCAGCGGCAAAACCACGTCGCTGTACGCCGCGCTCAACGAATTGAACCAGCCAGACACCAAGATCCTCACCGCTGAAGACCCGGTCGAATACGACATCGACGGGCTGATCCAGTGCCAGGTGAACACCGAGCAGGAACTGACCTTCGGCAAGCTGCTGCGGTCGTTCCTGCGTCAGGACCCCGACATCATCCTCGTCGGCGAAATCCGCGACCTGGAGACCGCGCAGATCGCGGTGCAGGCGTCGCTCACCGGCCACCTGGTGTTCAGCACGCTGCACACCAACGATGCGCCATCGTCGATCCTGCGTCTGCTGGACCTGGGCATGGAGTCGTTCCTTCTGACGGCGACCATCGAGGCGATCGTGGCGCAGCGACTGGTGCGGCGGATCTGCCTCAAGTGCAAGGAGGAATTCGTGCCCACCGACGAGCAGCTGATGGAACTGCAGCTGCGCCGCCAGCACATCGAAGGCCGCACGCTGTATCGCGGCCGGGGCTGCGACAACTGCAACCACTCGGGCTACAAGGGCCGGCAGGCGATCTTCGAGATCATGGTGCTCGATGACCAGCTGCGCGAGTTGATCATGCAGGAAGCGTCGACCAACGTGCTGCGCGTCGAGTGCCGCAAGCGCGGCATGCGCACGCTGCGCGAGTCGGGCCTGCTGGCGATCTACGACGGACAGACCACCATCGATGAAGTCGTGCGGGAAACGATCATCGAAGATTGAATCGATTTCAGATTTCAGATTTCAGATTTCAGATTTCAGATTTCAGATTTCGGATTTCGGATTTCGGATTACGGATTACGGATTACGGATTACGGGTTTTGGATCGCTGATTGTGGATTGTGGATTGTGAAGGTGTCCAGTCGCGAGCCCACCGGCAAGCGCACCACAGGAAGAGCCAGGAATGCCTACTTATCAATACGAAGCGTTGAACTCCGCCGGCAAGCCCCAGAAGGGCACCGTGGAAGCCACCTCCAGCGAGGAGGCGATCCAGCGGATCAAGAGCCAGGGCTATTTCCCCACCGCGGTGCGCGAGCAGAAGGTCAAGGGCTCGGGAGCGACCGGCCCCGCCGCCAAGACCAAGAAGAAAAAGAAGAAGCGCGCCGACTTCTCGGCCCTTTCGATCGGCGGCGTGAGCCAGAAGAAGCTCACGCTGTTCACCCGCCAGCTCTCCACGCTGCAGGACGCCGGCCTGCCCCTGCTGCGCTCGATCCAGATTCTGGAAACCCAGCAGAAGCCCGGCCTGCTCAAGTCGATCCTCGGCGGCGTCGCCGAAGACGTCGAAGCCGGCACCACGCTCTCCGATTCGATGGCCAAGCATCCCAAGGCGTTCGACCGGCTGTACTGCAAGATGGTGAACGCCGGCGAGATCGGCGGCGTGCTCGACCTGATTCTCCAGCGCCTCGCGAACTTCATGGAAAAAGCCCAGCGGCTCCGCCGACGCATCATCGGCGCCATGATCTATCCCACCGTGGTCATCTGCATCGCGGTGCTGATCGTCACCGGCATCATGGTGTTCGTCATTCCGAAGTTCCAGGAAATCTTCAACGACTTTGAAGTGGAACTGCCCGCGCTGACGCAGTGGCTGATCCACACCTCGATGTGGGTCGCGGGCAAGTCGAGCCCCAACCAGACGATCCCCGGATTCATCTGGATTCTCGGCTCGCCGTTCCTGATTTTCTTCTTCTTCAAGTTGATACGAAAGACCGGGCCGGGGCGCGCGGCGACCGACATCATGCGCATCAAGGTGCCGATCATCGGCGGCCTGGTGAAGAAAACCGCGGTGGCCCGCTTCACCCGCACGCTGGGCACGCTGATCAGCGCGGGCGTGCCGATCCTCGAGGCCATTCTGATCACCCGCGACACCTCGGGCAACTATGTCTATGAGCAGGCGCTGACCAAGGTGCACGACAGCATCCGCGAAGGCGAAACCTTCGCCGGCCCGCTGCGCGAAGCCAAGGTCTGCGACGCCCTGGTGGTGAACATGATCGACGTCGGCGAAGAGACCGGCGACCTGGACACCATGCTCATGAAGATCGCCGACAACTACGACGAGGAAGTCGACGTCGCGGTGCAGGCGCTCCTGAGCCTGCTGGAGCCGCTGATGGTCGTGGTGCTGGGGTCGGTGGTCGGCACGATCGTGCTGGCGCTGTTCCTCCCGCTGGTGAAGATGATCGAATCGGTGTCAGGCGGCAAGGTGTAACCGTGAAGGATGCGATGATGATCGATTCGCGTGAACAACTCAGCACAGGCGCCCGCCGCGGCGTGCCGCTTCGCCTCGTTCGAAGGCGCGGTTTCACCATCGTCGAACTGCTCGTCGCCGTGGCGATCATCATCGTGCTGCTGAGCCTGCTGATCGTGGCGATGAGCGCCGCCGCCAAGAGCGGACAGACCGTGCGCACCAAGGCCCAGATGAACTCGATCCACCAGGGCATGGTGATGTTCAAGGAGCAGATCGGGTACGTCCCGCCGGTGCTCGGCCCTTCATCGAGCCCGATCGACCGGCTGCGGGAATTGTTCGTTCCCCCCAGCCCCGCATCGGCGACGTACAACAACGATGTCCAGGACTACTGGTCGTCGTGCGCCATCGCGGAGTACCTGATCGGCTACGGCAATCACTGGCAGGACGGCTACGGCCAGGTGAACGGCATGACGCCGGCGGCGGACAACATCCACGATTGGGATGCGGAATCCGGCGCCGGCATTCGCCATCCGGGTTCCGATGGCGTCTGGGAAGCCAGCATCATCGGCAACGGCAGCTTGTGCTACCGCATGGGCGGCAACGGCACGTGCAATCCCAACACCGGCTATAGCCGTGCCGAGACCAATCCGTTGGAAAGCGATAAGGGCAAGGTCTACGGGCCGTTCCTTGAACTGAAGGATGACCGCCTGGTCGCCGCGATCAGCGGATACGACGCCAATAACCAGCCGATCCTGCATTTCCCCGGCGATCCGCTGCCGGCGGGCGTGACGTACGACAGCCTTCCCAAGACCGTGGTGGATTACTGGGGCGTGCCGATCCGGTATTACCGCCAGCCGTATCCGCGCGGCGCGATCGCCGAGGCGTTCCGCTCCGGCGTGGATTACAACGGAAACAACAACGCGTACGACGACCGGCTGCCGTCGCTGGCGGATGTGTTCCTGCTTCGCGGCTACAGCCTGCCGAGCGGCGCGCTGAACGACGGCCTGGCCGACGCCTCCGGCGACACGGCGACCACCGCGGAACTGGCGGCGGCCAAATTCGCGATCTTCTCCTGCGGGGCCGACAAGCGCAGCAATCGAAACGTCCGCAACGACAGCGGTTTCGATGGCGACAGCGACGGCAAGCCCGATGACCTCAACCGCGACAACATCGTGCAGGTGGGACCATGATGAGTGCATACAACAGGCACGGAGGCACGGAGGCACGGAGGCACGAAGTGTTTGCACGTGAACGGCGCACGCCTGCGCTTTCGCACGCTCGCAAGGGCTTCACCCTCATCGAAATGGTCGTGGTCATCGGCATCATCGTCGCCCTGGCGGCGATCATCCTCGGCGTGGCCCGTTCGGTCAGTGAGAAATCCGAAGTCGACCAGACCCAGAATGTCCTGAAGCTGTTGGACCTGGCGATGGGTGAGTGGGAGACCGCGTCGGACCGCAAGCTTTCCTGGGGCTACGACGGGACGCCGCCGGGTATGAAGTATGAAATTCAGAGCGGCTATTCATCTTCACCACCGGAAGGTGTAGCTGAAAGACAGACCAGCGACTGCATCGCGAAGCTGCGAAGCAGCACTGGATCGAAAGAGATTCTTGCGAAAATAAACGACAAGCTGTTGGTTCGTACCGAGCTTCCCACCCCACGTGTCTTCATTCGCGACATGTGGGACAAAGAAATCGTAATGGTTCACCCTGGTCGGTTGTACGACCCGGTGAATGACCCGCCGTCAGTCATCAAAGACCTGGATGGCACGATCCGTACCACCGACGCTATTCCAAATGTTCATCACGACGGCTGCGAAATGCGTTTCGGCGCGTGCATCAACCGCCGCGTCTGCTTTGTTTCGGCGGGCCCCAACGGCCGCTTCGGCGATCTGCACCTCGACGTGGCCGCCAGTTCATTGACGCAGGCGCAACAGGCCGACATCGCCCTGGCGGCGGACAACATCTATTCATACACCCTGAGCCAGGAGCGTGCGCCATGATGAAACGCGCTCCCAGGCATGAAGTTCGTGCGTTCACGCTCATCGAACTGCTGGTGGTCATGGGCCTGATCGCGATCCTCGGCGCGATGACCGCACTGAGCTATCGCGCCATCGCCAAGGACGCCAAGCTTTCCTCTGGCAAGAACACGGTGATGGCGGTGCTCGACAACGCCCGCGGCCTGGCGATGAAAACCAACCGCCTGGTCATGGTGGTGTTCCGTCCGCGCATGGATGGTCCCCAGCGGATGTACGTCGAAGCGGTGCTGTGCAAATGGAGCGGCGAGACATATTCCTCGACGAGCATCGGAACCACTGATCGATTCATTCCGATATCCGACGTGCCGGCGCGGGCTCTTCCGTCCGGAATCAAGGTTGCCGGTCCTCGCTACGGCGAATTCACGCAGCTCAACCTGGTGCCTGGTTTCGATCGTTCGTGGGCCACTCAGGTCCAGTTGACGGCCATCAGGCAGAGTGATGGCTCTGGAGAGCAGTCCGGGGAGATGTTGGCAGTCATGTACGCGCCCGACGGAACGGTGATCACGCACAATTCTTCATCCGATTCCAACGCGGCGTACGTGGACTTCAATGGGGATCATTCCCAGCGCTTCCGTAACAACAATCTTGCTGTTGGAAACGTGCTGGATTGCGACTTCGTCAGTTCGTTTCCGCCCGCGGGCAATCCTTCGTATCAGCAGAAATTCGAGGATGACGAGCCCAATGTCAACATCGCGCCGTTCGTGGCGGTGTACGACGATGACAAGGCTCGTGAGAACCGCGCCACCGATTGGGTCTCGCTGACCGACATCCAGAACGAACTGACCGGCAACCCGAACAGCGCCGAGCCCGGCGGCTACATCAACCAGTACGCCGATCGGATCCATTTCAACAGGTACACGGGAGTGGCGATGAAATGATGACACTCCTGATGCAAAAGGCACGAAGGCACGGAGGCACGAAGGCACGGAGTGTGCGCAGCTTTGCGCTTGCGCCTTCGCATCGGGGGCGGCGCGGATTCTCGCTCATCGAAGTGCTCCTCGCCATCTTCATCCTCGGCGTGGGGATCATCAGCATCGCGGCGCTGTTTCCCGCGGGGATCGCGCAGC
>JADMIO011538837.1_pt1 | contig 14750 bp, 11 predicted proteins | sample 8958161 | NCBI WGS metagenome assembly JADMIO01 (sample SAMN16585339, study PRJNA669376) | soil metagenome | isolation source: Crop rotation soil | place: USA: Cullars Rotation, Alabama | collected 2011 | reverse complement strand
ACCGGCATCGGCATGCATCTCGCCGCGGCCCTTCTTCCATCGGCCGAACCGCGCGAGCTGCTGTCGCTGGGACGGACCGCGTTCGTCCGGTTGCGCGATCGGGAACGTTCGCTGCGCGCGCTGCTGCGCCGGGACATCGATCAGTCGGGAATCGGGCTGGTGCTGCGCTGGCTCGCCCCCCACGCACCCGCGCGGGCGCGGCGCGTCGGCCGCATCACCGTGCCGCCGCTGGCGGGTACCTGGTTGAGCTGGAGAATGGTGGCGCCGCGAGTCGCGAGGGTGGGCCTCGCGGAGGCGCTCGCGATGGAAAGCCGCCCTACTTCTTCTTCACCACCGGCTTTCCCTGCATCCGCTGGCGTTCCCTCACCATGAGCCATTGCTGCGGGATCGACGCGACATTCTGCACGGTGTAGTAGAGGTTGAGTCCCGCCGCGAATCGCGCAAAGAGCAGCAGCATCATCCCCGGCATCAGCCAGGTCATCATCTTGGTCTGCGGATTCGGCGGCAGCCCGACCTGCGAGATCTTCGATCCCACGTACATCGTGACCGCCATCAGCACCGGCGTGATCAGGAACGGATCGGCGCGCGACAGATCGTTCATCCACAGGAACGATACGCCGCGCACTTCGATCGTGTACGCAAGCACAAAGAACACCGCGATCAGCACCGGATACGGCAGCAGCATCGGCCAGCAGCCGCCGAACGGATTCACGCTGTGTTCGCGATAGAGCTTGATGGTTTCCTGCTGCAGCATCGCGGGATTGTCCTTGTACCGCGCCTGCAGGTCGGTGATCATCGGCTGGATCGCCTGCATGCGCGCCATCGAGCGCATCGCGATCCGGCTCAGCGGCCACAGCAGCGCACGCACGATCAGGCCGAAGAGCACGATCACCAGGCCGTATCCCAGGCCAAGGGAAGCGTGCATCCACACGAAGATGCTGCGGATCACCACGGCGAGCGGCCGCACCACGGGCCGGAGCCACGACCATCCGTACGGATTCACGTCATCGAAGTCATGACCGGCCCGGCTCAGCCGATCGTATTCCATCGGGCCGGCGTACAGCATCCAGTGAAATTCGCCATCGGGACGAAGCGCGATGGATGCCGCCACCTCCGCCCGGAACGGCGTGTGGAACGTGTCCGCCGGAAATGCGAGCACGCTGCCGATGTTGCCGTGCGAGTCACGCGCCGTGGTCGAATCGTAGGAGAAGAAGCCCGCAACGAAATACTTCGACTTGACGGCCACCCATTCGAACGGACCGGGGAGGGTCGTGACCTGGCGCGGCTTGAGCGATCGGAAGAGCTTGACCGACGTCTTCTGGAGCTTGGTGACAATACCGCTCTGCGCGAAGTTCTCGCTCGGATTCGCTTCGGTGTTGCGGAAGCCGTTGCCGAGCCCGACGAGAAGCGTTCCGCCCGCAGCACCGAGGCCGGTGATGTGGCCGGTCGCGTTGATGCGGTAATCAGAGCTGGAAAAGGTGTAGGTCAGCTCGATGGCATACGACCCCGACTGGCCGCGCAGCGTCAGCACCGCCGGCGCTTTCGTCGCATCGAGTGAATCACTGCTCGCCGTGAACGCGATCTCTCCGAACCTGATCGTGTCGGCACTCGCGATCAGCGTGCTCGCGAGAAGTCCCTCGTCGGACGGGAGAAGCTGCAGCGTGTCCCGATTGTCCGCCGGGGCAAGCGAGCGATAGCGCGCAAACCGCGCCGCGATGACGCGACCGCCGCGGTTCGAGATCGCGTACCGGTAGAGATTCGACCGGACGATGGTGGTGTCCTCGCCAGTCGCGGCCGGCGCGGCCGAATCGACTGCCATCGTTGCTGGCGCGGGGGGTGGGGCTACCCGCGTGACACTATCCCGCGCCGCCACCGGCTTGGGCGGCTGGCGCTTGATGAACAGCGTCGGCACCGTCGCGATCGCCATGATGAGAATCAGGCCGAGAATCAGGCGGCGATCGTTCAAGAGAGTTCCACTGTTTCAGGGCACCGGGTCATAACCACCAGGATTCCAGGGATGGCACCGCATGATGCGGCGTGCGGCGAGCCACGCTCCGCGAATCGCGCCGTACCGCTGCACCGCTTCCAGCGCATACTGCGAACACGACGGCACGAAGCGGCACGACGGCGGCAGCGTCGGGGAAATGAAACGCTGATATCCCCGAATGACGAGGGCGAGACTCTTTGCCGGAACCCGGATGATGGCACTCACCGGTCACCGCTCGAGGGCCTCGCACCAACCGAACAGGTCGGCGCGCAAGCCATCGAAGCTCGCGGCATACGCTTCCGGACGCGCGCGCAGCACCACGTCGAACGCCGGAACCCGCGCCTGCACGCCGCGCCGCCAGAGTTCCTTGAGCCGGCGGCGCAGGCGGTTGCGCGCCACCGCCGTCTGCCGGAAGCGGGGCACAATTACACCGACGCGAGCAAAGCCGGCGTCGTTGCTGGTCCAGTAGATGTCGAGGTGAGCCCGGCGGGAACGCTTTCCCTGATTCAGCACGTGGCGGGCCTGGGCGAATTGGATCAACCGGCGCGAGCGCCCGAGGCGCTCGCTGCCGTCAGACGCGCGCGTGCTTCGAACCGATCGAAACGGTCAGGCGCTTGCGACCCTTCTTGCGGCGGCGCGAAAGCACCGCACGGCCCCAGCGGTCTGCCATCCGCTTGCGGAATCCGTGCTTCGCAATCCGGCGCTTGTTGCGAGGCCTGTATGTCGGCATCATGGTGAAATTCTCCCTCCAAAAGAGCCGAACAAGCTACCGTCCGCGCGCCTCAAAGGTCAAGGTTTGACTTTTCCACATGCAGGTCGTAGAATCGGCCTCCCGAAAAACACCATCCGCCTGATCCGCAAAGAAAAACAGACTCGATACGATGCCCTTGTCAGCCAAAGATCTCTGGAAGCGTGTCCTCGAGGGCGCCAAGCGCGACATCCCCGAGCCCATGATCCAGACCTGGTTGTCGAGCAATGAAGCCGTGTCGTACGAGAGTGGCACGCTTGTCGTGACCACGCCGGATGACTTCGCGAAGCGATGGAACGAAGAGAAGTACGGCAACGCGCTGACCGCGGTGGCGACCGAGGCAGCCGGTGAACCGGTGGCCGTTTCGTTTCGCGTGGCGGCGGACCGCCAGAAGCGTCCGCAGATGGACCTTTTCGTGCCGCAGGCCGCAAGTGAAACCAGCGCCACTGCCGCCGCGCACGTCAATCCCAGCGCGCAGCCGCTCAACGAACGCTACACGTTCAACACCTTTGTCATCGGCAAGTCCAACGAACTCGCGGCGGCCGCGGCGCACGCCGTCGCCGAGGCGCCCGGCAAGCAGTACAACCCGTTCTTCATCTACGGACCGACCGGTCTCGGCAAGACGCACCTGATGCAGGCGATCGCGCACGAGGTGGTGTTCAAGACACCGGGAACGCGCGTGCTCTACATCGGCGCCGAGCAGTTCATCAACGAGGTCATCGAGGGCATCCACGGTCGCACCATGCCCGACCTCCGCAAGCGCTACCGCGCGGACGTCGACCTCTTCCTCGTCGACGACGTGCACTTCCTCGAGGGGAAGGAAGCGACCCAGGAAGAATTCTTCCACACCTTCAATGCGCTGTACGAGGCGGGCAAGCAGATCGTGCTCACCTCGGATCGCGCGCCGAAGGAGATTCCCGGACTCGAGGCGCGCCTGGTGTCGCGCTTCGAGTGGGGAATGGTCGCCGACGTCAAGCAGCCCGACCTCGAACACCGGATCGCCATCCTGCGCAAGAAGCAGGAGCAGGATCATCTCGAAACAACGATCCCCGACGACGTTCTCCGCTTCATGGCGGAAAACGTGCGCTCCAACGTGCGCGAACTCGAGGGATGCATCATCAAGCTCCTGCTGTACGCCTCACTGCGGCATCGCGAGATCTCGATCGATCTCGCGCGCGAAGCGCTCGCCGACCGTATCCGCCCGGGCGACGAAACCGATGCGCGGAGCCGGACGCTTCCGACCATCGAAAAGGTCCAGGAAGTCGTGGCGCGCCGCTGGGGCGTGACGCCCGAGGGACTTCGCTCCAAGGCGCGCATCAAGACGCTCACCGTCCCGCGGCAGATCGCGATGTTCCTCGCTCGCGAATTGCTGCAGATGCAGCTCGTGGAAATCGGACAGGCCTTTGGCGGCCGCGACCACTCGACCGTGATCCACAGCGTGGACAAGGTGCAGACCCAGCTGGGTCGCGATCGCCAGTTCCGCGAGCGCGTAGAATCGGCCCGCGCTGAGTTGTTGACAGTGTAGTTCACAGTGTGCACGGAGAGATCGTGGAAGACGTGGGGAGTGCGGAAACCGGTGGGGAACCGGACGCGTCGTCCCCAGAATCCACGCGGAATTCACGCGTGGTGACGCGCGTACCACGTTGCGCGGTCTCAGCTTGGAGCGGCAGTCAACATCGCACGCACCTCTACTACTGCTGCTGAATTGTTTAATGGGGTAAAAACAGCAGTACTTCTGGCAACCCGGGGAAGCCGATGAAGTTCACGATCACGCGGGAACAGTTGCAGGACGGATTGACTGCCGTGGCGGCAGCCGTTCCGACCAAGACCACGCTGCCCGTGCTCGCCAACATCCTGCTCGAAGTCAACAAGGATGGACTCAGGCTCTCCGGCACCGATCTCGACATCGCCGTTGGCACGACCGTTCCTGCCGCCGTCGATCAGGACGGCGCCATCACGCTCCCGGCGCGCAAGCTCGTCGAACTCGTTCGCGAACTGCCAAGCGCCGGGATTCGCGTCACGACCCAGGGAGAGCAGCGCGTCACCATCGAGTGCGGCCGTTCGAAGTTCAAGCTGCTCGGCCTTTCGCGTGAGGAGTTCCCGAGCTTCCCGCAGGTCGCCTTCGATGGTGCCTCCCGGACCACGGCGCGCGAGCTCCAGAAACTCGTGGCCCATGTTGCCTTCGCCGCGAGCACCGAAGAGAGCCGGCCGGTGCTCAATGGCGTGCTCTGGCAGCTGCTTCCGGACAGGATGCGGATGGTCGCAACCAACGGCCACCGGCTGGCCAAGATGGAAATCCCGATGCAGAGCAACGTCGGGCAACAGGCGGAACTCATCGTGCCGCCGAAGGCGCTGGAACAGTTTCGCAAGCTTTTCGGGCCCGACGATGAAATCGAAATCGGGCGCTCCGACAACCATCTCGGCTTCCGCTCAGCCACAACGCAGGTGTTCACCAGGCTGATCGAGGGTCCGTATCCCAATTACGAACAGGTCATTCCGCGCGAGAACGACAAGGTTGCAACCGTCGAGAAGGCTTCGTTGATGTCGGCGCTGCGGCGCATGGCCATCGTCGCCAGCGATCAGACACACCGGATCCGCATGGCCTTCGGTGATGGCTCGTGCCGGCTCTCAGTGACCACACCAGACCTCGGCGAGGCCCAGGAGGAGATCACGGTCGCGTACGAGGGCGAACCGCTGGATATCGGCTTCAACGCGAACTACCTCCTCGAGGTGCTCAAGTACATGCCGACCGATGAAGTGCGCCTCACGTTCAAGGCTCCGGAACGCGCAGCCACCGTCGAGCCGGTGGGCTGGGATGACCCCGCGGCGTACCTGACGCTGGTGATGCCGTTGAGGCTGCTCGACTAGAACTGTCGGCGGTCAGCTGCAGCTGCTCCGCGTATTACGCAGGATCCGGCTGAATGCATCGGAACAGCTGAGGGCTGACAGCTGACAGCCCGCTCATCGTTACCCCAACCGAGATCCATCCCGTGTCGCGCAACCTCCTCGTATTCGCACTGATCTCCGCCGTCGCATCCACCGCATCTGCGCAAGCAAAGCCGGGATCCCGGGCAGCGTCACCTGCTCCCCGCCCCGTCTGGCCGGGCGAAGGCCCGTTGAAGTGGGCGCCGCGTCCGACCGAAGCTGCCATTACCGCCAACGACCTCCGGACGCGGCTCTACCAGATCGCCGATGACTCGATGGAAGGACGGCGCATCGGTGAGCGCGGCAATTTCAAGGCTACGACTTACATCGCGAGCGAATTCAAGCGCCTCGGCCTCAAGCCGGGCGGCGACAACGGTACGTATTTCCAGATACTCGATTACGGTCTCAGCGCGTTCGACACCACCCGGATCGCGCTGAGCGTCGGCGGTTCGCCGCTCGCCCTCAGAACCGATTGGGCTCCAATCGCGCCGACAGCCGCCAACGGATTCAGTAGCAAGGTCGACCTCAGCAGCGCCCCGACAGTTTTTGCGGGGAGGTTTGGCGATAGTACCGTCGCGCTGGATGTCGCGATGTTCCGTGGGAAAGTCGCGGTATTCGTCGGTGGGCCCGCCGGTGGTGGCGGCGGAGGCAATCGAGGTGGCGGCGCCCTTGCCGAGTGCTCAGCAGAGCAGGGCTGGCCGAATCAACGGGGAGCGGCCGACGCACTGGCGCTCGCCGCGGCGCAGGCCGCTGCCCGTGGGGCGGGCGGAGGTCGTGGCGCAGGTGGTGGTCGCGGTGGCGCTGCGCGCGATCCCCGGATTACGGCCCTGGGAGCCGTCGGCGTGATTTTCATCCAGAACGGCATCCCGGGAAATGCGTTCGCCACCGCGCGCGGAATGTTTCCTCCGAACGGGAAGGTGGCGGCCGCGACAATCACCGCTACCGCAGCGCAGCGACTCTTCGGAAAGCCGGTCGATCAACTGACCGTGGGCATGGTGGGACAGCCGATCACCGCACATTGGTCCTACGAGTCGCAGCTCTCACCAACACCCGCGCGCAACGTCATCGCCATTCTGCCGGGGTCCGATCCGAAGCTCGCGGGTGAATACGTTCTCGTTGGCGCACACAACGATCACAACGGCGTGAACGCCACCGCCGTCGACCACGATTCACTGCGGGCATACAACACGATCATGAAGCCGCAGGGTGCGAATGACGCGAACAGCTGCCGGCCCAACGAGCGTCAGCAGTTCCTGATCGACTCGCTCCTCCGTCACGCGCGCAGCATCCGTCCGCCCCGGCGCGACTCGATCATGAACGGCGCCGACGACGATGGCTCCGGCACCGTCGTGCTGATGGAAATCGCCGAGGCGTTCGCGAAGGAACACCCGAAGCGTTCGATCATCTTCATCTCGCATCAGGGTGAGGAAGCCGGTCTGCTCGGCTCGAAGTGGTTCACCGATCATCCGACCGTACCGCTCGACTCGATCGTTGCCGCGCACAACATGGACATGGTCGGCAAGGGCCACGTCTACGACGTCAAGTTCGGCGGACCCGCGTCAGTGCAGACGCTCGGATCGCGGCGGATGGCGCGCGAGTTCGGCGACATCATCGATTCGGTGAACGCCATCAGCAAGGAGCCGATGGTCATCGACAAGACCTGGGAAGTGAAGGAGAATCCCCTCAATCGTTTCTGCCGAAGCGACCAGGTCAACTACGTCAACCACAACGTCCCGGTCACCTATTTCTCGCTCGGGTACGCCCGCGACTACCACCAGCCGACGGACGAACCGCAGTACATCGACTACGATCACGCCGCCCGTCTCGGCAGGTTCATCCACGATGTCATGACGGCGGTGGCCAACCGGAAGGACCGGCCTTACAAGGACGGACCCGATCCGAGCATGCCCAACTGCGGGCGGTAGGGTAGGAAGGCGTTAGTCGTTGGTCGTTAGGGGGGCTGGTAAGGATCGTTGCCTTGGCCCCCTAACGACTAATGACTAACGACCAATGACTAATACTACTAACAACTACTCTCCGCTAAACCTCACAACCGTACGACCATAGCGCATCGTCGGTACCACCTGTTTCGACGACGGTATGCTGATCAGCATGGCCACCGAATCGTCTAGTCTGGCACTGCTCATTCGGCCGTCGCGCGTCATGTAGTATGTGCCGCTACGACGCCCTTGCGATGTCATCGTCATGCGACGGCCACCCTGACTTCCATCCCCCAGCTGTTCGAAGTCTTCCCGGACGCGGACCGGGATGACTTCATCTCCCGCGCGCGTGCTCGGTGACCCGGTAGACCACACCGCGGTGCGCCGTTCGTTCGCGGTGAAGATGTCGACCCGCACATTCCCCTGCGCCGAATCGATCCAGCTCATCTGTGACCGGATCCCGCCCAGGGGGAGACGGGGCAGCAGGCAGCGAACGACCGAAGTCAGTTCCGCCGCCTGCGCGCCGCCTCCGGTGAGGTGCAGGGCGTTGATGCTCGGATCGGTGGCCTGACCAGCCCACGAACCCTCTGGCGTGGCACCGTCGGCAGACGCGCGAGGATGGTAGGTCAGTGAATCGAGCCGGATCGATACCCGCCCCGAGCCGTCCGTGCTCACCGTGAAAACCGCTCGCCGATCGAAATGCTGCAGTTGGCGTTCGCCGGATGGCAGTGTGAGAATGATGGAATCATCCCGATCGACAACCGCCTTGGCGTGCCAGTCCTCACGCAGGAGAATCCCGGACTTCACGCTCTTTGTTGCGCCGGTCGTCGGCGCGGGCTCAGAAGCCGGAGGCTGTCCGGCGCACGCCATCAGCAGCGCGGCGCACGATACGAGCGCGGTGCGGTTGCGAATGGACTTGCTCAGGGCGGGTTTCATGTGTCAATGCGACGTCAGCGAGGATGGCGGACACACAACACGCCAGGCGTTTGATGCGTGCCGGCCGACAAGTGAGGAGCTCGCGGCACGCCGCCACTGAGGAGTGATTATCGGGTGATCACACGGCCCGTCACGGCAGCGGTGTCAGCGACAGCGATCCTGTGGTCTTGGCCGGAAGAGGCGACGCCAGTGACGGCGCGGCGATCGAGACGTCATCGTGTGTCTGGATCGTCGCGCGAAGCACCGGCCCGCTTGGCGGAATCACGACGTGCTCGGTGCTGCTACCCGATCGCGTGATCGTCTGGCCGTTGCCGCTGTCCTCGGTCCGGGTGCGCGACTGTGAGATTCCGTCGAGGACCAGCGCGGTTCCCTCGGTGCCCACCACTTTCCAGCTCGCGACGATTTCTCCGGTCAGCCGACGTGAACCGGACGCGTTGTTGATTCTGGTGGTGTCGGCCCAGCTGTCGCCGACTTTTGCGCCGCTGCGCACGCCAGGAAACAACACACCAACCGCCTGCATGATCGCGACGAGCGCGGGGTTGGTGGAATCCGAGAGTTGCGGTGGCCCGGTGATCTTGCCGCGCATGAGAAAGGCGCTGATCGTCGCGCCGCGGGCTTCCTGCGCTGCGGTTGGATGCTGCTTGAGTTGCGCCGCCACGCCGCCGCTTGGGTCGAGCGCGATTGAATCAACCGTGATTCGCACCTTCTGCCCTCCGGCCGAATCAGCCAGGGCGACAGAGATGACCGCGGTGGTGACCAGTCCATCGGAAATGGTGCCGCGCCCGATCGATGTCTGATCCATCTCGCTCACGGTCCTGACCTCGAGCCGGTAGCGGTGAACCGGTGCGGGCGATTGTGTCGTGAGCATTGCGAGAATCATGGAAAGCATCGTGTCACCATCCGTTCGGGTTTGGCGGACCGGTGATCCGCCAATACATACCGCGCCCCAAGCTGGCGGCGCGGAGGGCAGAACCGTAAGCCGAGTTCTGTTTCCCGTTTCCAGGGAACCGGGAGATGATCATCTCTCTGGGACGATCGTCACCGATCGCCTCAAGCAGCCTACCCGCGGCTCAACGGTGCGGGCCGCACCTCGCCGCCTATTTGGCCTTGCTCCGACCGGGGGTTACCGTGCCCCGCAGCTTTCGCTCCGGGCGGTGGGCTCTTACCCCACCGTTTCACCCTTGCCTGTGTCCCGAAGGACCATCGGCGGTCTGCTCTCTGTTGCCCTGTCCGTCGCCTCGCGGCGCCCAGGCGTTACCTGGCGGTCTGCCCTGTGGAGCTCGGACTTTCCTCGACCCCCGGCTTGCGCCAGAGACCGCGATCATCGCGTTCTGCCCCGCAGGAAGCTAGTCGTGGGACGCGGGGCTTGGGGCTTGGGACGGCGCGGCGAGTGGTACCCCATCCCAACTCCTGGATGGTCCCACGTCCCCAGTCCCACATCGTCCCAAGCCCCAAATCCGACGTCCCACGACCAGCTCCTTCAATCCTGCCCCGTCACGCGTCAATCGGTTCTCTCCTCCGATTGACCCGCCGTTGAGACTGACCGAGCAAGCTCCGGCCAACCCAGCCCGGAGACTGCAGATGCGACACGCCCCAACGCCGGTAGTCGCCGCTTCACTTGAACCGTTCGATCGCCCTCGCGTCGAGGCCGCCGGAAGCGGTTGCTTCGCGCTCGTGCACCGCGAAACGATTCGTGATGCGCTCCGCGTCGTGCGAGAACGCCCGGTCGACGCGGTGCTCGTTTCGGTGCGTCAGTGTGTTGGTGAAGGGTCCGCGCTCCTGGAACAGTTCGTGAGAAGCTTTCCGGCAGTCCCGACCGTTGCGCTCATGACAACGCGCGGCCCCGGTGATGCCGAAGCGATTCTGCGGCTTGGTGCAACCGGTGTCCGTCAGGTGGTAGATGCGACCGTGCCCGCCGGCTGGCGCCGGCTGCGCGAAGTGCTCGGCACTCCGCCGGGCGAACGGGCACACGCCATTCTCGCACCGACGCTGGAAATCCTGATGCCGATGCATTCCACCAGCCGCACGTTCTGGGAGGAGCTGATCCGCTCCGCCCCCACGACCACGACGGTGCGCGCCCTCGCAACGTCGCTGCATGTCACGCCGTCGACGTTCGTTTCGCGCTTCGTACGCGCCGGCCTGCCGAGTCCCAAGGAACATCTGGTCGCGGTGCGACTCTGTCATGCGGCGAGGCTCTTCGACGAAGGTGATCTCACCATCGCCGATGTCGCCTATCGAATACGGTTCGCCTCTTATTTGCTTCGCCTTTAGGCGGAGGCTTGTCTGAGGTTGGAAGGTAGGCCAACTCGATCGTTATCTCGTTGCCCTCGACCAAGATCCGGTCGACAACGTTTTCGACGATCAGGCGCTTTGTCGGGAAATCGAGCGTGGGCCATCTGGCGTAGAGGTCCCGGGCGTCCGTGAGCATCTGGTCGCTTGATCTGATCTGGATCCGCAGATAATCCACGTCTGCCGAGAGGGTAGGGATCTCCTGCTCGAGTTGTCTGAAACGTTCTTCCAGGGGCCCGTTGCGCTCGGAGAAAAGACGGCCGGAGATGTGGTCCTCGACGTAGAGCTGGTAGAGCTTGGCCATCTCTTTGGCGACCTTCGTTCGGTCTGATTCGGCTGCCGAGAGGAGCCGTTGCCGCGCTACCAAGTCTTGATCGGCAGTCTCCAGCTGCTTCGCCACCGCTTCCGGTGAAATCACTGCCCCTCGAAGCTGCTCGATGAAGACTTCCTCCAGTTCCTCTTTGCCCACTGCATTGCGGCAGGTTTGGCAGACATAGGTTCGGCCTTTCGTCAGGACATACATCTTCGTTCCACAATGGCACACAACCAGTCCCGAGAAGAGATGCGAGGTTGGCTTGGTTGCAGCTTTCTTCACTTGCCGCTGACTGTCTAGGATGGCGTTGCATCGCTCCCAAAGCTCTTCAGAGACGATTGCCGGTGCCTCGGCATAGATCCACTCGGAGGGGGGCTTGAGATAGTCCCCACGCTTGTTCTGGCTGTAATTCGCCCGCTTCAATCCGCGGTAGACTGGGTCGGAGAGCATCCGAAGCATTCCCCGACTCTCAAACTTGTTGCCCTTGCGGGAGCGATACCCTGCTTCGTTGAGCAGCCGAGCGACCTGGCGCTTGCGGCGATGCTTCGCAAATAGCTCAAACATCTCCCGAACGACTGCCGCTTCTGGCTCTTGAATCGCGAGCTTGCCGTTGATTCGGTGGTAGCCGAATGGCGGGGCTCCGCCGATCGGCTTACCGAGCTTGGCCCGAATCGGAATCGATGCCTTGACCCTTCCAGCGATTTGATCTCTCTCCAACTCAGCGAAGGTGCCCATGACGGTGTAAATCGCCTTGCCGAAAGCGTTGGTCGTGTCGATTGGGTCATCGAGCGACACAAGCTCTGCGTCGTGCTGCTTGAAGACATCCCAGACTTGCAGTAGTTCCAGGGTATTTCTCGCTAACCGGGCAACCTTGGAAAAGACCAGCGCTGAGATTCGTTTGCTTGCAATGTCGGCCAGCATTCGCTGAGCTTCGGGATGCTTCAGTACCGATTTTCCCGAGACGCCTTCGAGGTGGTAGACCTCGGCAACGACCCAACCCTTGTTCTTTACATGCTCTTCCGCGCGCAGCTGATGATGTAGCGGACTATCCCCGGCAGCTTGATCGTCGGTGGAGACTCGGACCCAAATCCCAACGTGTCGAACGCTTCGCGTTTCCTTAGGCACTGGACTGCTCCTTTCGGCCGTGATTGCCTGAGTCGCGCTTCCTCCTCTGACTTGTAACCACAGCGTATAGCGATCTTGTTGCCCTTGAAAAGCCGGGAAAATGAGCGCGGCACGGTGAGGGCTGTGGATTACTTCGGCTTGGTCGGGCGGCGAAGTTGTCTGGCGATGACATCGGCTAGAAGTGCTTGTCTTACTTGCTTGTCCTCTGCCGAGAGCGCGCGATACTTGACGTTGACTCGGTAACCACGGATGAGTTTGGTGCTACTGCGCTGCTTTGCGTCAAGTTCGTCGAGGAAAGCAGGGAACAGATCAGGCGTGACGAATCGCACCCGCTCGCGCTGTCCTTCCGTTAGCTCGCCATACATCTGCCGTTCGGCGGATAGTAGTAGCGCCTTTTCGGAAGACACTAGCACGGCGTAGTCAAAGCCCGCCGCCAAGCACTTGCTCAAGTTGTCTAGTTCATGAGCCAGCGAGGTGCTCACAGATATTTCACAGCCGATCGAGAGATCGGCCCGCTTCATTGCGACGTCGATATGACCAGCACCTTCAAGGACAGAAGCCTCCATCGTGGCGCGGAATCCGCGGTCCTCTGCGAATCGCTTCAGCAAAGCTTGCAAGTACTTGTGCTGCGGGCCACCTCGGCCTGAGGGCGGTGGAATTGCGGGAATCGCGCGCTTCGGCGGCTCAACCTGATCGTCAACCGGCTGCTGTGGTTGCGCTACCGGCCGCTGCACGATCTCTGGGATTTCCTTCGGCGGTCTTGGTTGCGTCGCTCCAGGATCTTTCTCAAGCTGCCCGACTTGAGTGGCCTTCACATAAAACTCAGCAAGTTCCGCTTCTATCTGCGCGCGGGCAGTCCCATATGCTCCGCGCGAATGCTCCACAACGAGCTGCCGCAGTTCGGGCGCTCGTGAGACCGGGGCTGGTGCTGCCGCTGTCTCCAAGTTGAAGTCGAAATCGCTGCGCTCAAAGCGGCAAATCGCGGATCCTACTCCGAGGTTCTGCAAGTCCGCAGCTTCGAAGTGGGTCAAGCCCTCCGACAAAGTCTTTGCGTCCTGTTCAGCCACCCGAAACATCACGCGAGTGTGAGCATTGCCAAGAACCGCCGATGCAACATCTTCGCTGCGGCTTCTGATCTGCCTGAGGTCCTGGTGTGCTAAGGTCAGTCCGATCCCGTATTTACGAACGCCGGATAGAAGCTGGGTCAACGACGGCGTGATATAGTTCTGAAATTCATCGATGTAAACGAAGAACGGTACACGACGATCTCTTGCCTGGTTCTGCCGGCTCGCCGCAGCCTGATTGATCTTTGCCGTAAGCAACGAGCCGAGCAGAAACGAATTCTCTTGGCCGATTTCGCCTTGGGAAAGCTTTGCAAGCACTATCTTGCGTCCATCCATAATGCGGCGAAAGTCAAGTCGCGGTGCTCGTTGCGCAACCATGTAGCGCAAAGACTTCGGGCGCAAGAATGCATCCAGTCGAGTGAGCAGCGGCGCCTGCGGTGAGCCCTTGAGTAGCGGGTATTCCTTCGTCCAGAAAAACACTACCTCTGGGTCCGTCACTGACCTCAGATGGTGCTTCCGGAAGTGCTCGTCGACCAGAAACCTGCGCAGATCAAGCAACGTTCCACCTTCCGGACTCTCCAAGAAGGCAAGAATTGCATTGCCCAACACCGACGTCATCTGATCACCCCAGCTCGTCGAAAAGCCACGGAAGATCCCGACGAGATCTGAGGCGATGAGCGTCCGCTCAAGATCAGAGTGTGCCGACAGCACATTGAAGCCTACTGGGTACTCTTCATCGGCAGGGTCAAAGAGCAAGACATCGTTCAGCCGATGCTCTGGCATTCTTGCGATGACATCTTCGACGAGATCGCCGTGCGGATCAAGCAGCGCCACTCCCCGATTCTGCTCGATATCCTGCAGGATCATCTGAAGCAGAAGCGTGCTCTTTCCCGTTCCCGATGCGCCAAGTACGTAGGTATGCTTCAACCGGGCACCCTCAGAAAGACGCACCTCAATCGTCTCGCCCTCGTGAGTGTTTGTACCGAGTACGATCTCACCGTAGCGCGCGGCAAGTGGAGCGGCCCTGGTATGTTCAGCTTGACGCACCAACCTGTCCGCACGCACGGACACGGACGGCAAATGCACAAGCGGAATTAGTTCCTCAGCAGATACAATCAACCCAAACCTGTGACTCTGCCGGCGCAGGAAATCGGCCTCATGTGCAGCGTCTGGGTAGCCATCATTGTTCAGCGGAATCAAGCAATTGCTTGCGGTTTGGGTGGCTGCAAGCAGGGCGTTCCCAACTGCGCGCGCGCGGGCAAAGGCCGCATCAGGATCCGCTGCAAGCGCAGCCAGCCGGATGACCGCAGCAAATGGCTGTGTAGCGTATTTCCTGTTGATGAGCGGCACTAATGGCTCGCCACCTTCGTTCGCCGAGGCAAATTCCCAGAGTTCGCTGGCCCAACCCGCCAGGGTCGGGGTG
>JADMIO011276639.1_pt1 | contig 14750 bp, 6 predicted proteins | sample 8958161 | NCBI WGS metagenome assembly JADMIO01 (sample SAMN16585339, study PRJNA669376) | soil metagenome | isolation source: Crop rotation soil | place: USA: Cullars Rotation, Alabama | collected 2011 | reverse complement strand
CCGCCGTAAACGTTCCGCCGCCCAGATTCAGCGTGCCGGTGACCGTTCCCTGTCCCGTAGCAGTCCCCAGGTGATTGCCGACGATGACGCTGGTTGCGGTGACGTTGTTCGAACCGCTGACGCCGAGGGTCATCGTGGCGGTGGCAGATGCGGTGCCGCCATTGGCTCCTTTTTCGCCGACGATGAGGTTATTCAGCGTGGCGATGAATGTTCCGCCGGTCATGTTGAACGTGCCGGTGCTATTCTGGCCGCTGGACGCATTGGGGTTGTTGCGGGCGACGTAGAGGTTCGTCGCAGTCGCGACGCCGCTGCTGAGCGTGAGCGTGCCGCCGCTGCCGATGGTGACGTCCGCCAGGCTCTTCTTGCCCGCCGCCACAAAGAGCGGCGTAGTGACGGTGTTGGTGCCGGCTCCAAAAATCAACGTGCTGTTCACCCCGGCGCCATTGTTGTTCTGCATGTCTCCTTCACCCATCAGAATCTGGGTGGACGCAGTGATGTTGTTGTTGACGGCGAGGGTTACGTTCCCCTTTACCGCCGACGCGCCGCTGCCGGTGAGCGTGTGCGTGCCGAGCGTGAAGTCGCCGACGTTCGCGCTGAAGTTGGTTGCAGCGCCGAGGTTGACGGTAGCCGTGGTGGTGTTTGTGCCACTCGTATAGGTGCCGGAAGCGAACCCTGCGCGAAAGACGCTGGAAGGGCCGATGCCGACCGAAAGAGATCCACCGGCCGCCACGGTCACCGAACCGGTGGTGCCGGTGGCGTTGGTGGAAGTGGCGACGATCAGGTTGCCGACAGTCAGGGCGCCAGTCGAAGGCACGCTAAGGGTAGCGCCGCCGGTGATGGTCGCGCTGGTCATCGTAGCGCCGGTGCCGGCCACAGCCAGCGTGCCGGCGGAAACGCTGACCGCTTGAAGCGAGACGCTGCTTCCTGAAAGCGTCAACGTGCCTGCTCCGACCTTGGACAGCGGCGCCGTGCCATTCGCGGTGACCGCGCCGGAAAGAGTCAGGTTCGTGGCCGCCGTGCTTACGTTAAATGCGCCTCCGCCGGTGCCATTGAGGGTGATCGGCCGGTTGCTGGTGGTGGTCCCGCCGGAATAGGTCAGCGTTCCTGTGGTTGTGGTGCCGCCGAGAACGACAGCAGTCGATCCGGTTCCCAGCGGGCCACTGGCGCTGCCCGCGTTGGGGAAGCTTGCAATGCTGAGCGTGCCGTTGTTGACGGTCACAGTCCCGGAAAAGGTCTGCGCCGTACTGCCGAGAACGATGGTGCCGCCGCCATTCGCCCGCGAGTCGCCGATCACCACGTCATTCGCGCCACTCAGCGGCGTGGAGGAAATCGTGAGCGTGCCGCCGCCACCGCCGAGCCGATAAGTTGTGCCGTCCGGCGTAAGGGAAGTAGCGGCGTAGGTTCCGGTTCCCTGCGAGCCCAGGAACATGCCACCGCCGCCAAGCGTGGAAAGGTCGAAGGTGGTTGTGGCAGCGAGAACGGCGTTGACGCCGAACACGCCGCCGGTCGATGCGCCGGTTCGCGTATTGGTGAACGTCGGGAGCGTGGCTCCGGGATCGTATCCCACACCGATGCCGCCAAGCAGCGTCGCCGTGGTGTTCACGGTGCGCGTACCGTTGTTCTGGCTATTGGCCGTGCTGAATGAAACGTTCATTCCCGCAGGGATATTCAGGTTCGTGTTCCAGCCGGTGTTGTTGCCACCGAGCGTCAGGGTCTGCCCAGACGCCGTCGTGCCGGTAGCGCCTGCGTTGATCAGGGTTGGCGTCCCGGATCCGCTGATCGGACCGCTGATGATCAGGTTCTGGTTCGTGCCGTTGTAGAAGTTGCCAAGCCGGATGTTGGTAGCGGCATCGAGCGTGATCGCGCCGCTGAGAGTAGACGTCCCGTTGTCGCCGCCGATGGTGACGTTGGTCGCCGTTACGGGAACAGTGATTGAGTTGCTCAGCGTGCCGTTGCTGGCCGCGATTTCGCCGGTATTGAGCGTCACAGCGCCGCTGCCGAGGCCGCCGCCGTTAGCTTCGACGATGCCGGCGTTGATGGTCCATGTGCCGGTGGTGTTGTTGGCGCTGGTCAGTGAGAGCAAGCCACCGCCGGACTTGATAATCGCCCCGCCGCCTGTCAACGAGTTGGTGACCGTGCCGATGCCCAGTTTCCCGCCGGCGCCGGTGGCGGTGTTGTAGGTCGTAGCGATGTTGAAGGTTGCGCCGGATGCGCCGACAGTGAAAATGCGGCCGGACGTGAGGCTCACGCTGCCACCGCCGGTGTAATTGGCGGTTCCTCCATCGAGGGTGACGCCGTTGGTTGTGGCGCCAAGGGCCGCGTCGACGCTGAACGACAACGTGCTGCCGCCGCTGACTGTGATCGTGCCGGCGAACAAGTTGTTCGTCGTCGTGGTGGTAGTGTTGGTCAGGTTCAGCGTCCCGCCGCCGGAGATGCTCAACCCGGCGGAGCCTTTCAACTGCGAGGCGATAGTGGCTGTTTTGCTGGAAGCTACAGTCACGCCGCTCGTCGTTAGCGTCAGGTCGCCGGAGCCGGCGGCGCTCCCGAGCGTATAACTGTCGTTAAAGGTCAATGAGTTGGCCAGTTCACCGGTGCCAAGGCTAATGATCGCGCCAGGTGGGGATGGGATCGGCGTGACGAACACCGCGTCGTCGGCCGCAGTGGGCTTAGCGCCAAGGCTCCAGTTGCCCGGCTGATCCCAGGTCGGCGCCGTTCCGCTGCCGCCCTGCCAGTTATCTGTAGCCGCACGAAGCTGCGGCTGCGCAGAGACCATTGCCACGGTGGCGGCAACCGCCGCCTTAATGCGCCTCATTTTCATGCTGAATCCGTGAAACCACGAAAGGTGCTACTTCGCCGCCTGGAGACCCGCAACTCAGCCAGATTGCAATCAATGGATATATCCCGGCGAAGTCGGACCGGTCAATACAATTTTGAAGCCGGAATGGCCATAAATGCCCTGCCATTTTCGGATTTCGGCCGGCAGGAGCAACGCACCCTCCACCGTTGATGATTGGAATGATTAAGGTGACCTTACGGCTCTTTGAAATCCCCTTCCGGCTTAAGATCCGCCGGGAGCTTGGTCATATCGTCTTTTTGAAGGTCGGTGAGGATTGCCTGCAATTCCTTCACTCGCGCTGGTTGTTCCTTCGCGAGGTCCTTCTTTTCCGACGGGTCTTCCATCACGTTGAATAGTTCCGTGCTCTTCACTTTTCCGTCTTCGCCGCGCTGTTTGTGGGTGATCAACTTCCAACCGTCGCGCATGACGATCGTTCCGCCCGGGTGCGGAATGTAGATCGTCCGCGGCTCGGGCTTCGCGACAGCGCCGCTGAGGATCGGCCAGATGTCCTGCCCGTCGAACTTTACTTCCGCCGGCTTCGTCCAGCCGGCGAGCTTCGTGAGCGTCGGCATCCAGTCTGCGATGTGGAACGGCGCTTCGAGCTTGCGCGGGTGGAGTTTCGCCGGCCAGTTCACGAACGCCGGCACGCGCACGCCGCCTTCATACAGCTGATTCTTCTGGCCGCGCAGAGGGAGGTTGCTGCTGAGCGCCGGCGTCGGCGGGACCTGGCTGACGTACGCGTTTCCGCCGGACAGCAGGCCGCCGTTATCGCTGGTGAAGACGATGAGCGTGTTGTTCCGCTGGCCGGTTTCATCGACCGCTTTCACGAGCTGGCCGATCTTCGCGTCGAGCTGCGAGACCATCGCCGCGAAGCGATGCCGTGATTCCTCCTTCGCCGGGTCGGCTTCGCCGAAGTTCACGCCTTCGTAGATCTTCTTGTACTCCGGCGGCGTGTCGACCGGGATGTGCACCGCGTGGAACGGCACATAGACGAACCACGGCCCCTTCGCCGTGCGGATCCACTTTTCCGCCTCGGCGGCGACGAGCTCTGTCGCGTTTCCTTCTTCGTCGATGCGCTTGCCGTCGCGATGCCACGTCTTCTGCCAGCGGCCCTTGCGATATTCATGCGTCCACGGATCGACCGCGCCCGGCAACGAGCCGTAGGAGTGATCGAAGCCGTAGTTCCACGGGCCCCACTCCGGCTCCGAGCCGAGATGCCACTTGCCCGACAGGCAGGTCGTGTAACCACATTGCTTGAGGGCGACGGCGAGCGTCGTCGTGCCCGGCGGGAATGCGCGGAGATTCGTCGGCGACAGCACGTGCGGCCCCCACCGGCTCGTCCACCGCCCCGACATCAGTGCCGTCCGCGTCGGCGAGCAGACCGGCTGCACGTAGTGCCGATCCAGCTCGATCCCCTCCTTCACCAGCTTGTCCATCACCGGCGTCTTCGGCTTGCCGCCATGCCAGCCGACGTCGTTCCAGCCAAGATCGTCCGCAACGAGGAAGAGGATGTTCGGCTTGGACGGTGTCCCATCGGCGGCGACAAGACCCGTCGATCCGAACACCAGAGCCAGGACGAAACCGGCAAGGACGCTGAAGCTGATTCGCATGAGGACCTCCGTACCGCAATACGCGACCGCAGGCCGAGTCGTTTAGCCGTCGATCGGTTGCGATATACTGCGTCGCATGATTCGCTGCGCGATCTGCATCGGCCTTCTCACGTGCCTTTTCGCCACACGCTCACACGCGGCGGATTCGAAGGCCAAAACGCCGGTCATCGTTGGTTATTTCGCCGAGTGGTCGGTCTATGATCGCAACTTTCACCCCGCCGATATCGCGGCCGATCTGCTGACGCATGTGAACTATGCGTTCGCAAAGATCTCCGACGCGGGAGAGGTAGAGGTTTTCGATCGATACGCAGCGATGGAGAAGACGTATCCCGGCGACCCCGCGGATCTGCCCGCCGACGGACACGGCGCGTTCCGCCAGCTCCGCGTGCTGAAGGAAAAGCATCCGCATCTCAAGACCCTGATCTCGATCGGCGGCTGGACGCTCTCGGGCAAGTTCTCCGACATCGCCTCCACGCCCGAAGCCCGCGAAAAGTTTTCCAAATCCGCCGTCGCGTTCATGGTCCGCCACGGCTTCGACGGCGTTGACATCGACTGGGAATACCCCGGCGGCGGCGGACTGGCGGGCAACAAATCCCGCAAGGAAGACACCCAGAACTTCACACTCCTGCTCGATTCACTTCGCAAAGAGCTCGACGCCCGCGGTAAAGCCGACGGCGGGAAGCATTACCTCCTTGCCATCGCCGCTCCCGGCGGGCCTCAGCAGATCTCGAAGATAGATCCGGGCAAGTTCCAAAAGTCGCTCGATTGGATCAACATCATGGCGTACGACTTCGCCGGGTCGTGGTCGCAGAAGACCGCGCACCACGCTGCCCTCTTTCCGCCGAAGGACGCGGACGCGGAGCAGAAAAAGCTATGCGGCGACGCGGCGGTGAAGGCGTTTCTCGACGCCGGTGTTCCGCCGGGAAAACTTGTGCTCGGCGTGCCGTTTTTCGGCCACGGCTGGTCCGGCGTCGCCGCGGGAGATCGCAACGGCTTCAATCAGTCGCACGCGAACAAACCCCCAAAGGCCCGTTTCGAGGCCGGCTATTTCGAATATCGCGAGCTGACCGCCAAGCCGCCGGCCGACTCCCAGCGGTTCTTCGACGACGCCGCGAAATCGCCCTGGTACTTCTCGCCGAAGACCGGCGTTTTCGTCACGTTTGAAGACCCCAAATCCCTCTCGATCAAAGCCGCGTATGTTCGCGAGCGGAAGCTTGCGGGGCTGATGATCTGGGAGCTGTCGGCGGATTCGCCGGATCATTCACTTCTCAAAGCGCTTCACAAACCAGACTAGAATCGCTGGTTCAGCTTCGCTGCCGCCGCGCGTATGGACTCGGCCAGAGCTTGTGGCGGCCGGCGAGAAGCATTCAAGTGCATCGTTGGCACTCGCGCTGTTCTTTAGGAAAACTCGGCGACCCTGGCGGGACTTCCCTCTAACCTTCCTTCCGACCGCCTGAAGAAGGCACAGAGCGTGTCTCCGCTATCCCCGCGCCCGACAACCGCAGCACTGCCTGCACCAGCTCCTCAGCTTCTACCGGCTTTGGAATATGCGTCTGGAACCCGCAGGTCAGCACGCGCAGGCAATCTTCCGGGCGGGCGAAACCCGTGAGCGCGGCCGCGGGCGTGTTGCCGCCGGACTCGGGCGACAAGGCACGCAGGCGGCGGAGGAACTCGTAGCCGTCAATCTCCGGCATCCCGATGTCGCAGAGGATGACATGCGGGCGATCGGCCATCACCGCCGCCAGCGCTTCTGGTGCGCTTGCGGCGGTGAGAACGTTTGCCCCATAGGACTTCAGGACGCCGGACGCGGCTTTCAGGGTGTCCGGGTCGTCGTCGACGAAGAGAACCTTGATGCCCTTGAGCGGTTCCGCTGGCGATTGCAGCGCGGCCTTTGCCAGATCACCTGCGCTTTCGTCAATCGATCGCTCTGACCGGCGACGGTTCGGCGGCGGTGATGCCGGGAATGCGGCGGGAAGTTCAACCACGAATGTCGCCCCTTCGCCAAGGCCCGCGCTCTCGACGCGAACGATGCCGTGATGCAGTTCAACCAGGTGACGCACGATCGACAGCCCGAGTCCCAGCCCGCCGTGCCGCCGGGCAGTGCTGGCGTCCTGCTGGCGGAAGCGGTCGAAAACATGCGGGAGAAACGCGGGGTCGATTCCTTCGCCGGTGTCGGCGACGGTCAGAATGACTTGGTCCGCGGCGCGGGAGACCGAGACACGGACGCGACCACCGCCGGGCGTGAACTTTACGGCGTTGGTCAGCAGATTTGCGACGACCTGCTGGAGCCGTCCGGGATCGCCGCGCACGGGGCCCGCCGTCAAGTCGAGCGCCAATTGCAGGTCGACCTGCTTGGCCTGCGCCGCCGGGCGGGCGGCGTCGACAGCGGCGCGTGCCGCCGCCGCCAGGTCCACCAGCTCCACATCCATTCTCACGGCTCCGGCGGAAATGAGCGAGACATCGACGAGATCGGCAACGAGGCGGTCCTGCGCCCGCGCGTTGCGCTCGATGACCGCCAAGCCTTCGTCGACTGCAGGATCAATCCGATCGCCCTGCCGCCGGAGCAGCTGTGCCCATCCGAGGATCGCGCTGAGCGGCGCGCGAAGCTCGTGTCCGATGGTCGCGAGGAACTCGTCCTTCGCGCGGCCGGCGTGAAGGGCCTGGGTGCTTGATTCCTCCGCCTGCCGCCGAGCCGTGTCGGCATCAAGCCATGCCACTTCCTGAACGGTGATGTCAATGGTCACACCGTTAAAACGGCTCGATTTTGCGGCACCGGGCTGTTCGGTCGAAATCTCCGGCTGGCCGATCGAACGGAGCCAGCGCGTCCGATCGCCGGTCGGGCTGACCGTGCGATACTTGATGTCGAAAGGCTTGCCGGCCTGCATCGCTGATGCCAGCGTTTCGCGCAGGCGGGTGCGGTCCTCCGGATGTACGTTGTCGAGGCATTGATCAATCGTCGGCGAAGTCGCTTGCGGCAGGAAGTAAAATGTCTTGGCGCGATCGTCCCACGTCACCTCGCCGTTGGGCAGATCGCAGCTCCACATGCCGACGCCGAGGGATTCGAGCACGAGGTCCAGGCGATTCTCGACCGCCCGCGCATCGCGCGACGAAGCGACAGAGCCAGCGGCCCGGCGGAGAATCGAATTGCGAACGCGGCCTTGCAGCCAGAGCAGCACCGCCGCCAATACGCTCGCCGAAACGCCGACAAACCAAGCCTGCTTCGTCCGCGCGGCTGCGATCGGATCGGCAAAGGCCGGCGTGCCGCGAACGGCCAGTGTCCAGGTGCGGCCGGCGACCGTGACGGGAACATCGGCCGAATACGCGGCTTTGGCATTCGTCGCGTCGAAGTCGGTGGATTGATGCAGCAGCAGCCCGCCCGCCGTCCCCGGCGGGGCATCGCGAACGGTCCAGGCCACGTCCGAAATGTCCGCCGAGCGAAAGATCGACTGCATCAGGTCCGAAGCGCGATAGGCGGCGAACGCCACGCCGAGCAGTTTCACTTTTTGAGATTCAGCCGTCGCGGCGGTGGTCGGTTTTCCCGAAGGCTTGACGACCGGCGCGAGGATCGCGAAGACCGGCTCCGGCGCCTTTCCTTCGCGGAGCGTATTCATCGTCACTTCGGTCGCGCAAACGGCTCCGGTCGTGCGCACGCGTTGGATCGTCGTGCGGAACGGCCCGTCGGAATACATGTCAAAGCCGGTCCACCAGGCTTGCTTCGACGGACAGGTCATGAGGACGACGAAGTGCTCGTCATAGGGCGTTGTCTCGGGATGAATCTTGAAGTCCGGGCAAAAGCGCCGGCGTCCGTCTTCGACCATGGCCGGCAGTTCTCCGGTCGAAAGCCGACGGGCGTAGCCGAACGCGCGATTGCCCGGGCGATCCTGCGGGCCGAAGGCTTCGACGAAGGGCAGATAGTCTTCCGGTCCGGCGTATCCGCCCTTCGCCACCGCCAGCATCTTCGCGCTGCCGTTGAGGAGCGTGATGTCCTGGTTGAGCCGGCAGTTGATCTTGTCGGCCAGCTGAAGCGCGGCGCGGTCGAAGCGTTCCTGATCGCGCTGCGCGGAAGAGTCGGAAATTGCACGGACCGCCACCGCCGTCGCCGCGACCCCGATCGCAAGGACGGCCAGCGGCATCCATGCCGAAGTAAAAAGCCGCATGATGAACTGCCTCTGCAGGAAGAAACCCGAGCCCGAAGTGCTGAGGGAATGATACCGACGAGGGCCGGCAATCACACGCCACAACCCGATTCAGTACGACTGACAGGCAAAGCCCGACCCTGAACTTATTCGATCCTCGAGATGAACCACAACGCTGGGTACCGAGAACGCCCGAAATGCCCTTCTACCTTTTTCGGTTGCGCGGGCTCAAGCGAACATTCCGGATTTCGAAAGAAAAAGCGCGATAGTTACTGATGACCGGCGGCGCGAACATCCGCCGCGTGATCGTGATCCCATGGTTTGGCTCAAGTTCCAACAGTCGGATTCGTCTCACACATGTAGATTTGTCCGTACCGACTGCCGCAGAGTTACCAACGTTACTCTCAGAGATTGCGAAATACGGGCTTGCCTCACAAATCACCTCATGCCGGATCCGCCGCAGGTGCGGCATCGGCCGGGCAATGCGGGAGACGCGGGATCAAGCCGCCAACGCGTTGCTTGTACGCGATGTATTCCTGCCCGAAATGCGCCTTGAGGTCTCGTTCTTCGAACGGAATCGCGATGAAGATATAGAGCGTCAGCCCCGCCGCGAAGAGAAGGTGCCCTGCCGTCATCGTCGGCGTCGCCCAGAACGCGATGATCCAGCCGACGTAGAGCGGGTGACGAACGAAGCGATAGAGCATCGGCGTGCGGAACGGCAGATTCGTATAGGCCTTTTGTTTCAGATACAACCAAACCTGGCGCGTGCCGAACAGGTCGAAGTGGTTGATCATCAGGCTCGCCAGCGGGACCAGCAGCCAGCCGGTCACGTACAGCGACCAGAGCGCCGTCCGCGCCACCGGATAATCGACGTCCCAGATCACCATCGGCATCGGCTGCCAGAACGCCAGCAATGCGAACATGAAGAGGTTGGCGATATAGACGTAAACGGATCGTTCGATCGGCGTCGGGACGATCGTTGTCCACCAGCGCTTGAAGCCCGGCCGGGCCATCACGCTGTGCGGCACGGTGAACCCGGCCAGGAGCAGGAGATTGATCGCGATGGCAACGCCGGTCGATCCGCCGGCGGCGGCGGGCGCGTCGATCGTTTTCGGAACCACGAGATTCGCGCAGAAGCAGAACATCCACGCGAAGATGACCAGGAACATCAGGTGGGACACGACGCCAAAGGCGAAGAAGAAGAGGCGGTGCATGGGGCTCCTTGATGGGTGCGTTGGGCCGCCAAGCCAGACGTGGCATCCAGCGACCGGAGCATCATTCGCCGGTTTTGCATCTGGACAAGTTGACTACAGGTACACCCCTCCTCGCATTGCGAGCCGGAAGCGTGAGCAACGGGCCGACGGCATTTGTATGTCCGTCGCTAACGCTTCCGCCTCGTCAGGTCTCGCGCGGCAGGTACTCCGAAAAGGGCGAGAACCGACTTCGTCCGACATCATCAACGCCCCACGCAGATGGCCGAGTGGCGATTGACGGTGTGAGCTCGATTTTGATTGGGGAGTGATGCACGCGTCGCCGCGCAACTGCCGTCATATTAAAAACGAAGCGACACACTTTGTGGCAAAAGTGGGCCTAATGCACCCGGCCAACGACAAACCTAAAAGATTCTCCAAAGTGACATTGCGAGTTTATGCTTGACTCTGTGTTTTAGCGGGGGTGTTATGGCTCCCACACATTTCCCAGGGAGAAGAAACAATGAATACCCGCCTCGCGCGCGTCGCGCAGTTTGCTGCGTCGAAACTTTCCGCTCGTTCGAAAACCCGCAAGCCAGTCCACTCTCGGATGGAGCCGCTGGAGGATCGAATCGCGTTCGCCGTGCATGACTGGACCGGCCTGGGCGCAGACAACCTCTGGTCCAATCCGCAAAACTGGACCAACGGTACGCCCGCAGCGGACCTTTCCGGCGACGTGGACCTGGTCTTCCACACCAACCTGGTCAACGCGGCGAACCTGGTTACGCAGAACGACCTCGCCAACCTGACCGTCGATTCCATTACCTTCGACGCAAGCGTGGGAAGCATCGGTCCGACCACCTTCGCAAATGGCGGCACGTCGGACGCCGGCTATACGATCAATGGCAATGCCATCACCATTAACACCAGCGGCCCAGGTCAGGACCCGTTTGGCATCGACATTGCCAACAACGTGACGACCGGCGCGGGCATCACTGAGACGTTCAACACCGACGTCAATCTGGCGACCAGCGACGCCACGTTCCGCAGCCAGCAGAATATCGCGCGGCTGACGATCACCGGCGACATGGACCTGGGCGCCAGAACGCTGACGATCGACAACACTACCGGCTTGGGCAACAACTTCACGATCCAGGGCGTGACGCTCAACGGCGACATCAGCAACGGCAGCCTGACGAAAAACGGCAGCGGCACGCTCGATCTCGGCGGCGACAACAGCTATGGGGCCCTGACCGTTAACGGCGGCTACGTTCTCGCGGAGACGAACACGGCGCTGGGCACCGTAAGCGGCATCATCACCGTCAACGATCCTGGCCAGGTTCAACTCCGCAACGGCATCACCGTCGTCAAACTGCAGTTGAACCTCAACAGCAACTCGACCGGCGGCGGCCTGGGGGCCGACGGCGGCACGACGAACACCTTCAGGGGTACCGTCAACCTCATGGCCGGCAACGGCGGCGTCGCGCTGGGCGCCGGTTTCGGCACTGCCAACGCCGCCACGCGGCTCATCATCGATGGCGGCATCGGCGGCGCCACCAGCACGCTCTTCATCAATGGCAGCGGGACGGTCGAGTTCGCGAGGAACAACTTCTATGTCGGCCAGACGAATCTCAACGGCAACCAGGGCCCGAGCACGCTGCAGATTGACACTCCCGCAGGACTGGGTATTGCCTCCGCCGGCAACGAGTCGATCGTCTCTTCTGGCAACACGCTGCTGCTGAACTTCAATGGGACGCTGGGGGACAACTTCAATGGTGAGCGGCTTCAAATTGCGGGTGGAGGTGTTGGCGGCGCGGGCGCTGTCCGCGCGCTCGGCAACTCCAACGTGATCATTCCCGGCGCCATTACGCTCATCGCGGGTACGCCGTGGAACATCGGCGTTGATGGAACGCTCGGCTCGATCACCACCACCGGCATCATCGACTCGCAGGGCGCGAATCGCGCGCTCACCAAGGTTGGCGCAGGAACGCTAGTCATCGACGGCGGCGCGGTCCCGAACACTTTCCAGGGCGGCGTGGTCGTCAACGGCGGCCTGCTCAGCGTGATCAACAGTTCGCCAACCCCGCTCGGCACACTGGCCGGCCCAAGCGCTGGGCTTGTGACCGTCAATGCCACCGGCACGCTGCGCGTCGCGGGAAGCGCATCTGTTCCCAATCCGGTGCAGCTCACCGGCGGCACGCTCGCCGGCAACGGCCTCGTCACCGGTGTCGTGAACTCCACCGGCGGCACGATCAGCCCGGGCTTCGGCGGCACATCGGTCCTCGGCGTGTTCAACAACGTCACGCTCGACGGAACTTCGACTTTTCACGCGGAGATCAACGGCACCACCGCCGGCAGCAGCTACGACCAGCTTTCCGTCATCGGGAATGTCAATTTAGGCGGCGCCGCGCTGGATATCGTGCTGGGATTCAGCCCGGCGGTGAACGACACGTTTACGCTGGTCAACAACGCCGGGCTCAACGCAGTGACCGGGACGTTCGCCGGACTCGCCGAGGGAGACACGTTCCTGGTCGGCAGCACATTCTTCACGATCAGCTACGCGGCAGGCGCCGGAGGGAATGACGTCGTCCTGACGGCGGTCGCGCCCCCGCCGCCGCCGGACATCGCGATCGATGATGTCGCGCTCACCGAAGGCAACTCCGGTCTGAAGGACTTCACGTTTACGGTGACGCGCAGCGGCTCGTTGCTGCAAAGCTCGACCGTCAATTTCACGGTCGCCGCGGGCACCGCGACCGTTGGCAGCGATTACATCGACAACAGCGGTCCGATCGTGTTTGCCACGGGAGAAACTTCCAAGCAAATCACCATCCAGGTGAAGGGTGACAACACGGTCGAAGGGAACGAAACCTTCTTCGTGAATCTCACGCCGGGCTCCAACGCCAACATCACCGATGCGCAGGGCCAGGGGACGATCAATAACGACGACTCGTCAGGAACCGTTTCGATCGTCACCGACCCGACCAACGGCAGCAAAAAGTCGGTGAAGATCGTCGGCACCAACAACAGCGACACGATCACCGTCACCCAGAACGGCACCGGGCAAGGCTCGGTGAAAGTGAACATCAACGGCGTCAACAAGGGCACCTTCAACTTCACCGGCGTGATCCAGGTTTATGGCAACAGCGGCAATGACAACATCACCATCGCTCCGGGCATCACGCGGACCGCGTACGTCTTCGGCGGCGAAGGGAAGGACACAGTCAGCAGCGGCGGCGGAAATGATGTCCTTGTCGGCGGCGATGGAGACGACACCCTGAAGGGCAACAGTGGCCGCGACATCGTCATCGGCGGCAACAACGTCGACAACCTCGATGGCGGCGCAGGGGATGACATCCTCGTCGCCGGCGGAACGATCTACGACACCAACGTCGTTTCTCTCTCCAAGCTGCTCGCTGAATGGCAGCGGACCGACGCCAGCTACTCGACACGCGCCAGCCATATCAAGAACGGCGGCGGGTTGAACGGGTCGATCAAGCTGAACACGTCGACAACGGGCAGCGGCGGAGGAGTAGTCGACACGCTGACCGGCGGTTCCAACACCGATCTGTTCTATGCAGCGGTTCCGCCGGGAGACATCATCACGGATAAGGTCAGCGGCGAGCAGGTGGTGGATGTCGGATAACGGAATGATGTGGTTCTCGACGGGTCGATGAGAACCGTCCACCGCGAAGTGCCGAAATAAGACGGCCCGGTCGCCGCAGTGATGCGGGGCCGGGCCGTTTTCTACTCCTGGAAAAGAGAATCGGCCAGCGTGTCACGCCAATCCGTGGAACCGAAAATAGGCCGCCGCGAAGCATCGGTCGGCGAGCGCCGCGATTCGCTGGACTGACGGTTCGGCTGGCTGATGGAAATTGAACGTCGCGGCGAGGGGTCGTTGTTCGAGCTCCATCAAATCAAAGCTCGGCTCGACGCCGGTATCGTGCAGCTCGCGGAGCAGGTGCGTTTGGAACGCCTGCAGGGTGAGGTGGTCCTGGTCGGCCGATCGGCCGCAGACCAGGAGGCTGATGGAGATCAGGTCTTCGCCGCTGCGGAGCGTGGCGATGCCGGCGGTTTCTGCGCTGGCCCGCCAGCGGAACAGCAACTCCCCCGTTTCGTGCGTCAGACGTTCCTCGAACTCCTCCGGGCTCTTCCAGAGTGCTCCGGCAAGCTGGCCGATCAGCTCGGCCGCATCCGGAATCTGCTGCAAGAGTTCGTATCGATATTCAGCGCTTAACTTTAAATCGCCGCGAACATCCAGGTCGGCCATGGCGAAAGTACCGGGGGGAAGCTGCACGCCGGGCGTTGTATCGGCGGCAGCGTGGGTGGGTCAACCGCGCAAGGAGTCAGGATTCAGGAGACAGGAGTCAGCCGGAGTAGCTTGCGGTGATGCCCGCCCCCTGCCTCCTGACTTCTGGTTCCCCGCCTCTCAGGAAATCCGGACATTTTGGGCGTTGTGTCTTAAAAACCGGCCGCCGTAAGTTATGGCTGGGTTCGGTTGTAGACGGACAACAACAGGGCTTTGCGTGTGGTGAATAGCGCGCTATTCGCAAAAGCCTGATGCATTGGCAGGAGCCGGCGCAAGAAAATGCATATGGGCAGGTCACTGCGCAGTTTCTTTCGCAGCCAGGAGGCGATCGCTTCGCCTTTTGGTTTGGCGTTCGGTAGATTGGTCGCCGCAAACACGACGCCGGGCGTCGCGGGTGTGGAAGACAGCTGTTCCCGCCAATCCTTCCGCAAATACCGCAGCCGAGTGGCCAGGAGGGCCGTCGGCGAAGACGTCTGTGTCATCTCAGCTTGAGTTGGAGAACGCATGAGCCGCAAATCGCCTCTCCCTTCGGGTTCGGTTGAGTCTTCTGAAAATAAGTCGCCTGCTGGAAGCAAGCGCGCGCCCGGCGCGGCAGCGCGCGGCAACGGCGCGGGCAACGGTCACGGCCGCGGAAACGGCAACGGGCATGGCAACGGCAACGGCGGCACGACT
>JADMIO011053170.1_pt1 | contig 14751 bp, 12 predicted proteins | sample 8958161 | NCBI WGS metagenome assembly JADMIO01 (sample SAMN16585339, study PRJNA669376) | soil metagenome | isolation source: Crop rotation soil | place: USA: Cullars Rotation, Alabama | collected 2011 | reverse complement strand
CCGCCGATGGCCGCCGCCACCACGTTGGGCTTGATCTGCTGGATCTTGAGGAGATACGAGGAGAAGTCCCGCGTGTTCTGCGGCACCATCAGCTCCTCGACGATCTTGCCGCCGTTCGCCTCGACGATGGTTCGCGTCGCCTTCGAGGTCTGGTGTCCCCAGACGTAGTCGTTGGTGAGCAGCACCCAGTTCTTGCCGTTGACTGCCATCGCGTTCTTCACGATCGCCAGCGCGAAGTTGGTGCCGTTGCCATCCCAGACGAACTTGACGCGATGGCAGTCCTTGCCAGCCTCGGTCGGAGAGCTCGAGTTGGTATTGAGGAAGATGCAGCCGTATTTCTGCGCCACCTGCGAGATGGCGTTGGCGACGCCCGAGTGCAGCGCGCCGATGAGGAACGCGGCTTCGTTGCGGGTGATGAGTCGCTCGGCGACGCGCGAGCCGGTGGCCGGAGTGGTCTCGGAGTCCATGTGGATCGCCTCGATCGGTCGTCCCAGGACGCCACCCTTGGCGTTGATCTCCTTGATGGCCATCATCGCCCCCAGGCGCTCATCCATGCCGCTCGCGGCGTACTGGCCGCTCGCATCCATCGTGAGGCCAAGGACGAGCGGCTTCTTCTGGCCCGACTGCGCCCAGGCATGATGGTGCTTCCACGGCCCGAAGAACGGCGCGGCGCCGTACGTGCCCGCCGTGGCGAGCGCAAGCGCCGACGCCTTGAGCACGCGGCGGCGCGACGAGTTGGTCAAGGACCCTTTTTCTTCGTTGTCGATCTCGCTCATGGACTCCTCCTTGTGTGTCGGCTGAGGCGAAAAATGCCGGTGAACGATCTTGTCGTCGCTAGGTGAAGCTACGCATGAAAGCGCGGGCAAAAGCGCAAGAGAACAGACGTTCCAAAGATGACACGATCGAGACTATTCATTCCCGACGATCGCGTCAATGGCGGGCCCGCGGCCGGGGCCGGTCCGCACCCCCCGTGAGGTGATGGCCGGTGCTCACGACAAGCGCCTGCGCGAGGCACAGCGGCCCGACCAGCGAGCGGAACGGACGGCGGGAGTCGTCGCCCAGCTCGAAAGCGACGCGGGCGAAGGGCTTCAACGGGGACAATGCGCTGTCCGTCATGGCGATGACCGGAACGCCGCGTCCATGGCAGCCGTCCGCCACTTCGATCACCTCCGGCGAATAATTGCGGAAGCTGACGGCCAGCAGCACGTCCTTCGGCTCGATGCCCCGGACCAGCTCGCGCAGCATGCCGCCGACGCCGTCGAGCAGGTGGGCCGTGAGCTCCAGCCGGTTCAATGCGTACGCGAAATAGAACGCCACGGGGAACGACCGGCGCTGGGCGATGACGTGGATCCGTCGCGCGCCCGCGAGCAGACGGACCGCAGCGCGGAACTGGGAACCCGCCACGACTTCTTCCAGATGGCCCAGCTCGTCGATCGACTCGCTGACGAACTGATGGAGCACCCCGCTCGCCACGTCGCCGCCGCCGGTGCGATTGCGGCGCATCTCCGCGATTCGCTCGCGATAGGTCGCGGACCGCTCGACGAGATGACCTCGGAACACCTGCTGCATCTCGGTGAAGCCGGAGTAGCCGAGCGCGTTGGCGAAGCGAATCATCGATGACGGCTGGACATGCGCCGCTTTCGCGATGGCGGCCACGGTGTCGAGCGCCAGCGGATCGGGCTGCTCCAGCGCGAAGCGGGCGATCCGTTGCAGCTGTTTCGACATGTCCGGATACGCGCGGCCGATCGCTTCCTTCAGCTCGTCGTAGTTTTGCGGAACAGGCATCGGGCCATTAGAACAAATGTTCTTGCGCGTTTCAACCATGGAACGTATATTTTGACGACGCCTCTCCGTCGAGCACCCATCCATGCTGACCGTCACCGACCGACGCGCGCCAATGCTGCCGGCGCCCATGCTCGTGTTGTTCGCGGCGCTCGTCACGACGCCGCTCTGGCTCACCAAGGTCGGGCTCTACCAGTATCTCGCGCTCGAGATCATGATCTGGATGCTCTTCGCGCTGGGTTACAACCTGCTGCTGGGCTACACCGGACTGCCGTCGTTCGGCCATGGCGCGTATTTCGGCATCGGTGCCTACGCTTTCGGCCTGCTCGAGCTCAAGGTGTGGGCGAACCTCTGGTTCGATCTCGCGGGGGCGGCGATCGTTGCCGCGGCGCTCGGCGCACTGGTGGCGCTCTTCATCTCCCACCGGCGGGGCATCTATTACGCGTTGCTGACCATCGCCTTCGGCCAGGTCTTCTGGTTCATCGCAGTCAAGTGGCACTCGGTCACCGGCGGCGAGGACGGCCTTCTCAATCTGCGCCGGCTCCCTGCCGAGTTCGGCTTCGTCGCCTTCGACTTGAAGAGCAATGCCGCGCTTTTCTATCTGGCGTTCGGGGTGTTCGCGGTCGTCGTCATCGGGCTGTGGCGGCTCGTGCATTCGCCGTTCGGCCGCATCCTCACCGCTATCAAGCAGAACGAGACCCGGGCGGCCTTCGTCGGTTACAACGTGTGGCTCTACAAGTGGCTCGCGTTCACGGTGTCAGCGGGCGTAGCCGGAATCGCCGGCGGCCTGTTCGCGCTCGCCCAGCAATCGGCCTATCCCAATGTGATGAGCCTCCATTCATCCGGTTTCGTCGTCATGATGGTCCTGATCGGCGGCGGGCTCGTGAGCTTCTGGGGCCCGGTGCTGGGCGCGCTGTTCTTCATCCTGGCGCGCGATCTTCTCGGGGCGTACACCGAGACGTGGCTTCTCTGGTACGGCCTCCTGTTCATGGCAATGGTGCTATGGAAGCCCGATGGCATCGCCGGGCTGTGGCAGGACTGGCGGCGGAGCCGGAGGCGACGGAGCGCGCCGGCAGCTCCGGCGGCGGCGCGAGCCCTCTGACCATGGCACTTTTCGAGGCGCGGCATCTGCACAAGCGGTTCGGCCGCCAGGTCGTGCTGGAAGACGTGTCGCTCTCATTCGCCGCAGGGCAGCTCTCGGGAATCATGGGCCCGAACGGTGCCGGCAAGACGACGTGCTTCAACGTGCTGACCGGACGTTACGCGCCCGATCGCGGCGATGTCTTCTTCGAAGGTGAGGCAATCACCGGGCTCCCGCCTCGCCAGATCGCGCGGCGCGGGATCTCGCGCTCGTTCCAGATCATGAACCTGTTCAACGATTACTCGGCGCGCGACAACGTGCTGATCGCGCTGCCCGAGGTCCGCCGTCGCGGCTTCGACGGCTGGAGCGATCTTTCGGCCAACCGCGACGCGCAGGACAAGGCCGCGTCGGTTTTGGCGCGCGTCGGGCTCAAGGGAAGGGAAGGGACGCCGGCAAAGAGCCTTTCCTACGGCGAGCGGCGCGCGCTCGAAATCGCGGTCGCGCTCGCGGCCGAGCCAAGGCTCTTGTTCCTCGACGAGCCCACTGCCGGACTCGGCAGCGAAGGGACGGCGCGGCTGGCGGAGCTCATCGCCGAGCTCAAGCGGACGCTGACGGTCGTCGTGATCGAGCACGACATGAAGTTCCTCTTCGGGCTCGCGGATCGGATCTCGGTGATTCACTGGGGCCAGGTCATTGCCGAAGGGACGCCGGCCGAGTTACGGGAAAATCCCTGGGTACGTCGTTCCGGGCTCGGAGCAGCCGCGTGATGCTGGAGGTCGACGGCATCGAGACGTTCTACGGCGAGACCCAGGCGCTGTTCGGCGTGTCCTTGACGGTCGGGGCAGGAGAAGTGGTCGCGCTGCTTGGGCCGAACGGCGCCGGCAAGACGACGACGCTGCGCTCCATCCTGGGCCTCACGCCGGCGCGCTCCGGCGCGATTCGCTTCGACGGCCGCGACATCACACGGACGTCGACGCACGAGATTGCCCGGCGCGGCCTGGGCTGGGTTCCGGATGACCGGCGGATCTTCCCGACGCTCACGGTCGCCCGCAACCTGTCGATCGCCCGCAAGCGGACGAGATTTCGCGCCTGGACCGAGAAGGAATGCTTCGAAATCTTCTCGGCGCTCGAGTACCTGATGCACCGCGAATGCGAGAACCTGTCGGGCGGCGAGATGCAGATGGTCGCAATCTCGCGCGCGCTGGTCGGCGCGCCGGGTCTCGTGCTGTTCGACGAGCCGAGCCAGGGGCTTGCCCCCAAAGTCGTGCAGGACGTGATGAAGACGATCCTTCGGCTGAAGCGCGAAGGCGTTGCCGTCCTCATCGTCGAGCAGAACGTGCAGAGCGCGCTCGCGGTGGCGGATCGCGCTTATGTGATGAACCTCGGCGTTGTCGTCCACCACGGCCCCGCGCGCGGCCTCGCGGAAAACGCGGGCGAACGCGCGCGCCTGCTCGGTATCTAGGCCCGTCGAATGTCCGCGCCGCTTCTCCTCGTCGACGCCCTCGTCAAGCGCTATACCCGTGGCGCCTTCCACCGGGCCGTGACGTTCACGCTCGAAGCCGACTTCGTCGTCGACGGGCCGGCGATCGTCGGTGTGCTCGGCCCGAACGGATCGGGCAAGACGACGCTGTTCGAGCTCATCACGGGGAGCAATCAGCCTTCGTCCGGCGCAGTGCGCATATCAGGACAGGACATCCACCGTGTGCGGTATGACGAGCGGGATCGCCTCGCGCGCCACTATCACCAGTCGTATCAGGTCCGCTCGCACAGGCGCACGAGGCCCGCGTTCATGCTGGAACGGGCGCTCGCCGCGGCGCCCGGCGTGCATCTCTTCGACGAGCCGCAGTTCAACACCCAGGACGGCTACATCGGCTTCATGCTCGACTTTTTCCGCCGCCTGCGCGCAAACGGGAAGCTCGTGTTCCTCTGCCTGCATCCCAACGAAAGCTGGCAGCTCGACATCATGCGCGAATGCTGCGAGCGTTTCATCTTCGTCGAGCGCGGGCGGCTCGCGCACGCGCCTGATTTCGACAGCCTCGTCCGGCAACCTTCCGTCGCAGCCTATCTGGGCCATCTTGCGCCGGCGGACGGCGCGCGGTAGAAGCGTCGATCCCGTCGCCGGGCCGCGTTCGCGACTTCGCGCGAGGGCGGGTCAGGATTCGGCGCCCAACTTCTCCAGCGCTTCCGAGATTTCGAGCCACTGCGCTTCCAGCCGCGCAAGTCGCCACGCAAGATCGCCCTGCTGCGCGATGCGCTCCTTGAGCATTTCTTTTTCCGTGTCCGCATAGGCGGCGGGTGAGGCAAGCCACTCCTCGACGGCCTTGTGCGCCGAGTGGAGCTCGGCCATTTCGCGCTCCACCTTCGCGAGCTTGTCGGTGAGCGGCTTGCGCTGCGCGTAGCTCTTCTGGCGCGCCTCGGCTTCCGCGCGCTTTTGCGCCTTGCGGCTGCTCGCGGCAGCCATTTCGCCTCCGTCCAGGCCGGGGTCGGCGCTGCGACGGCTCCGCTCCAGCACCCAGTCGCGATAGTCGTCGAGATCGCCGTCGAACGGCACGAGGCGGCCATCGGCGACGAGCCACAGCACGTCGGTGGTCGCGCGCAGCAGATGGCGGTCGTGCGCGACCACCACCAGCGCGCCGCCGTAGTCCTGCAACGCTTCGGCGAGCGCCTCGCGCATCTCGATGTCGAGATGATTCGTGGGCTCGTCCAAGAGCAGCAGATTGGGCTTCTGCCGCACGAGCAGCGCCAGCGTGAGCCGCGCCTTTTCCCCACCGGAAAAGCGCGCGACCGGATGCGTGACCATGTCGCCGCGGAAGTCGAAGCCGCCCAGGAAGTCGCGCAGCTCCTGCTCGCGCGCGCCGGCATCGAGCCTGGCGAGGTGCCACAGCGGCGTCTCGTCGGGACGAAGCTGCTCGACCTGGTGCTGGGCGAAGTAGCCGATGGCAAGCGTTTGCGCGGCATGGCGCGTGCCCGATTGCGGCGCGAGCGTTCCGGCAATCGCCTTCATCAGCGTGGACTTGCCCGCGCCGTTCGGCCCCAGGAGACCGATGCGATCGCCATTGAGGATGCCCCAGTCGAGGCTCGCGAGCACGGGCGGCCGGCCGGGATAGCCCAGCGCGACGTGCTCGAACTGGATCAGGCGCTGCGTCGCGGTGGCCACGGGCGCGAAGGCGAACTCGAACGGGCTGTCGACGTGCGCCGCCGCGATCTTCTCCATCCGCTCGAGCGTCTTCATCCGGCTCTGCGCCTGCTTCGCCTTCGTCGCCTTGGCGCGGAAGCGGTCGACGAATGCCTGCAGGTGCGCGATCTGCCGCTGCTGCTTGGTGTAGGTCGCCTGCTGCAGCGCGAGCTGCTGCGCGCGCTGCAGCTCGAACTGCGAATAGTTGCCGGTGTACGACTTCAGTTTCCGCGCGTCGAAATGGACGATCGAGTCGGCGACGCCGTCGATGAAGTCGCGGTCGTGCGTGATGAGCAGCATCGTTCCTGAAAAGCGGACGAGCCAGTCCTCGAGCCACAGCACGGCGTCGAGGTCGAGGTGATTGGTCGGCTCGTCGAGCAGCAGCAGGTCCGAGCGGCACATCAGCGCCTGCGCGAGATTGAGCCGCATCCGCCAGCCGCCGGAGAATTCGGCGACCGGGCTGCCATGGCTCGCGGCCTCGAATCCCAGTCCCGAAAGCAGCGTGGCCGCGCGGGCGCGCGCCGCGTAGCCGCCGACCTCGTCGTAGCGGTGATGCAGATGGGCGAGCGCTTCGCCGTGCTTCTCCGCGTCGGCAGCCGCTTCGCCTTCCGCCGCGGCAAGCTCGCGCTCGATCCCCCGTAGCTCGCGATCGCCGTCCATCACGAACTCGATGGCCGGCGTGTCGACGGCGGGCGTCTCCTGCGCGACGTGCGCGATCACCCACCCCGGAGGCAACTCGACGCGGCCGGCATCCTGGTGCGCCTCGCCGAGAATCAAAGCGAAAAGGCTCGTCTTGCCGCAGCCGTTCGGCCCCACGAGGCCGACCTTGTGACCGGGGTGAACGGTCAGGCTCGCGTTTTCGAGCAGCCGCTTGGTGCCTCGGGCGAGAACGAGGTCGGTGATCCGCAGCATGCGGGCCTACGTCAGGTCGCAGTCGTAGTCGATCACGAGCGGGGCGTGGTCCGAGAAGCGCCGGTTCGTGTAGATCGACGCCGCGCGCGCTTTCGCGGCGATACCGGGCGTCGCGATCTGGTAGTCGATGCGCCAACCGACGTTGTTCGCCCACGCGTTGCCGCGGTTGGACCACCATGTGTAGCGCTCGGGGCGCGGATCCAGGCGGCGGAACACGTCGACGAAGCCGATCTCGTCGAACACGCGGGTGAGCCACTCGCGCTCCTCCGGCAGGAAGCCGGGCCGGTTGCGGTTCGACCGCCAGTTCGTGAGGTCGATCTCGCGATGGGCGATGTTCCAGTCGCCGCACAGGACGACTTCGCGTCCGCGCTTGCGCAGGTCCGCAAGGTGCGGAAGGAAGCTTTCCAGGAAGCGGAACTTCGACGCCTGCCGGTGCGAGCCGGCCGATCCGGAGGGAAGGTAGACGCTTATGACGGTCAACTCGCGGAAATGCGCTTCCAGGTAGCGCCCCTCGGCATCGAACTCCTGGCAGCCGAACCCGGCGACGATCCTCGGCTCGCGCTTCGCATAGATGCCGACGCCGGAGTACCCCTTCCGCTCCGCCGGCAGGAAAGCCGCGTGCGACTTGCGCGGCGCCTTGAGCGCGCGCGGCACGTCGTCGTGTCCGGCCCGGATCTCCTGCAGGCACACGACATCCCATGGCTCCGCGCGCGCCAGCCAGCGCGCGAAGCCGCGCCGCTCGGACGAGCGGATGCCGTTGACGTTGAGGGTGATGATGCGCACGGGACCCGAAGTATAATCGGCGGCCATCGAGCCAACCCGGCCCCGAAATTGACTGATTTTCGCCAGGAGTTCCTCGCCTTTTCGCTGGCACGCGATGTGCTGCGGTTCGGTGAATTCGTGACCAAGGCGGGGCGGCTCACACCGTATTTCTTCAACGCGGGTTTGTTCAACGACGGCGAAAGCCTGCGCCGGCTCGGACGGTTCTATGCCGAGGCGGCGCTCGCCTCCGGCTTGAAGTTCGACCAGCTCTTTGGTCCGGCGTACAAGGGGATCACTCTTGCGGCCGCGACGGCCATTGCGCTTGCCGAAATGGGGCACAATCTGCCGTACAGCTTCAATCGCAAGGAGATCAAGGATCACGGTGAAGGCGGCAACGTCATCGGTGCGCCGCTCTCGGGAAGCGTGCTGATCGTGGACGATGTGATTTCGGCGGGAACGTCGGTGCGCGAATCGGTGGATATCATCCGCGCGCACGGTGCGACGCCTGCAGGTGTGCTGATCGCGCTGGACAGGATGGAGCGCGGAACGGGCGAGAAGTCGGGAGTGCAGGAAGTGCGCGACAGCTACGGGATACCGGTGGTTGCCATTGCCACCCTCGACGACCTGCTCCGGTTCATCGCGGGACGGCCCGCGCTGCAAGCGGCGGGACCGGCGGTGACCGCGTACCGGGAGAGGTACGGCGTGCGCTAGGAACTGGATGAGCGAAGTGTCCATCGTGGTGAGGCGGAATATGGCGGCAGGAAGGGCGGTGAAGCGGGAGTCCCGAAGCGAGATCCGACGGATCGCGATGGCGTCGGCCGTCGCGGGAGTCGTCGCGGTGTCGACCTTGGGCGCAGCGGATGCCGCGACCTACAAGTGGGTCGATGAAAAGGGCGTCGTTCATTACACGGACAAGATGCCGCCCGACCAGGTCGACAAGGCGACGACCGAGTTGAGCAAGCAGGGCATTACGGTCAACAAGACGGACAAGGCGCTGACGCCGGAGCAGCGCCGCGCGAAGGAGCAGGAAGCCGAGCGCGCGAAAGAGGCCGCGAAGGCGCAGGAGGAAACCATCCGGCGCGATCGCGCACTGGTCGCGTCGTACACGAGCGAGGCCGAGATCGACCTCGCGCGCAACCGCTCGCTGCAGACGATCAACAACGTGATCCTGTCGTCGCAGGCGTTCAGCGAACAGCTGACCAAGCGCAAGGTCGACGTCGAGACGAAGCGGGACGAGTCCAAAGGCAAGGCGCTCGCCGCCGTGTTCGACCGCGAGCTCGAGAGCATCGAGGCGGAGCTGCAGCGACAGTCGGAGCTCGTCACGCAGAAGAACAAGGAGGCCGCCACGATCACCGCGAAATACGACGCGGACAAGCAGCGGTGGCGGGAGCTGAGCGCCAGCAAGGAAAGATCGGCGGCGGCCGGCAAGGCCGACGCGACCAGCAAGCCGGCGACGGTGAAATCCGAGGGCGCCTCTCCGGTCGTGCCCACCGGTACCGCGAAAAAGTAGCCGCGCTTCCATGCAGGCGAAGGGCGGCCGTCGTGCCGCCCTTTTTGATTTCCCGCGTCCGCAACGCGGCCGATCTGCCGCTTCAGGGCCTGCGATCTTCCGGGCCTGCGATAATTGCGGTTTACCAAGATCAAGCGAAGAACCCAGTCATGGCTCAATACGTGTACACGATGAATCGCGTGGGCAAGATCGTCCCGCCCAAGCGCGTCATCCTGAAGGACATCTCGCTGTCGTTCTTTCCCGGCGCCAAGATCGGCGTGCTGGGGCTGAACGGCTCCGGCAAATCGAGCCTGCTGCGCATCATGGCGGGCGAGGACAAGGAGTTCGAAGGCGAGGCCGTGCCGATGCCCGACATGCGCATCGGCTTTCTGCCGCAGGAGCCGCTGCTCGATGCCTCGCAGACGGTGCGCGAGGCCGTCGAGGAGGGGCTCGCCGAAATTCTCGGCGCGAAAGCGAAGCTCGACGAAATCTATGCGGCGTACGCCGAGCCGGACGCCGATTTCGACAAGCTCGCGGCCGAGCAGGCGAAGTACGAGAACATCATCGCGGCAAGTGGCGGGGAAACCGAAGTCCAGATGGAAATCGCCGCCGATGCGCTGCGTCTGCCCCCCTGGGACGCGAAGGTGGCGAAGCTCTCCGGAGGCGAGAAGCGTCGCGTCGCGCTGTGCCGCCTGCTGCTGTCGAAGCCCGACATGCTGCTCCTCGACGAGCCGACCAATCACCTCGATGCCGAGAGCGTCGAGTGGCTGGAGCAATTCCTGCAGCGGTTCCCGGGCACGGTCATCGCGGTCACCCACGACCGCTACTTTCTCGACAACGCGGCCGAATGGATTCTCGAGCTCGATCGCGGATACGGCATTCCGTGGAAGGGCAACTACAGCTCATGGCTCGAGCAGAAGGAAGCCCGCCTCAAGACCGAAGCGAAGCAGGAAGCGGCGCGCATCAAGGCGATGCAGGCCGAGCTCGAGTGGGTGCGCCAGAACGCGAAGGGCCGGCAGGCCAAGGGCAAGGCGCGTATCGCCCGCTTCGAGGAGCTCGCTTCCTACGAGCACCAGCAGCGCAACGAGACGCAGGAGATCTTCATTCCCGTCGCGGAGCGGCTCGGCGACTCCGTGATCGAGTTCAAAGGCGTGAGCAAAGGCTACGACGATCGCCTGCTGATCGACGATCTGTCGTTCAATATCCCGGCGGGCGCGATCGTGGGCATCATCGGCCCGAATGGCGCCGGCAAGACGACGTTGTTCCGGCTCATCACGGGCCAGGAGAAGCCGGACAAGGGGAGCATCGTCATCGGCGCTTCCGCGCGCCTCGCCGTCGTCGACCAGACGCGCGAATCGCTGCCGAACGACAAGACCGTATGGGAAGCGATCTCCGGCGGCCAGGACATCCTCACCGTCGGGCGCTTCGAGATGCCGTCGCGCGCCTACCTCGGCCGCTTCAACTTCAAGGGCGGCGACCAGCAGAAAATGGTCGGATCGCTATCGGGCGGCGAACGCGGCCGGCTGCACCTCGCGGCGACGCTGCTCAAGGGCGGCAACGTGCTGCTGCTCGACGAGCCGTCGAACGATCTCGACGTCGAAACGCTGCGCGCGCTCGAGGATGCGCTGTCCGAATTCGCGGGCAGCGTGCTCGTCATCTCGCACGACCGCTGGTTCCTCGACCGGATCGCGACGCACATCCTCGCGGCCGAGGGCGATTCGCAGTGGTCGTTCTTCGAAGGCAACTACCAGGAATACGAGGCGGACAAGCGGAAGCGCCTGGGCGAGGCCGGGGCGCAGCCCCACCGGATCCGCTACAAGGCGCTGATGCAGTAGGGCGGCGGACGCCCCGTCAGCTCCTGGCCGGGGCCATCTGCTGACGGGCCTTGTCGGCGACGGCGTGCGCCTCGAGCATCAGCTTGTACGCGACGTAGTACTTGTAGATGTTGCGCACGTACGTCGTGGTCTCGCTGCCGATCTTTTCCGACGTGACGATCTCGACGTTGTTGAACCACTTGTCGGGATCGAGCCCGCGCTTCACGGCCTCCCTTCGCATCTTCGCGACGTTCCCCGGCCCGCAGTTGTAGCTCGCGAACGCGAACAGCGGCCGATTGCCCTCGCTGAAATGCGCGTCGGCAAAATACTTCTCCATCAGCTGGTCCATGTACTTGGTGCCGGCGTGGATGTTGGGCTCGATCAACCGGATGTCGCCGACCTTGAGCTCCGCGCCGGTGGCGGGCATGACCTGCATGACGCCGATCGCACCGACGGCGCTCTTCGCGTTCTGGTCGAGCGTGGATTCCTGGTAGCCCTGCGCGGCCAGCATCAAGGGGTCGAAACCGTACTTGCCGCCGTATTTCTCGAACAGCGCCAGCGTGTCCTTGAACCGCTTCCACTCGCCGGTTCCGGTGGGATCCTTGAGCTCGCGGACCCGCTTCATGTACTGGGCGAGCCGATATTCGATCACCCCTTGCTTGCTCGCCCAGGTCCGGTGGAATTCGTCGATCTCGGCGGCGAGCTTCGGGCTTCCTTTGCGGATCATCCAGCCGACTCTTCCGTCGTCGCGCAGCACGAGGTCCGTGCGGACCTTGAGCTTCGGCAGCACCTGCGCCCACATCTTCGCTTTCCAGTCGTCGACGACGATGGCCTCGAGGAGTCCCGCGTTCAGCATCTCCATCATGTCCTCGTCCTCGAGCGCATCGGGGACGATCTCGAGCTTCACTTCAGGCCTGCCGGCCGCCCCCAGCAGCGCATTGAGCGCGACCAGGCTCTCGAAATAGCTCGACGCACGGCGCACGTGTACGGTCCTGCCGCCGAGGTCGTTCAGTGTCGCGATCTCCGGCGTGAGCGGCCCCGTGACGACGATCTCGTCGACGCTCTTGAGCACGCTCGGCACCGCGAAGTCGACGACCTTGAGCCGGTCCTCGGTGACGGTCAGGTTGCCGACGGCGATGTCGGCCAGGCCCTCGACGATGTCGGTCGCGAGCTTGTCGCGCGTCGCCGGCACCAGATAGATCGTGAGCGGGCGCTTGCCGAGCTGTTTCGCGTATTTCTTGTTGATCCAGCGCTCGAAGTCGCGGACGATCTCCGCCGAGAGGCCGCGCTCGCGCCCCTTGTCGTTGAAGAAGAGCGAGCGGCTGTACGGCGCGTCGACGCGAATCATCCGGCGCTCGAGCATGCGGTCGAAATCGCCCGTCCACTTCTTGTTGGCAATGCTGAGCTTCCGGGGAGCGTCGGCGGACGCGTCCGCGGACGGGGCGGTTGCCGCCGCGGCCGGCGCGGGGGCTTGCGCGCCAGCCAGTGTCACAGACATCGCGACTGCAGCGAGGACAACGCGAAACATCGATGGCTTCATGGCGGCTCCTCCGTTCAGGCGGGCACTCCGTTGCCACTCAATCGATGAGCTTCCTCTTCAGGGCTGCGTTCACCTGGGCCGGATCGGCCTTGCCCTTCGTTGCCGCCATCGTCTTGCCCACGAGCGATTGCAAGGCCTTTTGCTTGCCTGCACGAAACTCGGCGACGATCGCGGCGTTGGCGGCGAGCACCTCATCGACGATCCTGTCGATCGCGCCGCTGTCGGAGATCTGCCGCAGTCCCCGCGCAGCGATGATCGCATCCGCGTCACCGCCGTGCTCGCCTGCCCACATGGCGTCGAACACTTCCTTGCCCATCTTGCCGGAGATCGTGCCGTCGGCAACGCGCCGCAGCAGCGAGGCGAGTCCCTCGGCACGAACCGGCGCTGCGGCAATCGTCCCGCCGCCGCGGTTGAGCGCCGCCGCGAGCTCCCCCAGCATCCAGTTGGCGACGAGCTTGCCGCTCTTGTGCCGCTCTCCGCCCAACGATTCCACGGCGGCCTCGAAGTAGGCGGCGATCTCCCGATCGGCCGTCAGCGCCGCGGCGTCCTGCGCGGACAGCGCATACGCGTCCGTGAAGCGGGCCTTCATCGCCTGCGGCAGCTCGGGCAAGTCCGCTTTGACGCGCTCGATCCACGCCTCGCCGATGGCGAGCGGCGGGAGGTCGGGATCGGGGAAGTACCGGTAGTCCTGTGCGTCTTCCTTGCTGCGCATCGAGCGCGTCTCTCCCCGATCGGGGTCGTAGAGCCGCGTCTCCTGGACGATGGTTCCGCCGTCCTCGATCCGCTCGATCTGGCGCCGCACCTCGAATTCGATCGCATGCTGCATGAAGCGAAAGCTGTTCAGGTTCTTGATCTCGCAGCGGGTGCCGAGCTTCGTCTCACCCTGGCGCCTCACCGACACGTTGGCATCGCAGCGGAAGCTGCCTTCCTGCATGTTGCCGTCGCAGATGCCGATCCAGCGGACGAGCGCATGCAGCGTTCGCGCATAGCTCACCGCGTCGGCGGCGCTCCGGAGGTCGGGCTCGGAGACGATCTCGAGCAGCGGTGTGCCGGCGCGGTTCAGGTCGATGCCGCTCATCCCGGGACGATCCTCGTGCAGGCTCTTGCCGGCGTCCTCCTCGAGGTGCGCGCGCGTAAGGCGCACGACCTGCTCACCGTGCGACGTAGCTATCGTCAGCGAGCCCCCCTGGACGACGGGCACCTCGTACTGCGAGATCTGGTACCCCTTGGGAAGGTCCGGATAGAAGTAGTTCTTGCGGGCAAAGACGCTCTTGCGGCTGATCGTCCCGCCGACCGCAAGGCCGAAGCGGATCGCGCGCTCGACGGCGCCGCGATTCAGCACCGGCAGCACGCCGGGCAGCGCGATATCGACGGCCGACGCCTGCGTGTTCGGGGCTGCGCCGAACGCCGTCGACGCGCCGGAAAAGATCTTCGACGCCGTGGAGAGCTGGGCGTGGGTCTCGATCCCGATGACGACTTCCCAGGTCATAGCGCGGTGGGAGCCCTTCGATGCCAGTCGGTGGCCGCCTGGAAGCGATGCGCGATGTCGAGAAGCTTCGCCTCGGAGAACGCCGCGCCCTGGAGCTGCAAGCCTATCGGCAGCCCGTTACGGTCGAAGCCGCAGGGGATCGACAGCGCCGGAGCGCCGGTCAGGTTGGCGGCGATCGTGAAGATGTCGTTCAAGTACATCTGCACGGGATCGTCGCTCTTCGCGCCGATCCTGAAGGCCGCCGTCGGCGCCGTCGGCCCGGCGATGGCGTCGCACTTCCCGTACGCCGCGCGAAAGTCGTCGGCGATCAGCCGGCGCACCTGTTGCGCCTTCAGGTAGTACGCGTCGTAGTAGCCGTGCGACAGAACGTAGGTGCCGACGAGGATGCGGCGCTTGACCTCGGCGCCGAAGCCTTCCGCGCGCGTCTTCGCATACATGTCGGCGAGATCGGCGTACTCGGCGGCGCGATGGCCGTACCGGACGCCGTCGAACCGCGACAGATTCGACGACGCCTCGGCCGGTGCAATGACGTAGTAAACCGGAATCGCTAGCTTGACGTTCGGCAGCGCGATGTCGACGGTCTCCGCGCCGAGGGTGCGCAGCACGGCGAGCGCGCCGGCGATCGCGGCCGCCACATCCGCATCGATTCCCGCCCCGGAGTACTCGGCAGGGAGGCCGATCCGGACGCCGGCGAGCGGCTTCCCGCC
>JADMIO011638403.1_pt1 | contig 14752 bp, 11 predicted proteins | sample 8958161 | NCBI WGS metagenome assembly JADMIO01 (sample SAMN16585339, study PRJNA669376) | soil metagenome | isolation source: Crop rotation soil | place: USA: Cullars Rotation, Alabama | collected 2011 | reverse complement strand
CGCGCGATCGACGACGCAGCCGGCGCGGTCGGCATCGACTTCATCGGCGGTTACTCGGCCCTCGTCCAAAAAGGCGCGACACCTTCCGAGGAACGTTTTCTCGATTCGATTCCCGAAGCTCTGTCGAGCACGACGCGTTTGTGTTCGTCAGTCAACGCGGCGACAACGCGCGCGGGCATCAACATGGACGTCGTGGCCCACATCGGCCGCATTATCAAAGACGCCGCCGAGCGTACGCGCGCTAAAGGCGGACTCGCCTGCGCGAAGTTTGTCTGTTTCGCGAATGCGGTAGAAGACAATCCCTTCATGGCGGGCGCGTTTCACGGCGTCAGCGAAGCGGAAGCGGTGATCAATGTGGGCGTGTCCGGCCCAGGAGTGGTCAATCACGCGGTGCGTCATGCCGAACGCAATCTGCCGTTGCAGGAACTCGCCGAAACGATCAAGAAACTCTCGTTCAAACTCTCGCGTGCAGGCGAACTCGTCGGCCGTGAAGCCGCACGCCGGCTCGGCCTTCCGTTCGGCATCATCGATCTCTCGCTCGCGCCGACTCCCGTCACCGGCGACTCAGTCGCCAACATCATCGAAGCGATGGGTTTTGAACGCGCCGGCACACACGGCACGACTGCAGCGCTCGCGCTGTTGACTGACGCCGTGAAAAAAGGCGGCGCGATGGCGAGTGGTTCGGTCGGCGGTATGAGCGGCGCGTTCATTCCGGTTTCGGAAGACGCGGGCATGATCGAAGCAGCCCAACTCGGCGCGTTGTCGCTCGACAAACTCGAAGCATGGACCAGCGTCTGCTCGGTCGGTATCGATATGGTAGCGGTTCCCGGTTCGACTTCCGCGGAAACGATCGCCGCGATAATTGCCGACGAGCTCGCGATCGGCGTGATGAATAACAAGACGACAGCAGTACGCATCATTCCGGTGCCCGGTCGCAACGTCGGCGACGTCGTTGAATTCGGCGGGCTGTTGGGCAGCGCGCCAATTATGCCCGTGAACGCTTTCTCGTGTGCCGAGTTTATTCGTCGCGGGGGCCACATCCCCGCGCCCATTCATTCGCTACGCAACTAAAAATCCGTGTTAATCTGTCGGCGGAGACTGACATGCCTGAAGCACTCGGAATGATTGAATGCCGTGGACTCGTCGCGATGATCGAAGCGGCGGATGCGATGGTGAAAGCTGCGAACGTTCGTTTAGTCGGCTGGGAAAAGATCGACGCCGGACTCGTGACTGCGATCGTGCGCGGCGACGTCGCAGCGGTCCGCAGTGCAGTCGACGCCGGCGCGGCGGCGGGCCGCAGAGTCGGCGAAGTCGTGGCCACGCACGTGATCCCTCAACCCCATTCGGACGTCGATGAAGGTTTGCCGGTCTTGCACACGGGCGAGACCACGCGCAAAAAGATCAGTGGCTCGGTTAGACCCAAATCCTGAAGCCCCCTCCTTTGTCCGCAAATCCTTTAGGAGGATTGATGGCTCAAAAGAAAACCAATTCAATGTCCAGGGTGCTGGAGCAGCTTTCATATCAGGCCACCAAAGCAACGGGAACCTCGCTCGCTTTCATCCTGGCCCTTGCGGCCGTATTCATCTGGCTCGCCACTGGTCCAATCTTTCATTACTCCGATACCTGGCAGCTTGTAATCAATACCGGCACTACCATCATCACGTTTCTGATGGTGTTTCTGATCCAGCGCGCGCAGAACAAGGATGCGCTCGCGATTCACCTGAAGCTCAACGAGATCGTCGCGGCATTGGAAGGCGCGAGTAATCGTTTGATCGACGTCGAAGACTTGAGCGAAGCCGAGATTCAGGCGCTGCGGAAATACTACCGGCGGCTAATCGAGCTCGCGCGGACGGACGACGTGTTGACGATGACACACTCGATCGAAGAGGCCGCCTCGCGTCACGGCACGAAGTACAAGAGAGAGCCAAGCGATCGTTTTCTGAAGACCAATCCAGAGGAGGAGGTGACGTGAACGAAGATCCCCTGTCTAACAATCGACCCTCGGGCGATCAATCCCTGAGCGATGAAGCCCAAAGTCTTTCACGTATTTCGCTTTTCAGACGGTTGGAAAGTGACGAGCTCGAACGGCTCGCAGAGAAAGTCGAGCAGGTGGATTATCCGGCCGGCGAAACGATCTTCAACGAGAACGACAAAGGCGACGCGCTCTACGTCGTCGATAACGGTTCGGTGCGCATCTGGGTTCTCGACGAAGACGCCGAGCCAGTGACGCTGGCGGAGCTGAAACCGGGCGACTTCTTCGGTGAACTGGCGGTGCTCGATCGTGGTCCCAGATCGTCGAACGCGACCGCGATCACCGACATCACCTTGCACCGTTTGAGCAGCGATCACTTTCAGGAGTTTTTACTACAGCATCCCGAAGCGTCGATCGACGTCATCTGCGAGATCGGCGCTCGTATGCGACAGACAAACGCGCTCGTCACGACGCGAGTAACGCGCAACATCAACGTCGTGATGGAAGAGAAGGCGACGGTGGGGCAGCGCATAGCGGACAAGGTAGCGTCGTTCGGGGGTTCATGGACTTTCATCATCATTTATCTCATCTTCCTGCTTGGGTGGATGGCTTTGAACTCCTTCGTCCTTATTTACAGGAAAGCCGACTTTGATCCTTATCCTTACATCCTGCTCAATCTCATGCTCTCGATGACGGCGGCGTTGCAGGCGCCGATCATCATGATGTCGCAGAACCGCGCGGCCGAGAAAGACCGGCTCGCAGCGGAGCAGGATTTCAAAGTGAATCTGAAGAGCGAACTGCTGCTGGAAGAGTTGATGCGGCGGACAAAGTCACGCGAGGTGCAGATGCAGGAGATCATCGACGGCATCCGCAAACTCAGAGGCTAGAACCATCCACAGATTACGCAGATGTTTTAGACAGCGGAGATCTACTGAGTGCAGTGTGTCGAGCGCGCGGCCTTTTACTGAGTGAAAGCTCTTTCTGCGTAATCTGTGGATGGCCTTTGTTACGGTTTCTTGGGTGCCGCGCTGGTAGCAGGTAAACGAACGCTCGGCGGTTTGGGAGTGTTGCCACCCGGGCCTTCGCGTCGCGCCGTTCGTCCACTTCGCGTTAACGCGATGCGCTTGTCGCCGCTCGTCGGCTGGTCCACCGTCACCTTGATCGCGCGATAGGATCCGTCCTGGCTCTTGTTGGTTGGGTTGTAAGCGATCACGTACTGCGTGCGCAGGTCGCGAATGATCTCGTTGGCAATTTGCGGCAGGTCGGCAATCGACTCGGGAAAGAACGCGCGGCCGCCGGTTTCCGTCGCCAGCTTGTCAATCAAAGCCACTGCCTTCTCGCGCGGGCTCTTGCGAATCAGGCCCGCATCTTTATCGAGTTCGTTAACGAAACCGATCACGAAGATCTGCACGTCCTCTTCACGTAAACGCGCAAACAACTGTTCCTGCTTGTAGAAGCTGTTGCGATCCTCGCCGTCAGTGATCACGATCAACGCGCGGCGGCGCCGGTCATCGCCATTTCTATATTCCGAAACATGTTCGGCGGAAAGATAAACGGCGTCGATAACGGCGGTCTGTCCCCCTTCAACGTAGAAGCTGTCGAGCCCATCGAGCAATGCTTCCTTGTTGGAAGTGAAATCCTGGACGGTTTCGATCTTGTCGCTGCTGATGAAGCGGACGAGGAACGTTTCGTCGCCGGCTTTGTTGCTGTTGATGATCGTCTTGCCGGCGTCGATCACGCTCTGCAATTGCGAACGCAGCGAACCCGAAGTATCGACCGCGAGACCGTAGCTGATCGGCACTTCTTCACGCGAGAAGTTTTCGATTGGTTGCGGCACGCCGTCTTCAAACACGTGAAACGCGGATTGCGGCACGTCGTTGATTGGTTTGTTGTTGCGATCGATGACGCGCACGTGAAGCTGGACCAGATCGGTGTTGACGCGGACGATGCTGTCCGGGTCGAGCACTTCCGGCGGCGTCGGTGTCGGAGTTGGTTTCAGCTTTGGAACTGGTGGCGGTTCGCCGAGAGTTGGCGCGCCGGACTGTCGTTGCGGCGTTGGCGTCGGCGACGGATTCGGCATTGTCGGCTGAGTGTTCCGCGGCCGGTTCTGGCTCGAAGCGACAGCGATCAAGCCACAGATTAAAAGTAAAACTGCACAGATTCTTTTCATATCAGACGAAGCGCTCCGCGGCCCTTGGAATCGGGGACGGGAGCGCTGGGGCAAACAGTGTCGCAGGCGGCGACTCCACGCACAGCTAAACAGATGCCGCATTTCTCTGAATTCGTTGCCGGCGAGGCGAAGCCACGTCTCACATCCGGCGGCAAAGCCGTAGCGATTATGCAACCTGAGATCGAGCCAAGCTCACCTCGCACCGGCCGTGGCGTAGTAGCCTTCCTTGGAACGAACAAACAGCCGGGGCAAGCCGCGCGGCGGGGTTACTTTAACCTTCACCCGGTGCCACTTGCCATCGTTCACGAACTGGTCGGGTTTGTAACCAATCGAATACTGGTGCCGCAACTCGAGCGCGATTTGTTCGAAAATGTCGTCCATCTCCGCGGCCGACCGGGGGAAGAACGCCTTGCCGCCCGACACGCCCGACAACTCGTCGAGCACGCCCTGGCCTTCCATGCCGAGCGCGCTGCCGGCGTCGCTGCCGCCCAGGATTCCGATCGCGTAAAGCGTCACGTCCGACTCTTTCAAAAGCTTGCGCACTTCATTGAACGTGTAACGCGAATCGTTGTCCTGGCCGTCGCTGATCAGCAGCAACGCGCGTTTTGGATGCGCGCCACGCTGCACTTTTTCCACGCCCAGATAACACGCATCGTAAAGCGCGGTCTGGTTCTTGGTCTCGACGAAGGTCAGCTTGTTGAGCACCGAATCACCGTCGCGCGTACGATCGAGCAGCAACTGCGCGCGCGAGTTGAAGGCGATCAGGAAATACTCGTCGGAGTCGTGACTCGTCTGGATAAACTTGCTCAGCGCGTCGCGGGCGCGCTTCACCTTGTCGCCGCTCATCGAACCCGAAACGTCGAAGATCACGCCGACCGAAACCGGCGAATCGTCGTCGCTGAAAAACGTAATCTCCTGCTGTTGCTTGTTATCGAAAACAGCAAACGCATTCTTGCTCAGACCGGAAACGTAACGACCGTAAGTATCGGTCACGGTAACAGTGAGCGTGATCAGATCGGTGTTGGTGATCAGCGAACGATCGTCGAGCTCGCTGCCGAGTTTCGGTTTGGGCGCGGCGTTGTTTTCTTTAGTCTCGTTGGTGGCTGGAGTCTGGTTCGCAGGCGTTTGGTTCGTGGGCGCAGGAGACGGTGACGCCGCAGGCGCTGGCGTTTGCGGTTTCTCCTGGTTCGTCGGTTCCTGGCTTCTTACCGAGAACGAAAAAGCAAACGCAGCGAGTAGTGCTACAGAAGCCGCCGTGATCTTGGTGGCGTAACGAGTCGGTAAATGCATGTCACCCCCGGCTACGATTTCCGCGATTCAATTTTTACATCCGGTCAGGGCTCGTAGGGAACTGTCAACACAGATGCTCGTCAGGGGAGCGAGTGATGCCCGACACTTCAAACTCTGAGCTGAAAAGGTTGCGGGGAGACGGCCGCGCGCGTTTCATTGGGCTGTGTTGACGAAGTCATTCTAGGACAGCCGTGATGACGCGCGCAAGCCTTTGAGATTTAGCCGCAAACCATCCACAGATTACGCAGACTCCATGTAATCTGTGGATGGCTCTGCTTTTGGATCCTGGCTGGGTTTAGCTTCGACGATGCACGTCGGCACGTCGGTGGGAATCACTCGCAACAACTCGAATCCAGCCGCCGCGAGTAGTTCGCGAAACTCTGTCGCGGTCCTCTCTTTACCACCAGTCATGACCATCATGTTGAGGTCGAACAGCTTCGAGAAGTCAGGCTCGTCGTTTTCCGGTACGACGCAATCGACGATGATCAGCCGGTTGTCTGGCTGCATGTGCTGGCGGCAGTTCTTCAGGATTCTGATCGCCTTTTCGTCTTCCCAGTCGTGGATGATCCACTTCATGACGTAAGCGTCGCCGCCGGCGGGCACTGCCTGGAAAAAGTCGCCGCCAACGGTTTCACAACGATCCGCGACGCCGGCGCTTTCGAGTTTCGCTCGCGCGCCTTCGATCACCATGGGCGCGTCGAAGAGCACGCCTTTCGTTTGCGGATTTTTCTTGAGAATCGACGTGATCAGGCCGCCGTGACCGCCGCCAATGTCGATCACTTTGCCAAACTGCGAGAAGTCGTAGACGGACATAATCGCTTCGTTCGCGGCGGCGGTCATTCCGCTCATCAAGTCGTTGAAGACCGCGGCGTCTTCGGGGTTCTGGGCGAAATACTTCCAGACGTCCATGCCGAAGAAATTGTCGAAGGCAATCTCGCCGGTCTTCACGCTGTGCAGCAAATTACCCCAGGCCGGATAGTGTTCCTGACCGAGTTCGGAGATGATGAACATGCGTGTTGAGCCGGGCGTGCCGGTGACGAGCGTCTCCGAAAGGGGTGTCAAGGCGAAACGATTGTCTTGCTCGGTTTTGAAAACTCCGGCACTCGTTAGTGCGCGCATGATGCGATACAACGAAGGCGCATGCGTGCCGGTGGCTGCGGCAAGTTCTGCGACAGTTTTCGGTCCGGACTGGAGCAGATCGGCAAGGCCGAGTTTCGCTGCGACGTAAACGGCGCGCGACGTCCAGAACCCGGTGATGAACTGGATCATCTGAAGCTGGGGAGGTAATGAATTTTCTGGTTGGGTTGCAGGTGCAGTCAAAATTGTTCTCCTCTAAGAAATTCCCGGGAAACTTTCCCTTGAGATACGCGTGATATACTCGCGATTCGGTTCCACCGCTAATTATAAACAATGGCTGAATTCATTTGTCGATTGGGCACCCCGGCGGGCGAGGTCGTGACGCGCACGGTCGAAGCGCCGGGCGTTCACGAAGCTCGCGCGCGTCTCGAACGCGAGGGTTTTCGCGTCTTCAACGTCACGCCACCGAAGACTTCGGGCGGCGTCGCTTCGTTGACGCGATTCGGCCGTCCAGGCGCACATCCGCGAGTCAAAGCAAACGACTTTCTGCTCTTCAACCAACAACTCGCGGCGCTGGTTCGTGCGGGTATTCCGATCCTGCAAGCGATCTCGATGTTGCGGAAACGAGCGGCGTCGCCGCGGCTGCGCGCGGTGCTGGGCGACGTCGAGGATCAGATTCGCGGCGGCGCCGCTTTGTCGCAGGCGTTTGCTTCGCAAGGAATGATCTTTCCGCGCATCTACACGGCTTCGATCCTGGCCGGCGAGCGATCCGGCGCGCTCGACGACGTGTTGAGCCGTTACGTCAGTTACATGCGCCGCAACGTTGCGTTGCGACGAAAGATTCGCGGCGCGCTCGCGTATCCGATGTTTCTGTTGTTTGCCTCGGCGTGTATGGTCACGTTTCTGACGATTTACGTCGTGCCGCGCATGTCGGAGTTGTTTGCAGGTTTTGGTAACGAACTGCCGACGGTCACGCAGATCGTCGTCGGTATTTCTCACTGGCTTTCGTCAAACATTTTCTGGTTTGGACCACTGGTCATCATTGGCGGCATCGTGCTGTCCATCTGGTCGCGCACGCCGAGCGGCAAACTGCAAGTCAGCGCGCTTCTTTTGAAGATCCCTTTGGCTGGAAGTCTGGTGGTGCAACTCTCGGTCGCACAGGCGACGCGTTCGCTCGCGACGCTGCTCGCAGGCGGCATCACGCTCGTCGAGTCCTGGGAGATCGCTTCGGAGTCGATCACCAACCTTGAACTGAGACGTCGCAGTTCGTCGATCCTGCCGATGATTCGCGAGGGACGTTCATTCACCGAGAGTCTGGAAACCGCAGACTGGATGCCGGCGCTGGCGATCGACATGATCGGTATCGGCGAACGTTCGGGCAGCTTGCGTGAGATGCTCGACGAAGTCGCGGTTTTCTACGACGCCGAATCAGAAGTGCGGCTGGAGCAGTTGACGACCACGCTTGAGCCTGCGATTCTTGTCGTGATGGGCGGCGTGGTAGTAACGATTCTCCTCGCGATCTATCTTCCCATCATTCAATCAATTTCGAGCGGCGCGGGAGTAACCGGCGTCCACCACTGACTCCTTAATTAATGAAACAGGTTTCCGAAAACGAGAACTCGGCAATTAGATCAGTTCCACCGGCGGGCGCCAATGGCCATCAGAACGGCGGCGACACGCATGTGCCCCCCGAGATGAAAGCGGCGAAAGATCTCGCGAGCCGTTACCGGCTGCCGTTTGTCGATCTGCTTCCGCCCGATCGCGAATCGCCGATCGACTACGATCTGTTTACTGAAGTGCCGGTCGATTTGATGGTTCGGCATCAGTTCGTTCCGCTCAAACGCGACGAAAAAGGTTTGCACATCGCGATGGCGGATCCGACCGACCTCGAGCGTCTGGACGAGCTGTCGAGCACGTTGCGCACGCGCATCATTCCGTACGTCGCCACCGCCGGCGCAGTCGAAGTCGTGCTGCGCAAAGGCGACACGACCCAGCGCGTCTTGCAGGAAGCCGCATCGGGTTTTCGCATCTCGCTGGTGAAGGAAACAGAGCACGGCGAAGAAGTACTCGATCTGGATCGTCTGGCGACCGACGCCGAGATGTCGCCGATCATCAAACTCGTCGACACGATCATCTACAACGCAATGGAGTCGCGTGCGTCCGACATTCACATCGAAACGCGCGACACGGAAGTGCAGGTCAAATACCGCATCGACGGCGCGCTCTACGCGAAAGTCGATCCAATTGATCTCGCTTATCACCAGACTTTGATCTCGCGTATCAAAGTCATGTCCGAGCTCGACATCGCCGAGCGCCGCGTGCCGCAGGACGGCCGCTTCCGCGTCCGTTACAAAGGACGCAACGTCGACTTCCGCGTCTCGATCATGCCGACGATTCACGGCGAGGACGCAGTCGTTCGTATTCTCGACAAGGAACAGATCAACGAAGAGTTTCGCAATCTCAATCTCAACGTCGTCGGGTTTGCCGAAGAAGACTTGCGAAAGTTTCGCCGCTACATCGCCGAGCCTTACGGCATGGTGCTTGTCACTGGTCCAACCGGCTCGGGCAAAACCACCACGCTCTACGCCGCGCTGAACGAGATCAGAAACGAAGAAGACAAGATCGTCACCATCGAAGACCCGGTCGAATATCAGTTGCACGGCATCACCCAGATCCCGGTCAACGAAAAGAAAGGTCTGACGTTCGATCGCGGACTGCGCTCGATCCTGCGTCACGACCCTGACAAGATCATGGTCGGCGAGATCCGCGACACCGAAACCGCGCAGATCGCAATTCAGTCAGCGTTGACTGGCCACCTCGTGTTCACCACCGTTCACGCCAACAACGTGATCGACGTGATCGGACGTTTTCTGAATATGGGCGTCGAGCCTTACAACTTCGTCTCGTCGTTGAACTGCGTGCTGGCCCAACGGCTGATCCGAATGTTGTGTCCGTATTGCAAACGACAGTACCGGCCTAACGACACGGACCTTTGGGAAGCGGGTTTGCGGCCCGATCTGCATCGCGATCGGGCGTTCTACATGAACGTCGGTTGTGACGCCTGCAACCACACCGGCTACCGCGGCCGCACTGCGATTCACGAATTGCTGGACTTGTCGGATAACATCCGCGAAATGATTGTCGAGCGGCGGCCCGGTTCGGAAGTGCGGCGCGCCGCTGAGGCAGAAGGTTTGAGAAGCTTGCGAGACTCGGCCTTGCAGAAGGTTTTCAGCGGGATTTCCACCCTGCACGAAATCAATCGCGTGACATTTGTTGAAGAACTCGACGCGAGCAATTAGCATCAAAAACCCCGACCGCAACTCCCCCGCCCGCAACCATAATTTTGAGCAGTTTATGGGGAACTGAAATATACTGCTCGCGTGTAAGGGAATTGGCCGTCCCGACCTTGCGGTTAATCGTCAACGGCGGCATTATTAGGCGTCGCTTTAACGCTATAACTTTCCACCTCTCGAGTAAGAAAGTCATGAGAAACAACATCAGAAGTCGCACACTTATATCCTTTATTCTGGCGCTGAGCCTGTTGTCGATGCCGTTCACCGCCTTCGCCAAGAAGGGCGACAGCCACTTCAAACGCGGCATGGATTACGAGCGGGCGCAGCAATGGGACAAGGCCGCGCAGGAATACACGCTGGCCGTGGCTGCGGATCCGTCGAACATGGAGTATCAGCTCCATTTCCGCCGCGCGAGTTTCAACGCCTCGCAGACGTACATGCAGCAGGGAAGATCGCTCGCCGAGCGCGGCGATTACGTTGGTGCGTACAACGCCTTTCGCCAGGCTTACGGTTACGACTCGGTGAATGAACTCGCTGTCTCAGAGATGGAAAGGATGCTGCGGCTGCAAGCGGTCAAGGATGGAAAGGCGCCCGCCAGCAACAACAGCAATGGTGGAAACGGCTACAGCTTGAGAGGTAACGAAGTTCCCGACAGCGGGAGCATGACGCCGGTCAACGGGCAAACGCCCGATGTCTCGGCGAGCAACGTTCAGCTTCGCGTCATCAACTACACCGGCGATCTGAAAGCGTTCATTCGCAGTCTCGCCGAGCAACTCAATCTCAACGTCATCTTCGACCGGCAATCGTTCACGCAATCGCGTCAAATCGATATCAACCTGAAAGACGTCACGACCGCGCAAGCGCTCGATTATGTGTTTCTCCAGGAAGGACTCTTCTTCCAGAAACTCAGCCGCCGCACGATCCTCGTCGCCGATCAAGCGCGCCGGCCGCAGTATCAACAACTGGTGCTGCGCACGTTTTATCTCTCGAACATGAAACCGGCCGACGCGCGCCAGCTCGTGCAACAGGCGATTCCGCCGTCAGTGGGCCGTCCGCAAACGATCGTTGTGCCTGATGATGCGACCAACAGTTTGACGGTGCGCGACACGGCCGAGAACGTGCGGCTAATCGGCGAATTGCTGCAAAGCGTCGACAAGGATCGTGCGGAAGTCGTGATGGACGTCAACATCTACGAGGTGTCCAAAAACGACATGCTGCAGTTCGGCAATCAGATCGCCGCGACGGCTGATAACACACTTGGTGGTTCGCCGGGCTTCTCGCTGCTAACCGATAACGGCATCGTTAATAACATTGGTCGCGGTGTTAATCTCGGCGCGCTCGTCGGTGGTGTTCCCACTTCGCTCGCGGCAGCGCTCGTGATTCCGCCGTCGGCGTTACATGCTTTCATGAGCCGCGACAACACGAAGTTGATCGCTTCGACTCAGGTCCACGCCTTCAACGGTGAAGAATCGCAGGCCCGTATCGGACAACGCGTGCCGGTGCAGACAGCGCAGGCGTATCCGTTCGGTGTGCAAACAGGCACGCCGGTGACGGGTACCGGCAGCGCGCTCTTCCCGAGTGGCGGTTTCCCCGTCATCAACTACGAACCGACTGGTCTAACGCTCAAGTTCACGCCGCAGGTTTATCCGAACCTCGACGTGCAAGTGAAGATGAATATCGAGCAGAAGGACGTGCTCGGAGCGAGTATGCTGACGCCGACGTTCACTGAGCGCACGATGTCCGGCACCGCGCGCATTCAGAACAATCGCACGATGATGCTGGCGAGTGTTTCGACGGACGTCGAAGCGCGCGGCCGCAAGGGAATCGCTTATCTCAGCGGCATACCGCTCCTCGGTCGTTTGTTCACTTCGCCGACGCGCGATCTACGCCAGGTGGATATCGTGATCAGCGTGACGCCGCGCGTGCTGCGCGCGCCGAACGTGACGCCGCGTGACGAAGAGATGCGTCCGAGCGGTACGCTGCAATCGCCGACTACCGGCTCACTCGCGGAAATGATCCGTGAAGCCGACCGTGAAGATCAGATCGCGGCCGCGCGTGCAGTTCCGCGTAACGCGGCGATTCAACTGCCGGATGCGCCGGTTGAGGTTGCGAAGCCGGTCAGCGCGACGCAAACGTCCGCACAGAACACGAGCACGACAACGCCGGTAACCAACACGACTGCCAACACGAACACGACTGCGGCTGTAACGAATCCAACTGCGCCGCCCCCCAGTAACACAACGTCCGCTGCGCAGCAATCTGCTTCAAACCTGTCAACTACAGCACAAACAACCGCACCGGCTACGGCTTTAGCGCAACCGCCCGTCGAAGAATTACCTTCGTTCGTGCCGGCGCCGAAATCGTTGATTAGCGACCGCGCGGCAGAGCAAGTCGCGACGGTGAATCCTGGCGCTGCGGCCACGCAGAACGCAGTGCTGACTTCACTGCCAAAGGCGACCGATACATCGCTGAGTCCGAAAGCACTCGATACGAAGCTGGACGCGACCCGGGTCGCGCAACTCAGCATGCTCGAAGGCGACGCGGTGATGAAGATCGGCGAGAAACGTCGTTACGCAGTGCAGTTGAACTCCGACGTGCCGCTGAGTGTCGCCTTGCTCGCGTTGAAGTTTGATCCGAAGGTGGTGAAAGTAAACGCGGTCACCGCTGGCACTCTGTTGGGTTCTTCGCCGGACACTGCGCCACTCTTCGCACCATCGATCGATGCAAACGGTATCTGCATGATTTCGATCTCCGCACAGAATGGTAAGGGCGTGTTCAAAGGATCCGGGCCGCTGCTCTTCCTTGACGTGGAAGCCGTCGGCGCCGGTGATGCTGCGCTCACGTTTATGAAGGAGATGATGCATCTGATCGCGACTGACGCTCGCGACGTTACTTCGGAGATCGTTCAGGGCTCGGCAATAGTGAAACAATGACGTCTCTGCCCAAGGCAGACGACGGACAAAACGCGGCGACTGGCTGAGTGGAGTTAAGTACCGGTCGCCGCATATTTCTGAAAGCTGGCGTTTATGAAGCAGGAGCGCGGATTCTCGCTGATCGAGTTGGTGATCACCATCACGGTGTTGACCATCATGACGATGGGTGTGCTGCCGCTCGTGAAGGTCGCCGTTCGGCGGCAGAAGGAACAGGAACTGCGCGACAGCTTGCGCCAGATTCGCATGGCGATTGACGAGTTTCGCCGCGACACTGTCGGCATGAATTGTTCTGCGGCGGCACTGCAAGGCGGCAACGGGTTAACGGGTGGCGGCGGCATCGGCGGTAATCAAGTCATTCCGCAACAACAAGGCAATATCCCGGTTGATCCGCGCAGCCAGGTCGTGATCAGCGACTGCACGATCTTCGGCGTCGACAATCCTGACCGTTATCCGCCGGATTTGGAAACTCTCGTGAACGGCGTCAACGTGATTCCGCGAATGAATGGAACCGGAGTGGGACAGCAGGGTGTAGATGCAACCAAGGTCGGCCAGTTGTCGACCAAGCAGAAAGTTTACTTGCGGAAGTTGCCGATCGATCCGATGACCGGAAAGGCTGATTGGGAGCTGCGTTCGAGTTACGATCCGGCTGACTCGAGTTCGTGGGGTGGTGAGAACGTTTTCGACGTGCGCTCGAAGTCGAAGGCGACGGCATTGAATGGAGAGAAGTACAGTGACTGGTAGTTTGCAACAGGCACGAAGCAGATGGCAGGCGGGATTCACGCTGCTCGAGTTGATGATCGTGATCTCGATCATCATCATCCTCGCGGCGATCACGCTGCCGCAGTATCAGAAGACTATAATGCACACGCGCGAGGCGGTGTTGCGCGACGATCTGCGCAAGATGCGCTCGCTGATCGATCAGTTCGCGGCGGACAAGGGCCGCTTGCCGCAGTCGCTCGACGAACTCGTCAGTGAACAATACATGCGCGAAGTGCCGGTCGATCCTTTCACGAACCAGAAAGACTGGGCCATCTCGACCGGTGAAGATCCGAACTCGCTCAATGGCGAACAAGGCATGACCGACGTACACAGCAGTTCCACCGAAACGTCCAGCGAGGGCACGCCTTACAGCGAGTGGTAGCTCGCCAGAATCCGCATGGCCAATCTGCTTTCACGCATCGTCGAGCCTTGGTATCCCGCCGCGGCTATCGGTCTCGAAGAAAATCTCGCTGCCGTGGTTCAACTCGAACGCGTCAAAAGCAACGTGTGCCGTTTGAAACGCGCGGCGACCGCGAACATCGATCAGGCGTTGTTGCGGCCGAGCTTTGACGAACCCAACGTTCAGAATGGTCCGCAATTAGCGGCGGTGTTGAAAGACCTCGCGGTCGGCGCTGGCTTGATGCGCCAGAAGCGCTGGTCGTTGACGTTGCCCGAGACCACCGCGCGCACGATCGTCTTCACGATGGAGACGCAACCGCAGTCAGGTTCCGAACTTCAGGACGTGTTGAAGTGGAAGATCGAACGCGGTTTTGGCGCGCCTGTCGAAGAGCTTTCGATTTCGCGCGAGCGTTTGCAGAAGGATGCGCAGGGACGCGATCGCTATCTCGCTATTGCCGTGAAGAAGTCGGTGCTGGCGGAATACGAAGCGGTGCTCGAGTCGCTGGGTTGGCGCGCGGGGTTGGTGCTGCCGCGACATCTCGGCGAAGCGCAGTGGCTCGTGCGCAACGGCGCGGCGGCGGGAGATTCGATGTTGTTGAGTGGTTCGAGTCAGGGATTTACCGGCGTGATCTTTCGCGACAAGCATCCGTTGATCGTGCGCACGGTGAATTGCGCCGAGGGTGAGTTCGAAGACGAGTTCTATCGCTTCCTGCTGTTTTATCGCGACCGCAACATTCCGGAAACGGCAGGCGCTTTGCCGTTGCGGCGGTTGATGGTGATCGGCGAGGGCATCACGAAGCAACGGGCGGGCGAGATCGTTAACGAGACGACCGGCGGAGACCTGCGGCCGCTGGCGGCC
>JADMIO011609106.1_pt1 | contig 14754 bp, 17 predicted proteins | sample 8958161 | NCBI WGS metagenome assembly JADMIO01 (sample SAMN16585339, study PRJNA669376) | soil metagenome | isolation source: Crop rotation soil | place: USA: Cullars Rotation, Alabama | collected 2011 | reverse complement strand
CACGACGACACCGCCGTCACGACGACTGCGCAGCAGCCTTCGCCTGCATCATCTCGATGTACTCGAACATCGGCATCCGGTCCACGCCCACCGCCGACGGAAGCTGCTCGGCGAGCTCCTCGGGGGTCCAGCGCCCGTCCTTCACCATTTCGCGGATCTCGCGCGGCTGGCTCCACAGCGCCACCTTGCCACCGACGACCGTGTAGGTCTGGCCCGTGATGTCGCGCGCTGCATCCGACAGCAGGTACACCACCATCGGCGCCACGTCCTCGGGCTCGCCGGTCTCGGCAGTGCCACCAGGCACGTTCGCGGCCATGCGCGTGTTGGCGACGGGCGCAATCGCGTTGGCCGTGACGCCGTACTTCTGCAGGCCGACGGCGGCGCTGCGCATCAGCGCCACGATGCCGCCCTTGGCAGCCGCGTAGTTCGCCTGGGACACGCTGCCCCACATGCCGACGCCCGAGGTGAACGCGACGAGCGAACCGCCGCCCTCCTGTTTGCGCATCACCGCCGAGGCGGCACGGAAGACCGTGAACGTGCCCTTGAGATGGGTCGCGATGACCGCGTCCCACTCGTCCTCGGACATGTTGAACAGCATTCGCTCGCGCAGAATGCCGGCGACGCAGACCGCGCCGTCGATGCGGCCGAACGACTCGATCGCAGTGGCGACGATGCGCTCGCCGGACTCCATCGTCGAGATGTCGTCCGCGACTGCAACCGCGGTGCCGCCGGCAGCCTGGATCTCGGCCACGACGGCATCGGCGACCTCGCTCGACGGCTCCGCACCGTCGATGCCGACTCCGAAGTCGTTGACGACGACCGACGCGCCTTCGGCCGCGCTCGCGAGCGCGACGGCCCGGCCGATCCCCCGCCCGGCGCCCGTGACGGCGATGACCTTGCCCTTGAGGAAGTCCACGGGCGGGGACGATACCTGACGACCCGTCAGATTCCGCCGGTCAGGGGCAGTTGCTCCGGATCCGCGAGGACCGTGGCCTTATCGTCGCCACGTGGCCGAGTTCGAGACGGTGCGCTACGAGGTGCGTGACGGCGTCGCCTGGCTGACGCTCGACCGGCCCGAGGTCATGAACGCGTTCGACGAGCGGATGCTCGACGAGGTGTCCACGGTGTGGCGCACGGTCCGGGCCGATGACGCCGTTCGGGTCGCGGTCGTGACCGGAGCCGGCGACCGGGCGTTCTGCACCGGCATCGACCGCGCCGGCATCGCCGATGACGGCACCGCGACCGGCGGAGTCGGCTTCAGCGGGTCGCCGTTCCATCTCGACGACCCCGGCGCGCGACTCGGCCCCAAGAGCAACGACCTCTGGAAGCCTGTCATCGCTGCCGTCAACGGCATCGCGTGCGGCGGAGCCTTCTACCTGCTCGGCGAGTGCGACATCCTCGTCGCCGCCGACACCGCGACCTTCTTCGACCCTCACGTCACCTACGGCATGCCGGCGTCCTACGAGTCGATGCTCATGGTCGGACGGATGCCGCTCGGCGAGGTGCTGCGCATGCAGTTGACCGGGGCCGCCGAGCGCGTATCCGCGAAACGCGCGTACGACGTGGGTCTGGTCTCCGAGGTCGTGCCGGCCGCGGAGCTTGCGGGATGCGCCGAGCGGCTGGCGGCCGTCATCGCGGCCGCACCGACGCTGGCTGTGCAAGCAACATTGCGTGCGGTCTGGGCGGCCGCAGAGCTGGGCCGCCAGCAGGCGCTCAGCCTGGGTAACGCGTTCGTCGCGATGGGCATGACCGACGAGTCACTTGCCGAGGGCCAGCGCCGGTTCGCGTCCGGCGAGCGCGTCGAGTGGCGGCTGCGCTAGTCAGGCAAACGCAACCGGCTGCGCAGTCCATGCAACCGCCCGGCCGTCGCGCGCCGTCCTTCCCTGCGTGACGACCAAGCCGAGTGCCCGGACCCGAACCAACTCGCGGCTCCTCCGGCTGCGGCGCATCGTGCCAGTCGCTATTGCCTTGGTCGTCACGGTCTTCACCATCGACAAGTTGCGGTCCCCGTCGCCGGCGGCCCGACACGACGAGCTCGTCGCGCGGGTCACGCTTCCCAACGCGAGTCCCCTCAACTCCGTCCTGCCGAACACGCCGGCGACCCGCCCCGCGCGACCGGACAAACAGTCACCCGAACTTGCTCCCTGCCCGGCGCGAGCGCGCGCCTGCGTCGACACACGTCACAAGTTGGCCTGGTTGCAACGCAACGGCCAGGTGACCTACGGCCCGGTCCCCGTCGGTCTCGGTCGGCCAGGTCACCGCACCCCGAAGGGCATCTGGCAGGTGGCTTACAAGGGTCCGCACATGGTGAGCACGGAGTACGGCATCCCGATGCCGTGGGCGGTGTTCTTCGCGTACAACGGCATCGCCTTCCACCAGGGTCCGCTCGATGTGGCGTCGCACGGATGCGTACACCTGCGACCGAAGGACGCGCGAAAGTTCTACGACGTGCTGCAGCCGGGCGACGTCGTTTCGGTGCGTTAGCCGCGGCGCTCAGTCGGTGCCGAAGACGCCGACGAACGACACCATCTCGCCGGGATAACCGCCGAGGTTGTGCGTCAACGCGAGTGAGCGTCGGCCATAGGTTGAGATAGTGCGCTCCTCGGGTGCCTCGCCCCGCAACTGCAGCCACACCTCGTAGAGCATGCGTAGCCCGGAGGCGCCGACCGGGTGCCCGAAGGACTTCAGGCCACCATCCGGGTTGACCGGCAGCTCGCCCTCTCGCTCGAACGTGCCGGCAAGCACTTCCTTCCACGCGGTACCGCGCGCGCAGAAACCCAGGTCCTCCATCAACACGAGCTCGGTCGGCGTGAAGCAGTCATGCACCTCCGCCATCGCGAGCTGCGCCCTCGGGTCGGTGACGCCGGCCTGCGCATAGGCGTCCGCAGCGGAGGCGGCGACCTCCGGGAAATGCGTGTAGTCGTAGGACGCGTCCTCGAGTCCGCTGCCGTTGCCGGCGACGAACGACAGCGCCTTGACGATGACCGGCCGGTCGGTGAACCGTGCGGCGTCCTCGGCCCGGCACACGATCGCCGCGGCCGCGCCGTCGGCCACCCCGGCGCAGTCGAACACCGACAAGCCACCGGCAACCGGCGGCATCGCGCACAGTGCGTCGACCGACATCTCCTTACGGAACTGCGCCTTCGGGTTGCGCGCGCCGTTGGCGTGGTTCTTCGCGGCGATGCGCGCGAGAACGGTGCGCATCTCGTCGGCGTCGACGCCGTACCGCTTCGCATACGCCGGCGCGACCATCGAGAACATCGCGGCGGCGGTGAGCGTCCGCTGCGTCCCGTCGGTGGGGATCGGGAACGCGTTGAGTCCCTGATAGCCCGAGTCCTTCACCTTCTCGACACCGACCGCCATCGCCAGGTCGTAGGCGCCGGAAGCGACGGCGTACGACGCCTGGCGGAGCGCTTCCGAACCGGTCGCACAGTAGTTCTCGACGCGGGAAACGGGCTTGCCGTCGAGCTGCAACGGGCGGGCGAGGGTGATGCCGCTCATGCCGGACTGGGCGGTGCCCAGCCAGTAGGCGTCGACGTCGTCCTTCGTGACTCCTGCGGAGGTGAACGCCTCACCGGTCGCGGCGAGCAGGAGGTCGTCGACCCCCATGTCCCAGTGTTCGGCGAACCGCGTGCAGCCGACACCGACGATCGCCACCCGATCCCGGATCCCGTGACTCGCCATCAAGCGCCGTCCGACCCGGCCAGGCTGCGCACCGGCCGCGCCTTCCAGAAGTAGTTCGCGATGCCGTCCGCCGTGAACAGCCGCCGAAACGTCATCTCCACCCGCATCCCGATGGCCACCTCGTCCGCGTCAACGTCCGTGAGCTCGACCGGCAGCCGGCGCCCGTCGTCGAAGTCGACGACGGCGAAAACAACCGGCGGCGACGGCGAATAGGCGAGCCTGTCGATTGTGTAGGTCGCGACCGTCCCGCCCTGGTCGGCGAGCACGCCCGCGCCAGAGGTGAGGCCGAACTTCCAGTCCGTTGACCGGCCGGCGGCGCTCGCTGATGGGCGAGCCGGCTCGGGCCGGCGCGGCGGCTCGACCGGCAACCAGCCGCGCCAGGCCAGGTAGCGGCCGTAGGTGAGCGGCGCGCCGGCGGCGGCCAGCGCCTGCACACCGGTGGCGGGAGCGCGCCCGGCGGTCGCTTCCGTCGTCCGCAGCACCAATGCGTCGGCGCCGTCGGCGAGGGTGAGCAGCACGACGACCTGCCCCGGCCGGGCCTGCTCGAGCGCGGCAGCGAGCAGCAGCAACGGCTGCGCGGCACCGGGGTTCCCGACGGTGGCCGACAGCCGATCGACCACTCGCTCGGGGGCGATCCCGGCCTTCTTCGTGACCGTCGCGCAGGCCCGCTCGTGCAGTCCGGCGACGGCGAGCAGCTCAACCTCGTCCACCCCGAGCCCGGCCTCGCCGAGCGCCGACTTCAGCGCCTCCGTGGCCAGCGGCACGTACTTGGTCTCGCCGAAGCGCTCCTCCCAGGTGCGCGACGCCGGATCGCCCGGCACTCGCCACCGGTCCAGGAACTCCTCGGTGAGCGACGCGCGGGCGAGAACCTCGGCAAGCACCGGAGCACCGTCGTCGCCGTCGCCGATCACGACCGCAGCCGCCGCGTCGCCGCCCGCCGTCTCGTCCGGACTGCCCGGACGCCCGGTGCGCAGGTCAGCGGCCGTGACCAGCACCGGACCGGACGCGTCCAGCGCCGCCGTGAGCGCCGCGCTCGTCGAGCGGACCGAGCCGACCGCGTCGAACGCCGGTGCCGACCGGTCGAGGCGCAGCGCGGCGTGGATCGCGGCCGCGTTGGTCTTGTCGGCATACGCCGGAGTCGTGGTGGCGAACCAGACCGCGGCCGGGCCCGGTGCCCCCGCGCGCAGGGCGGCGCGCGCCGCCTCGACCGCCATCGTGGTGGAGTCCTCGTCGTACGACGCGACAGCACGGGTGCCCTTGCCGCCGCCGGCGCCGGCCACCCCCGCGATCGCGGTGCGGTCCAACCGCCGGTACGGCACGTGGGCACCCCACCCGACGATGCCGCGCATGTGCTCAGCGTACGCGAATCTGATGACCCGTCAGATTCCGGACCCAACCGCCATTGATCTTCGCCGTCGGGCACGTTTCGCATCACGACACGCCGCCAAACCGTGCGCCACGACCAGGATGTGTAGACGATGGCGGCATGACAGCGACCGCTCCGACGCAGCGGACAACCGGAGCGCTGAGCTCGCGGGGCCTGCTCGCTGTCGTCCTGCTGGTCGGTGCTCTCGTCGCGGTGACGATGGGGGTCTACGCGCACGTGCACACGCCGGCCGCCCGGCCGCTGTTCACACTCGGCTTCTCCGGCATGCTCCAGATGAAGGTCTGGCTTTCGACGACTGTCCTGGCACTGCTCGTCGTACAGCTCACGACCGCCCTGTGGATGTGGGGTCGGCTGCCGGGTGTCGCGGGCGCACCGGCGGCGGTCGGCTGGGTGCATCGCTGGTCCGGCGCGGCCGCGTTCGTCGTGTCGCTCCCGGTGGCGTTTCACTGCATGTGGGCGCTGGGCTTCGGCACCGGGAGCACCCGTGTCGTCATCCATGGCCTCGCCGGGTGTGCTTTCTACGGCGCCTACGCGGCCAAGATGCTCGGTCTGCGCGTCAAGGGCCTCCCGAGCAAGACGCTGCCCTGGCTGGGCGCCGCCGTCCTCACGACGTTCGTCGTCGCCTGGTTGAGCGCCGCGTTGTGGTTCTTCACTCGTTCCGGGCTACCGCTCACCTGACCTGCCGGAGACCGCCGTGCCGATACCCACTCTGACCCGCCGGACCCTGTTCCACGGGTCGGCCTTCGCGGTCGTGAGCGCGATCGTCGGCTACGTCGTCGGCCGCAACAGCTCGGCGGCCGAAGACCGGCCGACCGGTGGCGCCAACGGTTACGGCGCCGGCGGCGGCGGGGGCCAGGTCCTGACGACCCTCGGCGCGATTCCGGCCAATGGTTTGGTCGTCGACGGCGTCGTGCTCACGCACACCGACAGCGGTGGCGTGCACGGGGTCTCCGCGACCTGCACGCACCAGGGCTGCACCGTCGGCAACCCGAAGCACGGGACGGTGACCTGTCCGTGTCACGGCAGCGAGTTCGACGCGGCCACCGGCAAGGTGCTGCGCGGGCCGGCCACCAGTCCGCTGCCCGAGATCGCGGTGACCCTGCAAGGCGACCAGGTTGTCCGGGTTTAGGAGACTTTGATGCGAACGTTTCGCTTGCTCCCGACGCTGCTGTGGCTCGGCGCCGCAGCGTTCGCGGTCGGCGCGCTCATCGCCCTGTCCTGAGCACGCAGTCCTGACTGCGAATTCCAGCTTAGGTTTCGGCCTCTTTTGGCCGACCTAACGAGTGCCGAGTCACCTACAAGCCAGACGGTCGTTGGACTTCCCGGAACCACAACCGTCCTGAGGGGTCCAGTTGTCGACACTCGAGCACGCCCACTTCCCGGGTATGCGCGCCATCCTTCGACACGCACTGCCGAACGTCCTCGTTTCGACCGTCGTGCCGACCTCGCTCTTCTACGTCGGCTGGTACGCGCAGGGTCGGAGCGCCGCGTTCGCCCTCGCTCTCGGTTGGGGGCTGACCCTGGTCGCCTGGCGGGCGGTGCGCAAGCAGCGGGTCCCGGCCATGCTGCTCCTCACGACGACCCTTCTCGTCCTGCGAACCGTCGTCGCGCTCATGAGCGGCAGTACCCGGTTCTACTTCGTCCAGCCGGTCATCACGACGTGTGTCGTCGGTGCCATGTTCTTGATCTCACTCGCCGCCGGTCAGCCGCTCATCGGCAAGCTGGCCGGGGACATCTGCCCGCTATCCGATGAGCTCGTGCGCAGTCACCAGGTACAGCGGCACTACCGCAAGCTGAGCTTCCTGTGGGCCGGCGTCTACTTCTGCAATGCCGCCGTCACCATGTTCATGCTCACGAACCTGTCGGTGTCGACATTCGTCGCGACGCACTCGTTCGCGACTCTCGCGATCACCTGGTCCGGGCTAGGCCTCACAGCGGTCTGGTCGCGGCGCGTGGTCCACGACATGGGCCTCGGCCGGCGCGCCCGCACCGCCGCGCCAGTGCCGGTCGCCGCCTGAGCGCAGCGACCGTCAGCCGGCCAGCTCGTCGGTTGTGAAGTCCGCCTCGTCTTGCAGCGCCTTCACGCCACTGTCGACGGCGAACTTCTCCAGCCGTCCCCCCAGCAACGGAACCGACACCTTCACCTCGGCCTTGACGTCCTGACGGGTGCCGCCGCCGTCCGCCGACAACGTCACCGTGCCGTCGATGCGTGACGGCACGCCCTGCACCTCGATCGAGTAGGTGCATACCCGGCTCCCGTCCGCAGCGGGGGCAGCCCAGTCGTCGATCTGTACGACGGTGTTCGTCGGCTGCATGACCTTCTTCGCGAAGCCGGGCAGGTCAACGGTCAGCTTGCGCTTGGTCGTGATGCGCGGGTTGCCGTCGCGCTTGTCGGCCTCGATCGAGATGTCGCTCGCCCCGGCCGACTCGTACTTCCGCTGGAGAAAACCCGGGTCGCTCATCAGCCCGAACACCGTCTCGACGTCGGCGGCGAATTGATGCGTCACACGCATCGTCGTACTCATGTCGGCAGCCTAGTGTCGAGAATCAGAAGTGCGTTCGGCGTAGCGGGCGAGACGCTTGACGAAACTGCCGATCGTGACGAGCAGGAAGCGGCGTACCAAGAACCCGGTGCCGGGGACCTTGGGAACGAACCGACCCGACCACACGATCCGGCTCCCGGCCCCGTCGGCAGTGATGTGGACGTCGGCCCGGTAGTCACGCACCGGCAAGCCCTTGAGCACCGTGTAGGCCAGGTGTTGCGGCGGGTCGTAGGCGACGATCTCCTCGCTGCTGCCGACGTGCTCCAGGCCCAGCCGGCGGATCGCGCCGACGCCGCCCGGGGCCGGTGTGCCCTCGCGCTCCCACCACGACCGCACGATCATCGGGCCAGCCCATCGCGACCAGCCGGCGCCGTCCGCAAGCACGGCGAAGACCCGCTCCGGCGGCGCGCTCGATCGGCCGCTCACTTCGTACGACGACCCCCGCGGCTTCTTGGACGACACAGTCACCAGCCCTTGAACGACGGGTCGCGGCGCTCCACGAAAGCGCGCACGCCCTCCTGCGCATCCTCCGTCGTCATGACCAGCTCTTGCGCCCACGCTTCGTCCCGCAACGCGGCCTCCCGGTCGACGTCCATCGCCCGGTTGACCAGCGACTTGGTCATCGCGAGCGTGCGGGTCGGTCCGGCCGCCAGCCGGGCGGCAAGGTCGCGCGCGACCGACAGCACCTCGGCCGGGCCGGCGAGCCGGGTGACCAGACCCAGCCGGGCGGCCTCGGCCGCCGGGATGTCGTCGCCGAACAAGTAGATCTGCTTGGCGAGCAACGGGCCGACGAGCCGGGTCAGGACATAGGCACCGGCGGCGTCGGGCGCAATGCCCCGACGTACGAAGACCGGTACCAGCTTCGCCGCGTCCGACATCACCACGACGTCGCAGGCTAGGGCGAGGTGCATGCCCGCTCCGGCCGCCGTTCCGTTGACCGCGGCCACCACCGGCTTCTCGCAGTCGAGCACCGCTGTGACGACCTGCTGCCAACCGGTGGCGATGCCGCGCGCCACGTCGCCCTGCGCTCGCTCGGGGGCGCCGGCCGGCTTCGGAGGAACGGGCAGCGGCACGCGAAGGTCGGCGCCGGTGCAGAACGCGCGGTCTCCCGCACCGGTGATGACAACAGCGCGTACGGCGAGGTCGGCGCCGGCGCCCTCGAGTGCGGCGACCAACGCCTCCCGCGTGCGCCAGTCGAGCGCGTTGTGTACATCCGGCCGGTCGAGCGTCAACGTCAGGACCGGCCCGTCCTGGCTGGCCCGCAGTCCCTCGGTCACGAGAACTGCTCGCGCAGCTTGTATTTCAAGACCTTGTTGAGCGTCTCGTTGCGCGGCAACCGGTCGACGATCTCGAGTCGCTCCGGAACTTTCTGTCGCATCAGCCCGGCCTCCTGGCAGGTGGCGACCATCGCGTCGAAGGTCAGCGGCGCAGCGCCGTCCGTAGTCTCCACGACCGCGCACACCAGCTCACCGCGTTCGGTGTCCGGCAACCCGATCACCGCGACATCGGCGACACTCGGATGCGCGAACAGCACCTCCTCCACCTCGCGCGCGGAGATGTTCTCGCCCTTGCGGATGATGACGTCCTTCAAGCGTCCGGTGAGACGCAAGTGTCCGTCCGTCCGCAGAACGCCGAGGTCGCCGGTGCGGAACCAGCCGTCGGCGTCGAAGGCCTCGGCAGTCGCGGCCGGATCGGTGTAGCCCGCGGTCACGACCGCGCCGCGCACCCGCACCTCGCCTTCCTCGTCGGGACCGGCGGCCGTGCCGTCGTCCTTGACGATCCGCACCTCGGCGCCGAGCACCGGCTTGCCCTCGGTGTTTGCGAGCTGCTCGTCGGTGTCGTGCGGCGAGCCCATCGCGATCATCGGGATCTCGGTCATGCCGTAACCGTGCACGAGCTTCACGTCCATCTCGCGCTGCACGTCGTAGTAGAGCTCGGCAGGCTTCGCAGCGCCGCCGCCGGAGATGAGCCGCAACGTCGGGATGACCTTGGCGTCCGGCGACTTGCGCTGCTCGGCGAGGAACATCTGGTAGAACGCGGTGCTGCCGCCGCACATCGTCACGCCGAGCTCGCGGTAGGCCGCGACCGCGTCCGACGGCACGAACGCATCGACCAGAACCGCGCCGAAACCGGCCGCGAGCATCATCAGCAGGTAGTCCGGCCCGGCGATGTGCGAGTACGGAAACGCGATCGAGCCGATGTCGTCCGCGGACATGTCGAGCGCCGCCGCCAGGCCGCGGCCGCCCGCCATCAGCGACTGGTCGCTGTGGCGCGCGCCTTTGGGCTCCGACGTCGTGCCGGACGTGTAGTAGACCCAGCGCGTTTCAGTACCTGACTCCGGCGGTGGCGGCAGGCCGGCAGGGTCACCCATCGGCAGCTCGTCCCCCAGCTCGACGACGACCGGCGGCGGGTCGAGCTCGGCGGTGAGCGCCTTGGCCATCGCGCCATAGTCCCGGTCGCGCCAGACGCCGGGGATGAGGAAGAAGGCCGGGCGGCTCTGCCGCAGGACTGCGCCGACCTCGCGCTCGCGATAAAGGTGCAGGACCGGGTTCTGTACGGCGCTGAGTCGTGCCAGGGCAACCGAGACGACGACACTGTCGATCCGCGTGGGCAGCTGCCACGTCACGACCGTGCCAGGCTCCATACCCAGAGCCAGCAAACCGGCGGCCACCTGCTCGGCGGTCGAGGCGAGCTCGGCAAACGTCATCCGCCGCCCATAGGTGTCGAGCAACATGACGCGATCGCCGGAGAGCTCGGCGCGACGCCGTACCAGTTCCCAGATCGTCGGTGCTTCGAGCAACGGCGCCGTCATCGTGCGAACCTTCCGGGATGAAGAAGTGGGAACTGGCCGCTCGAGAACATGTCCGCGACCTCATCGCGCACTACAACCTTGCCGGTGATCGCGGCTGGGTCGACGACATGCTCGCATTGTTCGCCGCGGACGCGACGCTGACCATCGATGGTGTCGACCACGTCGGGCACGACGCGATCCGGGCGGTGTTCACCGGCGCGGTCGGCCCACACCCAGAGCTGATCCGACACTTCACGGCGACGCTGCAGATCGACGTGCCGGCCCGTGACCAGGCGACCGCGCGGTGCTACTTCCAGGTGTTGACCGTCGCGGGTCTCGACCACTGGGGCCGCTACACCGACCGCTTCGTGTGCACCGACGAGCGCTGGCTCTTCGCGCACCGCACCATCCGCGTCGACGGTGCGACGCCGGGAGGCTGGGCGGCGCTGCGCGGTCACACCGGCCGTCACGACGTGCCGTAGACGGGGGTCGGCGGCGGCGCCTCGTCGAGCAGACCGGCGACGACGGCGCCTAGCTCGGCCGGCTCCCACCGCGCACCCTTGTCGACCCGCGGGCCGTGCTGCCAGCCGTCGGCGACGCTCACGATGCCGCCCTCGACCTCGAAGACCCGGCCGGTCACCCCTTTGGACTCAGGTGAGCCGAGCCAGACGACGAGCGGTGACACGTTCTCCGGTGCCATCGCGTCGAAGCCGGACTCCGGAGCGCGCATCATGTCGGGCATGGCCACCTCGGTCATCCGGGTCCGGGCTGCCGGCGCGATCGCGTTGACGGTCACGCCGTATCGACCCAACTCGGCCGCTGCGACGAGCGTCAGCCCGACGACTCCCGCCTTCGCCGCGCTGTAGTTGCCCTGCCCGACGCTGCCCATCAGCCCGGCACCGGATGAGGTGTTGATGATGCGCGCGTCGACAGCTTCGCCGGCCTTCGACCGGTCGCGCCAGTAGGCCGCGGCATGCCGCAGCGTGCAGAAATGGCCCCGCATGTGCACGCGGACCACCGCGTCCCACTCCTCGACCGACATCCCGACGAGCATTCGGTCGCGCAGGAAACCGGCGTTGTTGACGAGGACGTCGAGGGTGCCGAACGCCTCGACCGCGGACGAGACCAGGCGCTGCGCGCCGTCCCAGTCCGCGACGTCGTCGGTGTTGGCGACCGCCTTACCACCAGCGCCGTGGATCTCCTCGACGACCTGTTGCGCCGGCGCGGTCGACGCCCCCGCACCCTCGCGTGACGTGCCGATGTCGTTGACCACGACGCGGGCACCCTCGGCGGCGAACGCGAGCGCATGCATGCGGCCGAGACCGCCGCCGGCGCCGGTGACGACGACGACTCGACCCTCGCAGATGCCCATCGTCAGTTGACTCCTAGCGAAGGTAGGCCTGGCCGCCGTCGGCCATCAGCGTGGAACCGGTGACGTAGCCGGCGTCGTCGGACAACAGGAACGCGACCGCGCGGCCGACGTCCTCCTCCAACCGTCCGACCCGGCCGAGCGGGATCGTCGCGACGAACTCGTCGAACTCCTGCGGTGCGAACTCCGACCACATCTGCAGACCGGGGGACAGCCCGTTGGGGATGCACGCGTTGACGCGGATGCCGTCCTTGCCCCACTCCAGCGCGGCCATCCGGGTCAGCGTGCGAATCATCTCCTTCGTCCCCGCGTAGAGGGCGAAGCCGGGCAGGTCGTTGCGCAATGCGGAACCGGTGCCGAGGTTGACGACGGCACCCCGCGCCTCCTTGAGCGCCGGGTAGGCGGCCTGCATGAACCACAGCGAGCCGAGGAAGCCGCTCTCCCAGGTCCGCCGCGCGTCCTTCTCGGTGATGTCGAGCACCGGGCCGAGGGCCACCATCTGGGCGTTGTTGACCAGCCCGTCGATCCGGCCGAATCGCTCGACCGTCGCCGCGACCGCTGCGTCGACCTCGTCCCGTCGCCGTACGTCGCACTGCACGGCGAGCGCCTCGACTCCACGCGCGCGGACCTCGTCCGCGGTCTTCTCGACCTTTTCGAGCGTCCGCCCGACCGCCGCGATCCCCGCCCCTTCGGCGGCCGCGGCCAATGCGATGCCCTGACCGATTCCCTGCCCGGCACCGGTGACGAGGACCACTTTGCCCTCGAGCCGACCCACCTTGTCTCGAGCCAACGCCGGCCTCCAAGCCAAATCTGACGATCCGTCAGATTAGCGGCTCCGGCACCGTTGTAACGCCGCGGGCGGCAGCGGCCATGTACCGAAGACCCTGAACGCAACCCGAAAGGATCGATGATGCTGAGCATCAAGCATCCGCTGGTCTCCGGCGCCGCGGTCGTCGCACTCGTCGGTGCGGCCGGCGTCGCCCAGGCGGCCGGCACCCATCACGGGCCGGGACCGGACGCTGCGGACGAAGTCCACGCCCACGGCGTGCTGCACGGCCAGTTCGTCCGCGAGCTGCGCTCGGGCGGCACCCAGCACGACTTCGTCCAGAAGGGCGTCGTCAAGGACGTGACCGAAAACGGCATCAAGGTCCGCTCCAAGGACGGCTTCACGGCCACCTACGTCATCAACTCCTCGACGCGGACCGACGGCGAGGACAGCGACAACGACCGGCACGGCGACAGCCACGGTGACGCGCGCGAGGACAACAACGACGACAACGGAAACGTCACGATCCACCGGGGCGACCGCGTCTTCGTCTTCGCGGTCGGCAACGAGGGCGTGAAAATCGCGAAGGAGATCCACGACAAGACGGAGAACGAGGCACAGCACGAGCAGAACGACGACTGACCGATCCCCCAAGGTCAGTCGCCGCAGGTCCACGGCCGCTGCACACCCTTCGGTGCCTAGCCACACTGAAATCTGACGACCCGTCAGGTTAGGGTTGCGGCCGTGGACCTGCGTGACTCGGCGGCCGAACGGGAGTTCCGCCACGAGCTGCGGGACTGGCTCGCCGCCACCTTGCCCACGTTGCCGCCCAAGCCGTCGGCGGACGACTGGCCGGCCCGCCGCGCCTACGACACCGCCTGGCAACGCCGGCTCTACGACGCCGGATACGCGGGCATCAACTGGCCGACCGACTACGGCGGCCGAGGGGCAACCCCCGCGGAGCACCTCATCTTCCTGGAAGAGAGTGAACGAGCGGGCGCGCCGTACGTCGGGGTCAACTTCGTCGGGCTCTTGCACGCAGGACCGACCCTCATCGCCGAAGGCAGCGACGAGCAGCGCGCCGCGCACCTGCCGGCGATCCTGCGCGGCGACCAGGTGTGGTGCCAGGGGTTCAGCGAACCCGACGCCGGGTCGGACCTGGCCGCGATGCGCACGAGAGCGGTCCGCGACGGCGATCATTACGTCGTGTCCGGGCGCAAGCTCTGGACCTCTTACGCGACGGTGGCTGACTACTGCGAGCTTCTCGTGCGCACGGACCCGGACGCGCCGAAGCACAAGGGCATCAGTTGGCTCATCCTCCCGATGGACACGCCCGGTATCGAGATCCGGCCGATCGACACCGTGCTGGGCTCGAGCGAGTTCAGCGAGGTCTATCTCGACGACGTGCGCATCCCCGTCAGCAACCGGGTCGGTGCGGAGAACGACGGCTGGCGCGTGACGATGGTGACGTTGTCGTTCGAGCGCGGCACCGCCTGGGTGGACCAGATCGTCGACTCACAGCGACTCGTCGGCGAGCTCGTCGGGATCGCGCGCAAGGTGACCCGACGGTCGGGGAGCGCATGGGACGACATCGGGTTGCGCCGCGACATCGCGCATCTCGCCGCCGAGTTCGATGCGCTGTGGGCACTGACCAAGCGCGGCGTCTCCGAAGCGCAGGCGGCCGGCGTCCCCGGTGTTGGCGCGTCCGTGTTGAAGCTGCGCTATACCGAGGCCAGGCAACGGCTGATGGATCTTGCCGCGCGGGTGCTCGACCGGGCCGGGCTGGTGCGTGGCGACGCTGCGGGTTTGGGTGGCGCGGAGTTCGTCGAGGAGCGCATCAACTCGCTGTCCTACACGATCGCCGCCGGCACCTCCCAGATCCAGCGCAACATCATCAGCGAACGCATCCTCGGCCTGCCGCGGCAATGAACGAGACCTGGCCCTGATGCGTTTCCTTCCGACCGACGACCAGGTCGAACTGCAGCGTGGCGTGCGCGAGCTGCTCGCGTCGAAGCTGCCGCTCGAGAAGCTCGCGACCGGCTACGACGCGACGGTGTGGGACGCGCTCGCCGAGGTAGGTGTGTTCTCCCTGCGCGGCGAACTCGAGCTCGGCTGGGCCGAGACCGTCCTCGTGGTCGAGGAGCTGGGTCGTGCCTGCGCTTTCCAGCACATTGGGATCCTAAGCTTAGAATTCCACGTGGACAAGTTGTCGCG
>JADMIO011153659.1_pt1 | contig 14756 bp, 9 predicted proteins | sample 8958161 | NCBI WGS metagenome assembly JADMIO01 (sample SAMN16585339, study PRJNA669376) | soil metagenome | isolation source: Crop rotation soil | place: USA: Cullars Rotation, Alabama | collected 2011 | reverse complement strand
ATCCGCCGATACAGCCGGAACAGGACGATCCGATGGAGAGAGAGCCGCGCCAGGCCGGCGACGGCAGTAAGATTCTGTTCGATGAAGACCGAAAACCCGGCTGACGCTGCAGCGCTCGCCGCGGCCAACGAGGCCGCACTCGAAGCCGCTCGCCGTCACCGCATCCAGCGTGCGCTGGATGAGGCGCTGGCGGATTCATTCCCCGCCAGCGATCCGGTATCCATTGTGACCTCGCAGCGCGAAGAAGCCTGGGAGGACGACGCGCCGACCGCTCGGAGGTCCTGAAGCCTCAGGATGTTTTGATCTCGAGCCCAGACCCCTGACTGTCCACGGTGCTGAGAATCACGGGCCGCCGCCACACGCGGTGGACGTATTCCAGCACCTTGCGACTGCGCTCGAGGTCCAGTCCCCGCCCATCGACCGTGTGATCGTGGAACAGCTCCAGCGTGCCGTCCACCCGCACATGCTTCGCGGCGACGCTCGGTGCGCCGAAGTTGTACTTCTGATGCAGCAGGCTCTCGTGGAGCGCCGGCAGATCGTGTTCGAGCACCTTGATCTGTCCGTCTGAGCGCGCGTTGAAACGGAACAGGCCCAGCTCATCCGCTCGCTCGCGCGTCAGGTGATTGCGGACGAAGGCGAAGTCGTCGTCCTGCTCCATGATCCGGCGGGCAGCATCGAGACCCTGATCCTTGATGATCTCCTCCCACAGCGAGAATCCGAGATGATACGGATTCACGCTGAGCGCCACCTGCTGATCCGCCGCGATCGGCCGCACGACATCCGAGTGGCACTTGATCGCATCCAGGTACGCCTGCTGCGGAACGAAGTCCGCCTCGCGCAGGAGCCGTGCGTGCCAATACGACGCCCAGCCCTCGTTCATGATCTGCGTGGCGAAGACGGGATAGAAATAAAACGACTCCTCGCGCACGGCGAGGAAGATGTCCCGCTCCCAACTCTCGAGATCGGGCGCGTAGTTCGCGATGAACCAGAGCAGGTCGCGTTCCGGATGAATCGGCACCGGGGCGCGCTTCTTCGCCTCACCGAACGTGCTGGCCGCAGCCGGATCGAGCGAGGCGAAGCGCTTGCGAAATTCGTCGTCGACGAGCGGCTTGACCTCGATGTACTCGGGATACCTCGCCCGACGCAGCGACTGATCGACGTCGATGTGCTGCTCGAGGGCCAGCGCGGCATCGAGCACTGTCTCGACGCGCTCCTTGCCATACATCTCGATCGCCTGCTGGATCTGACGCGCGTGATTCGCGGCGTGCTCGACGATGTGCTCGCTCACCTGCTCCTGGCAGCGCCGGAACAGCATGTTGTTGCGTGAGAAGTCCGCGTGCCCCAGCACGTGTGCCGTGACGAGAATGTTCTCTGCGAGCCCGTTGCTCGCGGCCAGATAGGCATGCCCGGGATTGCCGGGGAACACGACTTCGAACAGCCGTGAGTTGCCCATGTGCCGCTGGATGAGCTGATAGATGTAGCGCACCCCGAACGACCAGTGCGGCATGCGCACCGGCAGCCCGTACACGGCGATTTCCATCATGAAGCTGTCAGGGACCGCTTCGAAGTCTACGGGGTGAAACGACAGACCGGACTTCGCAGCAAGCTCTTCGATGCGTCGAACGTACGACTTCCAGTCTTCACTCATGGAGTGTTCTCGAGGGCCTTGCTTTCAGCGGTGAAGAAATGGCGGACCGCACCCCAGACGTCATCGTAGTCGTTCAACGCGTAGCTGCCGGCGGCGAAGCCCCCTGCGGCCAGCTCAGCGTACAACCGTCCCGTCTCCGTGGCGAGCTGACGCGACAGACCCGAAGAGACTTCCACATAGCCGGTGTAGCACGAATCTTCCGCGATGCTCTTCAGCGATTCGCGGGCGAGATTGCCATCGCCCACGGAGTTGTCGCCGTCGGACGCGTAGAACAGATAGATGTTGCAGCGGGCCGGGTTGTATCGCTGCTGGATGATCTCGTGCACCTTGGTGAAGCCGGTGGAGGCCACCGTGCCGCCCGTGCCGCTCACCTGGAAGAATTCCGGCTCGGTGAATTCCCACGCCTCGGTGGTGTGCGCGACGAATACCGTCTCCATGGAGCGGTACTCACGCCGCAGGCCCTGCACGACCCAGAAGAAGAAGGACTTCGCGAGCTTCCGGTCGCGGTCGGACATGCTGCCCGAGACGTCCAGCATGAAGAACACGACGGCATGCACGGCCGGCTGCTTGCGGCGAGCCAGCTGCCGGTAGCGCAGATCCTCGTCCGTGAACGTGGGCGTAGCTTGCGGATTGCCGCGCCGCTTGACGAGTTGCTTGAAGGACCGGCGACGATCGAGGCGCGAGCGGGCCCCGCGCCGGTCCCAGCCTTCGCGGATCCAGTCCGTCTCATCCGAGGGGCCCACGCGAGCTTTGAGATTGGGGAGCTGCATTTCCTCCCACAACCAGTCGACGATGTCATCGATCTTCAGCTCGAGCAGGAGCTGCACTTCGCCGTCGTCCTGGCCGCCCGGGCCCTTCTCGCCGGCGCCGCGCTGGCGGCTCGGGTTCTGCAACACATCGCCGGGCTTGGCCTTGCCCTGCCCTGCGCCTTCCTGGTCCTCGGGCCGGCGCAGCCGGAAGTGATAGTGCTCGAGCATGCGCACCGGCACTCGCACCGTCTTCGCGCCGTCGTTGATGACGTCGGCCCCGGCAACGATCTGCGGGAGATGCTCGCGAACCGAATCGCGCACTTTCTCATCGTGGCGGAGCCAGTCGCGCGCACCGCGCGAGAACAGCTCGTACCACTTCGTCAACCCGAGAGAAGTACTACCGCCGCCTTCGTCCATTGCCTCTCCGCGATCCCGATCGTGTCAGCTACTCCTGTGCCAGGAGGGTGGTCACGTAACTCAAGGCCTCTTTGGCGCTGTGTTCGTCGTAACCATACTCGCTGATGAGGCGTTGCTGCACTACCGAGATCTTTTGGCGGGCGTCGTCGTCCGGCCGTGCCGTGGAGGTCACGAGCCGGAGCACGTCGCGCCGCTCTTCGAACAGATATTGCTCGATGGCCTCGCGCATGCGCGCGTGGCTCGAGAGCTTGAATTTTTCGCCGGCCTTGAAGGCCACCATGGCCTTGCGCACCACTTCCTGCCGGAAGGAGAGCTTGCCGGAATCGGACACCTTGATCTTCTCCTCGACGGAACGCAGGAAGCGCTCGTCCGCCGGGCGCGTCTCGCCGGTGATCGGATCGGTCACCTGGCGGTGATCGAGCGAGGCTTCCACTTCGTCCAGATACTTCTCCAGCAACTGCTGCGCCTCCTCTTCGAACGACGCAAACATCGCCCGGTGCACGTCCTCTTTCACCCAGCGGTTGTAGAACTCCTTGCGCGCCGTCACGAGGTGGTCGATCCAGGCCTTCTTCTGCTTGGCGTCCATGCGCGCGTCGTGCTCGATGGAATCCTTGAGCGCGAGCAGCAGCTCCATGCTGGTCAGACTGTGCGCATTGCTGCGCGTAATGGCATTCGAGATGGCGTTGATGACGAAGCGCGGGCTCACGCCGTTCATGCCTTCGTCCGGCGCATCGGTGTGCAGACGCGTGGCCTCGCTCTCCGGCACGCCCTCCACGGCCTCGCCGGCGTACAGCCGCAGCTTCTTGGCAATGTCGAGCCCCTCGCGCTCGGGCTTCTGCAGCCGCGTGAGGATGGCGAATACGGACGACAGGTTCAGGACGTGCGGATCGAGATGCACGTTGCGGAACGCCGGCGCGCCCGACACGAGCTTCTGATAGATGCGCGACTCGTCGCGATAGGAGAGCGCATAAGGCACCTTGATGATGACCATGCGGTCGAGCAGCGCCTCGTTCTCCTTCTCCTGCAGAAACTTGTGGAACTCGGCCAGGTTCGTATGCGCGAGGATGGTCTCGTCGAGGTGGATCAGCGGGAAGCGCGACACCTTGACGTTCTTCTCCTGCGTCATGGTCAGGAGCAGATACAGAAACTCGCGCTTGACCTTCAGGATCTCGATCATCTCGAGCATGCCGCGGCTCGCGGCATACACGGCGCCGGACCAGGACCAGGCGCGCGGATCGCCCTCATCGCCGATCTGCGCGACTTTGGCGAGGTCCACGGAGCCGACGAGGTCCGCGATGTCCGCGGTCGTCGGGTCGTGGGGCGCGTACGTGCCAATCCCATGGCGAGAGGCTTCTGAAAGGAATACGCGCTCCACGGGCACGCGCACGAAGTCTCCTTCGAATTCGCGCTCCACGTGGTCCCGCGCCCAGGGCGAGAGCTCGCCCTCGATATCGACGCCGTAGGTCTCACGGAACTGGGCCCGCAGGCTCGTGGGAACGAGATTCAGGGGGTTCTCGCGCAGCGGCGAGCCCTTGATGGCGTAGAGCGCGCCTTCGTCCGTGCGGCTGTACTCTTCGAGTCCGCGCTTCAGCAGGATGGCCACCGTGGATTTGCCGCCAGACGGTGGGCCTAGCAGCAGCAGCAGCCGGCGGCCAACATCGGAACCCGCAGCAGCGGCCTTGAAATACTCGACGAGCCGCGTCAGCGGCTCGTCTATTCCAAACAGGTCGCGGCGGAACAGCTCGCGGGGTCGGGCGGTGTCCTCACCGTCTGAGGTGCGGCCATGCCAGCGGAGCATGTCCCAGATGTATTCGTGACTCGAGCGCACCATGGCACCCGGATTGACCGGCAGGATCTGCTCGAGGAACTCGCCGAAGGTGCCTTCCCAGCGCTGCGCGCGATGGTGTTTGCTGAAGGAACTCAACGAATCGATGAATTCGGAACGGCGAGCCGGATCCGGATGGTCAGAAGAAGAAGAGTGCGGTCGCATCGTCCTTCCCTCCCGTGCAGTCAACACTTCGCGCTCGAAGCCGACGTGGCGTCGCGAGCTTCAGCCTTAACTTAAATCCATCCTTCGCCACGAAACGTGATCGTCCTCTACTTCGATGCTAGCCGTAACGATAAGACGGTCACAACGAATGATTGTTCACCAAGCTAAAAGCAAAATGTATTCCTGCCTGCAAAACTGCCTCGAAATCGTGCTCTTGCGCGCACGTAACACTCAAGTGATTGATTTACGGTAGCGGCCTCGCTCCGGATGCGTGCTGACCGCCGCAAATGCGCAACAGCAGTGCGTCTGGGCACTACAGACTTCCCCCGTAACTTCGCTGTGTCGTCTACATCAACGATTGAACAGCCCTTTCAGTTTGTCGTTCAACTTCTTTTTCAGTTCCTCCTTCTTTTCATCGACCTTCTCGTCCACTTTCTTCTTGAAACGGGCCTTGAGATAACCCTCGACATCCGGCCGTACTTTCATATCGGCCAGCGTCCCGGTGATGGTGACCGGAATTTCGGCCGCCTTGAGGTCACCCAGCTCTGATTCCTGGCCTGCAGGGAGCTTGTAGACCTCTGTGACGAGGCGATAGTCGATCGCCTGCGTTTCGAGCGCCAGCGTTCCCTTGCCCTTCACCTTCAAGTACGTCATATCGGCTGTGAGGTCGTCGTTGCGTAAAACGCCCTTGTCGACGACCGCGCTCCCCGCCAGCGTCTCGAAAGCCGTCTTCGGGGTGCCGGACGCGCGCTCCGGCGCTGCCTGACGCTTGAAGAGTGCGAGAGCCCGCCTTATCTCGTACCAGAGATCAACGCCAGTAATGGCGCCGTCGCGGACATCGAAGTCGATCTTGCCAGCAAGCGACTTGAACATCGCCACGTCGGTATTGCCGCTGGCGGTGAGCACTGCGTTGGCATTGCCCTTGCCTGCGATGCGCGTCGTATCGAAACTCGCTTTCAGCACAGCGCCCATATCGACGTTCTTGATGTGCTCGTTCATGGAGAGAGTGGCCTGTGCGGGCCGCGCATCGAGCACGATGTCGCCATCGTAGGTGCCGCCATAGAGCCTGGCCTGCGTCGGGCCCAGATGAGCGCGGCCGTCCTTCGCCTCCACCGGCAGCCGTATCTCGGTGAACTGCAGCTTCGTCACTGTGGCAGCGCCGACGCGCAGCTGGCCTCGCGCATCGAGTGTCTTCAGCGTATCGAGCGGAAGCTCCGTAGGCGGCTTTGCAGCGGCTTTCGCAGCTGGCGGCGCATCCTTCTTCGCCTCCGGCGTGGGCGCCATATACCGGTCCAGGTCGATGCGATCGACGTTCAGGTCGAAGCGCATCGCCATGGCGTCGAGATCGTCGATGCCTGCGGAGCCCCGTACGTGCGTGTCGTCGAGCGTGAGATCGAGCGCGGAGAGGCGCGCCGTTGTGGGTGTGAGCTGATAGTCGCTCTTCAGTGCGAAAGCACCGAGCGCCTTCGGATCGGTCGTGACGGGAGGCTCCATGCCGAACGACTGCATGAGCTTGCGGGCCGATGTCTTCTCGATGCCGATCTTCCCGCCGATCACATACTCCCCGAAAAGCTTCTGTCCCTGTGCAGTGAGTTGCACGGGCAGATCGCCCAGGTTCACGGCGAACGTCGCCGGTGCGAGCGTCTCGGCGTTCATATCGATCGCCAGCGCGGGAGACTTCAGCTTGAAGTCGATGGGCGGGCTCGGCTTCTGCGCTGCCGCGCTCTTCTTCGCAGAGTCCTTCTCCGGTGAGCCGAACCACTTGCCCTCGGCATCGAGATCCTTGACCTCGATGCGCGCACCATCGTTCAACATCTGTACGCGCGCATGCGCCGTGAGCTGCGCGACGGTCGGCGCGGCGCCTTCATCGTAGTCGAGTTTGATCTCGAGCTTCGTCGGCTCGCTGCCGCTCAGCGCGCCCGTATGGACTTCGAGACCGGAGAGACGCGTGACGCTCTTCTTCTCCTCGTCACGATAGACGAGCGACGACTTGGTAATGTCAACGCCGGCGATCGATAGCTGCGGCGCCGGGCCCGTGCCCTCGGGAGGCTGCTTCTCTTTCGATTCACCGAGATCCTTCCAGTTGTTCTCGGTCTTGCTGCGACTGATGAGCGTCACGGCGAGGCCATCCACCGCCACGCGACTCACCTCGAAGCGTTTCTGCAGCAGCGGAATCAGCTTCACGCCGACGCTCGCCGTCTGCACGGCGAGGAACGGATCGTTGCCGTAGCCCGGTGGATTGCCGAGCGTGACGTCGTGAACGTTGATGCCGATCCAGGGAAAGATCTTCAGATCGAGCTTGCCGCGAATCGCGAGCGGCCGGCCGGTCTTCTGCTGAACGAGCTGCGCGATGTCGTCGCGATAGTCGTTCGGATCGACGAACAGCAGGATCGCAACGATGCCGATCACGATCAGACCGACGATCGCCCCCACGATGATTCCTGCGATCTTCAATGCGCGCATGTGTGCCCTTTATCGCAGTCGGAAACAGTCCCCTTATGTGAAGAGTAGCACCTGAGCTGGGCCAATCCGTCGCGGTGCGGGGTCGCCGAACAGCGACTTTCGCCGCAGGCCGGCCGGACCGTACCGGGGTCACAAAACGCGACTTCCCGCTCGTTTTCTCGACACGTCGGGGGAAGCCGACACTGGACTCTCATTATTGTGAACTGACGCAAGGAGATGGTGCGTCGCCTCTTTATGCTCGTCACACCTCCGCGGGCCGTTTCGCTTGCGCGCCCCGGAACGAACCAGAAGCAGCCGTTACGAGCCATCCAGGATTTAGGGAGTGTCATCCGTGCCCCATCCATCGCCAGCATCGCGGTCTCAGGAGGGCGGTGCCGAAGGTTCCGCTCCATCTTCCGCACGAGCCGCAGCCGAGATCATAGCGGTCACTACACGCGACGACTTCCTGCTCGAGATGGGCGAGGCGCTCTCCGGTCAGACCGCGGTGCGTCCGGTAGATTCCATCGCGACAGCGCTGGAACAGATTGCGGGCTCGCGCAAGGTTCAGCTGCTCGCCGTCGATGCGCGTGACGTCGACGATCTGCGCGGCGATATCGAGCGCGTGAACAGTCAGGCGCCGCACATCGTCACGCTCGTGTTTGCCAATGCGGACGCCGAGAAGCAGACCGCGTTCGCGCTCAAGGGCACGAACGTGTTCGCGGTGCTCTCGATTCCGATCGACAAGCGCAAGACGGCGGCCGTGCTCGATGGCGCCATCGCGGATGCGACCGCGCGCCGTCCCGCCGCTCCGTCGAAGAGCAGCTCGTACGGCGCCGACGCGCGCTTCGACAAGAATTCCTCCATCACGGTCGAGCCCGTGCAGACCGAGAGCGCCAGCTACGGTGGCCCGACGGACTCGGATTCGGGCAGTAAGAAGATGGTGATGATCGGCGGCGGCATTGCCGCCGCACTCGTCATTGCCGGCGCACTTTATTTCTTCATGCGTTCGCCGGCGGCCCCTGTCGCGCCGGCGCTGGACAAGAAACCGAGCGTCTCGATCCAGGCGGATGCGGCCAACACGTCCGACGCCGATGTGGCGCCCGAGCCCGCGCCTGTCGTCGATATGCCGCTCGTCAAAGGCACCGTGGACGAGTTGCTCGAGAAAGCGCGCCTGGCCATGCGCGAGCGCCGCTACACCGAGCCGAACAACGACAACGCACTCCTCTACTATCGTTCCGCCGCCAAGGCGGACCCCTCGAACGGCGAGGCCAGCGACGGCCTGAAGCGCGTCGGCGCCGTGCTGAGCGCGCGCTTCGATGAAGCGCTGAGCGCCGGCCGTTACGACGAAGCGACTCTCGCTCTCGCGCACCTGAAGGCCGCGACTCCGGACGACGCGCGCGTCACCGCGCTCGATGGCAAGCTCGCGACGGCGCAGATCTCGAAGATGCTCGCCGATGGCAACCTCGACCGCGCCGCCGCCCTCGTGAAGGGTGCGCAGCAGTCGGGCGCGGTGCCGGATGCGCAGATCGCCAAGTGGCGTTCCGAAATCGGCCGCCGCCAGGATGAGGCGCGTCAGAAGCGTCTCGTCGATCAGGCTCAGGATCGCATTCGCGACGGCCGTCTCTCCGACGGCGACGACAGCGCGAAGGCCTATCTCCAGCAGCTGCGCGATCTCGGCCCCTCGGCGTCGGGTTCCGCGCAGCGCGTGGCCCGCGACCTCGGCACCGCGTACATGCGCAAGGCGCGTGAGGCCGCCCTCGCCAACAAGGGCCCCGAAGTGGATCGCTGGATCGGCGAAGCAAAGTCGGTGGGCGTGAGCGCGGGCGAGCTGAACTCCTTCCAGCGCGACCTCGCCTCGGCGAAGCAGCGCGCGGCGGCCGCAGAGGCCGATCGCCTCGCCGGGCTCGCGCGTGATCGCATCAAGGACGGCAAGCTCGTCGAGCCCGCCAACGACAGCGCCGCGTTCTATCTCTCGGCGTTGCAGTCCGCCGATGGCAACAACTCGTACATCGCCACGGGCAGCCGCGAACTGTCGACCAAACTTCTCGATCGCGCGAGCGCCTCGGGTCGCGAAGGCCGCACAGCGCAGATGGATGCGGATCTCGCGCAGGCCAAGCGTTGGGGCGCGGATCAGAAGGACATCGATGCCGTGAAGCAGGCCAGCGCCGCGCGCCGTGTCGCGAAGCCGGCCTCCAGCGCGCCGAGCAGCGCGGGTGAGGTCGCGGACCTGCAGGCCAAACTCAAACGCGTTCGCTACACCGCGCCCGAGTACCCGGAGCGCGCCCTGAGCCAGCGTATCAGCGGCTCGGTGACCGTCGAATTCATCGTCAACACTTCGGGCGAAACGAGCGACGTGCGCGTCGTGCAGGCCGAGCCTGCCGGCACGTTCGACCGCTCCGCTATTGCCGCCGTGAAGCGCTGGCGCTACGAGCCGCTGGTGGTCGATGGCGTGCCGAAGGAAGTGCCGGCACGCACGACCATCCGTTTCAACCTGCCGAGCCAATAACGGCAGTCTCGCGGAGTACATTGCATGAATCTTTCGGGCGCAGATCGCACTCGCCAGCTCATCACAGTGGGCATCGGCACGTTGCTGATGCTGGTGATGGCCGGCGTGCTCATCGCTGGCTTCCGGCTGGCGACGCAGATGAACGCCAATGTCACGGCATTGCAGACCGCGAGTATGCTGCAGACGTATCCCACTACGATCGCCGTGCAGCTCAACTCGCTCCGTGACCGGCTCGAGGCGCGCGCGTATGCGGGCCAGGCGCTGGCGGATATCCGTGCAACCGTCGATCGCTTCGACAAAGACATGAAGCAGCTCGGCGATTTCAGCAATTCGCAGCAGATCCAGCAGGCGCTGGCGCTGTGGCAGCAGTACGGTCCGGTCGTCGATCCGGTGGTGGACTTCACCGGCCAGCCTTACGTTGACTCGGACGAGAGCGGCAGCTCGCTCTCCACTGAAGGCAAGACACACTACGCGGACGTGAAGCGAGCGCAGCTCTTCGCACACGAGAACGCGAAACGCCTGCAGACGCTGCTCTCCAGCGTGGCCACGCGACTGCAGACGGACGCATCGACGGGCGCGAATCGCCTACGCGTGTTGCTGTCCACCGGTGTGCTCGCCGCCCTCGTGCTGGCCGCCGCCGCGGCCTGGTTGCAACTCACCCGCGGCCGCAGCGAGCGCGCTGCGCGTGAGGCGCAGGAGCAGACGAAGGACATTCTGAAGACCGTGAAGGAAGGCTTCTTCCTGCTCGACGCCGATTACAAGATCGGCTCCGTGTGGTCGGACGCCCTGACGCGCCTCTTCAGCCGCACCGATTTCAGCGGGCTCGGGTTCGAGGAACTGCTCAAGAACCTCGTGCCGCCCGCGACTCTCGCCACGGCGATGAAGTACATCAAGCTGCTGTGGGGTGAGCGCGCGCACGAAAACCTGATGAAGAGCATCAACCCGCTCGGCCAGCTCGAGATTCACGTCGAGACGGCCACGGGTCAGCGCGAAGCGCGCTATCTGCAGTTCGACTTCCACCGCGTCATGGGGCCGCAAGGCGTCAAGCACGTGCTGGTGTCCGTCGGCGACATCACTTCGAGCGTGATGCTGGCGAAGGAACTGCAGGAGTCGCAGGAGAACGCCAACCAGCAGGTCGACATGATGCTGGGCGTGATGCACATCGATCCGGTGCAGCTCATGTCCTTCCTCGATGCGACCGAAACCGGCCTGCAGCTCGTCAACGCGATCATGAAGGAGCCGGCGCGCAGCGATGCCGAGTTCCGCAAGAAGCTCGACGGTCTGTTCCGCGAGCTGCACTCGATCAAGGGCGAAGCGTCGGCGCTCAATCTCATGAGCGTGGCCTCCCGCACGCATGCGCTCGAAGACATGGTCGGCGAGCTGAAGAAAAAGCCCGATCTCTCGGGCAACGACTTCCTGCCCATCGTGCTGAAGCTCGACGAACTGCTCGCGCATCTGCGCAGCGTTCGCGAACTGGGCACGCGTCTGTCGGCCCTGCGCGAGAGCGCGCCGGCGCCGTCTCACTCATCCGAAGGCGGCACGAGCAACACCCAGCGCATCCAGGTGAATGTCGGCAAGTCCGCGACGGACGAGCTGGCTCACACCCTGCAGGCGCTGGCCGAGCGCCTCGCGCACGACCACAAGAAGAAATTCAAGCTGGCGCTCACCGGCATCGCGGAGATCCCGCGCTCCTACATTCCGACACTGAAGGACGTGCTGATCCAGATGCTGCGGAACTCGGCCGTACACGGCATCGAGACAGCGGACGTGCGCCGCGCGCAGACGAAGGACGACGTCGGCGTGGTGCGTATCGAGTTCAGGAAGCTGTCCGAAGGCTTCGAACTGATGTTCGAGGACGACGGCGCGGGCCTGCTGCCGGAGCAGCTGAAGGCCGCAGCAGTGCGCAAGCACATCGTGACGGCAGAGGAAGCCGCTGCGATGGATACGCGCGCGGCAATGGCTCTGATTTTCAGACCGGGCTTCTCGACGCAGGAGCACGTGTCAATGGACGCAGGACGCGGCGTGGGCATGGACGTAGTTGCCAAGAGCGTATACGCGATTGGCGGCAAGATCGGCGTGACGACCAATCCTGGCAAGTTCACGCGCTTCAAGGTCTCACTGCCGGCCAGCGAGGAGGCGAGCACTCAAGTCGCCTGACCCTGACCCAGTCGCGACGGGCAACGTGCACGAAAGCAACGCACCATGAACGCAGCAGTGAACGCAAAGAATGGAAACGGCGCGCGCCGCTCCTTCAAGTTGATGATCGTCGACGATTCGAACATCATGAAGCGACGGATCGAGCGCGCACAGAATTTCGACGAGCTCGAGCTTGTCGGTACCGCCTCGAACGGCGTCGAAGCGATCGAGATGTTCAAGAAGATGGATCCCGATGTGGTGACGATGGACCTGACCATGCCGCAGATGGATGGCATCGAGTGCATCGAGAACATCGTGAAGATCAAGCCTGCCGTGCGGATCCTCGTCATTTCGGCGCTGGCCGACAAGGCGACCGCGGTGGAGGCCATGGAAAAAGGGGCGAACGGTTTTCTCAACAAGCCGTTCTCGGATCGACAACTGAATGAAGCCATCGCTGAGCTAATCCGATGATCCAGGAAAGCGAGCTCAAGACTTTCGTCGAGGGGACGACGAACTACTTCGAGGTCGCGGCCCAGCAGCCCGCCTCGATCGGCTCACCCTATCTCGTGACCGAGGGTTCGCCTTCCGTGCACGAGTACACGGGTGTCATCAACATCACGGGCAAGCGCGAAGGGGTCGTGTACTTCACGGCGCCGAAGGCGATGCTCACCGTGCTGCTGATGAAGATGCAGGAGAGCGACTTCAGCCACGAAACCATGCGGGATCTCGTCGGCGAGGTGGCCAACACCATCTCGGGCAACGCGCGCAAGGATTTCGGGCGCGACTTCGTGATCTCCGTGCCGAGCGTGCTGGCAGGAGAGAAGCCTGAAATCCCGGCCTCTCCCGGCATGCGATCGTTCGTCATTCCCATCAACTGGCGCAGCCATTCGGCGAAGCTGGTCGTCGCGCTGAGGTAAGCGCGGCGGCAGGCAGCTCACGGCGCCTTGCGCACTTCGATGCGCAGGCACGGGCGTGGCCGGAAGTTCGTTTTCCACGCGCTGCGTGACGGACGTCCAAAATTTCACAAGTCGCATTCAGCCGACTCCCACGCAGCCGATTCTCTTGTTATGTTCGCCGCGTCCATTCGGGGGTTCGTTTTCCAATGACTTTTCTCGACGTCGTACAATCGCTGCAATCCATCGATGACAGCAGCATTTCAGTGTTGGCGATGCTGATCGGTATCGTCGGAGGGTGGACTATCACCAGCCTCCACCAGCAAATGAAGGCCAAGCGGGTCAAACTCGAGACCGAAGCGCGCAGACGGCTCCGCAGAGACTGAGGCCCGCTCCGGTCCAGCTTCCGGAACGCTGCTTGCTTGATCCTGCGGGCATGCGTTACCTCGCTCTCTGTTGTGATTACGATGGCACGCTCGCCACGCACGGCCGGCTCCTGCCCGACACCATCGACGCGCTCGAACGGCTGATCGCCTCCGGGCGGCGGCTCCTCATGGTCACGGGTCGCGAGCTGGACGATCTGCAGAAGGTCTGCGACCGGCTCGATCTCTTCGAGTACGTGGTCGCGGAGAATGGCGCCCTCCTCTATCACCCGGCCACGCGCGCAGAAGAGCCGCTGGCACCACGGCCCCCCGACGAATTCGTCGCGACGCTGCGCGAGCGGGGCGTCGACCCCGTTTCCCAGGGCCGCGTGATCGTGGCCACCTGGGAGCCCCATGAGACCACGGTGCTCGAGACCATCAAGGACCTCGGACTCGAACTCCAGGTGATCTTCAACAAGGGCGCCGTCATGGTGCTGCCCGCCGGGGTGAACAAAGCCACGGGACTGGCCTGCGCGCTGGAACGGCTGGGCCTCTCCGCCGGCGTCGGGGACGCGGAGAACGATCACGCGCTGCTGCGCGTGTGCGAATGCTCGGCCGCCGTGTCGAATGCGTTGCCGAAGCTGAAAGACGCTGCGGATATCGTCACCACGCGCGATCACGGCGCCGGTGTGGCCGAGCTGATCGATATGATCCTCGCGGACGATCTCGCTTCGATCGAGCCGCGGCTCGTCCGTCATCACATTCTCGTCGGCACGGCGGAAGACGATACCGCGGTGAAGCTTCCCCCGTATGGGCAGAACGTGCTGCTCATCGGCACATCCGGGAGCGGCAAATCGACGGTCGCGATGGGATTTCTCGAACGGCTGGCCGCGCAGCGATACACGTTCTGCGTCATCGATCCCGAAGGCGACTACGACACGTTTGGTGGGGCGGCGACGATCGGTGCGCCCACGCGGCCGCCGACGGTGGACGAAGTCATCAAGCTCCTCAGGAAGCCCGATACGAGTTGCATCGTGAATCTCGTCGGGCTGCCGATCGCGGACCGGCCGGCGTTCTTCGCGAGCCTGGCGCCGCGTGTGCAGGAGCTGCGCGCACGCACGGGACGGCCGCACTGGCTGCTCATCGACGAAGCGCATCATCTGCTGCCGGCTGAATGGGAGCCTGGCCCGCTGGCGCTGCCCGAAAACCTGACGGGCGTGTTTCAGATCAGCGTGCATCCGGAACTCATCGCGCCTAAGGCGCTGCGCAATGTGCGGACACTCCTCGTCGTCGGCAAGAATCCGAACGCGGCCTTCCGCTCGCTTGCGAAGGTCTGCGACAAGAAGGTGAAAGTGCCGGCCGTCGGTTCAGGCGATCTCGAGCCGGGGCATGCGCTGTTCTGGCCCGTCGGCGATGCGCGCGCGCCCATTCATCTGAAGATCGCCCCGAGTCATACCGAGCGACGGCGCCATACACGCAAGTATGCGCAGGGTGAGCTGCCGCCCGATCGCAGCTTCTTCTTCAGAGGGCCGGAGAAGAAGCTGAATCTGCGCGCACGCCTTTCCAGCACAGTGGGATCCGAAGCTTGGAATTCACGTGACTTGAAGTCGCGG
>JADMIO011081515.1_pt1 | contig 14756 bp, 12 predicted proteins | sample 8958161 | NCBI WGS metagenome assembly JADMIO01 (sample SAMN16585339, study PRJNA669376) | soil metagenome | isolation source: Crop rotation soil | place: USA: Cullars Rotation, Alabama | collected 2011 | reverse complement strand
GTCGTCGGAGCTGTCGCCGGTGCTGCCGTCGCCGGTCGGCGCCTGCAGCTGGGCGGGGTCGCCGAGCATGGAATAATCGCCGCCCGGGCTGCGGTTGACGGTCACCCGCCAGCGCGAGCCGTCCTGCAGGGTGAGCTCGAGCTGGTAGTTGATCCCGGCGACGCTCTGCACGCGGGCGGAGTCGACGCTGGCGAGGTCGCCGCCCATCTGCTCCGCGGCCCAGCTCGCCGCGGCCTGGACGTTCTCGTCGTCGGTCGAGCCCGCGCGCCAGCCGCCGAGCTGGACGGCGGCGGCCGCGGGCAGGCCAAGCGCGAGCAGATCGGCGCCGGCCATGGAGATGAACAGGAAGGCGCCGCCCAGCGCCCGCGCCGATGTGCGTAAAGCCATGCTCCCACCCCCCTCTGCCGGGCCGGTCCAGGCCGCGGAGTGTCGCGCAAAGCGGGCGCGGAGTCCACTCCCGAGGAACCTCCGCCACGGCACCATTGTGCCGTGACGTCGATCAGGTTCCGCTGCGCGGCCCTGTCGGCCGCTGTGCGCCGTCAGTGTGACCAGCTCGGGGACGCTGCGCATCCCCGTCGCTGCTCACCTGCGGCTTACAGATCAAATCTGTCCGCGTTCATCACCTTGGTCCAGGCGGCGACGAAGTCCTTCTCGAACTTCTCCTCATGGCCCCGCTCGGCATAGACCTCGGCGACGGCGCGGAGCTCCGCGTTCGAGCCGAAGATCAGGTCCGCGCGGGTGGCGCGCCAGGTCTCGTTGCCGCTGGCGCGGTCGGTGGCGACATAGTCCTCGCCACTGTCGTCGGTCGCCTTCCAGACGTTCGTCATGTCGAGCAGGTTGACGAAGAAGTCGTTGGTGAGCTGGCCGGAGCGCCTGGTGAAATGGCCATGGCCGCGTTCGCCATGATTGGCGCCGAGCACGCGCAGGCCGCCGATCAGCACGGTCAGCTCCGGCACCGACAGGCCGAGCAGGGAGGCGCGGTCGAGCATCATCTCCTCGGTCTTCACCACGAGCTTCTTCTTGCCGACATAGTTGCGGAAGGCGTCGGCCTCGGGCTCCATCACCGCGAAGCTCTCGGCGTCGGTCTGCTCGGCACTCGCGTCGCCGCGGCCGCCGGTGAAGGGCACGTTTTTGGCCCCCGCTTTCTCGAGCCCGACCACGCCGCCGAGCACGATCGCGTCGGCGAGAGACATCGAACCGCGCAAGCCGTTCAGGGTGTCGAGCACCTTCGCGAGCATGGCCGGCTCGTTGACCTCCCAGTCCTTCTGCGGCGCCAGGGCGACGCGCGCGCCGTTCGCGCCGCCGCGATGGTCGGACTTGCGATAGGTGCTGGCCGAGGCCCAGGCGGTCTTGATCAACTGGCTGACCGTCAGGCCGCTGTCCGCGATCTTCGCCTTCACGGCGGCGACCTCGGCGTCGGACGGCATGGTGCCGGCCGGGATCGGGTCCTGCCAGATCAGGTCCTCGGCCGGGACTTCCGGGCCGAGGTAACGGGCCCTGGGCCCCATGTCGCGGTGGGTGAGCTTGAACCAGGCCCGGGCGAAGGCATCCTTGAACGCTTCGTGGTCGTTGCGGAAGCGCTCCGAGATGGCGCGATAGGCCGGGTCGCGCTTCAGCGCCATGTCGGCGGTGGTCATCATCGTCGGGACCTTCAGGTTCGGATCCCAGGCCGCAGGGGCCATGTCCTCTTCCTTCTGGTTGATCGGCTGCCACTGGTTGGCGCCGGCCGGCGACTTCACCAGCTCATACTCATAGTCGAGCAGCAGACGGAAATAATTCTCGCTCCATTGCCTCGGCGTGTTGGTCCAGGCGCCCTCGATGCCGCTGGTCACGGTATGCTCGCCGATGCCGCCATGCTCCTCGCCGCTGACCCAGCCGAAGCCCTGCGCGGCGAGGTCGGCGCCCGACGGCGCGGCGCCCAAAGTCGAGGCGTCGCCATTGCCGTGCGCCTTGCCGAAGGTGTGGCCGCCCGCGGTCAGCGCCACGGTCTCCTCGTCGTTCATCGCCATGCGCTTGAAGGTTTCCTTGAGGTCGCGCGCCATGCCCTCGTCGTCATGCGGATTGCCCTGCGGCCCTTCGGGATTGACGTAGATGAGGCCCATCTGGATCGCGGCGAGCGGGCCCTCGAGCTCGTGCATGCCGTGCTCGGGGGCGATCCGGGTCTGGACGCCCTGGTTCACCCATTTGTCCTCGCTGCCCCAGTAGATGTCGCGCTCGGGCTCGAACACGTCCGCGCGGCCGCCGCCGAAGCCGAAGACCGGGCCGCCCATGGACTCGATCGCCACATTGCCGGCGAGGATGAAGAGATCGGCCCAGCTGATCTGCTGGCCGTATTTCTGCTTGATCGGCCAGAGCAGGCGGCGGGCCTTGTCGAGATTGCCGTTGTCCGGCCAGGAATCGAGCGGGGCGAAGCGCTGCTGCCCCGAATTGGCGCCGCCGCGGCCGTCGGCGGTGCGGTAGGTGCCGGCGGCATGCCAGGCCATGCGGATGAAGAAGGGGCCGTAATGGCCGTAATCGGCCGGCCACCAGGGCTGGCTGTCGGTCATCAGGGCGGTGAGATCGGCCTTGAGCGCGGCATAATCGAGCTTCCTGAACGCCTCGGCATAGTCGAAATCCGCGCCCATCGGGTTCGACGCGCCATTGGGGTTGAGGATCTCGGTCGCCAGCATCTCGGGCCACCAATCCTTGTTGGTGCGGCCCAGCAAGGCGCGGACGCCCCCGTCAACCGGGCAGCCGGTGGTTTTCGCGTCCATATCTTCCTCTCCCTGGGATGAATGTGAGTCGTGCCCTAGGCGCGCGGCGGCATGGGGAAAAGCGATTAAACTCGTTCAGGCTGAACGAGCCAGTCGATGAGTGGAACGCGATGCCGCCAAGGCGCCTAGATGCGAAGCTGGCTCCCCAGCTCGATCACCCGGTTGGTGGGCAGACGGAAGAATTCCATCGCGCTCTCCGAGCTCTTCATCATCCAGGCGAAGAGCCGCTCGCGCCAGAGCGCCATGCCGGGCTGCTCCTTCGCTGCGATCAGTTTCTGGCGGCCGAGGAAAAAGCTGGTGCGCATCATGTCGAAGCCCTCCCCGCAAGACGTGATGCGGGCGAGATCGGCCGGGACGTCGACCTCGTCCATGAAACCATAGTGAAGGACGACGCGGAAGAAGCCCTTGCCGATCGGATTCACCTCGAGCCGGTCAGCCGGGGCGACATGCGGTACATCCTCCACCTTCACGTTCAGGATCAGCACGCGCTCGTGCAGCACCTGATTGTGTTTGAGATTGTGGAGCAGGGCCGAGGGAACGCTGTCCGGTGAGGTGGAGAGGAAAACCGCGGTGCCGCGCACCCGGTGTACCGACGCCGCCGATTTGATGAAGATGTCGAGCGGCAGCGCGTCCTTCTCCAGCTGCTTGCGCATCAGCGCTCGGCCCGTCGCCCAAGTGGTGAGCACGGTGAAGATGATGGCGGCGACGACGAGCGGGAACCAGCCGCCGTCCATGATCTTGGTTACGTTGGAGGCGAAGAAGGCGCCGTCGACGATCGCGAACAGGCCGATGGTCAGCCATGCCAGCGAGCGCCGCCACTTCCAGACCTGGACGATCAGCACGCCCAGCATCATCGTCGTGATGATCATCGTGCCGCTGACCGAGATGCCGTAGGCGGAGGCAAGGCTGGTCGACTGGCGGAAGCCGAGAACGAGCAAGACGACCATCGCCAGCAGGCCCCAATTGACCGCCGGGATGTAGATCTGCCCCGCCGCCCTGGCGCTGGTATGTTCGGTTCTGAGGCGCGGCAGGAAACCGAGCTGCACCGCCTGGTGGGTGACCGAGAAAGCGCCCGAGATCACCGCCTGGCTGGCGATGATCGTCGCCGCGGTGGCGACGAGCACGAGCGGCAGCCGGGCCCAGTCCGGCGCCATCAGATAGAAGGGATTCTCGACCGCGCCGGGCGTGGACAGCAGCAAGGCGCCCTGGCCGAGATAGTTGAGCACCAGGCAGGGATAGACGAGACCGAGCCAGGAGAAGCCGATCGCCTTGCGACCGAAATGGCCCATGTCGGCATAAAGCGTCTCGGCGCCAGTCATGGCCAGGAAGACCGAGCCCATGGCGAGGAAGGCCAGCTTCGGATCGAAAGCGAAGAATTCGAACGCCCAGTGCGGGCTGAGCGCTCCGATCACTTCTGGACGCTGCAGGATGTTAGCCACGCCCAGAGCCGCCAGCGCGGCGAAGTAGATGAGCACAACCGGCCCGAAGATCGCGCCGACCCGGCCCGTGCCGTGCGACTGGACAAAGAACAGGCCGATCAGGATGACGATGGCAATCGGCACGACGAGCGGGGCGAGGCTGGACTGGACGACGGTCAGCCCTTCCACCGCCGAGAGCACGGAAATGGCGGGCGTCAGCATCGCGTCGCCATAGAAGAGCGCCGCCGCGAGCACGCCGAGGACGACCAGCCCCGCCGTCCAGCGGCGCTGGCCGAGCGTGCGCGAAATCAGGGCGAGCAAGGCGAAGGAACCGCCCTCCCCCTTATTGTCCGCGCGCATTGCGACCAGCACATATTTGAGGGTCACGACCAGCATCAGCGACCAGAAGATCAGACTAGTCACGCCGAAGATGTGCAGCCGGTCGACCGCAAGCGGGTGCGGGCCAACAAAGCTTTCCTTCATCGCGTAGAGCGGCGAGGTGCCGATATCGCCATAGACCACGCCGACCGCGCCGAGCATCAGGGTCGGCAGCCTGTGTCCGTGGTCGGCGGCCGGCGTCGGGGCCGCATCGGCGGCGGGAGCGAGGGTAGCCATGGCCGCCATCTGGCGGTTGCGGCCATAAAGATTCCATGTGGATTCTGCGTTGCCCCTCTCGACGGGAGGATGCTTCGGGCGCATCTGGCAGCCATGACCCGGCCGCCTCCGCCGCTCCGCGAGTCCGCCACCGCCCGGCTGCGCGGCTATGTCGCGGCGTTGCTCATGGTCGCTGCCGCGACCCTCATCGGCCTCCTTATCGCACCGCGCTGGGGCAATTCGGGCGTCGACCTGCTCTATCTGCCAGCCGTGCTCGCCGCCGCGAGCTTTGCCGGGCTGGGCCCCGCCTTGATCGCCGCACTCGCTTCGGCGCTGGCCTATAATTTCTTCTTCACCGCCCCCCACCTCACCTTCCGCATCGACAATCCCAACGATGTCGTCACCGTGATCGTCCTTTTCGCGGTGGCGGTGGTGACCAGCCAGCTGGCCGCCTCGGTCCGCCGCCAGGCGCGGCTCGCCGACGCCCATGCCGCCCGCACCGCCACGATTGCCGGGCTGGCGCGGCGGCTCCTCGCTTGCACCTCCGCAAGCGAGATCGGCGAAGTCGGCACCACCGAGATCGGCGCGGTCTTCTCGTGCAGTGCCGTCCTCCTTTCAGGGTCAGAGACGAGTGGGGTTCTCGCCGCCACGCCGCCCTCGGTCCAGCTGACCCCCGGCGATTCCGCCGTCGCCGCGCTCGTCCTCGAACGGGGCGAGCCCGCCGGGCGCGGCGTCGACCGTGCCCTTCCCACCGAATGGCAATTCCATCCTGTTCGGTCGGGCGAGGCGGTGCTGGCTGCGGTCGGCCTGGCCCGCGATGACGGCGTCCCGCCGGTCCGCGCGGACCAACGGCAGTTGCTCGAGAATCTGCTCGATCAGCTGGCGCTGGCTTTGGAGCGGGAACGGGCCGAGGAGGAGGCACGCGAGCTCTCCCGGGTGCGCGAGCGCGATCAAGTGCGCGCAGTCCTCCTCTCCTCCATCGGTCAGGACCTCGGCCCGCCCCTGAAGGCGATCGAGGAGGCAGCGCGCGCGCTGCGGCGCAGCGGCGGGGGCGACCGGACCCTGGTGTCCGCGATCGCTGGCGAAACGGTGACGATCGAGCGCTACCTCTCCAACCTGCTGGCGCTGGGCTCGGGCGACGACGAGCGGCCCATTGCGGCCGGCGATGTCGCGATCGACCTCTTCCGCCGCACCGTGTCGCGCGGCGGCGAGCCGGTGCACCTGACCCCGAAGGAATATGCCGTGCTCGCCGAGCTGGCGAAGCATCGCGGGCGCGTCCTGACCCACGTCCATCTGCTGCGCACAGTCTGGGGTCCGGCGCAGGAAGGTCAAATCGACTACCTCCGGGTGGCAATCCGTTCCCTGCGTCAGAAGCTGGAAGCCAACCCCTCCGAGCCCGCTCTGATCCTGAACGAGCCGGCGGTGGGATATCGCCTCAGCGCGTAACGAAACGACCGCGACGGGTCGACGGCGCAGGCCATGGCCGCTGCAAACTTGCCCTCCAATGGAGATTGCGCTAGGGGCCCTCGCTTCCAGCGCGACAGCATTGGAATCTGCGGGAGACGCTCCGGCGTCGTCTGGACCGCTAAACTTGAACCGGCCGGTCCGCCTCCGCGGAGCGGCCAGCAACAGAGTGAGAAAAATGGCGAAGAAGATTACGGGCTATATCAAGCTCCAGGTGCCCGCGGGCACCGCCAATCCGTCGCCGCCGATCGGCCCTGCCCTGGGTCAGCGCGGCGTCAACATCATGGATTTCTGCAAGGCGTTCAACGCCGCCACCGGCGACATGGAGAAGGGGATGCCGATCCCCACCGTGATCACCGTCTATGCCGACCGCAGCTTCTCGTTCGAGACGAAGACGCCGCCGGCGAGCTACTTCCTGAAGAAGGCCGCGAAGATCTCGTCGGGCTCCAAGGAGCCGGGCAAGATCACGGGCGGCCGGGTCACCCGCGCCCAGCTTCGCGAGATCGCCGAAGCGAAGATGAAGGACCTCAATGCCAACGACATCGAGGCCGCCGCGAAGATCATTGAAGGCTCCGCCCGCGCGATGGGCCTCGAAGTGACGGGGAACTAGACCATGGCGAAGCAGACCAGGAAGCAGAAGGCGCTCGCCGCCAATGTCGACACGCAGAAGCTCTACGGCGTCGACGAGGCGATCAAGCTGGCCAAGGCCAACGCCACCGCCAAGTTCGACGAGACGATCGAGATCGCGCTGAACCTCGGCGTCGATCCCCGCCACGCGGACCAGATGGTGCGCGGCGTCGTCACCCTCCCCGCCGGCACCGGCAAGGACGTGCGCGTCGCCGTCTTCGCCAAGGGCGACAAGGCGGAGGAAGCCACCAAGGCCGGTGCGGACGTCGTCGGCGCCGAGGACCTGATGGAGACCATCCAGGGCGGCACCATCGATTTCGACCGAGTCATCGCGACGCCCGACATGATGGGCATCGTCGGCCGGCTCGGCAAGGTGCTCGGCCCCAAGGGCCTGATGCCGAACCCGAAGCTCGGCACGGTCACGCCGAACGTCGCGGAAGCCGTGAAAGCGGCCAAGGGCGGCCAGGTGGAGTTCCGCGTCGAGAAGGCCGGCATCATCCATTCGGGCATCGGCAAGGCCAGCTTCACCGAAGCGGACCTCCGCAAGAATTTCGACGCGTTCGTCGATGCGATCGTGAAAGCCAAGCCGTCGGGCGCCAAGGGCAAATATGTGAAGAAGGCCGCGCTTTCTTCCACCATGGGCCCGGGCCTGAAGCTCGACGTCGCCGAGGTGGCGAGCGCCTAAGCGTCGCTCCCGAGCGAAAATGAAAAGGGCCGGGTCATCCCCGGCCCTTTTTCTTCGGCTCAGAAGCTCTCGCCGACCATTTGCTCGCTGAGCGCCCAGAGCGCTTTCGCCCGCTCTGGATCGAGCGCATAGGCGCGGACGCCGCCGCTGAGGTCCATCCCCGACGCCTCGGTGAGCCCGGCGACATGGCAATCCTCGCAATAGCGCCCGCCCACCGTCTCGCCCGGCGCCACGACGGCCGCCCAGACGGAGGTCGCCGCACCCTGCGGGATCGACTTGAACTGGAAGGGTGTGCCGTCGGCATTCTTGCGGGTGCTCAGTGTGTCGAGCAGGCCCTGCACCATCTCCTCCGACATGTGCCGGCCGAGCTCGGTCTGGATGCCGCCCGGATGGACCGCCGCGGCGCGCACGCCCCTGCCGTTGTGGCGCCGGTCGAATTCCACGGCGAACAGGACGTTGGCGGTCTTCGAGCGGCCATAGGCCAGGAAGGGCTCATAGGCCGTCGTCTCGAAATTCGGATCGTCGAGGTTCACGTCGGAGAAGCGATGGCCCGCCGAGGCGAGGCTGACGAAGCGGCCGCCGTCGCGGATCAGGGGCGCGATCCGGTTGACGAAGACGAAATGGCCGAGATGGTTGGTGCCGAACTGGGTTTCGAAGCCGTCGGCGGTCTTGCCGAACGGCGTCGCCATGACGCCGGCATTGGCGATGACGACGTCGAACGTCTCGCCTTTCGCCTTGAGCGCATCGGCCGCGGCGCGGACGCTGGCGAGCGAGGCGAGATCCATCTCGACCAGCGCGATGCCGGAGATATGCGCGGTGGCGGCACGGGCCTTGGCGAGATCGCGGGCGGTGCCGACGACGCTGGCGCCGTGCGCGGTCAGCGCGCGGGCGGTCTCCACGCCCAGCCCGGCCGAGACGCCCGTGACGAGGATGCGCTTGCCGGTGAGATCCATGCCGGCGAGCACGTCGTCGGTGGTGGAATTGAAACCGAGGGGGGCAGTCATTTCATTCTTCCTTTCGTTTTTGAGCGAGCAATCACTCATTGTGATGACAAAAGCATACAAGGTGGATCAGCGCGCGATCGCCTTCCAGAAGGTCTCGAAGCCGAGGGCGCGGTGATGGTCGTGACGCCCGGGCTCCCGGGCAATGAACTCGAGCGTGGTTTCGGCGAGCGCGTTGAGCACCGCGCCGACATAATCGGCGGAAAGGCCCCGGGCATGGCCGGCAAGGGCCTCGTCGAGCACCGCCTTGAAATCGGCGAACAGCCGCTCGCCGCAGCGGCGGCTCTCGGCGCCGATCCGGTCCGAGACCTTGAGCTGCTTGAGCGCTTTCATCCGTGCCGGATTGGCGGCGCTCCAGTCGATCAGCCGGTCCCACATCTGGCGGATGCGTTCGCGGGGCGGCAGGCCCGCAGGGACACCGTCGAGCAGGGCCGCCGCCAGCTCGCCCTCGATGTCGAGGAAGAGCGCGGCGAGCAGGGCGTCCTTGTCCGGGAAGTAGGTGAACAGGGTCCCCTCGGCGACGCCGGCGCCCTTGGCGATCCTGGCGGTCGGCGCGCTCGTTCCCAGCACCGCCACGAGCTCGGCGGCGGATGCCAGGATCGCGTCCTTCTTGTCTTCGCTGAGGGGCCGGGCCATCGCTTCCGAATCGCTTATGAGTGAGTGTTCACTCATTTATATGCGCTTGCGTGAAGGATTGCAAGGGGCGCGCGTCCCGGCCCCTTTTGCTTTGGCGCCGACGGGGCTAGTCAGGCCGACGAAAGGAAAGTGCGATGTCTGACCGCTGGGACGAGGAAGACGAAGCGTTCGAGCGCAGCCGCAGGGGGCGGGAGCGGGAGCGCGAGCTGGAGCCGGAGCGCGAGCCGACGCTTGGCGAGCTGATCGAGGGCTCGGTGCGCAAGCTGGTCACCGGCATCATCATCGCCGGCGGCCTGATCGCGCTCGGCACCTATGGCGCCGGGCGGGGCGGCAGTTCCGCGCCGAACTATCAGATCACGACCTCGGCCGACGGCCGCACTGTCTATCGGCTCAATACGGACAGCGGCTCGATCGTCGCCTGCCTGCCCAGATCCGCGAGCGACAATCATTGCTGGCTGATGCAGCGCGGCAACCGCAATCTGGAGGACGAGCCGCTCGTCGAGAACAGTGCCGCGGCGCCGGCTCCGGCCGTGCAGGCGCAGCCCGCGCCGCCGCCGGCGGTCACCGCCCAGCCCGCCGCCCCCCAGCTGCCGGCGCCGCAGAATACGGCGGCACCGGCGGCGCGCTGACGGCACGACGTTGACTTTCGGCGCGAGATCGCTAGATGCGCGCCTTCGCCTGCGGGGCTCGCCCCGCTCGCGTTCCGTCCGAGACAGTCGGTGAGGACAATATCGTCCTCTTAATTTCCGGCCGAGACGGGGAACAGTTTTGAACCGGACCCGCGTGCGATGCTGGCCGGGCCCGCCGGACACAGTCTCCGGCCCTGACTCTCCCCATCGGACATTCGTACCCGCAGGGCGGATGGTCTGCCCTGCGTAATGTGGAGAGCAACATGGATCGCGCTCAAAAGAAGGAAGCGGTCGCTGAGCTGAAGCAGACGTTCAACGAGACCAGCGTGGTGGTCGTCACCCGCAATCTCGGCCTCACCGTGGCCCAGTCCACGGCGTTGCGGAACCGGATGCGTGACGCGGGCGCCCGTTACAAGGTCGCGAAGAACCGGCTCGCTCTCATCGCGCTCGAGGGCACGCGCTACCAGCCGCTCAGCGATCTGCTGACCGGCCCGACCGCGCTTGCGACTTCGGAGGACCCCGTCGCCGCGGCCAAGGCCGTGGTCGAGTTCGCCAAGACCAACGATCGTCTCGAGATCGTCGGCGGGGCGATGGGCGACACCATCCTCGACGTGAACGGAGTGAAGGCGCTGGCCGAGCTCCCGTCGCTCGATGAACTGCGTGCGAAGCTCGTGGGCCTGATCCAAGCCCCGGCGAGCAAGATCGCCCGCACGATCAACGAGCCGGGTGCGCAGCTGGCCCGGGTCTTTGGCGCCTATGCCGCCAGGGAAGCCGCATAAGCACGACCCCTATCAAACTGAACCGATTGAATTTTTTGGAGACTTATCATGGCAGACATCAATGCGCTGGTTGACCAGCTTAGCTCGCTGACCGTTCTCGAAGCCGCCGACCTCGCGAAGGCGCTCGAGGAGAAGTGGGGCGTTTCGGCCGCCGCGGCGGTTGCCGCCGCCCCGGCCGCCGGTGGCGGCGCCGCCGCCCCGGCTGCGGAAGAGCAGACCGAGTTCGACGTGATCCTCACCGGCGACGGTGGCAAGAAGATCAACGTGATCAAGGAGGTCCGCGCGATCACCCAGCTGGGCCTCGGCGAGGCCAAGGCGTTGGTCGAGAGCGCGCCGAAGGCGATCAAGGAAGGCGTCTCCAAGGCCGAGGCCGAGGAGATCAAGAAGAAGATCGAGGAGGCCGGCGGCACCGTCGAGCTGAAGTAAGTCTTCTTCTCATTGAAGACCGCCGGCTCCGGCCGGCGCGGAACGGAAAGGGCGGCTCCCATGCGGGGCCGCCCTTTTTCGTGTCAGCCGAGGCTGCGCAGCCAGGCCTCGGCCGCGGGCTGTTTGCAATGCACCGCCCAGCCGAGCGCGGTGCCGCGCCAGAGCGTGTCGGGGAGGTCATGGCGCGCCCCGTGGGCGACGAGCATTTGCATGATCGCCAGGTCGCCGTGCAGCGCCGCCTGGTGGAGCGGCGTCGAATGTTTGTGGACCGGCATGTAGAGGTTGGGATCCGCGCCGGCTTCCAGGCAGAGCCGCACCGCCCCGGGCTGGCGGTTGATCACCGCCACGGCGAGCGCCGCGTTGATTTCGGCGGCGTCCGCGGTCTCGAGCAAGCGGGCGAGCGGGTCGATGCGGCCGAGACCCGCGGCCTCGATCGCGGTCAGGGCGTGGCCATGATCGAGCAGCCAGGCGACCGGCGCCGTCTGGCCGTGGCCGAGGGTCATCAGCACCCCGCCCCGGCCCGCTTGCGCGCCGGCCTCGTGCAGGGTCCGGACCAGCGCCATTTGCAGCGGGCGCGGCATCAGGCCGTCGGTCATCACCAGCTCCAGCGCGTAGTCGAGATCCCTTTGCGCGACGCCGCGGGCGATCATCAGCTGCGCGAGCTCGACGATGTTGGGCGCCGGCGCCGGCACCAGAGTCGGGTTGTTGGCGACGAACCAGAACAGCATCGGATCCGTGAAATAGCCGCGCGGGCCGATGTCGGGCTCGATGGCGGGCTCGGTGAGCAGGCTCGGCCTGGCGTCGAGCAGGCGGGCGAGCGTGGCGGCATCGCCGTCATGGATGGCCGCGACCGCCGCGCGGAAGCCCGGGTCCTCGATTTTCGGACCGTCGGCGAGCAGCCAGAGAATGCGCTCCCTGTCCTCCGGCGCGCCGTCCCTCGCATCATCATAGGGGCGGCGGCCCCCGGCGTCGCCCTGCCAGGCGAGCGCGCCGGCCCTGAGCAGCGTCTCGACCAGCGCGGCCGGCCCGCGGCGGGCGGCGGCGTGGAGCGCGGTGGCGCCGGCGGTGTTGCCGCGCTGGAGATGGGCGCCCGCTTCGATCAGCAGGTTGGCGATGGCGAGACGGGATTCGGCGGGTGCGGTGCCGGCGCAGGCGAGGAAGAGCGGCGTCTCGGTCTCGTGCGGCTCCCCGTCGACCGCCGCGCCTTCCGCGAGGAGGGTGCGCACCGTGTCGACATCGCCGCGCATTGCGGCCATGGACAGTGGCGAGCGGCGCGATGTCTCGACTGCACGCATGAGCTCGGCCCAGTCGGCGAAGCCATAGTCTTTCGCGAGCTTGTGCTGGGCGGCGGCGAGCTTCAGGCCTTCGGCCCTGGCGCGGCGCCTGGCCTGCTTGCGGAGGTGCTCGGCGGACGGTCTTGGCGGCAGTTCAGCCATGAATCGACCCTTTCCCTTCGGGCCCGCGTCCGCCGGACGGGCAGGAAAAGGCGATAGGTGATCGCATCATCTGAAGAGGCGGGCTTGGCCCTTTCCGCGGACAGGCGGCCGCCCTTACGGCCTTGGCCGCAGGATAATGCGCGCGGCGCAGAGCAGCAAGCGCAGCTTCAGGGCCGGGCGGCGACGATGCGGTCGAGATCGGCGAGCAGCAGCCGGAAATAGGCGCCTTCCCGCTCCAGGGCCGCGTCGCCCGGCGGGCCCGGCACGGCGGTGGCCGCCTGCAGGAAACCCGTCGCGGCCTGCCGGAAGCGCCCGGCCGAGCGGCTCGGCACGGCGATGCGGGCCGCAGCGGCGAACTCGTTCAGCGCGGCGTCGCGGAGGGCGCGGGCATCGTAGCCCTCCTGCCCCCGCCAATCGGTCACCCGGGCGGCGAGCGACCTGGCGAGACGGGCGAAGAGGTCGGCGTGCCACAGGCGAAGCTCGACCTCGGCATCATCCTCCCCCGTGTAGCGCGGATAAAGATCGCTGCGCCCGTCGCGGCGCCGCTCCCAGGCGATCAGGGCAAGCGCCTTGTCGAAGGAGGCGTCGTTCGGCCAGCCCTGCTGCGCCGCGGGCCGGCCATAGGTTTCCGGGTCGGCCGCGATCAGCAGGTCCAGCCGCGCCCGCGCCAGCCAATAGTCGCCGAGGCGCCGTTGCAGGCTGTTTTCGGTGCGGCACGCCTCGCCGAGCGCCGCAAGGCCCGGACGGTCGTCGACATCGCAGGGATCGCGGCCATCGGACACCTGCTCCGCAGCGACGTCGAGCAGGGCGTCGTGATTGCGCTCCAGGACGGCCTGCGCCGCGGCGACGTCCGCGGGCGCGCGAGTCAGGCTCGCCCGGGCGAGCGCCACCCTCATCTCGAGGTCGTGCATCTCGTTGATATGGTGCGTCCACAGGCCGACCCCGCCGTCCACGTCCGAAACGGCATCGGCCATCGGGCGCCGGTCGCCATAGAGCATGCGAAAGCCGGCAAGCGCGGGTCCGAAATAGAGTTGAGCTTTCTCGTAAAGGGCGCGCGAATGGTGGAAGTCCGCCGCCCGCAAATACTGGCGCGCCAGAAACATATAGTCCTGCTGGACCTGGACCAGCGCGCGGAGGCGCGCCACGCGGGGCGCGGACAGGATCCGGCGCACGGCCGCGTACCGGGCCTGGGCGGGCTCGCGCGGCACGGCCCGGCGGCGAGATCCGCCGCCGCCGCGCGCCGCGCCTCGGCAAGACGGGCCGCGAAGCCGGCCGGAGCAGGATGGCCCCGCATATGATCGGCCTCGAGGAATGCCAGCGCGGCCGTGACGCTGCCCTCGTCGCCAAAAGCGAGATGAGCGTCGATCAGGGTCGGTTCGGACAGCGTGCCGCGGCCGCAGGGCCCGCCGGGGTTGAACAATCGCCGGTAGCTGGCCGGCACCGGCACCTCGCGCAGTTGCCTGATATCCTCGGTCGAGCCGAACCAGAGGGTCAGCGAGGTGATGCAGACGGTCTGCTCTTCAGCCGCGTCCGGAGACGGTGTCGCCGGCGGCGCCGCGCTGGCGGGAACCGCAAGGATGAGGGCGAGGGTCGGCAGCAGCACGCGCATGGCGACACTTTTGTCGCGCAGGCTCAAGATTTTATGAAGACCTCAACGAAACGGGGCGGCCCCCGCCGGGACCGCCCCTCCTCGCGCCCTCGCGGGCCAGGGGTGAACGCGTCAGCTGCGTTCGGGCTCGCCGTAGAGCCGCGCCTCGACATTTTCGCGCAAGCCCGACGAGCGGTCGGTGAGGAACGGCTGCAGCTCGCCGCTTTCCGCCGCCGGCACGCCGACCGCGAAACTGGCATGGGTGCGGCCCTCGCTCCCGTCCGGCAGGGTGTAGCGGGCGTCGGCATGGACGACCGGCAAGATCGACTCGTCATGGCCCTCCTTGGCGAGGCCGATCCTGGCCTCGACCGTGGCGCCCTCGCCGGCGTCGATCGAGACCCGCTCGACCGCCGCGTCCGCGGGCGGCTCGATCAGCGAACGCTCATGCTCGCTGCCTTCGCCGGCCGCGACCACCCAGGTCGAGATGCGGACGTCGCGGGCGGGCGAGTCGCCGGTATTGCCGACGGTCAGCTCGAACTGCACGATCGCATTGTCGCGGTTGGTGCCGGCGCGCATCGGCCGCATCAGGAATTCCAGCCACGGGCGGCCGGCGACCGGCGCGGAGGAAGCGGCGAGCGCCTCGACATCGGCATGGTCGGCCTCGGCGACGGCGATCTCCTCGGGCGGCGGCAGCGCGGTCTGCTCGTCGGCGACCGGCTC
>JADMIO011006442.1_pt1 | contig 14756 bp, 16 predicted proteins | sample 8958161 | NCBI WGS metagenome assembly JADMIO01 (sample SAMN16585339, study PRJNA669376) | soil metagenome | isolation source: Crop rotation soil | place: USA: Cullars Rotation, Alabama | collected 2011 | reverse complement strand
ACAGGAAAGCCGCCATAACCTCAGCTATTGGCGCTACGGCGACTATGCCGGCGTCGGCCCCGGCGCCCACGGCCGGCGTCGCGGGATGCGCACCGTCCGCCACAAGAAGCCGGAGAACTTCCTGTCGGGATTGCGGCGCCACGGGCACGGGATCGTCGAGGAAGCGCCGCTGCATTCGACCGAGGCGGCCGACGAGGCGCTGGTGATGGGCCTGCGCCTCAGCGAGGGCGTGGACGTCTGCGCGCTGGCGCGTCGTTTCGGCTTGCCTGACATCGTCGACTGGGCGCGGGTCGAGCGTCTCACCGCATCCGGCCATCTCCAGCGTCACGGCTCACGCATCCGCCTGACCGCGAGCGGCCGGCTGGTCCTCGACCATATCCTCGGCGAGATCGCCGCGGTGCGCGCCGCGGAGCCTAGGGCTTTGGCGGTTGCGTAGCGACTGCGGCAGGCGTTGGCGCCGGCGTGACCGCCGGAGCCGGTGCGGCCTTGGGCGCGTCCATGTTGGCCATGAACTTATAATTGTCCGCCGGAGTCGCGACATAATCGTCGACGGTCATTTCCGCGTCGGCGCCGGCCGCCTTGCGCGTCATTCCGTTCTTCATGCGGAAGGCCACGAGCGCATCCTTGAGGCTGCCCATCTGCGTGGTGCAGGCGTTCTTGAGATAATCCTCGATCCCGTCGCCGGGGACCTTCTCGCTCTTCGCCTTGGTCGCTGCCTCGCGCAGGCAGCCGCGGAAGGCGTCGGTCGGGGCCGCGATCGCGGCCTGCAGTCCCGCAAGGTTGATCGCGGAAGCCATCACTAATGCAATCATCGCCCTCTCCCAGGCCAATGAATGGCTGCACGATGACTCTTTTCCGCTTCGATTGGAAGAGCTTAATCGAGGCCTGATGGCGGAAGATCTCTCGCCTGGGTTGCACATCGTCGCAACGCCGATCGGAAATCTCGGCGATCTTTCGCCGCGGGCGGCTAATACGTTGCGCCATGCCGACCTTATCCTGGTCGAAGACACGCGAGTCACCGCCAAGCTCCTCGGCCACATCGGCGCGCAAGTTCGCATGCTCCGCTACGACGATCATTCCGACGAGCGACAACGCAGCGACATCGTCGGTCGGCTGGGCAACGAGGCGATTGCGCTGGTCAGCGACGCCGGGACTCCTCTGATCTCGGACCCTGGTTACAAGCTGATCCGCGCGGCCCGTGCGGCCGGGCATCCCGTCCACACCGTGCCGGGCCCCTGCGCCGCGGTCGCCGCGCTGACACTCGCCGCCCTGCCGACCGATCGCTTCCTCTTTCTGGGATTTCTCCCGGCCAAGGCGGCCGCTCGCGCCAATGCAATCGGGGACGTGGCGGACGTCCGCGCCACGCTCGTGATCTACGAAAGCGGGCAGCGCATCGCCGCTACATTGATCGCGCTGGAAGCGGGGCTCGGGCCGCGAGATGCTGCGGTCGCTCGCGAAATGACCAAGCTCCACGAGGAATGCGTCACCGGATCGCTGGCCGAGCTTGCCCGGCGATATGGCGAGGGTGCTTCGCCGCCCAAAGGCGAAATCGTGATCGTCGTCGCGCCGCCGCGCGATCCAGAGCCCGCGAGCAACGACGCCATCGACAGATTGCTTGACGAGGCACTGGCGCGCCTGTCGCCCTCGCGCGCGGCGGCCGAGGTCGCTGAGCAATTGGGCATCCCGCGCAAGCGCGCCTACCATCGGGCGCTGGAGCGCTCGCGCAAATGAACCGGCAGGCCGCGGAAAGGCGCGGGCGCGGCGCGGAGACGCTCGCCTGCTGGTACCTGCGGCTGCACGGCTGGCGAATCCTCGCTCGCCGAGCCCGAGTCCCCGGTGGCGAGGTGGATATCGTCGCCCGGCGCGGCCGAACCCTCGCCTTTGTCGAGGTGAAGGCGCGCGCCAGCCATGAAGCCGCCGCGTTCGCGCTCGACGACTGGCGCCTGCGCCGCGTCGTCGTTGCCGCAGAGCGGCTGGCGCCGCGCTACATGCGCGATGGCGACGATGTCCGCATCGATGCTTTGTTCATTGTCCCCGGGCGCTGGCCGAGGCACCTGGCCGACGTCTGGCAAGGGTGACAGCGGATTTTCGTCTCACTAGAGCCGCGGCATGACCCTGCGCGTCGCCGTCCAGATGGACCCGCTCGAGAAGATCAACATCGCGGGCGACTCCACCTTCGCCATCATGCTCAAGGCGGAGGAACGGGGGCATGCGCTCTACCACTATGCGCCCGAAGACCTGAGCTTCGCCGAAGGCCGGCTGTGGACGATGGGCTATCCCGTAAAGGTCCGCAGGGTCGAAGGCGACCATTACGAATTGGGCGAGCCGCGGATTCTCGATCTCGGGCGAGATGTCGACGTCGTGCTCATGCGCCAGGACCCGCCGTTCGACCTCGGCTACATCACTGCGACGCATCTCCTCGAGCGCATCGGTGAGGAGACCCTCGTCGTCAACGATCCGGCCAGCGTCCGCAATGCGCCGGAAAAGCTGTGGGTGCTCGACTTCGCCGAATTCATGCCGCCGACGGCGATCACGCGCTCCTTGGGCCTCGCGCGCAAATTCCTCGCCGAGCAGGGCGAGATCGTTCTCAAGCCTCTCCACGGCTTCGCCGGCGGATCGGTGTTCCGCATCGGGCCCGAGGGCCTCAATCTCGCCTCGCTGTTTGAGGTCTTCAATCGAACCTATCGCGAGCCGCACGTCATCCAGAAATTCCTTCCGGAGATCGCGGATGGCGACAAGCGCATCGTCCTGATCGACGGGGAGGTCGCCGGTGCGATCAACCGCGTGCCGGGCGCGGGCGAGATCCGCTCCAATCTCGCGGTGGGCGGCAGCGCGGCGAAGACCGAACTGACCGCGCGGGAACAGGAAATTTGCGCGGCGATGGGACCCGAACTCAGGAGACGCGGGCTGCTCTTCGCGGGGATCGACGTCATCGGCGGCCATTGGTTGACCGAGATCAACGTCACATCGCCAACCGGAATCGTGGCCATTGATGCGTTCAATGCGACCGACACACCTGGCTTGATCTGGCAGGCCATCGAGCGGCGCCTCCGCAAATAGCTCCGGAACGGTCGGGTACGCTCTCTGCCGAGCGCGCGAAAATCCAGCCGAAACGGTTATTTAGCAATCGCTTTACCGCCTCCGCTTACCGCGATCGTCGTCGCGGCACGGCGGGTTCCCCACTATCTGTCGGGCCGCGGCGAACATTCTTGCGGTCGCGGATGTATTGCGGCTCCAGGGCCTCTGCTCAGGCGCGGGGGTGGGCGTGGCGGTAAACGTCGAGCAGGCGCGCCGCGTCCACCTCCGTGTAGATCTGGGTCGAAGACAGGCTCGCATGCCCCAGCAGTTCCTGCAGCGAGCGGAGGTCCGCTCCGCGAGCGAGGAGGTGCGTCGCGAAGCTGTGCCTCAGCGCATGCGGAGTCAGGGTGTCCGGGAGACCGAGGCGCCGCCGGGCTGCGGCGACGGCCCGCCGGACGAGGTCCGGGTTGAGCGGCCCACCGCGCGCGCCGACGAACAAGGGAGCGTCCCCGTGCAATGGATAGGGGCACTGGCGTACGTAATCGCCGATCGCGTCCCGAACGGCCTCGACCACCGGCACGACGCGCGTCTTCGATCTCTTGCCCGTCACGCGAAGCGTCTCGCCGATCGGAAGCACGGCGGCAGTGAGCGACATTGCCTCGGCGACCCGCAGCCCGGCGCCGTAGAGCAGGAGCAGGATCGCAAGATCGCGCGCGCCAATCCATGGGGCACTTCCCCCCTCCGCGGCATTTTCAGCCAGGCTCACCGCATCCTCGGGGGCTACGGGGCGGGGCAAGGTTCGCGGGCGCCTGGGTGCGCGCGTGCGCGGCAGCTGGACGGCTCCGCCCTGCTGCTCGGCCGCATATTTCAGGAATGCGCGCACTCCCGACAATTCGCGCGCGGACGACGATGCGCAAAGGCCACCGCCGCGGCGATCGGCGAGGAATGCGCGAAGATCCGCGGCGCTGACCTCGGTCAGGCCGGCGGCGTCCATCCCCTCTCCGCGATAGCGGCCGAGAAAATCGATGAGCCGGTGCGCGGTGGAAGCATAAGCACGCACGGTGTGTGCCGAGCGGCGCCGATCGTGCTGCAAATGAGAGGCCCAGCGCGCAACGAGCGCGCGCGCGGCATGGTCTAGGCTTGCGGGATCGTCAGCCACTTGCGGATCATAGCCGCAAGGCTCCGCCCGAGGAACATCAGCAATTCCGATCCGTGGCGGGCGTCGAGGCTGAGCTCGGCCCGCTGTCCGAGGGCCAGCAGGCCGCTCGGAAGCGGAGGCTCGCACTCGATTCGGATCAGCGCCTGCGCGCGAATCAGGTCGCAGGCGGGACCGAACAGGGGATGCCCACGCTTCACCGTCCGCATCTCGACCCCGCGGACGCGGTCGATCGCGCGGCGCAGCAGGGCCGGGTCGACATGCTGCACCCCGCCCCCGTCGGCCCGGAAGCCCTGGGCTCCGACGATCAGCGATAGCGCGACCGAGTCGATGCCCAGCATCAGGGGCCATTCCTGCGTGACGACGTGAAAAAGGCCTTCGATGCTGTCGGCGTCCAATCCCGCGAGCACCGCCTCGTGGATCGATGTCACCGCGCCCGAGTGTCCGCGCGCGAAGGCGATCAGGTCCTGGTTGGCCTCCTCGACGGCGCCGAGACGCCGGCGAAGGTTCGCCACCGCCCGCTCTTCGAAGGGGATTACCGTCGCCATCTCGAAGCGCAGGATACGCCCGCAGCGGTTAATTTCCTACTGAGGGAGGAAGCGATCTTGAGCGCACAAAAGAAAGGCGGCGGCGTCTTGTCGACGCCGCCGCCCCCTGAACTCGAACTCGAGCGCGTCTTAGACGAGCTTGCCCGAGACGTTGTTGAACGTCGAATTCAGCTTGGTGCCGATGCCCTGCATCGCGCCAATCGCCGCAACGGCGATGAGAGCGGCGATCAGGCCGTACTCGATGGCGGTCGCACCCTTTTCGTTACGAATCAGCTTCAGAAACTTGCTCATGGTCTTCGCTCCTTGGTTCCAAGCAGTGACGGCGTGCCGCACTGACCCTGCTCGTGTCCTCTTGCAGGATGTGTGGAACCTACCCCCTCGACCGTTGAGAAAGTGTTACTCCTGAAGGTTGCCCAAAGGTTAAAGTCCAGAAGTCAAGTCGCTGATTTCAGGCGATTTTCTGTCCCGTCGATTCCCAATCTTTAAGGAAAGAGGCAATTCCCGAATCGGTCAGCGGGTGCTTGAACAGCTGCCAGATGATCTTGGGCGGGGCGGTCATCACGTCCGCGCCGATCTTGGCCGCTTCGACCACGTGCATCGGATGACGCACGCTGGCGGCGAGGATCTGCGTTCCGAAATCGTAATTGTCGTAGATGAGCCGGATGTCGGCGATCAGGGACATCCCGTCCTGGCCGACGTCATCGAGCCGGCCGATAAAGGGGGAAATGAAGGTGGCTCCCGCCTTCGCCGCGAGCAGCGCCTGCGCCGACGAGAAGCACAAGGTGACGTTGACCATCGTGCCGTCGCTGCTGAGCGTCTTGCAGGCATGCAGGCCCGCGGGCGTCAGCGGCACCTTGATCGCGATATTGTCGGCGATTTTACGCAGCACCTCGGCTTCGCGCATCATTCCTTCGTAATCGAGCGCGACGACCTCCGCCGACACCGGGCCTTCGACGACACCGGCAATCTCACGCACCACTTCGATGAAGTCGCGGCCGGATTTGTGGACCAGGCTGGGATTGGTCGTCACGCCGTCGAGCAGGCCCGTTTCGGCGAGCTCGCGGATTTCGGCGACTTCTGCGGTGTCGGCAAAGAACTTCATCGGATTTGCGTAAGCCCCGTCTTTGGTGAATGGGCGGGCCATAGCCCTTGGGTTGAAAGACGTCATCCGTTTCCGGGGAGGCCGACAAGATGAGCGAGCATGTTCGCGTCGAACGGGAAGGCGGCGTGCTCGCGATCACCCTCGCCCGCTCGGAGCGACGCAATGCCATCACCGTCGCGATGTACGCCGCCCTCGCCGAGGCGATCGAGGGCGCCGCCGAGGATTTGACGATCCGCGTCATAACCTTCCGTGGCGAGGGCCAGGATTTTGCCGCCGGCAACGATCTCGCCGATTTCCTCGCCGCGGCGCCGCGGCTCGACGAGGAAATCCCGGTCTGGCGGCTGCTGCGGGCACTGGCGACCTGCCAGACGCCGCTGGTCGCGGCCGTTCACGGCAATTGCGTCGGCATCGGTAGCACGATGCTGCTCCATTGCGATCTGGTGATAGCCGACGAGACGGCACGTTTCTCGATGCCCTTCGTCGACCTCGGCCTCGTGCCGGAAGCCGCGAGCTCGCTGCTCTTTCCGCGCCTGGCCGGGCGGCGCCGCTCCGCGCGCTACCTGTTGCTCGCCGAGACGTTCGGCGTCGAGGAAGCGTTGTCGATCGGTCTCGTCAGCCACAGCGCCCCCGCCGGCGGCGCCGACGCAAGGATGGACGAGCTGGTTGCCGCGCTGCTCGCCAAGCCCCCGGAGGCCCTGCGCAAGAGCCAGGGGTTGCTGCGCCATGGCGCGGCCGAAGAAATCCTGGAGCGGATGAACCTCGAGAGCAGCCTCTTCGCCGAGCGGCTCAGCTCGCCGGAGGTGAAGGAGGCGATCAGCGCTTTCTTCGAGAAGCGCAAACCGAACTTTTAGGACGAAGCCGAGGCGGTCCACACCCGCTTCGAGCGGGAGATGTTGATCGTCGGGCCAGGGAAGAGCAGCAGGCTGGTCGGCTGGCTGTAGCTGACGGTCAGGTCGTAATAGGACGCCGCGCCCGAGCTCCCCGTGACCGGATCGGACACGGTGAATGTTCCCGGACCGATCCCGTAGACGGTGTTCTGAATCTTGGTCTTGATGCTGGCCGCGTCGGGTCGCTTGCAGCCCATCCAGTCGGGGTCGACGCACAGCGTGGCATAACGCGCGCCCTCGCCCAGCGCCTGCTGAATGCCCGAAGCCGCGCGGTACATCTGCGCGAGCTGCACGAACATCCAGATCATCACGATCAGGATCGGCAGCGCGAACGCCGTCTCGATGATCGCGGTGCCATTCTCGTCGCGGGCAAGTCGGCGGGCGAAGGTCATTGCGTCCTCATTCCGGCGGTTGCGGAGATATGATAGGTGCCGTCGCCGCTGTTGAAGCTGGCGAAATGCAGCGGGAAAATCGGCGTGTATTTGTCCGTCACGTTGACGTCGATGTAGCGCGCTTCCTTGGTGCTCGACGGGCAGGTAAGCGCGTCGAAGGCCGTGGAATCGGTGCTCGTCTGCGAGGTGATCGTGCCGGCCGAATCCTTGCATTCGAGCCGGTAGGTGACCGTGACGTCGGCGGTCGTGATCGGGCTGGTCTTGCACGTGCCGTCGGTATTGACGCCGTTCACCTGGCAGACCGCCTCGGTCTTCAGCGTTCCTTCGACCGTGTCCGTTTCGGTCGTCTGCATGATCTTCTCGATCGCGCGCTGTGCGCCCTGCTCGAGTGCCAGCTTGCGGCTGTAGGCATTGCTGAGGTCGACGATCCCGATGACCGTCAGCGCCAATACCGGCGCGACCATCGCGAGCTCGATGACCACGGCGCCGCGGCGGTCCTGCCGCAGGCGGCGAAGGGTTGCGGAAATCATGCGACGAGCCTCACCATCTTGAGAGCGCTGCCCGATGGCATTCCCGCGGGGGTGCACGCGGCATCGTCGGGACTGCTGAGCTTGAGCCCGCTGTTGCCCGTGAACACCAGCTTGTAGCCGACGAACATGGTGCAGAGCGCGGTGCCGCCGCCGCTGCCGTTGATCCACAGTGTATCCTTCGGGAAGTAGAGCGCACCCGTGATCGTGTTGCTCGAACCGCCGTTGATCTTGTCGACGTTCCCCGTCGCGCGACGGTCCTGGTAAACCGCAATGCCCTTGTAGGTACCGCTGGTCGGCGCCGTGATGTTGTTGCTGGCCTGGGCGTTGGACGAGAAGGTTCCGATCTGTGCGTTCGTGGCCGTGCTCTTGTTGGTCAGCACGATCGTGCAGCTCGAGCAGTTGAAGGTGCCCTTCAGGTCGACGCTTCCGCCGTTGATGTAGATCGGTCCGCTATAAGAGCTCGGAACGTTGAGCGTCTTGTTGGAGCCGACCGAAAGCGATGAAAAGCAATTGATTCCGCTGGCAAGCTGACCCCAATTGGTGTTTGGATCGAGCGCGTCCGACGTGCAGTTCATGTCGGCGGGATCCGGCGTCACGTCGGCGAACGGATCGGGCAGCGCGGGTGAATACGGCAGATACTGGCCGACGTTCCAGTTGTTGGACTGCTGGATGCCGCCCACCGCCGCGACCGCCTTGGCGGTCACGTCCGAACTGCCGCCTGCGCTCGCCGCGTTGGTCGACGTCGAGTTCGAGAAGAAGATGCAGTTCGGAGCCGTAATCGTCGTATTACCGCTGTTGGTGATGCCCGTCGTCGCGGTGGGAACCAGCGCCAGCGCGCACGGCGTGCCGCCGCTCGGGATCGTCGCCGCCGTCGCGTTGGCGATGATCGTCGGCGCCGCGGACATGAAGATCGAGCTGAACGGCAGCGGTTGCTGAACGGCGAGGCTGACCGAGACCTGGTTGGTCTTCGACCCGGAGTCGCTCGGGAAGCTCACGACCGGATAGCCGCTCTTCAGCGACATCCACGTGTGCTGGTTGATGGTCAGGTCGTGCGTGACCGTCGTCGCGACGGTCGTCGTGGCGCCGTTCGACGACTGCCGGTCGTAAACACCCGCGATCGCCGCCGAGTCGGCCGCGCGCTGCAGCTGGCGCTTCCACAGCGTCCACTGGATGGTATCGACCGCAAGTCCCGATGCGCCGACGACGAGCGGAAAGCAGGCGGCGGTGATCGCCAGCACGTTGCCCCGACGGTCTTTGCTCAATTTCCTGAAAAAGCGGATCATCTGCCGGTCCCTGTTAGGCTTTGGGAGCGGCTGTAACGGCTGCACGGTAAGCGAAGCGTTCAGGGCTGTGGTTAATGCGCATCAACCAAGTCCCGGACCGCGACATGCTTGAACTCGCATCTGTGTTATACCTATAATACAGCCATGGGCCGGCGCGCGGCGTTGACCGGTGCTCCCCACCGCCGCACAAGGACCCAGCGAAAGGATGAACTGATGGCGACCGACCCCGAGACCGCAACGCCGACGGCGACCAAGCTCAAGCTCGATCCGCCCGACGTGCTCCAGGCCGTTCCGCCGGCGGAAGCGGCCGGGCTCGTGCCGCTGAAGAGCGAGGAGACGAGCGAACTCGACAAGCGCGTCGGCCAGTTCGTCGACGAGCTCGCCGCGCTTGACGCCAACAGCCCCGATTTCGGCAAGAAGGTCGATCAGCTGACGGCGATGGGCCGCAAGGAGATCGCCGAGGCCGCCGGCGCCTCGAACCGCTTCCTCGACCGGCCGGTGAAGGCGATCGACAAGGATACCGGTATCGGCGCCGACCTCACCGAGCTTCGCCGAACCGTCGAGGCGCTCGACCCGAAGGAAGCGACGAAGACCAGGAAGCTCCTCGGCATCATCCCCTTCGGCAACCGCGTCGACCGCTATTTTGACAAGTATCGCAGCTCGCAGACCCACATCCAGAAGATCCTCGGCAGCCTCGCCAACGGCAAGGACGAGCTTCTGATGGACAATGCCGCCATCGACACCGAGCGCGCGAACCTGTGGAAGACGATGCACAAGCTCGAGCAGATGGTGCACATCTCCAAGAGCCTCGACCAGAAGCTCGAGGACAAGGCCAATGAGCTCGACGCGACCGACCCGGCCAAGGCCAAGGCGATCCGCGAGACCGCGCTCTTCTACACCCGCCAGCGCACCACCGACCTGCTCACCCAGATGGCGGTGACGGTGCAGGGCTATCTCGCGCTCGACCTCGTCAAGAAGAACAACGTCGAGCTGGTGAAGGGCGTCGACCGCGCCTCGACGACGACCGTTGCCGCACTTCGCACCGCAGTGACTGTCGCGCAGGCGATGACCAACCAGAAGCTGGTGCTCGAGCAGATCGGAGCCCTCAACACCACCACCGCGGGGATGATCGATTCCACCGGCGAGATGCTGCGCACCCAGACCGGTGCGATCCACGAGCAGGCGGCGAGCTCGACCATCCCGCTTGAGACGCTGCAGCGTGCCTTCCAGAACATCTACGACACGATGGACCAGATCGACCAGTTCAAGCTTCAGGCGCTCGGCAACATGAAGCAGACGGTCGAGACGCTCGGCAAGGAAGTCGAGAAGTCCAAGGGCTACATCGCCCGCGCTGAAGGCGTGAACCAGGGCAAGCTCGAGGGCGCCACGTCCCCGCTCACTCCGATTGAGGCCAAATGACCGACGTCACCGACAAGGTCGAACGGGCCATTGCCCGGTTCGAGCGAGTCACCCAGCAGCTCGATCAGCGCGATGGCCCGGCGCGGGCGGCGGCTCGCCGCGAGCGGCAACGGCTCAACGCCGGCCTCGGCCGCACGGCCGGCCGCGTGGCCCTTGCCGTTGTCGCCGTATGGGTCGCGGTGTTCGTCGTCGGCATGGTGAGGCCGATCGGCATGACAGGCTTCCTCGTCGCCCTGTTGACGACCGCCGTCGTTGCCGCGATCTTCCTCGCCCGCGGCCGCCGGCAGGCGATCGCCCCGCCCGCTCCCGCGGCGGACCTGCCCAACGCCGCCATGGTCGACCGGTTCGATTCCTACATCTACCGCGTCCGCGCCGCGCTCCCCGCGCCCGCCCAGTCCGAGCTCGATTCGATCAGCCAGGTGCTTCCCTCGCTCAAGCAGACGCTCGGGCGCGTCGAGACGCTCGATCCGGCCGCGCAGGACGCGCGGCGGCTGATGTCGATCCACCTTCCCGGGCTCATCGAACGCTACGCACGCGTGCCCGCCGCCTACCGCAACGAGCAGGACGGCGAGGGCAAGACCGTCGATCAGCGCCTCATCGAGGGCCTCGCCGCCGGCCGCAGCGCGCTTGCCGAAGTCTCCGAGCAGCTGGCCCGCGCCGACGTCGCCGCGCTCGAGACGCAGGGGCGATTCATCCAGTCCCGCTACGGCGAGCAGCGCATCGACAGCGAATCGCACTAGAGAGTTAAACGTTGCGCGCGGCCGGCATGCCGCCCATGATAATAAGCATTTAACGGCGGCTGGAGCTGACGGGGATGCAGCTTGCCTTGGCCACTGCTGGTCCCAGGCCGAACGGGGGCTTTCGCCTGCCGCCGTGCGTCCCGCCGTTCAACACCCTCAGCTACCGGCTGTTCACCCTGCTGTGGATGCTCGCGTTCGCGCTGGCGCTGGTCGGGCCCATCGCCGGCTTCTACCTCCGCTACACCGAGCCGGCGAACAATTCGCAGCTTCTGCTAGGCAGCCGCGTCGGCTTCGCCGTCTCGCCGCGCGACGCCACCCTTGTCCGCTTCACCGTCGGCCCCAAGGCCGAAAGCGCGGGCGTCGTCGCCGGCGACAAGATCACCGCCATCTATGGCTTGCCGCTGCCGCCCAGCATGCCGGTCAACGAGGAAGCGCTGGCACAGCACGCCAATGACCCCGCCTATATCGCGCTCGGCAATTTGCTCTTCGGCACGGACAACGCCGAGATCCCGATCACGGTCCGGGATCCCAACGGCCGCACGCGCGACATCAGCGTCACGACTGGCGAAGACCATATCGACGCCGGCGCTCGGGCGCTCGGCATCGCGCCGCGCTGGCTGAGCTTCATCGACCTCCTCCACATGCTCGCCTACCCGTTCCTGCTGTGGGCGGCGTGGATGCTGCATCATCGCAACTCGCGCGACGCGATCAGCTCGATCCTCTCGCTCGCCGTGCTGCTGACCATCGGGGCCGAACAGCCCTCGTCGATGTTCCTCGCCCATTCCGGGGTCCCGCGCGGGCTCAACGTCGCCATTTTCGACCTCGGCAACGTCCTCCTGCTCGCGGGAATTCTCCTCTTCCCGCACGGCAGCCTGTCGTGGCGGCGCGTCGCTTTACTGGCCGCGCTGCCGCTCCTCATGTTTCTTCAGGGAACCCTCTATCAGACCTACTTCATCTGCTTCATGATCGTCGCCGTCCTGTCGCTGCTGCGGACGCTGCGCCTCACCGAATCGAGCGACCAGCGCCAGCAGATCCGCTGGGCGCTGCTCGGCATCACCGGCTATGCGGTGCTGCGCTGCATCTCGATCGTCGGCGATTATCTCAAATGGTCGGCCGGAAGCTTCGGCCAGCAGCTGCTGATCGAGATGGGCGCGGGTGTCAGCTTTGCCCTTGCCGTGCTGGTGCTGCAGCTGGGGCTGCTCATCGCGCTCGTCCGCTACCGCCTCTACGATGCCGAGTTCGTCATCAGCAAGTCGGCCAACATCGCGCTTATCACCGTCACCGTGGCCGCCGTCTTCGCCGGCACCGCCGACGGCCTCAAGCAGATCATCTACAATTATTACGGCAACACCAACAGCGAGGGCCCGGTGATCTTCGCCGCCGCCCTCTCGACGGTGCTCGTCAACCCCATCCAGGAGCGCGTGCAGCGCTGGTCGGAGAGGCGCTTCCAGAAGAACCTCTTCCTGCTGCGCGACGACCTGCCGGAGGTCGCCCGCGACATGCGCGAGACCGCGTCGCTGGGGGAGATGCTCGACGAGATCCTCGCCCGCGTCGACCGGGGCGTGCGCGCGGTGAGGAGCGCGGCGATCGTCAACGGCTGCGTGCTTCGCGCGCGAAGCCTGACCGTCGAGGAGGTCGAGACCTGGCGCACCACCCGCTTCGCCCAGGACTACAAGAGCGACATTTGTGAGCCGTCCGACAAGCTCTTCCCGATCCGCGTGCCCCTGGTGCCGAGCTCGGATGACGAGGAGCCGATCGGCTATCTCCTGGTCGGCCCCCGCCCCGACGGCTCGATCCCCAGCCGCGACGAGCAGAAGGCGCTGAAGGAGGTCTCCGAAGCCATCGCCCGCGCCATCCGCACCGTAATCAAGCGCGAGGCGCGCGAGCTCCAGGTCGCCGAGCTCATCGCCGCCAACGCCGCGCGCATCGAGGCCCTCGAAGCGCTCCTCGGCAAAACCGACCGCCAGCGCCCGCGGTCGGCGTAAGGGGCGAGTTTGGTGAATTTAGTAAACTGTCGCCGTAATCAGAAACTGCCACCGTAATCAGCGACCTTCAAAATAATTCCGTGACAGTGCTATCGAACTACCCAAGAGAAAGCATCGTGAGCAAACTTCCTTACCGTTTTTCGTTAATACTGTGTATCATCTTCCTATTTGGTGCAATAATGTTTTCATCCGTATTTGTTTTGCCAAAGGCTTCGGCGATGTGTTCGTTTTTTGCAGGCTATCTTCTGGCTAGGTTCGAGTTTGCTAGAGGCGAAGGACTTCGGTGAGAGTTTAGTAAACCCACAAAATTGCTGACGCGGTTCCCGAATGTCCAACAACAGGCATTCTCGAGAAAAGGCTGAGAAGCCTTTCCTACAGCAGAGGAAATGCGATAGCTGGACCGCTCCCTCTTCCGAGGAGCAGTCGATGAAGCTGTTCGCCAATCCTGCCCTGAGCCTTTCGGCAACGAGATCGAGGCTCGCGCGCGCGTAGGGTTGCTGCATTTGCTGCGTTTCGCGCCGGCGAGTGCCGCGATTCCGACACGTCCGACACGTCCGACACTCCTCGCGCGCGCCTGCGCGCGCGTAGGGGTGACAACTTCGCCAACTTCCGCACCGCGCGTCACCCTCCCCGCACAGGCCGGCCGAAGCTGGCAAATCCTGGTTAATTGACCGCGTTCAAATCGAGGCATAATTTGCCGGCAAAGCGACATGGAATCCGACTCGGCCGCTTAAGCCTTTGGCGAAGCGGGGATTCGATTTGGGCGAAGTTCAAGACGAGGAGTGGATGATGCGTAAGCTAATGCTGTGGGGCGCAGCAGTCGCGATCGCCTGTGGGTCGACGGCCGCCGTTGCGAGTGTCGTCGTGGTGAAGTCGCTGGGGCCGTCGGCCAAGGCCTATCCGCCGGGCAAGACCCTGCCCGAGAGCGCCAAGATCAGCCTCCAGGGCGGCGATGTCGTGACCGTCATCGGGCCGAGCAGCGCGCAAACCCTGCGCGGGCCTGGCAATTTCGACGCGAAGCAGGTGGCGCTGGCCTCTGCGGCGAGCCAGCGCGGGCGCTTCGGCGCGCTGCGGGCGGCCGAGGTCGCGCACAATCCCAGCATCTGGGACATCGACGCGACGGCCGGCGGCAAGGTCTGCGTCGCCGACCCCGCGAAGCTGCAGCTGTGGCGCGCCGACAGCGAGGCGCCGATCACCGTGCAGATCCGCTCGGCCGACGGCAATGCGCAGCCGCTGACCTGGGCGGCGGGCAAGGCGCTCGCGCCCTGGCCGGCCGCGCTGCCGGTCAAAACCGGTGCCGAATATTCGGTCGAATGGCCCGACGGCGGCGATTCGAGCAAGCTCGACGTGGTGACGGTGCAGAACGCCCCCGGCGACCTCGTCGGCGCGGCCCAGGTGCTGCTCGCCAACGGCTGCCAGAAGCAGCTCGACCTGCTCGTCGAAAGCGCCAGCAAGGCCGGAGCCAAATAGTCAGCCGATCACGCCGGCTGTCCTCAGCCGGCCGGCTTCGGCGGCATCGAGACCCAGCGAGGCGAGCACGTCATTCGTATGCTCGCCGAGCCTCGGCGGCGGCAGCTCGGAATCGGCGCGTGTCCCGTCCAGCCGCACCGGTGAGCCGACCAGCGGAATGCCGGCGATGCTGCGGACCATCGCCCGGTGCTGCGCCTGCACGTCCGCGAGCGCCTGGTTGAGGCGG
>JADMIO010789831.1_pt1 | contig 14756 bp, 14 predicted proteins | sample 8958161 | NCBI WGS metagenome assembly JADMIO01 (sample SAMN16585339, study PRJNA669376) | soil metagenome | isolation source: Crop rotation soil | place: USA: Cullars Rotation, Alabama | collected 2011 | reverse complement strand
CTTTCCCCCCGTCGGTTCCGGCCGGCTTGGGCGCGCCGAGTGCGCCGCTGGCCTCGTTGAACAACCGCACGCGCTCCGGGTCGTTCTTGTCGCTGGCCGGGTCGCGGGCCACGACGGCGCCGTCGGTGATGTCGGCGATCAGCACCGCCATCGGACCCTTGACGTTGATCTGTCCCTGGCCCTTGGGCGGCGACTTGAGGTCGACCATCACCGCGTTGACACGCATGTCGACCGGCTGCTTCTTGGCCATCTTCTCGCCCGTGTCATCGCGGACTTCCACATCCTCGGTCTTGCCGATGGGATCGCCCGGGCTGGTGTCGTACTGCTTATGCAGGCGGTAGCCGTTGTAGATGCGGTAGATGCCCCACTTCACGCGGGACACTTCGGGCTTGACGTCCTCGACGAAGTACTGGACTTCCGGCTCGATCGAAACGGGGTCGCTCCACTTGCTGGGCAGCGAGGCCTGTTCGAGCTGACCGCCAAGCTTCCTCTGGTCCTGGATGAGTTGATCATCCTTGTTGAACATCGGGTTGATGACCTTGTAGACGACGCGGTAGCGGTAGGTGGCGCCGGGCTGGACCTGGACATCGTGAGCCCAGAACTTGATGGGTGCGACCTTGCCGTCGGCGACCTTAGGCTGGCCGTAGCGGGTGTCGCCTGGACGGCGGGGTGGCTGGAACGCGCCGCCGCGCGGGGGCTGTTCGTAGCCGCGGGGGATTTGAGTCCCCTCGAAGCCACCACGGGGCGGGACGATCGGGCCCTTCGTGGGGTCGGTCTTGGTCGGATCGGTCTCGTCCTTGTGGAGCTTGGCGAGGATCGCGTCCTTCTGCTTGTAGAGTTCGGTGAGCTTCGTCTCGTAGAAGGCGATGCGCTCGGCGCTGGGGTCTTTCTTGGGCGCGTTGGGGTCGACGGGGGGTTTGACCGGCGTGTTCTTCCCCGTGGCCGGGGGCGTGGGCGGCAGCGCCTTGGGCGGGTTGCGCGGGGGACGCGTCGTCTTGCCCGGCGTCTCGGGAGTCGGGATGGGCAGGCGCGAGTTGCTGGTGGCGGAGTTGGCGCGGTCGCGGAGCACCGTCAATTCCGACTCGTAGCGGTTGATCTGCTGGTTGAGGCGGAAGATGGCCTGCTGGTCCTCCGGCGACAACTGAGCGACGATCTCGTCCGGCTGCTGCCAGGGGCGGTGTGCCTTGGTGGGCAGGAAGACGGGCTTCGTGAGACGGTCGGTGTACAAGTTGAGCTTCGAGACGAGTTCCTGCTGGAGCTCGGCGGCGTCGAACTCATCGACTTTCACTTCGCCGGTCTTCGCTTCCTGCACCGCCTTGACGTAGCTGGCGATGATGTTGGCGGCGTCGCCCGGGAGCAGTTCAACCCGCTCGCCCGGTTCGCCATCGGCGGGGAACTTGCCGGTCTTCTCGTCGCGGGTCTGGCGGTAGACCTCGATGCCCAGCACGAACTGAGCGATGTCGCGGTACCAGCTTTCGTCCATCCGCTTGTCCGCTTCGACCGCGGCGCACAGGTCGATCCATTCCTGCGGGCTGATGGTGCCGGCGATGCTGACGCCCCAGAAGTCGCGGGGATCACGCTTGCCGGCCATGCTCACGGCCTTGGTGGTCCAATCACCGGCGCGCTGGCGGATTTCCTCGTCGGTGGCGAACTCGTCCTGGTTCTTTGCGGTCTCGGCGAAAAGGGCCGACAAAATCTCGTTGCTCTCCAGGACGTAATAGCTGACGGACGCCGCTATATCCTTCGGGGCAGGCGGGTGGACTACAAAATAAGGCTTGGGCGCGGTGGGGCCCTTGACGCCGATGGTCGGCACGCCCGGGTCGCCGAAGACGATCTCGTAGAAGCTGGGGCTGTGGACGAGCTTCTGCGAATAGCGATCATCGAATCGCTTCTTGTAGTCGGGCACGACCAGCTTTTGGAGCTGATCGGGCAAGTACTTCCTCGTATCGGTTTCGTCCTTCGGCGGCGGCTTGATCGCCTTCGCGAGCTGCTCCCAGTTGCTCTTGTACGCCAACTCCACCTCGGCGGGCGAGGATCGCTTGCCCGGCGTGAGCTCCACGGAGTAGGAGCCCAGGACGAACGAGACGACGATGACCACGGCGATGATGACCGCCACGCCGAGGACGATCTTCTCGATGTACTTGTCGACGAAGGATTGGTGCTTGAGTCTCATGGGAAATCTCCGGGGCCGGAGGTTGGAGTGCGACGTTGGGCGGAGTCAACGGGTGAGGAGCGTGCTTACTTCGGAGCTGGAGCGGGGGCGGGCGCTGGTGCGGGAGCCACGGGCGTCGTCGGGGTTGCGGGCGTCTCGGCCTTCTTCTCAGGGACCTTCGCGCCGATCTCGTCTCGGATCACCTGCGGCATCAGCTCCGCGGTCCACTCGCGCAGCCAGATCGTCTCGAGCAGGAGCTTGACCTGAACGCAGTCGGATTCGCCGAGCAGCAAGCCGGCCTGGAGCGCCTCGTACTCGTCGATGTCGTTGACGGCGACGCTCAGGACGGTCATGAAGTTGGTCTTGCCGATCGCGTCGAAGAGCTTGGGCATTTGCTTGAAGTCGACGACGAGGTCGACCTCGACATGGCGGACGTCGTAGATGGGGTTGCCGATGCGGCCGGACATGGAGACGTTAAACGCCTCGGGGAGCGCGGTCTTGTTCTCATCGAAGTTCTGGTATTCGGTGAGCGTGCTTTTGAGGTAGTTGGGGTCGCGGGTGAAGTCGGGGGCGATGGCGGCGCCGCCGAGGCGGTTGCTGCGTTCGCGCGTTTCACCGAAGCGGGCCATGCCGCCCATGCTGGTGAAGCCGACGTAGCCGTCCAAGACGTTAATAGCCACGATCTGCTTCACGGGCGAGTAGAGGACCGACTGGAGCGGCTGGCTGTCAGACGGTTTGTTGGCCAGGGCGATGCAGCGGACGATGTCGGACTGGATCCACAGGGCCATCTGGCCTTCCCAGATGTCCTTCATCTGGGGCCGTGTGCCTTCAGTGGCCCACGGGCCGACGTGGAAGGGGAAATCCTGCGACTTCTCGTCTTCGACCGCGTAGATGCTGATCCGGCGTGCGTTTTCGGTAAGCAGCTTGATCACTTCTTCGCGTTCGAGCTTGGCGAGGCGGGTGCGGTCTTCATTCGAGAGCTCGCTGTCGTTCTTCGGCGGGAAGAAGCCGTTGAGGAACTTGCTCTTGACCTTGTCGAGCGCCTCGTTGATCTTGGTTTCGGTGACCGGATCACCGGCGTTAAGGCGGGGCAGGTTCTTGTCGGCGGCGGTGGGCTTGCCGAGCATGTCCTTGAGCGCCTTGATGTACTCCGTCTTGGCGGCGAAGCGTAGGCCTTCGTTGTCGGCCTCGGGGAACAGCTTGTCCAGCATCGGCTTGTGCTTGGACTGGTTGATGTCCTTGGCCTTGTCGAACACGCTGGAGCGCTGCTGCTCCATCTCGGCGTAGATGCGCTTGAGTTCCTGGTTGGTGAGCTCGTTGACGGTGATGTTGATGGTCTGGGGCGCGGCGTCGGGCGTGGGCGGCGGGATCGGGACAGGCGTCTTGGTCAACTGGTTCACGGTGGTGATGTCGGTTTTGCGGGCCGCCATGTCCTGCACGAACTTGTCACCGCTGGGCTTGACGACGACGAACAGCGCGGCCAGCGCCAGCACCGCCACGACGATCGAGGCGACGACGATGGGGTTGCCTTTGATGAGGTTTGGCAGGTTCTTCATGAGCGGGACTCCTTATCAGCGTCGGCGGGCGTGGAGGCGGAGGTCTTCGAGTTCTTGGCGGCGTCTTCGTTGCGGCGGACTTCGTCGGGGCTCAGGAGCTCGACGGTCCAGGTGATCTTGAACTGCTGATCCTTGACGCGCGACTCATCGCTCAAGGGGCGAGCGGGGTAAAGAGGCACATCTTCAACCTTGTCTTTATCGGGGTTGGTCTTGTTGCCGGGCAGATCACGGGGCGGCGGCGCCGGGCGCGGGTCGGTGGTTTTGCGGCCGACGCCGGGGCGCGGGATGGGAACTTCCTCGACGGGCCTGCGGCCGATGCCGCGGGGCCGGGGCGTGGCGATGTTCGGTTGCTTGACGCCGTCCTTTGTTTCTTCGACTTTCACCGGCTCGATGCTCTCGATGCGGACAGAGCCCTGCACGACCTTGTACGGGCGGTCGTTGCGCTGGGCGAGGCGGGTCTTGATGTAGGAGATGATGTTGTCGTTGAGGAACTGACTGGTGTTGTCGCTGGGGTTGTAGGGTGTGGTGCCGGTGATGGTGACGATGATGGAGGGGCGCGTGCTGGTGGGTATGGCCGGCGCGCTGGTGCCGCCCGGCGGGGCGATCGGGTTCGGGGCGCTGGGCGGCGCCATTTCAGGCGGCGGCGCGACGGGACCGGAGGGTTGGGGGCCGAAGGCGCTGGCGGCGTCCATGCGCTTGAACTGCGTGCCGGGCGCGGCCGGTCCCACCGCGGCTGCACCGGCCTGGTTCGCCGGGTTGTCGACGTAGCGCGCCGAGTAGTCGGTGATGTAGATGCGCCGGCGGTTCTGGCGGGGGATGACCTTGATGGCCTCGTAGTTCGCAACGGCGAGCTCGGGCTGCGCGTTGAGTGATGCGGCCGCCATGCCGACGTCTTCCATCAGCTTCGGCCATACATCGCGGTAGTCGAGGATGCGCTGGAGGTTTTCGATGCGTTGACGCGGATCCTTCACCTGCTTGTCGAGTTCGACGACGAATGATTTGGCTTGCTGGATGACGGGCTCGGCGGCCTTGTTATTCTCGGCCTTCGCCGCGAGATAAGCGCTGTGTTCGCTGGAGACCTTCCACCACGCGCCGCCGACCGCCAGCAACACGACCGCGGCGGCCGCGCCGATCCACGGCTGCTTGGCGCGCCACATGCGGGCGCGGATGACGTGCTCGGGAATGATGTTGGCCGAGACCTGCTCCATGGCCAGGCCTTGCAGCGCACACCCGTACGCCGTGGCCATGTTGAGCGCGTTCTCGGAGAAGTCCGCGGCCTGCTTGCCGTCGACCTTGATCTTCTTGAAGCCGTCGGGCCGGATGATGTCGATCTCGAGCTGCTGCTTGAGGAACTTCTGGAGCCCGGGCAGGCGGAACGTGGAGCCGACGCCGATGAGCTGGTGCAACTCGGCGTCACGGTTGGAGCTCTGGTAGAAGCCCAGCGATTTCTGGATTTCCTGGACGAGGTCCGCGAAGACGGGGCGCATCGCCTGGAAAATCTGGCGAGCGTACTTGCTGGTGCCTGCCTCGCGTTTGAGCTTTTCGGCCTTGGGGAAGGAGAGCTTGAAGGCCTTGACGAGCGCTTCGGTGAAGTTGTTGCCGCCGATCGCCATCGTGCGGAGCCAGACGCGGCCGCCTTCGCAGACGATGAGGTCGGTGGAGGTGGTGCCGATGTCTACGATGATGGTGCCCTTGCCGCTCGTGAAGAGGTCCATGTCGTAGGCCATCGCGTTGAGCACGGCGACGGGCGACAGGGTGAGCGCATCGAGCTTGATGTTCATCCGGTTGTAGTTCGCCAGGAACTGACCGACGCGTTCCTTGGCAATCGCGAAGATGCCGACTTCCACATCGGGCGAGTCGGCCTGCGAGAAGACCTGGTAGTCCCACTCGACCTGGTCGATCGGGAAGGGGATCTGCTGCATCGCCTCGTACTTGACGATCTCGGCGATCTTCTTCGGCTCCACCGGCGGGAGCTTGGCGAAGCGGGCGAACGCCATGTTGCCCGGCACCGAGACGACCACCGAGCTCTTGCTCAGGTCGTGACGGGCCAGGAACTGGTCGAGGTTCACCTGGATCGCCTCGTCGACGTTGAGGTCGGGTGTGGTGAGCACCTTCTTGAAGGGGATGACGTCGTAGGCGGCGACTTCGATTTCGCCGCCTTCGCGGACCAGTCGCATGGCTTTGATGGCGTTGGCGCCGACTTCAATGCCCCAACTGTCGTTCTTCTTGGACATGACGCGCTCCGTGGGAAGGAATGAGCGTTGGTGTTGGACGGCTTTGAAAGCCGTCGCTCAAGGTTGTCGGTGAGGCGACTTTCAAAGTCGTCCCACACGCCTGCAAACACAGACCCGCGCGGCGAAATCGCCGAGCCCTCGGAATCCCCGGATTCTCTTCCCGGCATCCCTCAGCACAGACTCAAATTGTCTCGGTGATTCTCGACAAGCCGGCAGGCGCACAGGCTCGTCACGCGCGGGTAGGACGGATAAAACTGCATCGACCGCTGATTAAATCGGAACGGGTTTCATTCGTCAAGTGATGGTTACGGAAGAGGATGAAAGAATGTGAAATTTTTCTTCACGAATGAGGTAGTGGTACGCAGGCATATGAAGAATCCTGCGCCGGAAAATGTCGAGCCGTTAAGATCGCTCGCCGTGCTCAACGTCATCATCGCCATCGTGGTGGGAGCCGTGGTCTTCGTGGTCGCACTGGTTGTCGGAACGGTCGTCGGCTACCGCGTCTTCCGCAAGTGCGGCGTCACCGAGATGGAAGGAATGTGCGGCTTCTACGCGTTCTTCTTCGCGGGGCTGCCCGTGGGCATCGTCGCGGCGGTCGCGGTGGGAAGGTTGATCGTCTGAGGGGAATGAATGAAAAGCGCCGCTCAGCATTGGAAGGGTCAGTGCGCCTGTTTCCTCTTGTTGGAAAGCGTCAGCGAGGGATGCCGATCGCCGCGAGGCTGCGGAGCCCCAGCAGCAGCGCCGATGACGCGATCAGGATCCGAATGATTTCATCCCGGAGTGTCATTTCTTCGCGGCCCCCGCATCGAAGAGCACGACTTCGTCCACGAGCAGATTCACCTCATCTTTTCCATCCGCCTCGACGAAGAAGAACAGATCGTCCACTTTGCTGCCCGCGGCGAAGGGTTTGTTCGAACCGTCGTTACGCCGGCTGTCTTTTGTGAAGTCGAGGTAAACCGTCGTCCACGCGTTCTGTTTCAGGTCCTTCAATCGCACGTGGCGGTTGTCCTGCTCGGTGGCGTCGAAGATCTGCGCGATGAGCGAGGACGCGCCGGTGAGGTGGTAGCGGAAGCGCAGCTTGGTGTGCACACCAACGGGGCGCGGCGGCTCGATCTGCAAGCGAATCCATTTTCCCTTGCCGGCTTTCTGCGGCACCGCCTTCGCCACGCGCCAGTACGAATCCTCCGGCAGCCCCTTCTCGACGATCTCAAAATCGCCCGGCCAGTACTTGGCCTTCTCGCCCGTGTCGAACGCCCAGAGGCAGATCACGCGATTGGGAAACGGCTCTTCCTCCGCGGGCAGTTTCGGATCGTTCGCGAAGAAGATCACATCGTCGATTACGAGCTCGTAGTTCTTCCCATCGCCTGGCTTGCCGACGAAGATTTTGAAGTCATCCATCCGCTCACCGTCGGCGAACGGTTCCGCGCTGCCGTCGTTGCGAAGGGCGTCGCGCGTGAAGTTGAATGTCGCCTCGGACCATTTTCCTTCGGTCAGGCGTGTCGCGACGACGTGATTGTTGTCGTTGCGCGACAGGCTGAAGTGCTGGAACGTCGCTTCGTTTCCGCCCTTGAGGAAGTAGCGGAGATAGAGGTGATTCTCCTTTCCCATGCGCGGTCCGGGCACGGGGTTGATGCCGGTCATGAGCGACGCGAAGTTTTTGTAGGGCTTCTCGCTGACGCCCAGCGCGGTGACGTTGCCCGGATACTCGGCGATGTTTTTCTTCTCGGCGGGGCCGAACCACGCGTAGTCGGGCGTCTGCCCTTCAAAATCGCACGCGGCCCAGATGCGATGCGGGAACTTCGCGGGGCGCGCGGCCTCCGCTTTAACACGGCCACGTTCACGCGGCGGGTCGGCGGCGGGCGAGTCGAACGGGAGAGTCGCGAGGAACAGCGCAACGGTGAGGGCGAATAGGTAACGATTCATGGTTGGCTCCGCAATCACTACGCAGCGCCCGGCGGATGTCGGCCAAAGTGAGCCTCCGCAAGTCGGATGAAAACCATCACGGATCGGTTTAGGTCAAGTGTCATAACCGTAGCCCGACCACTTGCCGTAATCGCGATCAGGTGCGGGCCGTCCCATCGAAAATGCTCTGCCCATCGCATTTGACGCGGATTGAACAGACGCACGATTCGGGTGTCGGTCGGATCTGGCGCCGCGGTCGTCGCTCCCTTGCGAAGTGAACACGACACACATGCCAACGCCAGATTGTCTAGTTCGTTTCGCCACCATCGAGTCGCGGATGGACGTGATCGATATGAAAAGTCGCTTCCTGTCCAATCTGCGCCAAGCCGCAGTATTCACACCGATCGCCAGCGCGCTCGATGACTTGCCTCCGAAGTTTGGCAGGAATGTCGGACATCAGCGCCCCGGTGGCGGCACTTGCTTCGATCGCAATTTCAACAGTGTGAGTAACTCCGCCAAGTAGACCAACCCCTCGGCCTCTTGTCGCTCTTCGGTTGTCAGCTTAAGCCCCTGGTCTTGACGATCGAGCAAATGGTCCAGCCGTTGCTGCACACCCGCCGGCAGCTTGAACGGTGGCAAATCATCAGGCACTTCAAAATGGATCGCGCGGCTCATATCAACCCATTACAGGCGACCATCGAGCAATTACACCCCAACCGCCGTGCCCATGCGCTTGGCGATCAGCTCGCGCAGCTTCAGCGCATCGGCGTGGAACAGGCGGATGCCTTCCGCCAGCTTCTCCGTCGCCATCGCGTCTTCATTGTGGAACCAGCGGAAGTTTTTCTCGTGCATGTTCACCTTCTCGATCGTCTGCGACTTGGCGGCCGCGGCGTCGAGCTTTTTGGCGAGGGTGCCTTCCATCTTGCCGAGTTTTTCGAGCAGGTCGGGCGAGATCGTCAGCAGGTCGCTGCCGGCGAGGTCGATGATCTGTTCGACCTTGCGGAAGCTGGCCCCCATGACCTCGGTTTTGTAGCCATACTTCTTGTAGTAGTTGTAGATCTTCGTGACGGATGCGACGCCGGGGTCTTCCGCGGCCGGGATGTCGGCGACGCCTTTGCTCTTCTTGTGCCAGTCATAAATGCGGCCGACGAATGGGCTGATGAGCTGAACACCCGCTTCGGCACAAGCCACGGCCTGCGCGAAGCTGAACAGCAGCGTCAGGTTGCAGTGGATGCCTTCCTTCTCGAGCTTCTCGGCGGCCTTGATGCCTTCCCAAGTCGCCGCGGTCTTGATGAGGATGCGTTTCTTGTCGATCCCGGCCTTCTTATATAGATCGATGAGGAATCGGGCCTTCTCGATCGTCGCGTCGCTGTCGTAGGACAGGCGGGCGGGGACTTCCGTCGACACCCGCCCGGGGATGATCTTGAGGATCTCGACGCCGAAGTTCACGCTCAGCTTGTCGATGCACGCGTCGAGCTTCGCGTCGGTCGAACCTTTCTGCGTGTCGGCAAAAGCCACCGCGTCATCGACCAGCGCCTGATACTGCGGCATCTGCGCGGCCTTGAAGAGCAGCGAGGGGTTGGTCGTGGCGTCCTGCGGCTTGTGGGTGCGGATGGCGTCGATGTCGCCGGTGTCGGCCACGACGACGGTGATCTTGCGGAGTTGGTCGAGAAGGCTCATGGGATGCTCCAAAGTCGGGTGTCTGAAACATCGGCATTGTAGGGGAAGGTCCGACGCAAAGGCGACCGGGGTCTCTTGGACTTCAGGGGTGACAAGCACGCTGCGAAAAAACGCTTTCTGGCCTAAGTGTTTGTGTGAAACGTCGTTACTTAATGTCACCCCTCTGTCAGGGTGACAAGGTTTCCGGCCCTCGAAAAACCGTCGTCTGCGCAGGGCACCGCGAACCGCTCGCGGATGAGTCACGGGTGGACGCTACTGATCGCGAAGCGGATCGTGGTGCAGGATTTCGGTTCTTGATCAAGATGTGTCGGTCGCCTTGTTCATGCCCTTAATTTTACCAAACCAATATAGAACTTGCAAGGTTCTTTTGCATCTTTGCAGACCCGATTTCGTGCTCCGCCGGGGCACTGGAGTGTGTGGGAGCACCATCCCGACAGGGGTGGAGCCGTTCGTTGCCGATGTACTGATGTCGAGAGTTGCATCATGTGATTTCACGACGCAGGTTGTTTTCGGTTCCACTTCGCGCCGCAGTGACCCCGGTTGGCCGAACTCGAAGTGCACCACCCTGTCGGGATGGTGCTATCCGTACATCCCCGCCGTCAGGCACGCTTGCGCCATCACGATCGCTGCGGCGTTGGCGAGGTTGTAGCTGCGCACGGGGCCGAGGATCGGGATGCTCACGACGCGGTCGGGCCAGCGTTCGTGCCAGTCGCGGGGCAGGCCGGTGTTCTCGTTGCCGAGGATGATCACGTCTTCATCGCGGTAGGGGGCCTGGTCGTAGCGCATCGCCCCGTGCTTCGAAACAAGCCACGGCTTGCGGTCGCCGAGCCACGTTAGAAATGCTTGCGGGGATTCGTAGGTCGCGAGCATCAGGTGCGGCCAGTAGTCGAGGCCGGCGCGTTTCACGGCTTGCGCGGAGAGATCGATCGCGAGCGGGCCGATGAGGTGCAGCTTCATGTTCATGCCGACGCACTGCCGGCCGATGTTGCCGGTGTTGGGCGGGATGGCGGGTTGGTAGAGGGCGACGTGGAGCATGGGTTTGTGAGCACCATCCCGGTAGGGTGGTGGTGGTGCAGTGGCGAAGTCGCCGTCGTTCGTCATGATGTCGACGGCCGGATGTCTGCGGCAGTCATGTGCCGCAAGATCGCCGTACGAGCACCCTTCCGGGACGGTGCTCTCGCGGGAATGCCTACCGCCTGCTGCCTACTTCCTCTTGTCTCCAATCGCCCGTATCCTACAGGTTGACCGACCCGCCTCCCCGAGACCTCAATGCCAAAGGGCGCCCGAGAATCTTTCTTTCAGAACTTCCGGCGATTCTTCCTTCGCGGGCTGGCGATCGTTCTGCCCACGGTGCTCACCATCTGGGTGCTCACGCGGGCTTACGCCTTCGTGGACGACACGATCGCCGAGCCGATCAATCAGGGCGTGCGGAATCTCGTGGTGCATTTCACGCCGTACCCGAAGGTCGAAGCCGAGGAGTTGCAGGTGTTTCTCAACTCGCTGGACGCCAAGGCCAAGAGCGAGCTGCTCACGGGCGTCCCCTCGGCCGAGCGGCTCGCGTATGAGAAGAAGCTCGATGCGTTCCGCTACGCGACGACGTTGCCGGAGCCGGCAGGGAAGCGACTGGAATATCTGGCCCGGCGCGACGCGCTGCTCAAATCGTGGCGGGCTTCGCCGTACCCGCTCGACCTGATGGGCGTCATCATTGCGGTGGTCGTCATCTACCTCGCGGGCGGCTTGCTCGGCAGCTTCATCGGTTGGCGCGTGTATTCGCAGGGCGAGCGCCTCGTTGGAAAAGTGCCGCTGATCCGCAGCGTGTACCCCTCGATCAAACAGCTCACCGATTTCTTCGTCGGCGGGCGCGACGACAAGAAGCGCTTCAAGCGCGTGGTCGCGGTGCAATATCAGCGCCCGGGCATCTGGTCGATCGGGCTGGTCACCGGCGAATCGATCCCCACGATCGACAAGGCGCAGGGTTCCATGTGCATCCCGGTCTTCATGCCCAGCTCGCCGACGATGACGGGCGTGCTTGCTTATGTTCCTGAAGAAGAGATCCTCGACCTTCCGCTGACCATCGATGAGGCGCTGCGCATCATCATCAGCGGCGGCGTGGTGATGCCGGCGAGCACGCAGTCGAAGCAGCAGGTGCTGGACTTGTTCGCCGGGACCGAGCCGCCGCGGCTCGAAGCCCAGGCGACGGAGCCGGCGAAGAAGACGGGGACGTGAGAGAGGTCGATGATCGGTGCCACGGGTAAGCGGAGTCTTCGGAGCTTACCCGTGTCGGTGCTCTCTGGTCATTCCCACGGGTAAACTCGGCAGACCTCGCTTACCCGTGGCACCGGAGTCCGCGACCACCATTGCGAACGCGCGCACGACGTTGACACAACCACTAAAATCCCCGTTAATACCCCGCCCGCTTCCGCCCCTTGATTTGTGATCCGGAATTGCGCCCAAAGGTTGAATATGAAACTGAGCGACTTCATTGTCCCCAAAGCCATCATCCCCCAGCTCGCGAGCACCGACCGCGACGACGTGATCCGCGAGCTCATCGGCGCGCTGATCGCCGCCGGAAGCTGCGACGCTTCGATCCGCGACGAGCTGATCAAGCACATCCTCGACCGCGAGAAGACGGGCTCGACCGGCTTCGGCAAGGGCGTGGCGGTGCCGCACGTGAAACACGCGAAGATCAAGAAGATGGCGGCGGCGATCGGCGTGAGCCAGAAGGGCGTCGACTTCAACGCCCTCGACAAGGCGCCGGTCTATTCCATCGTGCTGCTGCTGAGCCCGGTGAGTAAGCCGGACGATCATCTTCAGGCGATGGAGAATATTTTCTCCAATCTTCAGAAGGACACCTTCCGCCGGTTCCTCCGGCAATCGACGACGGTCGAAGAGATCAAGGACCTGATCAACGAAGCCGACACGCAGCAGTTGGCTAGTTAAGAGAAGACGTCGGCAGTCGGCAGTGAGCAGTCAGCAGTCCAGAGGAGAAGAAGCAATCCCAATTGGGACGCTCTTTGGTTTTTCTTCTCTTGTCTGCCGAGTGCCTCTTGCCGACTGCTTACTTTCCCCGACGAGCCCTTTTTATCCATCATGGAAAACGGCGACTGGAAACAAAGCTGGGTCACGATCCAGAACCGGCTGGGGCTTCACGCCCGGCCGGCGATGGCGTTCGTCGACACGGCCAACGGTTTCACCGCCGAGGTGCGCGTCAACAAGGGCGAACAGGACGTCGACGGGAAATCGATCATGCAGATGATGATGCTCGCGGCGACGCAGGGGACGAAGCTGCTGGTGCGCGCCAACGGGGCGGATGCGGATGACGCGATCACGGCGCTCAAGGCGCTTGTCGATCGGAAGTTTGATGAAGAGTGATGGTCCAGGGTTGGAGCGAATCGATACTTCACGATTGCAAAGCTTTCATGACCTGCGTCCGCTTCGACGAGTTCAGCCGCTGGCTGATCTCCGACATCGACCTGCCGCCGCGGTCCTTCACATCAGTCTTGGCGCGGCGCTCCACCAGCAGTAATAGGACTTCAGCAGCGACGAAACCTTCGGATCCTTCCCGCGATTCACCGCGGCGGTCACCAGCTCGGCCGGCTTGTCCAGCAGCATCGCCAGCTCGAATCCGGCGCGGGTCGACTCGGGGAACAGCGCCAGCACCTCATCAAGCTCGGATCCTTTGGGCGGTTTCGTCGAGTGTGACTTGCAGAAGTCGATGACCATCTCCGCGACCGGCTCGGCATTGGCCTTGAGCTCCTCGATCACCGACGCCGTCCGCTTGAATTGCGAAAGCACGGCAAGCGCCGCCGCCGCCTCCACCTGCACCACGCGGGCTCGGTGGCGCAGATCGGTGTTGAACGGTTCTGCCTGCACCGGGTACGACTCGACGATGAGCTTTTCGACCGGCGTCGTTGCGGCCGCTTCCAGCCAGTTGAGCCAACCCTCGGGCACCGTGTCGCACGCGAGCATCAGTGCGATGAGGCCGTGGGCGTGGTGAATCGTGCGCTTGCGGGTGATGGCGTGGTCAATGAGCGCGGCGGCGCGGGCTTTGGAGGTGGCGTCGAACGGGTGATCGACGAGCGCGACGTAGACCGAGCCACCCTTCATCGCGAAGGTCACTTAGTCCCTCCACGGGGCGGTGGCGAGCCGTTTACCGTACGCGGCGTCGGCGGAGGTGAACAGGTCGTCGGTCGTGGGCGAAGCGGAGATGAGAGGGGTCGTGCCGGGCGTGGGGTTCTTGAAGTCGATCTTCGGGTAGTTCAGCGGGTCGATACCGGCCGGTCCCAGCTCCGGGTCAACGCCCAGGCGCGCCGTCAGGGTTTGCAGCGCGTTGCGCTCGCCGCTGCCTTGCCAGACAAAGACCCACTGACGATTGCCGCCGGACACTTCATGGAAGATGAAGCCCTTTTGGCCTTGAACCATCTGGTCTCCGCCGACCGCCAGAGCCGCCCTGGATTTGACGGTAAGGGCGCTGAAGGCGGTTTCCCGATCGAAGTCTCGGAACAGGGTCCCGCTGTGCTCCTGCTCTTGCATCCCACCCGATGTGGCGGGTGAAATGCCGTGCGAAGCGGCAATGAACCGCGTGATGACGTACCCGAGGATGGCGACGATGCCTGCGGCGATCGAGGCGTTCGTGGCAACTCGTCTTTTCGTGCTGGGGCCTGCGGCGAGTGCGGCTGATTTTGATGGCGATGGCGTGCGAGTGGGCGATGGCGACTTGCGAGCAGTACCGGCGCGCGGAGGCGTGGGAGGGCCCGGTTGAGCTGTTGACATACAGCACCTTCAGAAAGGGTCGGAAGCGGGATATCAATTTATTCGCGCTTTCCAGATTCGCAAGATGAGCATTGACCGGGCCACATTCTCTCTCGCAATCGCCCACTCCATTTGATACGTTGTGTGACGATCTCGTTTCCGCGTCGTCTCAACCTCTCAAAGGCCCGTCTGCATGCTCGGCGAACACATCGAAAAGCCCGCGATCAAGTCCGACAAGCCGTGGTATTCCGAGATGAACCGGTATCACTGGTTTGTGCTCATCGTCGCGGCGCTGGGCTGGCTTTTCGACTGCCTCGATCAACAACTCTTCACGCTCTCGCGCGTCCCGGCACTCAAGGAACTTCTCAAGCTGCCCGGCAGCCACCCGGATGTGAAAGCATGGGGCGGGTACGTCACGTCGATTTCTTTCCAGCACAGTGGGATCCGAAGCTTGGAATTCACGTGACTTGAAGTCGCGGC